>OJKP01000004.1_pt1 | contig 363574 bp, 257 predicted proteins | sample 1596521 | NCBI WGS metagenome assembly OJKP01 (sample SAMEA4350130, study PRJEB24818) | metagenome | biome: human; feature: gut; material: faeces | place: Denmark | collected 2013-09
TAGCAAACTTTATCCATTCAGAGTGAGAGAAAGGGGGACATTGTCTCTCTTTCCTCTCTGAAAAATAAATGTTTTTATTGCTTATTATCCGCACCCAAAAAGTTGCATTTATAAGTTGAACTCAAGTAATAAAAATCAACGACAACGGCAGTGCGAAGCGTGTTACTGCCGATGCCGAAGAACTCGGTCGGGTCATAAGGAGCGTGCAGGACGAGAGCGAGCGGCTGAAGAGCGACATCCTCACATGGTCGCAGGCATCGCAAGCGATTGATGTACTCCAGGACTCCATCAGTGATCTGCAAAGTGTCATGGCAGACCTTACCGCAGCCTACCAGGTGCAACTCGTGGCAGAGACCCAGTTGGAGACCATCATGCGGCAACGTATGAACAGCACCAACGAAGATATACAGAGCATCAAGGAATTTTGCTCCGCCCAGCAGGAAATGGGCGTAATCGGCGACGAGGTGCAGTTGAGCGGTGCCCAGCAGATGGCCACGTTCCTGAAGGAGAAGCAAAGCCTTGACACACTTATCCCCGCCATGAACAACCTCATCGCCCAGCAGAATGGACTGAACGCCACCAATCAGGATGCCGTGAGCATCGGCAACATGATGGGTAAGGCGATGCAGGGACAGGTGGAAGTGCTGCAGCGTGTCGGCATCACCTTTGACGAGGCACAGAAACAGGTACTGCAGTTCGGTACGGAGAGTGAGCGTGCTGCCATGCTTGCCGAGGTCATTACGGCCAACGTTGGAAACATGAACGAGGAACTTGCCAAGACGGATGCCGGGCGGCAGAAGCAACTGGAGAACACGTTGGGCGACATCAAGGAACAACTCGGCGGACTTGTGCAGGGGGCGATGCCGTTTGTTACCATAGCTGCGCAGACGATGATATGCGTTACAAGCGTCGGCAAGTTCGTAACCTCCCTGACAGCACTGAGTGCAGCTTTCTCCATATCTACAATCAAGGCAACGGCATTGGCCATACATGAGAAGATGGTGTCTATGGCGCAGAACATGTTGGCGGCAAGCGGATATACGGCAACGGCTGGCACGGCAGCCCTGACGGTGGCTGTAACGGCATTGTATGCAGCCTTGACCATGGGAATATCGGTTATAATCACTGGCATTATCACCCTGTTCAGTTCCATGGGCGACGAGGCGGAGGACGCTGCGCAGGACGTGGACATTCTGAAAGACAGTACTGACGCCTTCAGCAATGCCTCGTCCAATGCCAAGGCGGAAATCGACATGGAGGTAAGTTCGCTCGCCTCGCTTATCAACAGCCACAAGAATGCCACGAAGAAGGTGGACGAGTTGAACAAAAAGTACGGCGAGAGTTTCGGTTATCACCGTACCGCGGCGGAATGGTATGACACGCTCATCGCCAAGAGCAAGGTGTATTGCGAGCAGATAGGCTATGAGGCACAGGCGAAAGTATTGGCTTCCCAAATTGCTGCCAAGCAACTTGAAAAGGAAAGCAAGGAAAGTGAGCGTTATCAGCTCGGTCAGCAGTATTGGGACGGCAACGGCAACATACACTACAACTATGAGAACGCAGCTGGCGGAAAGGACTACTATGACCAACTTGGTGGGCAGATAAACAAACTCACTGGCGAAATCAGCATTTTGCAAAAGCAGTATGATTCCGCCATAGACCACATGGTGAGTGCCCAAAAGAAACTGGATGCGTCAAGGAAGTCTGTAGATTTGTCGCGCAAGGACTTGAAAGATGTTTCAGACCAAGATCTGACGGATAATATCACCCAACTTGAAAACGAGTTGAAGAACACCTCGCGCAGCAATGAGGCAGAGCGCACAAGGCTGAATAAAAAAATCGGCAGACTGAAGGCGGAGCAGAAAAAGCGAGAGGATAATGACAAGAAACAGCAAGGTATCAGCACAACTAAAACGACACCGAAGAAAACCACAACGACATCAAAGGTAACGGCGGACGATACTCCAATAACTGACCCGAAAACACTTGAAGATGTAGGCAAGAACATTTCCATTTATGAGGCTCGGCTGAAGAAGACGAACAAGGAGGACACCGAGAAGATAAAGCTTCTCACGGAACTTATCAACAAATACAAGGCACTTCAGAGAACCATACAGGAGGAGATAGACGCTGCCGACCACACGGTGTCGCTCGACACACTTGAAGGAATAGATGCCGAGATACAGTTCCAGCAACAGCTGCGACGCAAGACTTCAAAGGAGAACCTTGCACAGATAGACAAGGAGATAAAGCGTTTGAACGACCTTAAAACGGCATTCGAGGACAGTTCGCACGCAGCACTTGCCACAGACCAGATACATACCTACGAACAACTTGACAACGAGTTGGCCTTCTATCAAAAGAAACTGAAGACCGCTACCGCCACAGAGCGCATCGAGATACAGAAGCAAATCAAGGAACTGGAAAGGCTTCGTGGCAAATGGGACGATGTGCTTTCTGCAATGGATAAGCCGGCAGCCATCGGCAGTTTGAACTCGATGGAGGAACTTGACAAGGCCATTTCTTATTACAGCGAACGGCAACGTAAGGCTACGGGTGCGGAGGTGGAGAATATCCAGTGTACCATCAACGCCCTGCAAGCCAAACGTGATGCGATGAACCGTATGGTGGACTTGCCAACCATGCAGCAGGAAACAGCCGACCTTGGCGGAATGAGCGGAAAGAAACTGAGAATGGAACTGGAACTCATCGGCATTGAAGGCATCCAAGACAAAATAAGGTCGCTGCAGAAGATGCTCGATGATACCAAGAATCCGCTTGGCGATGAACAGCGTAAGGAAGTGACGAAACTTATTCAGACATGGGGCAACTATGAGAAAGTACTGAAGAAGAGCAGCGTCAAATTCAGCGATGCGTGGGCTGGAATAAAAGGTATTGGCGGTGGTGTCGAAGGCATTACCGAAGCGTTGAAAGGAAACGGCAATGCCTGGCAGACCATCACGGGCATAGTGGATGGAGCCATACAGATATACGAGGGTGTCAATAGTGTCATATCAATCATAGATGCCCTGACCGCTGCAACAGGAATTTCCAATACAGTAACAACAGCAAGTGGAGTGGCAGCGGCCACAGCTGCTACGGCAAAAGTAGCGGCAGCCCCTGAAGAGGTGGCGGCATCGGTAGCTACGATGGCGGCAGTAAAGGCAGAGGCTATGGCGTACCGCGAACTTGCAGCTTCAGAGTTTATGGCTGCACACGCTTACATTCCTTTTGCTGGTGCTGGCATCGCAGCTGGATTTATAGCTATGATGCAAGGGCTTGTTGCTTCGGTTGCCGTGACACCATTCGCCAACGGCGGTATTGTGTATGGCCCGACCTTGGCGCTGATGGGCGAGTATGCCGGTGCGAAAAGCAACCCAGAGGTGATAGCACCGCTGAACAAATTGAAGTCGCTTATCGGTAATAATGGCGGCGGAGGTGGCGGCGTGTACGAGTTGAAGGTGAAAGGCAGAGACCTTGTGGCGGTGCTTGCCAACGAGACGAGAATAAATAGAAAAGGAACAAACATCAAAATATAAGGAGCATGTATCTGCACGGACATTTTTACAACCAAAAGGAAGAGCGCATCGAGGTGCATATACTGACTGGTGGTGACCGTACAAAGGAAACTGTCATTGGTGAGAAGAATGGAGAACTGTCGTTTACTGATGATCCAGTGGAGCTGACGAGTCAAGTGAATGACACCTTCGACCATCTGCTGTGCCAACAGGCTACTGTACGCCTCCTGGCGCGGAACTTTGTGCCTGACTTTTTTTGTGCCTCATGCCGTGACGCTGTGGTGAACATCTACCGTGAGGGGAAATGTCTCTTTGCCGGATTTATCGAACCGCAGAGCTATTCGCAGGGCTACAACGAGGAGTTTGACGAGATAGAGTTGAGCTGCATCGATGCGTTGACGGCATTGCAATATGCTAAATATCGTGATGTGGGTTCGCTCGGTGTGCGGTATAATGTGGTAAAGGCGGAGGCTGAACAACGCACATTCTTGGCGATGCTGAAAGAGATATTGGGCGGTGTGACGGCTGCGCTTGACATCGTGGGTGGTAATGCCATGCGCTACCTGTACGATGGGAGTAAGGCTGTGGATAGTGTGGTTGGTAACCGGTATGCGATATTTGGCCAGCTGACGGTGAGTGAGTTGCTTTTTCTTGGTGAAGAGGAGGATGACGTGTGGCAGCAGGACGAGGTGTTGGAGGAGATGCTGAAGTTCCTGAACCTCCACATTGTGCAGGATGGGTTCACGTTTTATCTGTTCTCATGGGAGAGCGTGAAGGGCGACGAACGCATCTACTGGCGAGATTTGCTGACTGACGCAAGCGTGACGACGGCCCGGCAGACAACGGACATCGTGACAGGTTTGGTGACAGACACGGATACGACGATAAGCGTGGGCGAGGTGTACAATAAAATTATGCTGACTGCCAAGGTGGAGCGTATGGAGAGTGTGATAGAGAGTCCGCTGGACAACGATCTTCTGAAAAGTCCCTTCAGCAACAAGCAGAAGTACATGACGGAATACAGTAGTGACGATATAAATGCCTTTGATGCTATGACTCACGGACAGGAAACCTCTTATAGTGGTGGCTGCGTGACTGACTGGTATGTGCAGATGAGAAACAACAGTCTGTGGCTGTTTCCAAAGAGCGGGAGCGGTAATCTGATGGAGGAATACTGTAGTGAGGGGAGAAACCAACATTTACTGCCTAACTTCTTGGCGAAGAACCAAGGCGCTGCTATCATGGCATTTGGTAAGGTGGAGAAGAATAGTAAGGACAACTCTCCGACACCGAAAGTGGAAATGACGAACTACTTAGTGGTGAGTGTGAACGGCAACTGTGATGACAGGGAGGCAACTACCTATCCGAATGCCAACTCGTTAAAGGCAGGCATACCGAGGGCCGTGTATAACGGCAGTATGACGGGCGGTGTTTTTTCGCCTACAGACGAGGGCACGACGAACTACATCGTGCTGAGCGGAAAACTGGTGCTGAACCCTGTGATGGCATTGACAGACACCTACAAAGCAATATATAACTATGATGGTGGAATATGGGTGGACGTCCCACAGTTTTCAGGTATCATGAAATGGTTTGGCATGAAGGTGCCGAGCCGAAACAACGGTGACGGGCGATACTACACGCAGCAGTGGTGGAAGGCAGCATTGCCTAACGAGACAGTGGCATGGGATATGGAAACGGCGCACGGCTTTGTTCCGTTTACGGATACCGGTCCTCAGTTGTATGAGTTCAAGTATAGTGCCATTGGAGACGACGGCGACCATATATCAAAGGTTGGTGTGCTGGCATGTATGCTGATAATAGGGGATAAGTGTGTGGTGGAAAAAGGCACAGAAGGACAGGTGACGGACTTCGAGTGGCGAAAGTACAAAACGCTGGAGGAGTGCTCCAATGAGGACGAATACTACCAACAGTGTTTCACGATAGGTTTTGACCCGAAAATCGGTGACAAGATAGTTGGTACCAAGTTCGATTTGCAAAACAACGTGAACTATGAGCTCGGCATCGATGCGGAGGGCATAGCGATACCAATCAAAAAGGCAGATAAGGTGAGCGGTAGGGTTAAGTTTCTGATCCTGGGACCGGTGAACGCATTGTGGGATGTGGTGACGAGACGGCACAAGACGTGGTTCAGACACACGAAATGGAATAGTACGACGATACCGCTGATGGCGCATGTGAGTAGTATCATGGTGGAGCAGTTTGAAGTGAAGATATATAGCGACAACGGACTGGTGAACAACACTGGTGATAACGACCTCGTTTACATGAGCGACACTAAGGAGAGCTTTGTGAACGTGAAGGATGACATCGAAATGAAGATAAACTCGGGGCTGACAGCTGCGGAGTGCCAGGCTTTGGACGTGACGGACAGCGTGAAGATGAGCACCCCATTGAACACGTTGACTGGCGAGGGGCTGTTGGCGGTGTATGACTATGCGAGGGGGGTGAGCGCTAAGCCTGAGCAGTTGTATGTGGACTACTACTACAAAGAGTGGCATGCACCGAGGGTGGTTATGACGCAGAAATTGACGGATACAGATGGTGGCATTGTGAGTTTGTTCGCTCACTATCGCCACCCCATGATGGATAAGACCTTCTTCGTGCAGGGCATCAGTCGCAATCTTGAGGAAGGATATGCAGAAATGACACTTAAGGAAATTGAGCAATGATAGACATCAAGGTAATAAAGAAGCCAAAAAACGAGGGCAGTACGTCGGCACTGAGAACGAACGGCACTGCTTACGGCGGCATGGCTGTGAAGGAGGCTGCGCATGCGGCCAAGGCAGACATCGCAGAACTGGCGAAGGAAGCAGTCCATGCCACGGACAGCGATCATGCTGTGAACGCAGATGAGTCGAAACATGCACTGGAGGCGGACCATGCCAAGGAAGCAGACAATGCAGACAAGTGGGATTATCGTGAGTTTGACGACTATCTAAATCAGCCAGTGAGAAAGACTGATGGAGTTACCTTTGACTCCGTGACCTCGGACAGTATAAGGAGCGCTGGGCAGTTTGTTGACGGGGTGCTTGGTGCGGGGTTCCGGTTGTGGAAAGGTGAGGACGGGCGCACTTACCTGACGGTGGACAAACTGACTGTGAGACAAACTATGGCCGTTATGGAGCTGCTCATTGAGAAGGTGAGGAGTGTTGGCGGCCAGATATGCGTTAGCGCGGCTAACGGACGCATCAAGACCGTGGAGAAATCGGACAAGTACTATCTTATTACCTTCGAGCAGGAGAATATGTTTGTACAGCACGACCTGGTGCGCTGCCAGACGTTCACGGGCAAGGATATGCGGAGCTACTGGGTGGAAGTGGCCGATGTTACGGAGGCCGGTATCGTGGTGGCGAAGGAGGAGTTTGAGGGCGTGGAACCGAAGGAGGGCGATGAGTGCGTGCTGATGGGCAACACGGCAAACACGGACCGTCAAAATATGGTGCTCATATCGGCCACCGAGGACGGTCAGCCGAGAGTGGATGTGATGGACGGCGTGAGTGGCAAGACCTTTGACAATGCTTTGCGTGCAAGGTTCGGTAACCTGGACGGCATCAAGGACGACAAGTTTCCGGCAGACCGCCAGCCAAAGGGAAACGGACTATATGCGGACAATGCCTTTATGAAGGGAACTTTCGTTCTGGAGACTGGAGAGGACGTGAAGACTCGGTTTGAGATAACGGAGGGTAAGGTGCAGAGTGCCATTGACAGCGTGAGGAATGATATTGTGAGCGATAAGAGCTACCTTAATAACCCGACGTTTGCATCGGGGCTGGCGAAGTGGGACTCGGAGAATGAGACGGTATTCTTTCTCGTTGGCAACAGGTGGATATGGGCTAACGGCGCAGCGCTATCGAAGAAGGGTGACGGGGCAAACGTGGTGACAGACATGGGACGCAAGGTGGTGCGGATACGCAACAAGTATATCCGCCAGAAACATGAGAATCTACGCTTTGTACCGACCTTTCCGACAAACAGCGCCGGAAAAAAGGAAGCCTTGCCAGTGTATCTGAGTTTCTTTTATCGCTGTGCAAAGGCAGGCACGCTGAAGATTGGTTTTGAGAATGTTGGCAAGACGGGGTTTGCGGACTTCAACAGTATGGAGGTGAGCGAGGAAATCGCTGCTACCGACGGCTATGTGCAATACACCTGCAGCGGACTGTGGAACGGCACGGGCGACTTCAAGCTGGCGTTTGACGGCGACATCTATCTGTATATGCTTGTGCTGAGCACAGACAAGATTGAGGCGCTGACGTACAAGTACAAAACGCTGTTTGAGCAGTCGGAGCGACTGGTGAAAATATCGGCAGCCGTGTATGACAAGGACGAGCGGGCACTGGAAGAGACGGGGCTGATGATTCAACCCGAAGGTACGGGAATCTATATTAAGGATGCAAACGGCAAACTGGCTCTGATAGGAGTGGGCGTGGAGGAAACGGATGCAGAGGGCAATAAGAAAACCGTCGTCAAGCTGACGGCTGACAATATCAAACTGGAGGGGCTGGTGACTGCCAACGGTAACTTTAAGATACTGGAGGACGGCAGCATCGAGGCGAAGAACGGAAAGTTCAGTGGCGAAATAAATGCAGCAAAGGGTAATATAGGAAAATTCGTAATCGATAATGGTAACATCATCACCAAAGGACAAGGCTCTTTGCAGATAGGTACAGATGACTTCAAGAATGTGTTTTCCACAAAAAGCGAAAAGCGCAAGCTGAAAGTACAAGCAGGTATAGGCGGATCGATTGTTAGGGAATATGCATTCAACTATAGGCAGAACAATCATTTCACCTTGAAGAATGAAACGGGTAAGAAATATGACTGGCTGAATATTGCCGTAGCCAATGTGATGGATATGGATTATTTCAGTAGCACCAGTTCCACTACGAAAACTACCAATGGTTACGGCTTCCAGTTTGCTATGCTCGGCAGTGGACATGTGTGTCAAGACGGAATTGTGGAAGGTATGTGCCTTGATGTTATTGATGATTTTAGTGAAAATAATCAGGTACAATTAATTCAGCCACCTTTGTGGGGCAATAGGATATGTGTAAAGAGTAACTATTATGGATGCACTATTATCCTGCCAGACAAGTATTCACTGCTATCGTGCATTGGGTGTGGTATCATCAGGAAAGAAGAGCAGAGAAAGTTCTCGTTCCGTTTTGATGTGGTCAATTTCGGAAGCAATACAATTTATGTTGGTGGATATAGCACTGTGGTGTTTGACAACAATAAACAGCCTTTGAAAAATGATAGCTTTCCGCATATTTACCAGGGGGGAGCAGAACAGACAGGAATACATGATGTAGGAATAGGGGTGAACAGAAACCTTAGTTTCCTTTTGGTATATGATGGTAAGGACTATAAGGCCATTGTAATGAATTCTTAAATAATAAGGAGAATAATTATGACAACAGAAGAAAAGAAAGAAATCAAGCGAGCCGTGCTTGATGAAATCAAGGCAGAGAGCAACGATATTACGGAGATTGAGACCGTTTCCACTCTCGATGGTCTTACGGGGTTGCCTGCCATGCAGGGTAAAAAGCTCGTAACAGCTCCTTTGTCGCTTCTCTCAAAGCCTGCGACTGATGCAGCAGTTACGGCAAATTCAGCAGCGGACACGGCAAACAAAGCAGCAAACAAAGCCAATACGGCAGCTTCGATGATATCGCCCTATGCCGATTGTATCAACTTGGCAATGAATGGTGCTTCAGCTCGCTTTGATGGTTTTGTTGAAGGAGTTATAATAGAGTACTTATCCGTAATGTCGATTGATGGCGTATATTATGACATCAAGAACAAGCGTTTTTGCGCTAAGAAAGACGGTCACTACTATAATAATTGGGTTATAGGCGATAACACGCACGCTGCATCAATGTACCTCGATGATGGTCGTAGAATTCCACGTAAGGATAAAATGTATGTATGTGGAACTAATCTCTATGTGTGGAGTGATGAAGAGGGTAATTTGGTGGTAGTTGATAAGACTACGAAGGAACTTGGTACGTGGCTTATCACGCACGATAATGTTACAACTATCGATGCGCTCAATCATAAACTTGACGCTTTTGATGCAAAAACTGCACAAGGGCTGCACCATGTGAAATGTTGGGGCATTCCATTGTTCGTGACATTGTCGGTGCTTAATGTTGACAAGAAGGTGCTTATGCAGACGATAACTGGCTCAATCACATTGAATGCTGACAACACAGCTCTTGGGTCAATCAACGGAACGGAAAACTACACCATCGCAGTTCGCTATTATCAAAATAGCAAGTGGGGCAAATGGAGCATGCCACTCAATCCTCCAACCGCACAGACTGGCGCATCGGGCACAAAGACAAGTTACATTTACTCCGCTGGTTCAGACCAAGATACCAAGACTCTCGTAACCTCTAAATTTTGGATATACAAGCACAGCGACTTCAACCTGTTTCTGCGCTTCAAGCATTGGGGCGCGAACAATGACGAGGCAGAGGAGAATTACAGCCAGGTGCAGCTACCCAACGCCTGGACGCAAAGTAATGGCCTGTTGCGCCGCGACATATACGCACGCCTTGACGCGTTTGAGCTTCGCGAGCAGAACTCCACGGCAACAGAAGTTAAGATTGTAACCCCGATTTTTACCACAGGCGGCACACGCACATTCCCTATCTCAAGTGCCACGAGCGCTAAGGCAGGTGTAATGAGTGCAGATATGTTCGTCGCACTCAAAAATAGCGCCTTACGTATTGACCAAGCCACATTCGTAATGCCCGAATCCTACTTGCCCACAGTCGACTCCAGTTCCGTAGTGGTCGAACGAAAGGCTGACTACATACGTATGGCCAAGGCCGTACTCTATGGTGGGTACGTGTGCATAAGACAAGCCGCCACGCAGAGCGACAAAATATATGGAGATTATCTCGTACCAGTCACCGAAGCGCAAGCGAAATATACGGATGATGACAACTTCAAAGTGAAATTCGTCTACAACGGCAATCGCTATTCTGTGAGATGCTTAAGCGGCACAATGTCTCACTCCTTAGAAGAGAACTACGCGCCCACCATCGAAGCCCAAATGGCTGCCCTCGCCGCCCGCATCGAAGCACTCGAAAAGAAGTCATAACCTTGTTATGAGTTTTAAGTTTGGAGGTTATTCTTAGTTTGGAGTTTTGAGGTTATACGGAACAGGCTAAGCGTGTATATGACTTGGAGCAGTGTAAGCCTTTGGCTACGAAGAGTAGAAATGGCTTCATGAGTTCTGAAGACAAGACTCAGCTGCAGGGTGCGTATGCTGATTTCAATGCCCGACAACAAGCAAATGACGTGGAAGGCTATGTTGGCAGGAGTAATGTAATTAGTGTTCCAGGAACCGTTGAAAACACACAAATTGCTGCTGATTTTTATCGGAATGCTGAGGAACGTGATTACACCCCAGGTGATTCATTTGACGTGTATGTTTCGGCTGGGTATGATGAAAATAATCCAAACAAACAATGCGTTTGGTTTGGCTTACATATCGAACCGACCTTATATGTGCGATATCGTCTTGATTATTGGTTGCATGGTACTGCCGATACACTTGTCGGCAAGTACTTATGCGACACAAGCGATAAATACTATGAGGTTCGTGAGGATGCTGTTGGTGAATATATATCCGAAGCTTTAGATGATACTCCTTGCATTATGACAATTGCCGATAGGCGTCTTCTTAATAAAATCAAACAGAAGTTGGGTTTATAATTTTGTAATTCGTGATAATTGTGAGGGCGCAGAACTTGGCAGCGTGTATAAGGCGTTGAGCGAGGCTGTGTAACGCGAAGCGCGAAAAGTGGGAGCGAAGCGACAAAACTAGAAGAACGGGGTTCGGATAGTGTCCGGACTCCGTTCTTACATTTTATGAATACCGGTGTAATCCGGTCGGAAATATATTGGGGGGAGTACTCCCTGGTGGTACGTTTCGTTTTAAGAAAATAGACGGCTCGTTTTGGAATGGCGAAACGTTTCGTTTTGCGGATTATATATGCTTAGTAAGTGGGCTGTAGATAAGGTACATATCACGTATCCAGTCCCCCCACTTTCATTCGTGAACTAGTACATAATGCCCCGCAAATCTGCCACGGCAAGTTGTGCATCGCGTTCAGCCTCGAGCTGAGCCGTGCGAGCCGAATAATAGAAAGATACTTCTAACAGATAGTCGAGCAGGGAAATCTGGCCAAGCTCTAGACTGCGGCGCAGCAACTGGTCATTGCTCGAATCGGCAAGTCGCACTTGTAGTTCATCTGCCGTACGCTGCAAAGCTTGCGCTCCTGCATACTTCTGCCGTATGGCTAGCGAGAGTTGTTGCTGAGCATCAGAGAGCGAAAGTTCTTGGGCCTCTGTTTGCAGTTGGGCTTGTCGCACGCGTTGGCGAGTATTGCCCCAAAGCGGTAGGGTAAATCCGAGGGAAACACCGCTATAATTGTTCTGACGGATATATTCCCCCTGAAAGCCCACCGTGAGTTGTGGCAAGGCTTCGGCACGCGCCAAGCGTTCTTGGGCTCGACTTTGCAGGATGGCTGCTTGTGCGGCAGCTAGTGTGGGCGATAAGGCTTGTGCTGCTTGCTCTAGACTATCTAGTGAAGGAAGCGCATGAATCGATGCCGGATAATGGCGTCCTGTGAAATGAAGCGCTTTTCCACCATTGAGCGCCTGGAGAGCCAATTGCACTTGTGTACGTTCGTTTTCAGCGCGCGCAAGTTCTGCTTGGCTCATCGAAGCATTGATACAGACTTTATTATACTCCATTTGGTTGATGTCTCCGCGTTGGAATTTCTCCGAATAAAGTCTTTTAATGTCGCGTGCAATGCTGTCGCGCAGGGCGAGCTCGGCGCAAAGCTGATTGCTGTAGACCAACGAGGTGAACATGCGATCGGCCTCGGCGAGTATGCGCTGCAGCGAAGCACGATAGGTGTGTTGCGCAACGTTGTTTTCGGCCTCGGCCAGGGCGCGTCGATGGCCTAAGATGACACTCCAAGAAAGTTCTTGTGTGAGCGAAACGTTAGTGCGTCCAGGCACTCCTTTTGGCGAACCAAAGAGATAAGCCACTTCTGCCTCAGGGTCGGGCAGTCTGAGAGCAGATCCATTGGCTGCTTGTTGCGCCTGAAGTTGCGAACGGAGAACCGCAATCTGTTTGTTGTGGCGCACAATTTCTTGCATAGGCTCTTGCCATGCTGAGAAGTGACGAGCTGATACCTTGTGGTCCTGTGCTTTGGCAGATAACGGCACAAGGGTAAGTGCTATGGTGAGGATAGTCCAGAGAACTTTCATGGATTGGAAAGAGATTGAGTGGTAGATTTCTTTGATTTCTTGAGCGGTGCCATAATAGGCACGATGAAGAGGTTGAGCAGGGTGCTTGTGAGCAATCCGCCGAGCATGACTTGTGCCATAGGGCTCTGTATCTCATTGCCTGGTAGTTCACTGCCTAAGGCTAGCGGAATGAGCGCCAAAGCAGAGCAGAGCGCCGTCATGAGAATGGGCAATAAGCGGTCCATTGAGCCTCGCATAATCACTTCGTGGCGTGAAAGTCCGCGACGTGCCAACTCATTGTAACGATCGACGAGGAGCATACCGCCGCGTGTAGCCATGCCAAATAGCGAAATAAAGCCGATGATTGCAGGAATGCTCACGACACCACTTGTCAGTACGAGCGAGAGCACACCGCCGATGAGCGCCAGCGGAAGGTTGAGCAATACCACGACCGACTGCTTCCAGGAATGGAATTGCAGATAGAGCAAAAGCAGAATCACCACAATGCTCACCACGCTCAAGCCAAGCAACATACGTGATGCAGCAGCTTCGCTCTCAAACTGTCCACCATACTCCACGTGGTAGCCTTCGGGCAGGTCGATGCGCTCTTCGATGGCACGGCGCATATCGTTCACAACAGAACGCATGTCGCGCCCCTCGGCATTGGCCGAAACCACGAGTTTGCGCTGGGCATTCTCGCGACTGATGGTATTCGGGCCTGCCGTAGAGAGAATGTCGGCCACGTCGGAGAGGGGAATTTGTGAGCCAGAGGCTGTGGTGATGAGTAGGCCGCGCAAGCGCTCTAAAGTGCGTAGATCGTCATCGGCCACACGCACGGTGAGATCGAATGTTTTGCTACCATCCTGTACTTGGCTCACCACCTCGCCACCGATAGCTGCATTTACATATTCCGCAAATTCGGGCAACGTGATACCATGGCGAGCTAGCAGCGTGCGACGCGGACGGATAACTAGTTGCGGGCGCTCCACTTGCTGCTCTACGTTGAGATCCTTCACCCCGTCGATACCTTGCGTGGCTTGCTTAATCTGCAGACCGAGACTATGAAGGGTACTCAAGTCGGGGCCAAACACTTTGACGGCAATGCCCGCCTTCGTGCCCGAAAGCATAGCATCGATGCGGTGGCTGATGGGTTGACCAATTTCTACGTTGACGCCTGGAAGCGTGGATAGACGACGGCGAATGTCGGCTAGGACCTCTGATTTCTTACGCTCTTTCAGCACAAAGGGTACCTCCATCTCGCTAGTGTTCACACCGAGTGCATGCTCATCGAGTTCGGCACGACCTGTTTTGCGAGCCACGGCTTGCACCTCGGGAACCTGCATGAGTAGCTTCTCTGCTTGCTGGCCGATGCGGTCGCTCTCAGTGAGTGATACACCCGGCAGTGTGCTTACATTGATGGTGAACGAACCCTCGTTGAAGGGAGGAAGGAATGAGCGTCCCAAGGTGAAGAAGAGACAGAGCGTGACGACGACCAATGCGCCCGTGATTCCCAGAATCCAGCGTGACGGCCGCCCGAGTGCATAGGCTAGAGCTTGCTCGTACTTCTGCTTGAGCCAACGTACCCAACGTGGCTCGTCGTGACGCTTGTAAGAGGCATTTCCTGCCGTAGCATCATCCATCGCATCTTGTGGATCTTTGAGCAGACAAGAGCAGAGCACGGGGGTAAGCGTGAGCGCCACGAGCGTGGATGCAAAGAGCGAGATAATAAAGCTGATGCCAAGCGGTGCGAGCATGCGGCCTTCCAGTCCGGAAAGGAAGAATAAAGGAATGAAACTCACCACGATGATAAGTGTGGAATTGAGTATGGGCATACGCACTTCGCCTGAAGCATGGAATATGATATCCATTTTCTTTTTCCGCGCTTCTTTGGGCAGACGGGCATTGAGACGCAAACGCTTAAAGACATTTTCCACGTCGACAATGGCATCGTCGACTAACGACCCAATGGCTATGGCCATACCGCCGATACTCATCGTGTTGATGGTAAGTCCCATCGCCTTTAGTACAAGCATCGTGATGAGCAGCGAAATGGGAATGGTGACGAGCGAAATAAGCGTGGTGCGAGCGTTCATCAAGAAGATGAAGAGAATGAGCACTACGAAGATGCCGCCCTCGACGAGCGACTTCTGAATGTTGGAAATGGAGGCATCGATGAAGTCCTGCTGACGATATAGGTGAGTGTTGACCTTCACATCGGGCGGAAGCGAGGCTTTGAGCGAAGCGATGGCCGTGTCGAGCTGTTCGGTCAGTTCGAGCGTGCTTGTCGATGGCTGTTTCGTCACGGTGAGCAGCACACCTTGCTTGCCAGAGACAGAGGCAAGACCCATCTTCGGACTCTTGACACCCATCTTTACATCGGCCACATCTGCTAAGACGATAGGTTGCCCTGAAACTGAGGTCTTGATGACAGCCTCGCCTATCTGTTCGGTGTTGGTAGTGGCCAGTACACCGCGCACGATGTACTCATTGCCATGTTCATAGTGTACACCACCCGAAGCGTTGCGTGTCATCTGTCGAGTAGCATTCATCACTTCGGAGAGACTCACACCATAGTGGCGCATACGATCGGGATGAAGACGTATTTGATATTCCATAAGGTCGCCCCCCATCACGGTGACTTGGGCTACACCACCTGTGGAGAGCAGGCGTGGGCGAATGGTCCAATCGGCTAGTGTACGCAGTGAACCGAGCGAAGTGGTGTCGGACGTGAGACCTATAAACATTACTTCGCCCATGATGCTCGACTGCGGGCCGAGCGTGGGCTGGCCCACTCCCTCGGGCATAGCATCGCCTATGGTGGCGAGTTTCTCAGAGACAATCTGTCGGTCGCGATAGATGTCTGTGCCCCAGTTGAACTCAATCCACACTACGGAGAATCCCGTGGTGGACGAAGATCGTACGCGGCGCACGTCGGTGGCGCCATTGACTGCTGTTTCTATGGGGAAGGTAACGAGGCGTTCTACTTCTTCTGAGGCCATTCCTTTGGCCTCTGTCATTACGACTACAGTGGGCGCATTGAGGTCGGGGAAAACGTCTACTTCCATCTTCTTGGCTGTCCAACATCCGATAATAATCAGTAGTAGGCTGAAAAACAGAATGAGAGGGCGGTTGCGAAGTGAAAAGGATATGATTTTGTTGAGCATTAGTTCGTGTTTAAGGAGGAAAGGATGTATTAAATAGCTTGTTTTGAACAAAGTAAAAGGTGGATATCCTAAATTTCAGAATTTATAGAACCACCCTAAAAGGTAACTTTATAACCTAAAATCTTAAAACTCCAAACTCATTGTTTAGTGCGAATGTCCCTCTGGCACAGCCGTAGCGTTGGCAGCAAGGCGTACAAGTGTGGCACCACGTGTCACCACTTTGTCGCCAGGATGAAGCCCTGATAGAATCTCTGTGCGCATCCCGTCGGAGGCGCCTAATGTGACTTCTACCTTGCGATAGGTATCGGCACTATGTTGTACATAGACGAAATAGATGCCTTGAGACTCTGTGATGGCTTCAGAGGAAACGGCCAATACGCCGTGGCGCACGTTGCCTTGAAGGTAGACTTGTGCAAAACTACCTGATACGATGCTTCCCTGATTGTTGAACTCAAAGATTACGGGCACGAAAGCATCTCCATTTCCCGAAGCTTTCCCTTTTGAGATAAGACGACCGCCAAGTTGAGAAAGACTGTATACTTGCGATACATCATCGTAGGCCATACGGAAGTTGGCACTTGAGATGCGTGGTAGCATGCCGAAGTAGCGCTCGGGCACATCGGCACGTAGTTGCACACGTTTGCTCTGTGTTACGATGGCAAGTGCCTGTCCCGCAGAAACATAGTCGCCGGGACGAACCAAAAGTGTCTTGATATATCCGCTTATGGGGGCAGAGATGCCGCGAATTTGCGATGCACTTCCTAAACTCTTTGCCGTGGCGCTTGCTGCTTCGTAGCGTTGGCGCGCATCTTCTAGCTCGCGCTGAGAAATGATTCTTTCGGAAGCAAGTTTTTCAGCACGTTCAAGAGCTAGCTTGGCTGCTTTTGCCTCGCTCTGAGCTACTGCAGCTGGATTGCCATCGGCCATAGGCTTGCCATTTACTACGAATAAGGATTGACCCGCGTTCACAGATAGTCCCTCGGTGAGTGCATTGCTAGCGAAGCGGACAATACCTGCCATGGTGGCACTCACCGTGGTTTCTGTACCCGAAGCAGGAAGTACTTGACCACTTACTTCAATGACTTCGGAAAAATCGGAAGGTTGTATCGTTGTGACTTGCACGCCCGCAGCGCGCGCTTGTTCGGTTGTGAACTCTATTTCATCGGGAGCATGCTTGTGGTCAGAGGCCTCGGTGTGTTCGTCGCCTTCATGGTCGTGGTCGTGGCCTTCGTGGGCACTATGGCATGCGCTAAAGAGCATAGCAGCACTCGCAGCTATGCTAAGTAATGTATAAGGTATATGCATGAAATGATTTGCGTGGATAAGTAAAAAACGTGTTGTAAGAAAAACTTATCCAAGCAAGGGCGGGCCGCGACGGCTAATTTGCTTGCAAAATGGAGAGGCAAGCAGAGTGGGGGAGGGCAAGGCGGTGTAGGCCTGCACTCCTATATATATAATAGGTGTATGGGCTTCGTTCCAAAAAATGGGAGGAAGAAAGCCACCACCCATATCGCTAGCGGATTTGCGTAGCGTAGAAAGGTGTGTAACAGTCGGTTGGTAGAAACACTGATGCGCATCTGTGTGCCGGTTGTCGTGGTGTGATGTATGGCAGTCGTTGGCTTGCCCATCTCGATGACAAATCTCCGTGACCCAACAAGCAGCCCCGCCTTCGTGGTGATGGTGGGGAACAAGCGTAAGCAAGAGCATCAGCACGATGCCCAGCGACGCAAGGTATGTAGAACGCGAGATTTTCACATTGCAAAGGTAAGAAAAGCCTTGTGCAACCAAGTTGCAAAGCCAATAAATGTGGTAAAAATGCTTGAATTATAGCAGAATGTCGTACTTTTGCACGTGAATAGAATTCGCTAATAACAACAAACACTATACATCAATTACATTTATGAAAAAGTTTTTCATGCTTTGCGCAGCTCTCCTGATGAGCCTCGCAACGGCACATGCCGATGAAGGTATGTGGCTCTTGAAGCTGATGAAACAGCAACACTTGGAGGATTCGCTCCGCAAGGCTGGCTTACAGCTCCCTCCCGAAGCTCTTTACAGTGAAACAGCTCCCTCGCTGCGTGAATGCATCGGTATCTTTGGTGGCGGATGTACCGGTGAAGTGGTAAGTCCTGAAGGTTTGGTACTGACTAATCATCACTGTGGATTTAGCTATGTACATGAAATGAGCGCCATTGGTCACGACTATATGAAGGATGGCTACTTTGCTCATAACCGCAGCGAAGAATTGCGTACTCCTGCCGACTTGACATTCACCTTTGTGGTTCGCATCGTGGATGTGACGAAGGAAGTGAATGCTGAGGCTGCCAAGAAGAAGGTAGATGAATACACGAAGCAAAGCATCGGTTTCCTAGAGCCTATGGCTCAAAAGATGCTGAAGAAGAGCGACTTGGCCAAGAAGAAAGGTATGAGCGCTCGCATCGTACCCTATTTCGGTGGTAACCAATTCTATATCTTCTACGAACAGAAATACCAGGACATTCGCCTTGTTGCTAACCCTCCCTACAACGTGGGACAGTTTGGTGGCAACACGGACAACTGGATGTGGCCACGCCATAATGCAGACTTCTGCATGTTTCGTATTTACGCCGACAAGAATGGCGAACCTGCTCCTTATAGCAAGGAAAATGTACCTCTGAAGGTGAAGAAATACTTGCCCATCTCGCTCAAAGGAATGAATCAGGGCGACTACACCATGATTATGGGTTTCCCAGGCACTACCACCCGTTATCTTACCGCAGCCGAGGTGAAACTTCGTTGTGAAGGAATCAATCAACCTCTCGTAGTAGCGGGTAACCCCTTATTGCAGTATTACAAGACCTTGATGGATCAGAGCGATGAAAATCGTTTGAAACTTGAAGATGAGTATGCCTCATGGGGTAACACAATCAAGAATTTTGGCGGAATGAACGAAGCGGTGGAGAAAAACCATCTTATCGCTGATAAACAAGCCGAAGAAGCACGTTTCCGTGAATTTGCTGCTAAGAGTGGTAAGGCTGAGTATAAAGATGTGATTGAGCGCATTGAGAAGCTTTGCCAAGCTTACAGTGATACGATACACGATGCAAGCTTGATGCGTATTGCGCTGCAGGATCAGAGCTTATGGATTCGCCCTTCATTGATCGATGCTTACGAAAAGGCTCTCAAGGGAGGTAAGGATAAGAATATCGCGGCTGCTAAGCAGGCTATCGTAGACTACTGCAAGCGCGTGAACTTCTCGGTTGATAAGGCAATTGATTGCGGTAAAGTACGTCTACTTATTCCTTATTTTATGAAGGAACGTAAGCTCAAGGAATTACCGCGTTTTCTCAGCGGCAAGCAGAACTTGGAGCAAAATATAGATCGCTTGTATGCCAACACCGTATTTGCTGATAGCGCCAAGTTGGCCAGCGCTCTGGCAAAGAACGATGCCGAGATGCTGAAGGCAGATCCCCTCTACAAGGAAATAAGCGACATCTTAGAGTATTCAGAAAAGACCTTCAAAGGTCTGTCGGAGTACAACAAGCAGCGCAAGGAACTCGATAAAATTTATGTGCGTGGTCTTTGCGAGATGTACGACTGGACAAAGTCACCCGATGCGAACTTCACCCTGCGTATGACCTATGGTCATGTAAAGGACCTCCATCCTCGCGATGCTGTAAGTTATGACTGGCGCACGGTGCTCGATGGCATGTTTGAGAAAGAAAGCAAGACTGAAAGCGACTATTTCATCAATGAACGTTTGCGTAAGCTTTACGAAGCAAAAGACTTTGGACGCTACGCTCGCGAAGATGGCAAACTGCCCACTTGCTTCCTTTCTGACAATGATATTACGGGTGGCAACTCTGGTTCAGGTGTGCTCAATGCCAAAGGCGAACTCATTGGTTTGGCCTTCGACGGAAACATTGAGAGCCTTTCGAGCGACCTCAAGTTCAACCCGCAGCTTCAGCGTTGTATCAACGTTGACATTCGCTACGTGATGTTTATTATTGACAAATTCGGCGGTAGCACCTACGTGCTCGACGAACTCGATATCCGTTAACGCGGAACATTCTCATCTGAGAATACCATTTTTATTTATTAGAACACCTTTGAAGAGGACTCCCATTGTGGAGCCCTCTTTTTCATAGCTGCAAGTGCGTATGCCCCAGGGACTATTGCTGCTCACCCCTTGGACCTGACACGTGTGTTCTTTTATGAATTGCTCAAAAATATCCGTACATTCCCCCAAAAAATAGTCCCAACTCTTGCGAGTTTCTATAATAAATCATACTTTTGCGGTGTACTACTATTGTATAACACTAAAACAGTATATAAAAGTATGATTAACGTAAACCATATAGACTTTAGTTATGGGCGGAGAAAGCCGCTTGTATTCAGTGATTTTTCCTTAGAACTGCCTGTGGGGAAAATCTGCGGACTATTAGGCAAAAACGGTACGGGTAAGAGTACGCTCCTCTACCTCATGAGCGGATTGCTCCGTGTACAGAAGGGAATAATCACCTTCGACGGACAGGATGTGACCAAGCGCTTACCAGAAGTATTGAGCGATATATTCATCGTGCCCGAGGAAATAGAACTTCCTTCGCTCAGTATGGAACAGTATGTAAGAGTCAATGCACCGTTTTATCCCAAGTTTAGTTACGAGGTGCTTGATGAGTGCTTGAAAGATTTCGAACTGCCCACTCATCTCGACCTACGCGGTCTTTCTATGGGACAGAAGAAGAAGGCCTTTATGAGTTTCGCCCTGGCTACGGGCACGCGTCTATTGCTCATGGATGAACCTACGAATGGACTAGATATTCCCTCGAAAAGCCTCTTCCGCAAAGTAGTTTCGCGCCACATGTCCGACAATCGAACGCTCGTGATTTCTACTCATCAAGTGCGTGATGTCGATATGTTGCTCGACCACGTAATCCTGCTCGAAGGCTCACACCTCTTGCTCAATTGCTCTACGGCAGATATATGTGCAGCCTTGCGCTTTGAGGAACGCCCCATGGGAGTGAGTACGGAAGATGCACTCTATACACAGCCCTCTATCTATGGCAACTCCGTCATTGTGGAAAACCACGAAGCAGACAATGAGACACCTATTAATCTTGAGATGCTCTTTAATTGTGCTGAGGCGGGACAACTTCCCAAGTCGCTCACAGAATAACCTAGTTTTTCCAAACTTCTCCTAAAAATATTCCTATATATAATGAAAAATTTCAGCATACAACGTTTCGGAGTGTTGCTCCGTTATGATATTGTGCAGAATCTGCGCTCTTATGTCTTTCTGATGCTCGGCCTTTTTTTGGCGCACTTCTTCGCTCAGCTGAGTGTATACTATTTTTCGCTTAAAGGGTGGACGCAGCTTTCTGAAGGAAAAGTCGATAGCGTGTTGAGCGATGCCTATGCTTGTGCTTGGGTGGTGACGCTCATGTCGATGGTGCTAGGACTATCCTTTTCGTTCGCTAATCTGAAATCGAAGTCCAAGCGCATAGCATATCTCATGTTGCCAGCTTCAAATCTAGAAAAATACCTTTCGCGTGTGCTAATCTTCACGGTGGGGATAGTTGTACTCAACGTTGTGACGTTCTTCGTCGCAGATGTGGCACGCATGGTTGCGCTATTGGCCATGCCCGCTCACATGGGTGTAATGTTTGGTGAGATAGCAAAGAGGTTTCTTGAGGACGTGTGGACAATAGGCTTTGAAAGATTTTCTGTATATGGTATATGGACGATGTTCTGTACGCTTGCTTCAACTCTCAACATCTATCTTTTGTTCTTGCTAGGAAGTGCATTGTTTCGCAAGTTTGCCTTCTTTAAGACGGCAGGCATCATCGTTGGAGGTGGCATCTTTTTATCAATGGTTGTTGCCTCTTGGGCGATGCACATTTGTATCACGGGAGGTGATGTGGATGTGTCGGTAGAAGCTCCGCTTTGTACCTGTTTCCATGTGCTATGCTGCGTAGCTTGGGTAGTTCTGAGTTATTGGCTCTTTAAGCATATCACAGTGATTAGAAGAAGTTTCTTCTGAAATAGCCCCCATTCTGTACACTCCTATAATGTAGGAATGTGTTGCCCATAAAAGGCTCATACCGTGAACTACAAGATGATGAATCTTGCGAACAATAAAAAACGAACCATTCTCTCTAATTCCCTTGAAAATGAATTTTAAAGAAGGTCAACCTATCTATGCGCAGATAGCCGAACGAATATGCGACGAAGTGCTAGCAGGAACGTATCAGCCCGATAGTCGCATTCCTGGCGTTCGAGAATATTCTGCTTTGCTCGAGGTAAACGTCAACACTACGGTGAAGGCGTATGAACTCTTAGCTCAGCGAGGCATTATTTATTCCCGCCGAGGAATGGGTTATTTTGTAGCAGCCGATGCTCCCACTTATATTCAAGAAGAGCGTCGTGCCTACTTCCGTCAGCACGCTTTGCCCGAGCTATTCCGACAAATGTGTCTGCTCGGCATCTCCATAGATGAGGTGGTGAAACTTTACAAAGAACAACAAAAATCTTAACTCTCGTCAAACTCCATTCAATGAAACAGACAATAACCCTTATAGCGCTATCTATGCTCGCTTTGCCAGTAAGCGCACAAAAACGTGGCAGAGTGGTCGACGCGCAAGGTCAGCCAGTGGCTTTCGCCAATGTGGTGGCTCTCAATCCCGCTGATTCTGCTGTGGTGGCTGTCACACTAACTCGCGATGATGGTCAATGGCAGTTTGCCGATAGCGTAAAGACGCTATCTTTGCTTCGCGTAAGTGCCGTAGGCTACGAATCGCTCTATTATAAAAGTAGCGTGCCTATGGAGCAGCTTACGCTCACGCTTCGATTGCTAGATGCTCGTCAGTTAGGCGAGGCCAGTGTGGTGTATAAACGTCCCGTGTCGAAGCTTGAGAATGGTGCCCTTGTCACTTCAGTCGATAACACCGTACTCTCCAAGGCAGGCACGGCCGAGGATTTGTTGCAGCAAGTGCCAGGCTTGATGAAGTCGGCCGACAAGGATGGCAGCATTGAAGTAGTAGGCAGAGGCAAACCATTGGTCTATATCAACGGCCGACAGATGCGCGACGATAGTGAACTCAAGCAGCTTCGAAGCGAAGACATAAAAAGCGTGGAAGTTGTCAACAATCCTGGAGCACAGTATGATGCTTCAGTCAATGCCGTGGTGCGTATCCGCACAAAGCGTCGTAAGGGCGAAGGCATTGGGGTGAACTTTAGCAATGATTACTTTCAGGGCAAGTATGCAAGCGATCGCTCCCGCCTCAATCTTTCTATGCGCAAGAATGCTTTCGACCTTAACCTTCAAGGGGGCTACAATTATAATCGCGGCTATTGGAAATCTGGAAGTGACCAAACGATTCAGACGCCTGAAGGCCTTTGGTCGATGCCCTTTAACAATGAAAACTTTTGGAAGATGCACAAGGCCGATGGAGTGATGGAGTTTAACGTAACTCCCTCCGACAAACACTCTGCAGGAGTGCGCTATTCTCTGCGTAAGGCTTTCCCTAACCAAAGTAATGGCCTCGTAGAGAGCTATATACGCAAAAATGGGGAAGACTTCGACCAACTGACCAACCATCTTCGTCAAGATAGCGACAATGACTTAACCCACTCCGTCAATGCTTATTACAATGGTCATTGGGGAAAGAGCGAGTTTCGTATCGATGCCGACTTCTATGCAAGTGGAAGTCATGAAGAAAGCGTTTACGACGAAATGAGCCAGACACAGACCAGTCGGCAGTTTCCCACGGTGAGCGACACGCGCAATCGCCTCTTCTCTGCCAAGGTACAGTATGATTATCCGTGGCTCAAAGGCAAATTTTCCATAGGCTCACAATATGTGCAGACCAATCGTCACGACAATTATTATATAGCAGCTACATTGCCTGGCATATCGCCCTCGGCATCGCAACTTATGGAACGTACTGCCGCAGGTTTCATTGCCTATTCTACCACGATAGCGCGTCGCTATCAGTTAACGGCAGGCCTTCGCTACGAACACTTGCAGCTCGACTATTATCTTTCCCGTCAGCACATCGATGAGCAATCGCCCGTCTACAACAACCTTTTCCCTTCTTTCTCATTGGCCGGTATGATAGGCAAGGCGCAGTTAATGCTCTCCTATACAAGTAAGACCACCCGTCCCGGTTACAGTCAACTCTCGTCCAATGTCTCTTATGGCAATCGCTATTTGCTGCAAAGCGGAAATCCCAATCTGAAGCCCACCATCCTTCATTCGATCAACTTCACCGCCGTATGGAAATGGTTACAAGCCACAATGAACTTTGATCGTAGTCGTGATGGCATACTTTATTGGGGGGAATCTCTGCCCGAGCAGCCTGAGGTGACGAAGATTACGTATATCAACCGCAATTGTTCACAACTACAAGCTACGCTCACCTTCTCGCACCAAATCAAGTTTTGGCGTCCCATGCTGACGGCTTATGTCTCGAAGAATTACTGCAACTTGCGCCTTGAAGATGGCACTCGTCTGCACATGAATCCCATTCTATCGCTTCACACCTCGCACTCGTTTACGTTACCCAAGGGCTTTGGCTTTACCGCAACCTATAGTATGACGACGCGCGGCAGTTATCAGAATGTGCAATTACTTCGCATGAATCATTACCTTGAGACTTACCTCACGAAGTCGTTACTGCACGATGCACTCAGCATCAACATTGGTGGTAGTGATTTGCTGAAACAAAACATGAGTAGCGTTCGTATGAATCTGCAGAATGGCAATATTGTACAGACTGGTAGCGGCGACACCCGCGCGTTTTATATCAAACTCAATTATAAGTTCAATTCCATGCGCAATCGCTATAAAGGCGAGAGCACGGTCGATGAGGTGATACAACGATTGTAGCGAAATTTGAAATAGATCCACCCTAAGGTTCGTTGCTAACTGACAATTGGATGGATCTCTTACCACGCAAATTGCTTCTCATAGGAGAACAGAGTATGGCAAGCGTTTAGGCTAAAAGGCTTAGACGCTTGCCATTCTTTTTGCAGGGGAAACGCATTAAATTTAATTTTTAAAACATGGGTTTAAGTTTCGGATTTAGTATGAGCGGGCTGAAAGCCCAATGGTGCACATAGCCCAGGGCAAGCGAAGCGACACCCTGGGTCAAAGCACGTTCGTTAGTGACGCCCTGAAAGGGCAGAAGCTTTATATCTATTTCCAACATTGAATGCTTTTGCCCTTACAGGGCGTAACAACACTATCCACGGGAAACCCAGGGCGTTGCCCTGGGCTATGCGCTTGTTGGGCTTTCAGCCCGTGCATTATCGGCTGCATCTCAGCAATTCAAGCAAGCTTGATTGCATTCGACTTGCACGATAATTCAGCCCGTCCATCCTAAATCCGAAAGTTGAGATACAGTCTTATTTCAGGGAATGAGAATCGTCTCTCTGCATAGATGGAAAATTCCCCCTTGTAACGGAGGTTTTCATAAACTGCGAACGAAGTGTTCCTAACTTCGTCATTATCAATCTAGAACCTAGACCATTCCGTTTCTCAATGAAGACTTTCACGTCTACCACAGGCCTGTGGTAGCTCTTCCGCTCGGCAGCGGTAGCTTTACCACAGGCCTGTGGTAGCTTTACCGCTCGGCAGCGGTAGACGTAAAGATGGGCATTTGTGAAAGGTAAAACGTACATCTGTGAAAGGTAAAACGTACATCTGTGAAAGGTAAAACGTACATCTGTGGACGGGAAGACAAATCACTTTCCTCATCATACCACCCAGAATATCCGCTGCCCCGCTTTTAGCCCAACGCTTTGGCTAGTTCCGAAACTTTCGTATACAACAATGAAGGCAGATGTCCTGTGAGGAGCATCTGCCTTCAAAAGTATTATTATCTCATGCAAATCCTTATGGGAAAGGAGTTGCACAGAGATTGGAAAAATGCAATTAGTTTGCAGGAGTTTCAGCAGCCTTCTTCTGAAGAGAAGTTACTGTGAAACCTACGATAGCAACACCGAGGTTGCCATTTACAAGCGTAGCGGTGCGTACAGACTTATTGTAGATGGTGATGTACACCTTGCCTGTGTATGAAGCAGGAACGGTGCAAGTCACCTGGTTAAGTTCGAAAGTCTGGTCGGTGGGATCGGTAGAGAACTTGCACGAACCTATCTTCTCAGCCTCGGCGAGTTCTTCAGCCGTGGTGATGGGAGCTGCAGAAGCATATACGTCGAAGTTACCCGCGTTGGTGGGATAGTTGTTACCGAAGATGGCAGCAATGTTGAAGCCCTGGATGGTAATTTCGGGGAAGTTGACGTTCGTGAGGTTAAGCTCGTAGGTGAGCAAGCCTTCGTCCATATTAGAGCCAAATGCTGCTTGTCCCTGTTGGAATAGCCCCGTGTGGTGGAGTACAGTGTTGACGAAGCCATAATAGCCTCTAAATCCAAGCTCATCGAGTGGTTCAATCTCGAAGTCCTGTCGGCTTTCGCCAAGTTTTACAGCACTGAAAGGTGCAGCTGCGAGAGCGTTGGCATCGGTGAAGTCGATATCGATGGCAGTAGTGCGTTCGTAGTCGTCGGTGGCAACGATCGTTTTTGTCTCTCCATAAGTCATGGCTCCTTCTACGTAGGCATAAGCCTTAATGTAGTAAGTGGTGCCAGCTGTTAGCCCTGTGATGGCAGCGGTTTGTTCGCCACTCTTTACTTTGCTGAAGTCGTAGAACTTGTTGCTCGCATCGGCCAATGGCGCAGCGGGGTCGGTGCTAAGGATAAAACCTTCGCGAGACACTTCCACGCCTTCGGGAATTTGGAGGTCGATGGTAGCTTTGGCAGCTACACCCGACACTACCACATCGCCAGTGGTCACAGTGGGAAGAACCGCGGGCGTAACGATAGCCTTGTCGTAGTCGGCCTTATCCACATCGCCGCTACATGCAGCCATGCCCGTGAGGGTAAGGCCGAGGAAGAGCGATTTGATGATGTATGATGTTTTCATTGTGTGATTTCTATTTATGGCATAAGCCAATGTTTGTGGAATGGGGGAATAACGCTTTTGTGTGGGCATGCTCTGCATCGTCTCTGCCTCGTTCCTCTCTTCTGCCTACCTACCTCGCTAGAGGAAGAGGCTAGAATAAAGGAGCGGAGGGAGAGTAGTAGATGATAGTTGCAGAAAAGCGTGCTTACATAGCAGGATTTTGGTCTGCATCTGAGATAGCGTCGTTATCTTGGATTTCGTTTTGTGGAACCTGGAATATCCACTTGTAGCTAGTATGAGGAATGTTCTTCTTCAAGGCAGGAGCCTCATTGCTTCCTTCATAGTCGCGTACGAGGTCTTGCTTCAAGCGGAGGCAGTCTGTATAGCCGAAGCCTTCGCCGTAGAGTTCAATGCGGCGCTGCTTGTAGATAGACATCTGTGTGTATGAAGAGGGAGCTGTCCATCCTTCTACACGATTGGGCATAAACTCTGCCATGATGTCGGCACATGCTTGAGTATGGCCTGCCATGAGTTGAGCTTCCGCCTCAATGAGATACATTTCCGATACGCGCATGTAGACCACGTTGCCCAACCATTGATCCACGTAGGGGAACTTCTTACACATCAATGCAGGGTAAGTCTCTGTAGCTTCTTCGGGACTGAAGAAGAGCTTCTTGCGCACATCAGCGTCGGGGATAGAGTTGTAAAGCGCTTGATCCATCACGTGGGGAGCTATGTGGGCATATCCCGGACCATCGTAGCTATTGAATGAGGCCCATGAAGCATAGTAGCGCTTGGTGGCATCGGTGGGGATGAAAGCCCACATCACTTCTTGATTGGAAGCATCCTGATAGTTCCAAGTTTGAGCCAAGTTGATATCGTTGAGCTCATAGCCTTGACGAGCCGCATGAGCCATGGCAGCCGCTTTGTCCCATTCGTTCATTACCAAGTAGACGCGTGCCAAGAAACCTTCAGCTACGTTCTCATCGATGGTAGTCTTGTCGTTGCCATGCTTGTAGCCTTGGAGACACTGCACAGCCTTTTCAAGGTCAGAAGTAGCTTGAGCGTATACCTGTGCCACTGTGGCACGGCCTTTTACTTCCTTTTCGCTCTCTTTAGAGGTGAGGAGGATAGGCACGCAGAGTTTGTCTTCGTTGCCCTTGTAGGTCATCTGGTAGTACTGTGCCAAGTAAGCATAGGAAATGCCGCGGAAGGCGAGAGCTTGGCCGAGATACTGCTTCTGCACGGAAGTGGCACTAGCTTCGTCGATAACGTTAATCACGTCATTGGCCGACTTGATGATGGTGTAAAAGAAACTCCAGTACCATTTTGATCGGATATACATCTGTGCATTATAGTCAAGCACGTGGTCGAACTGGAAGGGATCTCCCGTACCGAGAATGTGCGACTGGTTGTTGCTCATCACGTCGGCAACGGTCATGATACCACCGAAGCCAGACTCAATATGTGCATTGATATCGTCACCTAGTCCACTAGGGGAGAACAAGTTCCAATTAGTGTAGCAACCATTGAGCTGCGAAGCCAAGACTTTCTGTGGATCCTTCTTGCCCTCGTTTTCTATCTGTTCGTTAGTAGCTGTTGTTGAATCCATGTCATTGAAGAAATCTTCGCCACACGAAGTCAAAAGCATGCCACCAGCCAAAACAGCTGTCAAGTATTTTGCAAATTTCATAATGTATGCGTAGTTAAGAAAGAAATTAGAAGTTTACATTCACACCAAACGAAATGGTACGCAATGCAGAGTAGGATGATGATGACACGGCACCACTGAGGTACTGACGTGGGTCAAGACCCTTACGCTTCGATCCGAGGAAGAGGTTGTCTCCTACGGCATATACACGTACGGAGCTCAATCCTGGAACACGCGAAGTGATGCGTTGAGGAAGAGTGTAGCCCAAAGTGATGTTGCGGAGCGAGAAGTAATCTGAGCGGATGAGGAAGCGGTCGCTGCTCACACCGCCTGTCATGCGGTAGCCATCCTTGAAGATAGGCACATCGGTCACGTCGCCCGGCTTCTGCCAGCGCTTAAACATATCTACGGAGATAGCGTTGCCCAGTGTTCCGTCCATCAAGCTTTGGTAGGCACCATCATAGGTGTAACCGCCAAATGAGAACGCTGTCTGGATGCTGAGGTCGAAGCCATAAGCCTGAAGTGTCGTGGTGAGACCACCAAAGACTTTAGGCAGTGACGACTTGCCAATCTGATATCGAGTGGCTTTCTGAGCATCGTTGGTAGTTTCCTGTACGGTCTCTGTTACGGGATTTCCCTCTGCATCGAGTTTGGGGTTCCCATCGGCATCGAGCACGGGCTTTTCTACATCAACATAGTAAAGAGCTTCACCCGTCTGAGAGTCTACGCCCGCATACTTATACATATAGAAGTCGTAGAGCGAGCCGCCCTTCTTGCGCCAATAGATACTTGTGAAGTAGCCCTCTTCAGGACGTCCTTCTTGAAGTTTGGTGAGCTCATTCTTATAGTGCGTCAAGTTGATTTGAGCCGACCAGTTGATGTCGCGAGTCTGAATCATCACACCACCGAGGGTCAATTCCACACCAGTGTTGCGCATGGACTGCTCGTTGGTCAGAATCGTGTTGGGCTCACCCTGGCTGACAGGCATTGTGTGCCAACCAATCATGTCGGAGGTATTCTTCACGAAGAAGTCGAAGTCGAATGTCAAGCGGTTGTTGAACAAAGCTCCTTCAAGACCTACGTCGAAAGTCTTACTCTTTTCCCAAGTCAAGTCGCGGTTGCCACGATAAACTTGATTTACAGAGAATTGGGGCTTCTCTGCCGTACCAGCGTTGACCACTTCATAGTGGTCGAGGTAGCCACCATAGATACGATAGCCATATGCATCGAGCAGACCATCGTTACCCTGCGTACCATAGCTAGTGCGGAGCTTCAAGCGATTTACGAAACCACCAGCTTTTTCTTTAAACCAATTCTCCTCGGCGATGTTCCATGCAGCACCTACTGACCAGAAGTTACCCCAACGGCTTTCGGGAGCGAACATGCTCGAACCATCGCGACGATATGTACCTGAAAGGCTATAGGTGTGGTTGTAGCTATACTCCGCACGACCCAAGAAGCTCTCCAAGTGGTAAGCATCGTTGCTTGATCTAGGATCTGCCTGATTCGTCAGAGAGTAAGAGAAATTGTTTTCTGACAAGAAGAACTGCGTACGATAAGCAGCCAACCCACGTGAGTATTGAGCTTTTGTCTCGTGACCTGCCATGAGGCTGATAGAGTGTTTGCCGAACGTATTGCTGTAGTTGAAGCGCTGCGTAGCGTTCACTACGCTAGTGCGGCTTGAAGTCTTCGTACCATAACCATTCATATTCTTGGCATCGGCAGTGACGGGAGCGGTGAATTTGTCAGCCCAGCTCTGGAAGTTGTCTATCGCGATGTCAGCGTGGAAAGTCAATCCCTTGTAAATCTTGAAGTCGGCATAACCGCGAGCATTAAATACGTCGCTGATGCTCTCGTTCGTATTGTTATATACATCAGTCAAGGGGTTGCGGTCGCCTTGGAACAAGCGGTGGTAACCTAATTCGCTATGATCACCTGTATCAAGGATAGGTTGGCCATTTTCGTCGTATACCATCTGTCCCTGTTTGTTGTAAAGATATACAGGGTAGATAGGAGCAATGAATTGTGTCCAAGAGAAAATGTTGGAAGCCTTACCATCTGAAGCACTAATACCATTTGCCTTGCTATGGGTATAGCCCAAGTTAGCGCCTACGGTCAACCAATCGAAAGCTTTGTGGTCCAAGCGCAGACGGCCAGTCATACGGTTGAAGTCTGAATTCTTCATGTACGAGTCGTCCGAGAGATAGTTGAACGACATGTAGTATTGTGTACGCTCGTTACCACCATTGATGCCTACGTTGTATTCCTGACGCAATCCGTTGTGGAAAGCCTCGTCGTCCCAATTGGTGGGGATAATCTGCTGTGCGTTTGCGTTGAAACGGCCCGTGATAGGATCTACGAGGGCGTAGTCCGACACATTGAACACGTTGTAGCCACCCAGTCCGCTCACCAATGTCTGCGAAGCATTGAGACGCGCTGCCAAGTCGCTCATTTGGCCAAGGTTACGATTGTAGAAGCTTTCCCAAATCATTTCGTAGTACTGGGCAGGATTGTCGATGGTCTTATACTTCGACACACCACGTGCATTCCAACCCCACTTGGCATCCACTGTCACGCGAGTCTTACCATCAGTAGAACCTTTCTTAGTGGTGATATAGATGATACCATTTGAACCACGAGCACCATAGATAGAAGTAGCCGAAGCATCCTTCTGTACGTTGATGCTCTCAATATCGTTGGGGTTGATGCTATTGAGCGAACCTTCATAAGGAGCACCATCTACGATGATGAGAGGTTGAGTCTCGGCGTTGATAGAACCGATACCGCGCAGGTAGATAATGGCAGCAGAACCCGGCTGACCTGTAGCAGAAGTCAACTGAATACCCGGCATCACACCTTCGAGTGCCTTCGTTACGTTCGACACTTGGAGCTTTTCAAGCGATTTACCCTTGATGGCTGATACCGAACCAGTAAAATCGCCTTTCTTTACCTTACCATAGCCTACAACAACTGCTTCTTCTAGCTCATTGTCATTGTCGGCGAGCACCACTTTGACATTTCCAGCGATGCTGATGGTCTGGGCTTTCTTACCGATGTAGTTGATTCTCAATTTAGTGGCTGAAGACGGCACATTTTGCAGCGTGAAGTTACCATTTGCATCGGTAACGGTCACACCCTTATGCCCTTCTACACGTACAGAAGCACCAGCAACGGGCTGACCGTCGGTGTCGAGCACCCTACCCGTGACGCGCTTCTGTGCTGAAGCAGTAGCTGCTGTCATCAGCAGCGCAGCTCCCATAAGCACTAACTTTTTGTTCATAATCTAACCGTTTTATTTAATGTTCGTTATTTCGCTTGCAAGCTTAGCCTGAATAAATTGTGTGGGGGAGGAAAAAAGGACGTTTTCGGTGGGTCGAATGTTGTCTAGTTCCTGAGTTGTTGTCCTTATAATAGAAGAACAATAGTGTTAAGTCTTGTCTGCTCTTTGCGTGAAATCGTTGTGTTGCTGCGGAGCGTTATGGTTGATATAGAGGCTAAGCAGAAGTTAATTTTACTGCTTTTCTTTTAAAAGGCTCATCTTCTCTACCTAAAATCTCATTCTGGAGCCTTATTAGTGGTTCATTTTGTAAGCAAAGTAGCTTATATGTGAACTTTTTGTTACAATAGTTGGCTGCAAATGTATCGATTATTTCTTATAGAACAATAAGTCAGTATCATTTTTTTTATATTTTCATATGTTTTCTTTTGAATTTGCTAGGTTCTCGTTGCAAACAAAGTATAAAGAAACTATTTTTGTGTGATAAAGAAAGACTTTTCCGTTTTGTAATGCAGCGTGTTTGTGATGGAGTTATTAAGGTGAAGAGAATGTGGGGGAATATTGTGAACGGATGCGTTTGGGAATCAGTATTACGGAAATACATTTATTCAACTTTTGGATTTAGCAAGAACGGGCTGAAAGCCCAATGGTGCACATAGCCCAGGGCAAGCGAAGCGACACCCTGGGTTACGGATTGCCATAGTATTGACGCCCTGTAAGGGCAAAAGCATTCAATGTTGGAAATAGATATAAAGCTTCTGCCCTTTCAGGGCGTCACTAACGAACGTGCTTTGACCCAGGGTGTCGCTTCGCTTGCCCTGGGCTATACGCTCCATTGGGCTTTCAGCCCGCCCTTGCTAAATCAGAAACTTCAGTTAAAGATAAACCGCCAAATACATTTAATCGTCTAATGCCTCCTGTTTATGAAACTATGTGCTTAACTTTGCACTAAACAAACATGTATGACACGTAATATTCTCCGACTTGTCATGACTGACGATACTCTAAACATTATTGAGATGAACATCATAGCATTTCTCAAAAAATGGTCATTACCCTGTTCGCTACTCTTCGGCACCGTGATGTATCTACTCTTTGGCTATGTGCCAGCACTTGAACCCATAGGCAATGTGGCAGGTCCCTTTGCTGCTAAGATGATGCCAGCAATCATATTCGTGCTGCTCTACGTCACCTTCTGCAAGATTGAGATAAAAGAGATGAAGCCGCGCCTATGGCATTTCCTGCTGCAAGGCATTCGTACGGGATTGGCAGGACTATTCGTCGCGCTTATCTGCATGAGTCATAGCGAGAATGCGAAGTTGCTCCTTGAGGGCGTATTTATCTGCGTAATATGTCCTACGGCAGCAGCAGCGCCCGTCGTAACGGAGAAATTGGGAGGAAGCATTGGTTCTCTCACCACCTATACCATCATAGCCAACGTGTTTACCATGGTGATTATCCCGCTATTCTTCCCTATGGTGGAAAAGGCTGCGGATATCACATTCCTATCAGCCGTATTAATGGTACTGCGCAATGTCACGGTAGTGCTTGTCGTACCACTGCTGTTGGCATTGCTGAGCCGAAAGATCGTGCCTCACTTCGTAGAAAGAGTCAAAGCAAGAAGAAACCTTGGCTTCTACCTTTGGTGTGTAAACCTCTCCATCGTTATGGGCGTCACGTTGAAAAACATTGTGCATTCGGAAGTATCAGGCATGATGCTCATCGGACTACTCATGCTGCCCCTTATCGTCACTATCGCACAATTTGCCATTGGTAAAGCCGTCGGCAGACCCTTCGGTGCAAGCATCAGCGCAGGACAAGCACTCGGACAGAAGAATACAGTAATTGGCATCTGGCTCACCCTCACATTCCTCAACCCCTTGGCTGCCGTTGCTCCAGGAGCTTACGTGATATGGCAAAACCTCGTCAATGCTTGGCAGATATGGTATAAAGAGAAGTATGGACAATTGAAGTTTTGATGTATCTTCAAGCATTCAGAGCTTTCATACGATACACATTACCATTTTTTTCGTACATTTGCAAGCAAGGTAAACCCTTTAAATCGTCATATCATTATGCTTAACAAAAAGATTGAAGAAGCTCTTAACGAGCAGATTAATGCCGAGTTTTGGTCGGCCTATCTCTATTTGTCCATGTCGGCTTGGTGCTCAACTACAGGAAAGCCGGGCATGGCTCATTGGTTTGAAGTACAATTTCAAGAAGAACAAGACCATGCACGCATTTTGTTCAACTATGTGGTGCAACGTGGTGGAAAGGTCACATTGAAGCCCATTGCTGAAGTTCCAACAGAATGGAAGTCTGAACTCGACGTGTTCGAAGCTACCCTTGCCCATGAAGAGAAAGTAACGAGCCTCATCAACAGCCTCTTCGCACTCTCTACACAGGAGAACGATTTCGCTACACAAAGCATGCTGAAATGGTTTATCGATGAGCAGGTGGAAGAAGAAGAAAATGCCACCAACATCATTGATAACCTCAAGATGCTCAATGGCAACGGTTACGGTCTGTTTATGATAGACAAAGACTTGGCCGCACGCGTCTATACGCAAGCTGCTCCTTTGGCCGCTAAAGGATAAGTATTGCTTAAGCTTCAGATTTAGCAAGGACGGGCTGAAAGCCCAATGGTGCACATAGCCCAGGGCAAGCGAAGCGACACCCTGGGTCAAAGCACGTTCGTTATTGACGCCCTGAAAGGGCAGAAGCTTTATATCTATTTCCAACATTGAATGCTTTTGCCCTTACAGGGCGTCAATACTATGGCAATCCGTAACCCAGGGTGTCGCTTCGCTTGCCCTGGGCTATGCGCTTGTTGGGCTTTCAGCCCGTGCATTATCGGCTGCACTTCAGCAATTCAAGCAAGCTTGATTGCGTTCGGTTTGCGATAATTCAGCCCGTTTGGAACTAAATCCTAAACTTTAATCTTTAATATTCGTGTCTTGCTTCCGCGTCATTAGTTTTCAGTCAATATTGGGGACGCTTCGCCCCCATTGCCTTAAAACATACTCTTTGGCGAAATAGGGAATAGAAATCAGAAATTCAATCTCCCTTTGTGTTAATTGACATAATCGAGGGGGAAATTTTAAAGCATTTGCTTATATTTGCACAGAAATATATTAACTAAAATCTAAATATATGAAGAAAGCTTTATGGATGCTATCCGCTATGTTCTTCTTGTCGAGCATGGCTTGGGCGGGAAGTCCTGGTGTGACTTTCTTGCTGCGCAGTGGGCAGAAGGTAAGTTTTGCTTTCACGCAAAAGCCGGTCATTGCGGTGAGCAATAGCGAATTGTCGGTGTCGGTAGCAGGCGTGCAGAGAGTAAGTTATGCTTATGCAGATGTGCAGCGTGTGTTTCTTAGCGACGATGTTGCTTCTGGTATTGCTCCCGTGCAGGCTGATCCGTCTCAGCAGAGCGTGACGTTCACTTGGCAAGATGGTGTGCTCAGAGCCTTGGGCTTAAATCCCAATGAGCAAGTGCGCGTCTTTGGTCTTGATGGCAAACTCGCTTTGTCTGGTAGGGCGCAAGCTGATGGAACACTGCAACTTTCTTTCTCATCCCTTCCTCAGGGCGTCTACGTAGTTCGCACGCAAGGCGGCCTTAGTTACAAACTCTTCAACAAGTAAGATTCTATGAAAAAACTCTTTACTCTTTTCTTCTCTTTGCTGTTTGCAAGCATCTTTACTACAGCCTCTGCTCAGCAGAACATCTTTGTATGGAAAAATGGTGGCGACCTCAAAGTCATCTCTTCAGAGGATGTAGATAGCGTGTCGTTCTCTGTCGGTTCTTGGCTGTTCAAGATCACTACTTCTACGGCCGTTAGTGTCACTACGAGCTCTTTTAAGGCCATTGCCAGTGTCTCGCTCAATGAAAACGTAAAATCTCTTTCGGTTTCTCCCGAAGTAGGTGTATGTTATTCAGACGAAAACTCGAAGCCCACTTATAGTGATGCACATAAAACCTTAGGCAGCAGCATGACCGACTATACGATTAACATCGAAAGCGTTCTTCCTGGTACAACCTATTATTACCGCACTTACGTAAAGTTGCTTGGTGAGGTATATTATGATCCGAATGTGTATTCCATTACAACGCTTGGTACGAAGCCTCAAAATAAGGTCATCAATGGTCATAAGTTCATCGATCTTGGTTTGCCAAGCGGTTTGCTTTGGGCAGAGACGAATGTAGGTGCATCTTCTCCTTATGCTGATGGCGATTATTATGCTTGGGGTGAGACCGAAACGAAATCATACTATTCATGGGACACCTATAAGTGGGGTAATTCACCTACAAAATATAATTCTTCCGATGGTAAGACCAAACTCGAAGCCTCAGATGATGTTGCTACAGTCAAGTGGGGTAAAGAATGTCGTATGCCGTCACTTGCAGAATTTCAGGAACTCTATAATAAATGTGACTGGACTTGGAAATCCAGTTACAATGGTGCAAGTGGTTATCTCGTAAAAGGTCCAAGCAAACAAACCATTTTTCTCCCCGCTTCGGGCTACCGCAACGATGGAGATCTCGGCAGTCATGGCTCTTACGGCTACTACTGGTCGAGTTTGCTCGACGCCAGCGATACCGACGAGGCCTACGACGCCTACGGTCTCTACTTCAACAGCGGCTACTTCAGTCCGAGCCTCAACGGCTACCGGTACGGTGGTCTCAGTGTTCGCCCCGTTGCAGAAAAATAAACATGCGAATGCATGTTTATCAAATTATTGAGCCGAAGGCTCTTCCCGCGAAGCGGGCGATTTTTATTTCACTATTTAAACAGTGAACCCATAGGAAGTGGGGGCGAAGTGTCTCGCTTCGGCGCATTGGCGAGGGCTCGATGCCCGAGTCAATGCAAGAGATTATACAATGAAATCTCTTTTGCCACGCTCGGCATTGAGCCTCGCGTGTCAAGCCGAAGCGAGACGCTTCGCCCCCACTGCCTATGGGTTCACTTTGACTTTAACTGAAAAGACTTTACACTAAGGAGTTTATCTTTTACTAAAAAGCTTTACATTTCATGCTGCCTATGGCACTCTCACCACGTCTACCACATGGCTTCCCGCGCCAATGAGATCGGGGCGCTCGGAGATGCATTTTTGGTAGTCTATGAAGCGGGCAAAAGTTTCTTCACTCATTTGGTTGAGGCGAGTGCGCATATAGTCGGCTGCTCCATCGGGCGAAAAGATGGTGACGCGCTCCAACTGCGCTTCTTGGTTCAGTCGGTCGATGTCTTCTAGGCGTACGTAGTCATAGAGTTCACCCTCGGGAGTGCGCACATGGAATGTCTCGTCTACGAAGCCTTGCTCCATAAGCCGGCCGATTCTTTCTTCGTCGAAACAGTAGGAGAGAATGCTATATTCGTTCATCAAGTAGGCCACAAAAATCAATCCTCCAGGTTTTGTCACGCGACGAGCCTCGTGGAGTGCTTTCAACTTCTCTTCGTCACCAATTAGGTGATAGAGTGGTCCGAGAAGCAGTGTGATGTCGGCTTGATGGTCGGGCAGAAAAGGCATGTCTCTAGCATCGCCTTGCACCACATCGGCTGTGGGCTCACGCTTTAAAAACACTTCGATGTTTCTCCGTACAAGTTCTACGGCTTTCACTCGATAGCCTTCGGCCATTAGTGCAGAGGTATAGCGTCCTGTTCCAGCACCGATATCGAGCAGAAAAGAGTCGGGGTGGAGAAAACGGCGGAGATGATGCATGGTAGTCTCAAATTCCACGATGCCGTGGCGACGTTGCAGACGAAGGTCTTCGGGGTGCTTATTGTAGTGCTTTTCGATGTTGGATAATGCCATGATAAGGATAAATCGGTAGCACGCAACTAGTTGGAGTAGTGCGTTATTTACGTATATAAAGGAGAGAAATGGCTTGTGTAAAGGGGCAAACCACCTGTTTTAGGGTGACTTTTGGACTATGTGATAGGAATTACTATCAGAAAGACACCTTCATGAGAATGTTATTCTATTTTAGAATGAATAGAACCGCCCACTAGCTAAAGCAGAGGGCGCTGAAAGCGATGTAAAGATAAGTAAGTAGTAAGGAAATGATAAGAATTTTGCAACTTGTGGGACGCAGGCGGTTGGCGGCAGGACTAATGGCGTGCTTTATTTTCAGTGGATGGTGTTCTATCACTACGCCAACAATGCAGAGTTGATAAAAAGCCCATCCCACGAATATCCCCCAAACAGTGCCTACGGCGAGGTCGCCCATATAGTGTACACCTAGATAGACGCGTGTCCAACAATTGAGCAAAGCCCATGAAGCTAGTCCGAAAGTAAGGATTCTGCGGCGAGCGAGTAGGGAAACGAAAGTGGTGATGGCCCAAGTGTTGGAGGCATGAGAGGAGAAAAATCCGTAGTTGCCCCCACGATAACCATTGACCACATCTACTAGATACATTATTTCAGGATTGTGACTAGGTCGCCATCGAGCCACCCATGGCTTAAATACTGACGAAGCCATTTGGTCGGCAAGGAGGATGGAGAGAGCAATGCCTAGCAGAATATGCCATACCCCACGCAGATTATTATCGCGTACTACTACGTAGAGCAGCACGATAGCGAGGGGAATCCACGTAATTGTGCGAGTGGCCGTCCAAGCCAATCCGTCGAGAAATAATGACTGGCTTCCATTTAGTAGAAGTGTGAGTTGGCGATCCATGTTTCTTATATAAGGAGTGAATGGTCTCTGGATGCGGGGAAATGAATGCTTAGGTGGGGAGAATTGGGAGTGATTGTGTGCTACTTACTACTTATTGCTTTATAGTTCTTATTGTTTGTCCAGCAAAGGCTTCCATCAGGGAGTTGTACTTGCATCCACCCGTCGGGTTGGCTCTCTATGATGTCTATAAGCACGCCTTCATGCAGTTCGCGCAAGGCTTTGGCCGAAAGTGTAGGGCTATCATATACTTTCATTGGCTGCATTGTAACGGCTTGTCGTTCGGCAAAGGAGTGATTCGCTTCGGTATAAGCAAAAAGAAGGCATACGATACTTATAGCAAAAAGCGCGATGCTCGTGCCAAAGCATATCTTGCGAAGTCTCTGGTGTGATGAAAGTTTGACTGCCGTCACGAATACAAGCATAACGAAAAGCAATATCACTGCTGTGATACCCCATGTCGTAGCGCTAAAATAGCGGATGAGCGTGCGCGTCCAAGTGAAGAAGAAAATTTTGGATGGCTCGTCAAACTGATCTTGCAGCTTGCTCTGTGTGAGCTGAAGATTGAATGCTGCATCACCATCTGAAGGGTTGATGCGTAAGGCACTTTGATAGCCCCATACAGCCTGCGCATAATTGTGTAAGCGGTATTGGCAGGAGGCGTAGTTGTAGTAGAGTGAAGCTTGTTCGGAAGGAACCAAAGTAGTGTCTTTGAGCAACTGCTCATAAGCTTTAGCAGCGCCTATATAGTCTTTCTGTTCATAGAGTCGCTTGGCATCGGCCGATGTGAGTGCTTGGACGATAAGGCTGAAGCAGCTCATGATGATAAGTAGAAGAATGGATTTGCGCATACGAGTCTATTTTTTAGAAGAGTGAAATGCTTGTGACAGACTATTGATAACATCGACAGCTTCGTCGTATGTGGCCTGTTTGTCTTGGCTGCTGCCTGGTGCATACTGAGCATATTGGCAGTTCTCAATGAGTTTGAGTAGTCGATCTATGAGGATAGCATCGGTGCCCCTTTGGGTGAGCAGCGCTTGGATGCTTTCGGTGTTGATGTCGGATTGTCCTATATTGAAGGTGTCGGCAATAAAGCCATTGAGCGCATTCATTATAGCTGCGTGGAAATCGCCTTGGCTTTTGCCCGTAAGAATGCTCTGGGCTGTGCGTAATCGCTTAATTGTTTGCTTACCTGCATTGCGCTGTCTTCTGCCTATAATGTCGGCACGATCCGTGTTCCATGCATTCGTGAAATACCATACACCGATGAAAGAGGCAATCCACAATGCAATCAATAGCCAAAAGCCTATCTTCCCCCAAGCAAAAATAGATTCAGAATCTGCCTCATGAAGCGGACGAATGTCGCTCTTGAGCAAGGCGAGTTGCTTGTCAATATCAGCATTGGAGCGTTCTCCTTTGGCCACGTGTAAATGGATGGGTTGCGTGTGGATGGTCTGGTAGGAGTTGGTGGATGTGTCGTAATAGACAAAATTAACAGCAGGAATGGTGTAGTCGCCCACGTTGCGTGGAACGAAGGTGTAGTCAAAAGTCAACTCGCCATGCAGTCCGTTAGCACTTACTTTGGTATTATCGTTGGTCTTTGCATCGTAGGTGTCGAAATCTTTAGGAAATTCTACGATGGGAGCGGTGATCAGTTTTAAATTGCCAAGTCCACTCAACGTGATACGATAGGTGGCCACGTCGTTGGTCTTCACTGTGGGGTTGAGTACTTTGCCGTTTAGAGAGAATTTACCTACTGCGCCAGAGAAGTTGGTAGGACGCGGCGAGGGGAGGGGATCTACATGCAATGTAATCTGTGGAACGGTGCGCTTAACCTGTACGCTCATGGTTCCTCCTCCGTTGAAGAAGAGGTCGGCCAAGTCCATCGTGTTGTCTTGCTGTATCACGGCACAATTAAACGTGATGCTCGGAATCACAATGTTTCCGCTCTTTTGCGGAAATACCACGTATTGCAGAATGGTGCCCGTGCGGTAGGTGGTTCCTCCACGATGTTCTAGGCTAGTCTGTATTTGATTGCCAGGAATGGGGAGTTCCTGCGAGATGAGTCCTTTGAAGTCGGGCTTCTGCATCAAGCTAGTGTTGGAAAGGCCTACGCCAACACGTGAATGAATGCGATAAGTGAGCAATACGGCTTCTTGTTCCTTTACGCGAGTGCGACTTGGAGTGACGTCAATGAAAAGGTCTCGCTGTGTGACGGGACTTCCAGATTGTTGCACACCACTACCTTCTTGTTGCTGAGTGTTAGCGTGGCTGCTGTTCTGACGAGACGCACTGCCACCTTGACTGCTATTCCCTTTAACATTTATGCTGATGGGATTGCTATGAATGGTGCGCCCATTTACACTGATGCTAGCAGGGCCAATCGTGATGCGACCGCTCTTATGAGCAGAAAGAATGTAGGTAAAAGTCTTGCTTTCAGAGTGCGACGTCTTACCATTAATCATTTGATAATTGCTCGAGGTATAGCTTGATGGGCCGTTTAGAATGTCGAATGCTGCAAGTGAGGGTGGCGTAAAGTTCGTTGCTCCTAGTGCATTGATGGTAAAGCTCAAACGATAATAGCCTCCCACATCCTCAATGGATGCGGTGAAGCGTTGAGCCAATCCCTGCAATGGTAAAAGTAGGGCTACAAGCAAATAGAGTATTTTGCGTGACATAGAAAAGTCGGTTGTTTAATAAGGTGTGAGTCGCTCAGAAGATGTTGTAGGAAAGATTCAGAGGGTAGAGGCGGAACTCATGTTGTTGGGAGAGCATGAGAGGAAATCCTTGGAGCGTCTTACCAATTTTTCTCCAATGAACGTTGACGAGGCTGCTGCTTCTTGAGTCTTTCCAAGGCGCGGCGCTCGGCTTGGCGAGCCAGGTTCATGTATTGTTCCGTTTGCTGGCGATCTTGTTGTTGCTGCTTCTTTTGGTTTTGCTGCTGTTGCTGCTGTTGGTCGTTGTTGTTCTTCTGCTGATTCTTTTGCTGATTCTTTTGCTGTTGCTTTTGCTTCTGTTGTTGCTTTTGTTGTGACTGCGGATTGTTTTTAAGTTGCTTTTGGCAAAGGGCAAGGTTGTAGCGTGTCAATTCGCTATGAGGATTGAGGCGAAGCGACTGTTTGTAGTGCTCTATTGCTTGCCTTAGAAGTTGTTGCTGTTGCTCTCGAGAGTGAAGTGCTGCAGTCTGGCTGATGTAACCGCGATTGTGCCACGCCATAGCACGCATTTGCGGATTGCGTTCAAGCTGTGTTACGCGATTGTAAAGGCTGTCTGCGGCTTGCACATTGCCTTTGGTCAGATAAACGTTGGCTAGATTGAACATGGCTCGACTGTTGCTTGCATCCTTGCCTAGTACTTTTAGGTAGTAGGTTGTGGCAGCATCGGTCTGGTTGCGATGAAAGCGCTGATTGCCCATGTGGGTATAGCGATATATGGCATTTTGTGACTGTGCTTTGGTGGCTCCTAGGCTACTGAATAACGTTAGCAACAAAAGGATTTGCCAAAAGGAATGACGTATCATTTGTTGAATATTTTGAAGCGGCTGGCCCAGCTGCTCTTGGTTTCACTGATACACGTTTCGATGATAAGAAAAATGAGCAAGATAATTATCATGCCTTGAAATTGTTCATCGCGTGCGGTATATGAAGAGGAAGATGAAGCTTGCTTGAGTTGGCGAAGTTGTCCCTGAAGCTCATCCTGTGCACTATTGCTCTGATCAAGATGGAGGTAGATACCATGTCCTGCTTGAGCCACTGTGCGACACATCTGTTCGTTTAATGCGGTGTGAATAACCTGTCCATTGGCATCGGTCATAGAGCCTTGCGCAGTGGGAATCTCGCTTCCTTGGCTTGTTCCAACACCAATCACATAAACGTTAATGCCTTGTTTGTAAGCTTCGCGTGCAGCCTCCTCAGCTCCACCTTCGTGGTTTTCACCATCGGTGATGATAATGATGGCTTTACCTACATTCTTGTCCTTTGAAAAACTCTTGCAACCTAAGTCAATGGCGGCGGCGAGATTGGTGCCTTGCATTGTGACCATGCCTGTAGAGAGGGCATCAATGAATGTTTTTGCCGATGCATAGTCGGAAGTGATGGGAAGTTGTGGGTAAGCTTCTCCTGCAAAGACTCCGAGGGCTATTTTGTCGTTTTTCATCTTATCTACCATGTTGCTCACCAAAAGTTTGGCGCGGTCGAGCCTTGATGGAAGTACATCGTTGGCCATCATAGAGTTGGATACATCGACCATGACCACGGCTTCTATGCCTTCGGCTGTCTCTGTCTGCTGCTTCAGTCCGTACTGTGGACGGGCAAAGGCTATAATTAGTATAGCTAATGCAAACATCAATATAGCAAACTTCACGTGGCGACGCACAAAAGAATGGCCTGGCATGAGAGCATAAATCATTTTTGCATCGCCCATCGCTGCAGCCCGCTTGCGCGAGCGAATGCAACTATACAGGTATACTGCTAGGCAAATGGGTATAAGCAGCAGGAGGTAGAGATATTGTGGATTAAGAAACTGAAACAATGTCGTAATCGAGTTTAAAAGGGTTGGTTAAGTTTGATGCGTATTGTCCTTCCTGTGCACTTAGCTATTATTGTATTTCATGAAAAGCGAGAATCTCTAGGGAACAAGAATCCTAGCCTTTCTTGTAGCTAGAGTCTTTTAAACCATGTAGTGCGGAGTAAAATTTCAAGAAGTAACACTAATATAGCGGCCAAAGCAAAGGGCTGATAGGCTTCGTAGTGGCGGCTGTGCTGGCTCACTTTAAGTTTTGTTTTCTCAAGTTTGTCAATGTCGTCGTATACCTGCTTCAACGAGGAACGCGAGGAGGCGTGGTAGAAAATACCTCCTGTTTCGTTGGCTATCTGTTTGAGCGTGGAAGGATCTGTGGTGTCATCTACTTGTTGCGTATATACTTCGCCATTGGGCAGTTGTGCTACGGGTACATTTACTTTACTATTGCTTCCTAATAAAATTGTGTAGATTCTGATACCTAGATTCTTGGCCATATCGGTAGCCATTAATGGGGAAATCTCGCCAGTGTTGTTAGCACCATCAGTGAGCAAGATGACAACCTTGCTTTTTGAGGGACTATTTTCTAGATGCGATACGGCACTTGCAATGCCCATTCCAATGGCAGTTCCAGGCTGGATAATACCATCGTTCTGTAGATTACAATTTGCTCCCTTGAAACTTTGCATCAATGTGGCGTGGTCTGTGGTGAGCGGACATTGTGTGAAAGCTTCGCCACCAAAGAGGGTGAGTCCTATGTTGTCGTTCGGACGATTATTGATGAAGTCGAGGGCAACATCCCTGGCTGCCGTGATGCGATTAGGACTGATATCTGGAGTGGCCATACTTGTTGATATATCAAGTGCCATCATGATGTCGATACCTTCGGTTTGTCCTGTACGCCAAGAACTTCCTGTTTGGGGACGAGCCAAGATGATGACAGCTAACACGTAGAGTACCGTGCGTAAGAAGAAAGGAAGATGCACTAAACGTGTACGCCATGTATGGGGAACTCTGCGTAGGGCTTCGGTTGAGGCCCATTGGATGTGGCTCTCGCTCTTAGAACGGAACAAAAAGTACCATACAATCCAAGGTATAAGGAGCAGGAGCAGGAGAAAATAGGCGGGATTAGCAAATGTCATGAGTAAGGGTTATGCAAATGTGCTGTAGGCAAGCCATAGGTTGTATGCCGTCAGTACGATAAACAATGCTGTGAGCAACACAAGGAGTACGCGCATGATGTTGCGCCATAGAATCTGCTGCTTGTTGGAAAGTGATTGGTATTCCACACGAGGCTGCGGTAGTTGCTGTGGTTGAAGTTTTGTGGTCTGCACATAGTCAAGTGCTTGTACCAAGTTGCGGTCTTGTTCTGGCAGAGAGGGAGTATGTTTGGCAAACTTTACTAAGTCGGCCGTGATGAGCACACTTTGCAGTTCACTGATAGCTTCTTCATTACCACTTTGGCTCAGATGGTCTATAATTTCGGCTGTAGTCATCTCACGAGCGCTGAATCCGAATCGTTTCTCAATGTAGGTTCTAAGCGTCGAGGTCAGTTCCATATAGTATTGTTTGCTATCTGGAGTGGGGTTCTTCTTAATATGGTCAATATTTTCGATAGCCGTGACATGAGCCGGAACGGGGGGATGAATTACTACGCGGCGCGTAATAAGTCGTGGGTCAGACAGACGTATGCTCAATGCGAAGACAACGCATAGCGCAGCCAAAGCTATTAGAGCCAAAAGCAGCATTTGCCATGACCATTCAAATGGCTGATCAATCACATCGTGAGGACCATTAAATTTGTCAACGTGCGTGGTATCAACCTCTACTGTGTTGACTTTCAGCCCTAAAGAACCTCGTGTGGCATAGACTTTTCCATCCACCTTAATCTGAAAGGGGGGGATTTTGTATACTGCGGAATCAAACGAGGTGATGGTATAGTATCGAGTGAATTGTATGCGTTTGCCATCGTTTAGTCTGAGTGTGTCTATTCCCCCATTGTTGACCACTTCCACACCATGAGTCAATTCTTGTTGGGGCTGAAAGTAGGGGAAAGTCACTTTTTGATTACGATTGACACTACATTGTACGCACACACGCACTTGCTCACCAATGAGTATGGTCGAAGTGTCCATCTTCGCTTCTGCCACCACTTGGGCAAGGCTTGGAGAAACAATGGATAGCAGCGATACGATGATCAGTGCCAATTGGATATTAATATGTAAGGATTGTTTGGTCATAACGTGAATCGTCGTAAGTCTCTACACTATCGTTGTGCAAAGAGATTCATGAGTGGGCGCACATAATCTGCATCAGTGGCAATGGACGCATAGTCCACTTGGCTCTTTCTAAACAGCGTATCTATCATGTTGCAGTGGTTAATCCACCATTGGCGATAATGCTTGCGTACATTTGGATTCGAGGTATCTATATATTGCTCGTGTCCAGTCTCTGTATCTTTCGCTCTAATCAGTCCCACATTGGGAAGTTGTGCCATACAATGATCGAAGAGGTGCAGAGCCACCACATCGTGCTTGCGAGATGCTACGAGTAATGGGCGAGAATAGTCTGAATTATCCAAGAAGTCGCTCAGTACAAAGGCTATGGAACGTTTGCTCATAATCTTTACTAAATACTCTAGCGCCACAGCCACGTTGGTGCGCTTACCTTGTGGCTCAAACGAAAGCAATTCGCGAATGATATAAAGGATGTGTTTGCGTCCCTTCTGTGGTGGAATAAATTTTTCTATTCGATCCGTAAAGAAGATGACACCAATCTTATCATTATTCTGCATGGCAGAGAAAGCCAAAGTGGCAGCAATCTCTGTGGCAAGTTCTCGTGTAGTGCGTTGTTTCGTACCAAAAGTCTCACTCTTAGAAAGATCCACTAAGAGCATTAGGGTGAGTTCACGCTCTTCTTCAAAGACCTTAATATAAGGCTTATTCATACGAGCCGTGACATTCCAATCAATGTCTCTCACATCGTCGCCCGGCTGATATTCGCGTACTTCAGCAAAGGACATACCGCGTCCCTTAAAGGCTGAGTGATATTCACCAGCAAAGATATTGTTGGTGAGCGCCTTGGTCTTTATTTCTATGCGTCTGACGCGTTTAAGCAGTTCTGAAGTTTCCATAGATTTTAGGGTACTTCCACCTTGTTGAGTATCTCCTTCACAATGTCGTCGGCTTTCACATTGGCAGCTTCTGCTTCGTAAGACAGGCCAATACGATGGCGAAGCACATCGGCGGCAATATCTCTTACATCTTCGGGCACGACATAACCTCTGCGCTTGATGAAAGCGCATGCTCTTGAAGCTAATGCTAAATTGATGCTAGCGCGAGGAGAGCCTCCAAACGAGATGTAGTGTTCCAAATCACCCAATTTGTATTGTTGGGGGTAACGCGTAGCAAATACAATATCTGCTATATATTGTTCGATACGTTCATCAATGTATACTTGCTTCACCGTCTGACGGGCATTAACAATGCGTTGTGTGTCGATGACGGGGCGGGGATTTGTAAAGCTATCATTGAGATGTGCGCGTACAATTTTCTTTTCTTCCTCTAGAGTGGGGTAGTCTATAATTACTTTTAGCATGAATCTGTCTACCTGGGCTTCGGGAAGTTCGTATGTCCCTTCTTGCTCTATCGGATTTTGCGTTGCAAGTACGAGGAATGGCTCGGGAAGTGCAAATGTATTATCGCCAATCGTTACTTGGTGTTCCTGCATTGCTTCCAAAAGAGCACTCTGCACTTTGGCTGGAGCACGATTGATTTCATCAGCTAATACGAAGTTGGCAAAAACAGGACCTTTCTTTACTTTAAAACTTTCGTCCTTCTGACTATAAATCATCGTACCAATTACATCGGCCGGAAGTAGGTCGGGAGTGAACTGCAAGCGACCAAACTTAGCATCAATCAAAGAAGCCAATGTCTTTATGGCTAGTGTCTTTGCCAAACCAGGAACTCCTTCAAGCAGAATGTGTCCGTCGGAAAGCAAACCGATTAGTAAGGAGTTTACTAGATGCTTTTGACCTACAATGGTGCGGTTCATGCCTTCTGTCAAGTCTGTGATGAATCTTGACTCGGCTTCAATCTGCTCGTTGAGCTGACGTATGTCTATCGATGTTTGCATATTGTCTAATAATGGTGTTTAAGTTGGTATGGAATGCAAAAGTAATTCTTTCATTCTTATTCTTGCTTCCTATATATTTAATTTTCGCTAAAGAGAGATACTCCTACTTTTTAGAGATTGAAACTTTCGGGGTATGAGTATGCCTTTATTCTCTCTTGCGAGATTTCTTCGTTTTTTGGATGCTCATCAAGGAGTCTGCTAGTTGATGAAGTTCCATGATACACCGAAGTGAATGGTCATTCGGTTGAGTGGGTAGTGTGGAACGAGGAATGGCTTGCCGTTGCCTGAAGAATAGTTGACGTGCGATGCCATGAGATAAAAACGTGTACGTTTTAAATGGAAATTTGCGTAGGCATTGATGATTGGATAATTGCCTACAGACGTGGCATACGTAGCATCTTGCACCACGTATTGTCCTATAATAGGAGAATATGTAGGAGCATTGTAGCGAGTAAAATAGCGCATATCCACGCCAATCTCTGTACGCAGCACCTTGGCTATCCTAAATAGCAGATAGGCATTGCTGTAGGCCATGAAAGTGGGTACGGGAAGTACGCTCTTATTGGTGCTTGCCTGATAGGTAATCTCATTGTCCCAATGAAACACGCCTGCTCGTAAATTGTATCCAAGAGTGAGTGCAAGGAGTTGCACATTCTTGCTGGCTTGTGCTACACTTACACTGTGGTGGTAAGATGTGTACTCGTCGGAGTTGGTGAAGGGATCGAGATTCTCTTGGAAGTAGGTGTAGTTTTGAATATTTTCCAAGCTTGCTTTCACGAATAAATCGCGGTAAGATAGTTGTGCGTTAATACGAGCGTGAAACATCTTCTTTAGATCATTATTATCCCACCATGCATTGCGCGAATAATAATGTCTGTAGTAGAAGGACGGTCGCTCGTTGCGCACGAATCCATCGAGTTTAAAGCGTATCGAGTCTTTCTTGAGAGGAATGAAAAGTTGTGCGTCGGCTTCTACATTAAATTCGCCCCAATCACTTCCTGTTGTACGGAGTTCTCCTAGTACGTTATATCGGATGATTTTGCTTTTCTGCTCTATGAGTTGCGCACCTACGGTAAAGTAGTTTTCTGTGAACTTAGTCTTTTGCGTAAATTGTATTTGAGCTGGAAGCCGGAAGTCAAATTTTGCCAATTCATGCTTGCCATACAGGCGAAGTCCCATCTTCATCCATCGATTCATTCCCTCATGCAGTTCAACGGCAAAAGTGTTCTCTATTCCCAAGTGATGGGTGCGATCAAAAGCAGAATCTCCTGGAAGATAGAAGTCGGAGAAGTAGCCTGGATTGTCTGCGTTGTTTCTCTCGTTGGAGATAAACTTGCGGGTGTTGTCATCAATACGCAGCGTATGAATGAAACTACTTACTGGCACAAACTCGCTAGTTATCTTCAGAGTGTCTTCTTGCGCTGCATCCGTTTGGGCAACATTCTCGTGTGGTGTACGAGGCAATCGTGGGTGTACAGTCTTGACAGACAATGCTGCATTACTATCTGTCTGTTGTAGACTGTCTGTTTTTAGTGTGCTACCATTTTTTTGTACGTTTGTGGCTAAGGGGGGCGTAGGCTTCTTTACAATATTGCCTTTGGCATCGCGGTATCTTCTAAACCCTAAACTATAACGATGAGTCAAGAAAAACTGATTGCCACCAATTTTGTTCCATGCTCGTGCAAGATTGATGGGCATATCGCCAGTGCCGTATCTAGTAGGGAAAGTCTCTGGACGATTCACGTAGTCATCATTTTCTATACCACCATTCTCACGCGTTTTCAAGTATGTATGCTGAAAGAATGTATGCATTTGGTATTGCTCTCCTCGATAGGAGGCAAAGAGAGTTCCATCGAAGTCGGCAGTAGATTGTCCTTGATAATAGCCACGTCCATACAGATAGTCGGCTTTCATTCCCATACCGAGCCGTTTTCCCGCATTGACGGAAAATAAAGCTTTGAGGCGATCTTCACCATTCTGTTTGTTGCCACAAGAGTGGTATGTCAGATTGGTAAAAGGCGATTTTGTATTGGTAAATAAAATGTCTTGAACTTCGCTTAGAAAAAAGCTATATGGTAGTTTAAATAGGAACGGATTGCTTTGCATGTTCTTGCCTTCCTCGCTGAACAATCTGCTCACGCGTGGGCTACCCAAGTTGCCTGTATAATTGTAGTGACCACTCATTCCCATGGTTTGGTTGCTATTTTGGAAACCATGGGGAATGGTGTCATACTGCGTTGGAATGATGTCGCCGAAACGGGGACTAATATGCCAAGCATAGATGCCCTCGGGAACGTCAATCGTTTCAGTACTATCATTGCTGAATCCGCTATTACGCTGATCGTCGTCAAAACCAAGTCCTTGTCCACGGGCTGTTACGCCGCTGATGGGACGGGCAATTTGTGCTTGCACTTCACGGCTTTGACAGGCAATGAATAGGCACACAATAGCCCACAGGATATTCTTCATCATAGTGTCGTATTTCTCATGTACTCTTTTGCTCTTAATGCAACAATGGACATTCGGCATTGTTCGTATGTACGGAAGCCCCACATTGTTCGTTAAGCAAAATCTAGATGGAGCGTGTAAACGCTTCATGCACATGGAGTTTTATTTAAATTTCTCAATCAATGAAACAACGCTCTCGTCGCCCAATTCGCGAGCTTTGTTTAAGTATTTAAGTGCTAAAGGCTTGTTCTTTAATTGTCCGTAGCCAACGCCGATTATTTTATAGCAATCAGGATTTTCAGGAAGAACCTTTAGTATCTTTTCAGCGGCTTCGATCGCACTTTTTGTTTCGCCGATGTTGAGCAAAAGAGCCGCTTCATCTATCTGATAAAGCACGGGATGTTTCGACATGGCGATGGCAGAGTGTAGATCGTCAATGGCTTGTTGGTACATGTGTGCTTTCTCTTCGGCTTGTGAGCGGAGATAATAGAATTGCTCTGAGAGATTGCGCGGCCCTATCATCTGCTCATATTGATTGTAGTCGGCCACTGCATCGCGGTACTTTCCAGCATTGATTAAACGCTGTGAGCGTTCAAAATAAAATTGTGCATAGTTTGCACTTGCATTTGCTGGAATAAGGGAAATGCAGCTATCGAGTAATGCAATCACTTCTTTTGAATCGCCTTTGGCCAATTCTAAGGAACGAGCTGCGGAGAAGAAAGTTTCCGAAGAGGCAAAGTCTTTGTCCTCACATGCTTTCTTGAAACTCTCGTATGCGCTTTGGTAGTCCTTCTCGGCGTACTGGCAATTACCTTCTTGCACTTTGTAAAGCGCATTTGGATGAATGGCGTATGCCTTTACCGCCTCTTCTTCGGCTCGTTTTAGATTCCAACCATTAGATAGGGTGTCGCGTCCTTGCTCCATGATTTTCTTATAAATCATGTTGCTCAGAGTGTAATGAATGGCGTCCTCTTTTGTTGCGGCAGAGTCTTTACTATTTTTCGCTTTATCGAAAGCGGTGGTAAAGTCAGCTTCCGCTTGTGCATAGAGCCCTCTGTTTGTTTTAAATTTAGCCTTTTCTAGATAACCTTCGGGTATGGTAGGGTAGCGATCAATGAAATCATTATATGCATTCATGCATGCGATAGAATCGTTTTGTGAAAGCATATAAAGATAGGTCAGTGCGTCATTGCGCTCTTGAGGTAGAGCTTTGGGAATGGCTATGCTTGTAAGATCGGAGTTGAAGGCCGCAGTAGCGTTAATCGTTAGGTCGTTGATAAAACGAGCGTCAACGGCACAAGCGTGTGAAGCATTCTTTCCTGCGTTGCGCTGAACCACCGCTGTAAGTATGCCTTGATTATCAATGAGTGGGCAGTTGAAGTTGAGGCTATCGTTGGTGGCACTGACGTCGTAATAACTATAAGGAGCGTAAGCCACAGCGTTGGTAATGGTAATTTGTGGCATCACTTCCTTCTTATTTTGTGTATAGTGAAGTAAAGTCAGAGCGGCACCTTGTGTAGCCGTGGTTGAAGTTAGCGAGAAGTATTCGTTCTTATTTACTCCTTTGATACTAAACTTTACCAAGTCTGCGTTAGAATTGGCTCCTAAAATGCGAAAGACAGAATATTTCTTCCCTTTATAATCTATCACTTCTGCGCGTTGAGCTCCTTTTAGCAAGTTGTATGCGGCTACAGCATCTCCCTGGCTATTGATGAAAAAGGCTGGCCCCGATTTGAGTAGTTGGCCTTGGCCGTTGTAGGTGTTAATTTGCAGCATGGCTTTGTAGGCATCTTTTACTTCTACGTTGACTGCTGCATGGGCAGAGGTGGTAGCCAGTAGTAAGGCTACGGGGAGCATATATTTTATCATAGGAAAAGTCTTCATATTCTGCAAGTTGACTATGGCTATTTAGTTATTTTGTTTTAAGTAGCGCTTTGGCATTGTCAATGGCAGCTTCTGTGATTTCTGCGCCAGAGAGCATGTGCGCTATTTCTTCAATTCGTTCGTTGTTGGTAAGGGGGATGATATGACTTCTAGTGGTGTCTTGACTATCTTCCTTATAGACTTTAAAATGGTGAGTTCCCAAAGCCGCAATTTGCGGTAAATGAGTGATACAAAGTACTTGGCAATTTGCTGCGATTTGTTTCATCACCCTAGCCATACTTTCGGCCATTGTGCCCGAAACCCCCGTGTCAATTTCATCGAACACGATGGTAGGTAGAGCCGTACGGCGAGCAATTAAAGCTTTCAGTGCGAGCATTAATCGGGCAATTTCTCCGCCCGAAGCAATGTCGCTCACATTTTGTGGGGGCACATTCTTGTTTGCTGAGAATAGAAACGTCACTTTATCGGCTCCAGTGCTGTCAGGCTCGGTGCGTGGAGTAATATCCATTTTCATCGTCGCATTGGGCATACCTAATTCTTTCAGTGCGTTGGTGAGTTCTTTTTCTATCACTAGAGCCGCTTTCTTACGTGCTTTTGTAAGCACATCTGCAGAATGGTCGCGTAAGCCTTTTAGTCGATTTACTTCGATTGCTTGGCGCTCCAAGTCGTCATCGAGATTGTCTATCGCATTAAGTTCTATACGTAACTTCTCTGTTATGTCAGCTAGTTCAGCAATGGTGCTTACGTTGTGCTTTTTTTCTAGATTGTAAATCAAACTCAGACGATCCTCTATGAATAGTAGGCGTTCGGGGTCGTACTCTACGTCCCCGACAGCAGCCTCTAGTTCTGATTCCACATCGTCCACTTCAATGCGCACACTCTTTAGCCTCTCGGCCAACTCCTTTGCTTGCGTGAACTTGTCGGAAATGGCATACAATGCATCCTCGGCCGAACGCAGTGCATGAGACACGCTTATGTCTTCCGTAGCCAACATGTTTTGCGCATTATAAAGTCCTTGTTTAATTTCTTCTGCATGACTTAGTACGTCCTGTTCGGCTTCCAAATCCTCTTGTTCGTTGTCAGTAAGCGATACTTCCTCTAGTTGCGATAATTGGTAACGCAGAAAATCCTCATCATTTTTTCCTTTTTCAGCCCTTTCTTGCAATTGTTGGAGTGCCACTTCTGCATGCTTACACTGTCCATATAGGCACTTGTAAGCAGAGACAGCATCTTGCTGCTCTGCCATGATGTCGAGTGTGTCAATAAGGAAGTGCTCATTGCGAAGGAGTAAGTTTTGATGCTGCGAATGAATATCAATAAGTGAAGCTCCAATCTCTTTCAGTTTGGCCGCTGTCACGGGGGTATCGTTGATAAAAGCGCGACTCTTTCCGCTTTGCATCACTTCTCTTCGCACGATACATTCTTGCGGATCAAAGTCAATGTCATTGTTGGCAAAGAAAGGTTCCAAGCCTGCATGTTCAATGTTGAATGCCGCTTCGACCATGCATTTTCGTTCGCCCGTTTGTATTGCTTTTGCATCAGCGCGTCCTCCGAGCAAAAGGTTGAGAGCACCGAGCATGATACTTTTTCCCGCTCCAGTTTCACCCGTAATCACGGAAAAGCCAGAAGCGATGTCTATATCGAGATGCTCAATCAGAGCATAGTGGGAAATAGTCAGATGTTTCAGCATATCTGCATATATTTAATGTAACTCAACTTTCGGATTCAGCCCGTTCTGCTAAATCCGAAACTTAAGTTCATCATTTGTATCGCGATGATTGTTACAATGTAGAACGTTATCCTGCGCAGTTATTTCGTCAGTTCTCGCCAATACGAACTTTGCGAAGCATTGATGCGTGTCAATATATTCACCACTTCTTCGCGTTCTTTGGCCGAAGCATGTCCCTTGTAGATATTCATTATTTCGTCGCGCTTATATTCAGTAAAAATCTGTGGAAGTTGGCTCATCGACTTATTCTCATGCGCTTGTTTGAGTAGTGTGATGGCCTGTGTGATGGCTGCGCGTCCTCTTTCCACGTTTTCGCTCATTACGTCGAGTCCCTCGCGATAGTAAGTATACTGCATTCGGCGGAAAGGTTCCATACCTCCGTCGAGCAAATCCGTTATGATAGCGTAGCGATTCTTGTTGTCGTCGAAAGCCTTCCATCCCTTTTCTTGCATGCTCTGAGCTCCTGTCACAATGTTTTGTGCGGTTTGTAAGTACTCCGTACCTCCGAGGGGCGACATGGCATCCATGTCCATACCTAAAATGAGATAGACATAATAGCCGAGCATCGCGGTGAGATTATTGTCTATCACGTCTGTGCGGAAGTCTAGTTGATCGTACTCCTGATAAGTAAAGTTGAAGTTAGGATCGTTGAAGGCAAACACCGTCGTAGTATAATTCGACCCATATACAGGGCGAGAGGCATTTACGAAAAGTGTGCCTTGGAAGGTGTTCTCACTTGGCGAATATTTCTTGATCGTGATGGAAAAGTTGCATGAGATGCGCTCGTTCTTTTTAAATTGAAGTTGCGTCCACTGTCGCTCGTTAAGAAATTGTTCGAGTGAGGTCTTGAGTGTCTCAAACACCGAGGTGCTAGTACCTTGCACCTGTTGGTGGTTGATGGTTAGGCGAGCATCCAATTCTTGTGCTTGAAGGCGAGAGGGAAGAAGAAACGTTATACACGCAAGAACGAGCCACACAGTGATTACTGCGCAGCCCGCGTTGTGCCTTTTTGAAGTAGGAAAGTGCTTGCCTTTCATACGCTTATGTGTGTTTATTGTAAGTTGTCAATGATGTCTTTGGCCACTTCAGTCTTGCTCTTTAACCCATACTCTTTATGGTCGCCGTTGGCAAAGAGCAATGTCACTTGGTTCGTATCTACGGCAAATCCAGCTCCTGGCGTGCGTAAAGAGTTGAGCACAATGAAATCTAAATTCTTGCGTTGCAATTTTCCCACAGCGTGTTCAAGTTCATGATCCGTCTCCAATGCAAATCCTACCAATTTCTGGTCTGCACGTTTGCGTTGTCCAAGTTCGCGAGCAATGTCGTGAGTGGGTACAAGGTCTATGTGTAAACCGCCGCTTCCTTCGCGTTTAATCTTGTGATTGGCCACAGAAGAAGGTGTAAAATCGGCCACTGCTGCACAGAGAATGGCCGAGTTGCAAAGGTCAAATTTCTCTAGGGTAGCCTTGTACATCTCTTCCGCACTTGTCACATCTGTGCGATGAATTTTTTCATTTCTCGTCTGCAAGGCCACGGGGCCAGCAATTAGTTCCACTTCTGCTCCTCTACGAGCGCACTCTTCGGCCAAGGCAAAACCCATCTTTCCTGTAGAAAAATTGCCGATGAAGCGCACAGCATCAATTTTCTCATAAGTAGGTCCTGCTGTAATCAGAATGCGCTGTCCTGCGAGCGTTTGAGTAGAAGCTTCTTTCTCGTCGAAGTAGTTTCTTATTGTTTGGAATATAGCTTCGGGCTCTTCCATACGTCCTTTCCCCACCAAGTGGCTTGCTAATTCTCCTGAAGCAGCTTCGATAATGTGGTTGCCTCGTTTGCGCAAAGTGTCAATATTTTGTTGGGTGGCTGGGTGTCGATACATATCGAGATCCATTGCGGGAGCAATAAACACGGGCGCTTTCATCGAGAGGTAGGTAGTCACTAGCATATTGTCGGCAATGCCATTGGCCATCTTGCCTAGTGTGGAGGCTGTACAAGGAGCAATCACCATCGCGTCGGCCCAAAGTCCGAGGTCGACATGGCTATGCCATGAGCCATCGCGACGAGAGAAGAAGTCGCTAACGACGGGCTTCGAGGTAAGTGTAGAGAGCGTAACAGGAGTGATAAACTCCTTTCCCGCAGGCGTGATAACCACCTGCACTTCTGCACCAGCCTTAACAAAGAGCCTTATCAGCGAGCAAGCCTTATAGGCCGCAATACTTCCTGTGATACCCAATACGATGTGTTTGCCTTTCATTTCTGTGTGTGGATTGAGTCGTTATAGTGTGGAATATCATATCCCTCTGAGCTTGATTCTCATGAAGGTCTGTTTCGTATTTTGTGTAAAGTCGCCTTGCATAATCCAAGCGAAATAGCCAGGATCACGTTTTAGCACTTCGCTAACGGCTCTGCCGCGATATTTTCCAAAGTTGATGGTTTCTACGCCCTGGTCGTTGTAGACAATGCGTCCAGCCAAATCGACATTGCGATTACGACGTGAAAATTCTGCCAAGTAGGGCACGCTATTTTTCAGTCCATCTTCCGCATATCGGTCGAGCTGCGCTTCGAGCACTTCAAGCGTGGCACGTGTGTCGGCTTCGGCAGTATGAGCTTGGGTTAAGTCTTTGTGGCAATAGAACTTATAGGCAGAGGTCAAATCGCGTTTTTCCATCTTGTGGAAAATACCTTGCACATCAACGAACTTAGCCCCAGTGATATCGAAGTCAATTCCTGCACGGATAAATTCCTCTACGAGGAGTGGAATGTCGAAATGATTGGAATTGAATCCTGCCAAGTCGCATCCCGTGAAGGTCTTAGCCAGTTCAGTGGCTTTCTCTTTAAAAGTGGGGCAACTAGCCACATCTTCATCAAAGATACCATTGACAGCTGAAGCCTCGGCCGAAATGTGCAGCCCAGGGTTAAAACGCTGGGTCTTCACCTCTTCTTCGCCGTTAGGAAAGAGCTTGATGTAGCAGAGTTCTACAATCCTATCGGTTGCGACATTCAGTCCCGTAGCTTCAATGTCGAAAAATATGATTGGGCGTGAAAGTGAAAGTTTCAATGTCTTGATGTTAGAAGGTGTGAAGGATAATAACTATCGTATCCTTTCAGAAAAGGGTGTGAAATTATTCCGTCTTTAGTCAGTAAATACTGAAGGCATGATGAGCATGAGCACCTCTTCGTCTTCTTCTTGTTTAGCAGGAAGGATAATGCCGGCACGACTAGGATCGGAGAGTTTCATTACAATCTCTTCGCCATCAATGTTCTGAATCAAGTCGAGTAGGGTAGAACCTTTAAAGGCAATGCGCATAGGCATACCCGAATAGTCGCAAAGCATGGTCTCTTCTGCGGAGCAACCGAAGTCGGCATCTTGGCTTGTTATTTTCAATGTACTACCATCAAGAATAAACTTTACCAACATAGCTTGTGGATTGGCCATGATTCGCACACGACGCAGAAGATTGACTAGTCCTATGCGGTTGAGCGTAATCACGTTGGGGTTGTTTTGAGGAATCACACTGCGATAGTTGGGGTAGCGTCCTTCCACCAAGCGGCAAGTTAATGTATATTCCGCGGTTTTGGCAATGGCACTTCTAGCGCCAAAACTCAGTACAGTGTCACCTTCTCCCTTACCTAGTATTGCTTTAAGCAATCCTGCGGGACGGCTGCCCATCAAGTATGTTCCCTCTTCTTCGATTGTTCCCATAGGCACCTGTGTTAGTGCCAAGTGGTTGCCGTTGCTGGCTACCATGGACAGTTTGTGATCTTTTAAGTCGAAGCATACGGCGTTCAGCTGCGGACGCAATACGTCGTTGGCGGCAGCAATGATAGAGCGCGATACGCCAGAAAGCAGGTGTTGGCTACTGATGGTTAAATCGATGCGTTGTTCTTCTGTTGTAGCAGGAATCGGATATTCAGTGGCATCTTGTGCCATGAGTTTGTACTGCCCGTTCTGATAGTCAATGGTCAGTTCCAATGTGTCAGTGTTAAGGTAGCATTCGAGCGGTTGCTCGGGAATTTCCTTAATCGCATCTTGCATAGTTTTGGCATTGACGGCAAAGCGCACATCTGCGTCGCATTCAAGAAGCTTGATTGTCGATGTGATAGTGGTATCATTGTCAGAAGCCGTGATGGTCAGCTCTTCCCCTTTAATATCGAAGCAGAAGCAGTCGAGTATGGGAAGATTGTTTTTCTGTACGATGACGCGGCCTACGGTGGTCAGACGAGCCAAAAGCTGCGAACTGGGTAATACGAATTTCATGCTTGATCTTTTGATTTGTTTTGTAGGGCAAATTTACGCATTATTTTACTAACGGGGGAAGTTTTCCTATATTATTTTCTTCTGCGCCAAAGAAAATTCGTAACTTCGCGACATCAATTTAAATACATAATAAATTAGCATTAGATAAATGGATATTTCAGGAAAAATTACGCATGCCTTGGAAGCTCGTACGGGTACATCTGCACGTACTGGTAATCCTTGGAAAGTACAGAGCTTTGTTATCGAAACTCACGAGCAGTTTCCCAAGCACTGCGTTTTCGACGTGTTTGGTGAAGACCGTTTGAAAGAATTTAATATACAAGTAGGCGATGAGTTGACTGTATCGTTTGATATTGATGCTCACGAATACAATGGCCGTTGGTTCAATAGTATTCGCGCATGGCGTGTTCAGCGTGGAGAAGTAGCTCCAGCTGATCCTGCGGCTCAGGTTGCTTATGGTGCTCCTGCGGGTGTAGCTTCCACTCAGCCCGCGGCTCCTACACAGAATGTGGCAGCTCCCGCTCCTTCTGAAGAAGGTACAGCCGACGATCTTCCTTTCTAAATCACGGAGAAAATCAATCTCGAACAGAAGGCTTCGCCACCTCGGCCCATGGGGAAAGAGGCGTAGCCATGACCAAATATAGGACTTGCGGGGGATTCTCCTGTAAGTCCTTTTTGGGATAGACGCACAACACACGCATGCTTAATTTATTTTTCAAAATTCTCAAGATTGCCTTCCTCTTTTTCTTACTCTCTTCGGTGCTAGCCGTGTTCTATTATAAATGGATGCCAGTGAAGATAACACCACTAATGGCTATTCGCAGCATCGAACATGTGGTAAAGGGGGAGCCTCCCATTGTTCATCACAAGTGGGTGTCGCTCGACGAGATGTCGCGCTATATGCCTGTGGCTGTTATGGCTTCGGAAGATCAGCAGTTTCTCCATCATCATGGTTTTGATTTTGGAGCCATTCAAGATGCCGCTGTCGACCGATTGAAAGGTCGTGCACGAAGAGGCGGAAGCACTATTTCGCAGCAAACGGTGAAGAACGTGTTCTTATGGCCCTCTCGCTCGTGGATACGTAAAGGCTTCGAGGCTTATTTCACGGTGCTTATAGAACTCTTGTGGTCGAAGGAACGCATTATGGAGGTGTATCTTAATAGTATAGAAATGGGCACGGATATCTATGGCGTAGAGGCTGTGGCAAAGCAAAACTTTGGATGTTCGGCCTTGGATCTTCGCCGTGGTGATTGTGCTCTGATCGCAGCCACACTGCCTAATCCGCGTCGATTCAGTTCGTATAAGCCTTCTTCCTACGTGCGCAAACGCCAACGTGAGATAGAGCATCAGATGAAGTTTATTCCTTTAATCTCGAGTCAGAAGTAGTAAAGGAAAAGACTCCTTTGTCTTTTCGTGTGTACGAAGAAACTTATTCCTTCGTAGAACCACTCTGTAATTCCTTCAACGCGGGATGCATATTGCCCGCGAAACTAGAAAGAACTTTTTTGCGTGTTGGATTTATCCCCCTTTTCTGTTTCGGAAAAGGGGGATAATTTTGGACCAATAGCTATCTCTTTATTTAAGCGGATTTAGTAAAGGCGGGCTGAAAGCCCAATGCTGTTCATAGCCCTGGGCAACGGCCTGGGTTTTCTTATTTTGACTATGGCTGAAGCTTTGACAATATAAATCTTGGCCATTCATATCTTACGTACTGATTGGCATCCTTAGTACCCTATATGGTGTTTGCGTTAACATAGTTTAATACCCCCCCCGCACAGATTAATTACTTATAACTACCTTTGTCGCAACAAAGAGCGTAGTTGCCTGCTACGCGGTATGGGAAAACTAAACAAACATTATCAACTCATAAACATTTATGCACATGAAAAGACATTTTCTACTTCTGTGCCTGTTAGTAAGCGTCATGACAACATGGGCTGACAACTACAAGGTGGCTGCCACCTGTACGCCACTGTCAGAGCTTACCTCGGGCTACTACGTAATTCGCGTGTTTGGCGACAAAGCGAATGCCAATGGTAATTATCTGTATAGCAATGGCGAGAGAGCCCAACACGATGCGGCTTCTGTCACTACTTCTTATGAGGGTACAAGCACTCTTACTGATGCTAACTACGTATGGAAAGTGTATGTAGGCGAAACCAACGGCCAAAAGACTATTCAACTTTACAACGTGGGTGCGAACAAGTTCATACGTAAGAATATAAAAGAGGCCGATGACGCCCAAAAGACAAACAACAAGATGCTTGGTGACGCCATAGCCACTTATAACACTCTTGAAAACGCGAATAGTCCCCAAGGCTTCCGCCTAAAGTCGGGTAACGTTTTTGTAGTGGACGATGGCAGCACGACCGACGGCTATTTAGGAAACTGGGCTGTTGAAGAAACTGCTTCAAACTGCGCACAGTTCAAGGTGTATAAGGTGGGTATCGACGTGACCTACAACTTCGTGCTGGACGGTAATACCTACACCAAGAAGGTTACTGCCTTAGGTACCGAAGCACCAAAAGCGGCTTACGAGGCTTTCTATACCTTTCCTGGCTACGTAAAAACAACAGATACTTGGCCAAGTGGTACCGTGTCTGAGGAAAACAATACCTTTACTATTGCTTGCAGTAAGGTTAATGGCTATCCCGTTGAGACCGACAAGTGGTATTTCATGAAGATTGGTATTTTTGGTGAAGGTAACTCACGCAATGGTTACATATTCGACACTTCATCGCAAATTACCACCAACACCCAGACTGTCGGTCTGCTCAACAACGTTTTTGCATGGAAATTTGAAGGCAATCCTTTCGATGGCTACGCCATTGTCAATGCTGCTGGCCGCCGCTTGGTAACGAGCATAGTGGGCACCAGCGATGATGCAAGCACAAGCCCTTCAATGGTCAATATCGAAACAGCTGACAAGGCTTATTGTGACAAGTGGGACATTCAAGGCACTTCAGTGGTAAAGGAAGGTAGTTGGAATGCTTATTGGGGCAAAGGTGCATTTGTGCTCTCAGCCAAAGACCATAATAACTATATCATTCATGCTTACAACAGTAATAAAGTGGGGTATTGGAAGTACACAGCAGTAGACGAGGGTTCGGCTATTGTGTTGAGCAATACTTTGCCCGCTATCAGCCTCAACGAGTCAAACGGCAAGCACTATGCCACTTACTATCTGCCGTTTGCTGCCAAAGCTCCCGAGGGCGTAAAGGCTTATGCTGGTACAGTGAGCAATGGTAACGTTAAGCTCACGGAATATGCAAATGGTGTAATCCCCGCCAATGAGGGCGTGCTGCTTGTGAGCGACAATGCCACATCTGCCACATTTACTTTGGCTAACGACGCCGATGTAACAACCATCGACAACGATCTTAAGGGTGTAAACGCTGTTACCAAATTGACCAATGTGGAGAATAGCGAGCAGGTTCGCATTTTCAGCACAAAGGATGGAGTGGTAGGTTTCTACAAGCCTAATAGCAACATCACTTCCTTGGCTGCCAACAAAGCTTACGTAATCGCTCCTGCCACAGAGGGGGCTTTGGCACTCAACTTTGGTGGCAACGTAACAGGTATCAACTCTGTAAGCGATAATGCCGCCATGCCTAACAACGTAGAAATCTACGATCTTGCAGGTCGCCGCGTGAACCATGCTGTAAAGGGCGTTTACGTAGTCAACGGCAAAAAAATCATTGTAAAGTAACACACGTAAAGTTATCACAGATATGAATACATCAAAACGCAAATACATTTCTCCCGTTGCTACCAAGATTGTGTTCTTCACCGAAGAAGCCTTACTCAATATGAGTACTCGCCTCTCTGACGAGACGAACGATACAGATGCAGAGCAATGGAGCAACCAGCGCCAGCAAGACGATGGCGGTATGTGGAAATATATGGATAAGAACTAAGTTCATTTTTCCTTAGTTACGTTAGATTTATCCCCCTTTCCTGTTCCTACGGGAAAGGGGGATGTTCTTTGTCTCAGATATAGGCCTGTTCGTTTCTATTTCATGTCTTTGCCATCACAAGATGAGCAGCATTAGCTTTACCGGACGGCAGCGGCAGCTTTACCGGACGGCAGCGGTAGCTTTACCGGACGGCAGCGGTAGCTCTACCGGACGGCAGTGGTAGCTCTACCGGACGGCAGCGGTAGAGCTCTTAATCAAGATCTTCTCGTATAGAAGTGACGTGTCTCGAATGGATGGATGAAAACAACTAGCCACGCACCGTGAGGTGTAAAAGCATGAAACCGTTGTATGCCGAACGGCACGTACAGTGGTGTGGGAGGGCGATAAATGTGAAAGTAGGAGGATAAATGCCTTTTATGAATAACATTTACCTCCTACACAATATTAAGGGTGGTTCTATTAAATTCTCAGAATTAATAGAACCACCCTTAAAATAAGAAATTGTAATCTTTGTCGAAGCGTTGGATTGTCCTTCCTCGCTCTTTAGTTTTAGCTATCCTTGTTTCTGAATCAGTGCTACGGCATAGGCAGATATGCCTTCTTCGCGCCCCGTGAAGCCAAGACGTTCGGTGGTGGTGGCTTTGATGCTCACATCTTCGGAATCGATATTCATGAGCGGAGCCAAGCAACTAATCATCGCAGGAATGTGAGGATTTATCTTGGGGCGCTCAGCACAGATGGTGGCGTCGATATTGCCGATGGTCCATCCATGGCGTTGAAGTAGAGCCGTTGTTTCCTTGAGTAAGATTTTACTATCAATGCCTTTATACTGTGCTGCTGTGTCGGGGAAGTGGTAGCCAATATCGCGCAAGGCTGCAGCACCTAGTAGTGCATCGCAAATAGCGTGAATCAGCACGTCGGCATCGCTGTGGCCAAGGAGTCCCAGCGTATGCTCTATCTTAACTCCGCCAAGCCATAGCTCGCGGTTGGGCACGAGGCGATGCACGTCGTAGCCCATTCCAACTCTTATCTTCATCTGCGTTTTCCGAATAAGTCGCGAATGCCGTCCATGTCGAATGCCAGCGATACGCGGAGGGTTTGATCAAGGGGATTAGAGGCTGAAGTAGCAATGACATAGCCCGCATCAATCGACATCACGCTCATGCGAAAACCCGCACCCACGGTGGCATATTTGCGGTTGCCTTGCATTTTGCTTTCGTGGTGATAGCCCGCGCGGAGGGTGAACTTGTCGTTGTAGGTATATTCTGCACCCACGCTCCAATTGATTTCCTCCATTTCGCCTTTGAAGCCGCGCTCGGAGTCGCCGAAGGAGGTAAATATGCCGCTAATAGACGACTTATTGTAGTACTCCTTGTCTAGGCGTTCTTGATAGTCTTCGTCGGTTTCTTCAGTTTTTTGTAGGGGCATGGAGGGGACGAGAAGCTTGTTGGCATCGGCAGTGAAGCTGATGCGGTTGTATTCATTGAGAGGCATCATGTAGCTCAGACCTAGACGGAGATTGGTGGGGATGAAGTAGGAACGGTCGTCGCCATAGGAGATTTTGCTACCGATATTGTTGATGTTTAAACCCCAAGCCAACTGGCATTCGCGTTGTCCCATCATTACGTATGTATTGTAATAGAGCGCAATGTCGGCGGCAAAGGCCGAACCCGCTGTGGAATTGTCATCGTAATGGCCAGTGATATCGGAGTAGATATAACGTAGCCCAACAGCGGCAGAGAATCTCTCGCTCAGCATGCGAGAATAGGCTGCATCAACGCTTAGTTCGTAGGGCTTTACGCGAATATCTCCATCGCCCATGACTTCACCCAGGGTGAAATAGCGAAGCGAGGCACTGAGTGCTTGATAGTCGCCCAGGCGAACGTAGCCTGTAGCATTGAGCAAGGCAATGCCCGTGGTGAGTTTACGGAGCCAAGGTGTATAGTTGATGGCAAACCCAGCTCGTGAGATGGTGAAGGGATACTTGGCGGGATTCCAATATTGGGAATGTACGTCGGGGTCGGTTGCTGCACCCACATCGCCCATACCGCCAGCACGGGCATCGGGGGCTATACTAAGAGAAGTAACAGCTGTACGTACAGGGTTGAACTGATCGCGCACTTCATCATCGGCAAGTGCTTGGGTAGGGTGTGCAGCAAGTAGCATGAGGGCTGCACACCCCGCAAGGGTCTTGTTTATCATTGGTCTTTGCATTAGTCGTATTTAGTATGTCGGCAGGGGAGGCGTGCATACGAAGGTGGCATTTGTCTCCCAGTGCTGACTTAGGATTTTTCTACTTATCGGATAATGAGTTTCTTGGTCTTGGTATATTCCTTATTCACTTTGCTGCGGTAGAGATATACGCCTGTGGGGAGGCGTTGGCCAGAGTAAGTGCTGAGATCCCAATCGAAGGCAGCGAAAGTATTTCCTGCGGGAATAGACTGGGACTGATTCCATACGCGCATGCCATTGATGCTGTAGACTTCCGTTTCTACCTCTGTGGCATCAGTCGTTGCTGCTTGGGCGGCAAAAGAGGTGACGAAGCGGGTGGTGAGATGGGGCGTGGCATCAGTGGCGTTGACCTCAAATAAGGAAGCTCCGCCGTCTCTTACGGTGAATTGTAGCGTTGAGGTGGTAGAATTGTCGAACACGTCCCATACGCGGAGCGTTACGGAGTGTTTGCCTTGCGAAAGGCTAGGAAGGGGATATTCTAACAGCCCTTGCTTGTACGATCCGCTCTTGAAACTAAAGAAATCGTTGACTGCGATGGGGGAGCTTGTCTGACCATCTATCCATATTTCCATGTCGTGTCCCATGCTTCCGCTAGCCATTGAGATGGCAGTGGAGTCAGCGATGGATGCATAGAGTGTGGCCGATGTGTTGACGATAGCTCCGTCTACGAAGTCGGGGGTATTGAGATAAAGATATACGTTCGGTCCGAGCGTGTCTACTTCTTCGAATGTTCCCGATTGGTTGAAGCAGAAGCGTGAAAAACTTCCATTGTATTCGCGTTGCTTGTCCTTGCTTAATGCATAGAGTGAGAGGAGAGAGGCATTCGACTGCAGTTTTGTGCCACGCGGAATAAATGTCTCAAAAGAGAACTTGCCTTTTTCTACATTGACGTTCCCCTCGAAGATAGATTGCGTATAGTCTGTGTAGGTGAGTGGAGATTTACTTCCCGAGCCTTTGCAAGTGATGGATCGCTTGGGCGCGAAGAGTGTGCCATAGAGTGTTCCTTCAAAGGATTCATCGGCAGCGTTGCTTGTAATGTCGGCGTTGATATGTCCCGAAAAACGCACGCTTTGCCCTGTGGGGACAGAGATTAGGTTACTTCCGATGGACTGGCCATTGATGCTATCAATTATCACCCCAGCGTCTGCGTAGCTCAACGTTAGGGCAGGATCGCCCAAGAGGGCATATTTCATTTTGTTGATTGATCCATCGTTGCCAATCGTATTGGTGGCAGGTCGGCCATATTGATTGTAGGTGATAAGTTCTACTTTGGTCAGGCGCATGGCATCGCCCAAAGTATAACGAGAACCATCAGCACGCTTGGCAAAAGCGTATTTTACGAACCCCTTGTTGAAGGAACGATTGAGGTTGGCATAGACTGAACGCGAAGCGCAGATTACGGCTACGGCTCCTCCTTGTTTATTATAAAGGGCGCTACGTCCCATGTCGCTCATTGACTGATCGTAAGGAGTAATCTCGCACGAGGCATAAACCCATACGGGCAGCGCCGTACTGACGTTGGACTTGATGTCGCTTTCATCGAGCAAGAAACTGTGAGATAGTCGGCCAGGGCTACCATGTCCGTTATAATTGAATATCAAAGCGCCTTGCTGCATAGCATGCTTGATGGAGGCGGTGGCTTCAGGGTAGGACGTGCCACGTGCTTCCTCGGTGGCTGCATAGGCATCGGGGTAGATACGACGTAACATTAGGCCCTCGGGTGCCGATAGATCTACTTGTGTACATACGGCCTGTGCGTCGTTCATGTGTAGATTGTTGTCGCCTACATCGCCGATGGCCCACATGCGGTTTTTCCATGCGCCGGCTTGCGTATTGTTCATATAGCTGATGGCTTTGCCCACGAGCGTAGTAGCCTCTTCTTCGGTGGTGCAGAGGAATCGTCCCACACCGAGGTCAATTTTTTCGCTAGTGATGCGAGCGCCTTCTTCATCGTCGAGAAGACAAAAGTAGTCATCGGTCACGTAGTCGTGGAGTGTGCCGAGGCGATAGTTCGTGTTGTAATTCTCTTCGTCACTACGTTCATAGGCTAAGAGGTAATCGTTGGGGGAAGCTTTTTTCCAGTCGGATGTGATCATTCGGTTGTCGAAAGCACAATTGCCAAAAAGCAAAAGATAGCGTGGTGCATCGGCATCGGAGGTCGCTTTGTCATAGAGCATTTTGAGGTATCGACGATAGGCCGTAGCATCGGGTGTGCCCGAAGAAAACTCGTTGTAGATTTGGTCTGCACGTACCACTTTCGTACGGAGACCACTCTGTGTGGTGTGTGCTTGAGCCAACTTTTCGGCTTGCGCTTGAAGTTTCCCCGAGGCTGGAATTATAATCACGTAGTCGATGTTGGCATCGGCATGGAGGTCTTGATTCGCTATTTCGCCTACGATGGTGGGAGAGGGATAAGTCTGAGCCACGTTGACAATGAAGAAGCGTTTATTACCATTGGTAGTCGTAGCCTTGTAGACACTGCCATCTAAGGAGCCTGGTAATTGCTTTACCACGCTTTGGGAATCACCGAGTTGCCACACACGGGTGTTGGCATCTGCATCTGCAATGTTGAGCTCTACGGAACCGCTTACGTTAGGTGTAAAGGCTGACTTCGTGTAGGCTGTGGAGAGCTGCTGCATGTATGAAGCATAGAGATAGTTGAGCTTTCCGCTCGTGGCAGTCTGAATTTTCCATCGAATTTCTGAGCCAAAATTTCCGGTGATCGTGCCACGATAACCGCGGGCCTCTTCTCCTTCTGATGTTTTTGAAAGGGACCGACTAGCCAAAAGTGTTCCTGAATCGTCGTGGATGGTGAAGCTTGATGCTGATGAGGACGTTTGGGCTGCAACATCGTAAGATATTTGACACGATTCGCCAATGTTGCCGGGCAATGATAGGCGGAAGGTATGGCCAGTTTGCAGTTCGTTGTTATCGTAGAAGTTGCGACCGCCTTGATACCATACGGTGACGTCGTTGTCGAGCAAGGCGTGAGCGGTAATGGAATGAACTGTTGTGCTTGCTGCCGTGTTAGGCTCTGCGGCTTGCTCAAACTGGGCAGGTTGGGCTTCAGTTTCTGTGAGAAAATAGTAGCTGTAGTTGGAGAATGTATTGGTCTGGAACTGTGTATTCGTCTTCCAAGTGGCCAGTCCTTCTGCAAAGAATAGTATGGAGCCATCACGGCGATAGAGAGGCACTTCGTTGAGGTCGTCGATAAGTGCATTGCTTCCAGAAAAAGAGAACGTTTCGGGAAGTAAACGCCCACCATAGCCATAGAGACGTACTTTTGATGGATTGCTAAATCCTGCTTTCTTCAGATCGGCATCGGAGAGTTGGTAGATACCTTCTTCTTTGACGGCTATCTTCACCCACTTTCCTTGCGCCAATACAGAGTGGGCTGCATAGCGACTGCTCTGTTCTGCTACTTTTGTAGCTTGGATAGTGGCACGTGCAGCTGGGCTGAAATGTGGTCCAGAAATGGTGGGGCGTAACTGATAGTTTTCGGCTAAGAGCCATTGGCCTTTGCGCTCAATGATGGGTACATAGGAGACATCTACTATGGTCTCGCCGCGTGAGATGCTCTTTTGAGCGTGAAACACTACTTGCTGTGAGGGGGTGAAGCCTCTTTGCTGAAGCTTTTTTATTTCCGAACTTGAGAGTGCTTTGTATTCGGGATATTCTATGGCAAAACTTACCGAGTCGGTAGCCAACAGACGGCCCAAACGGAATTGAGCCGTTTGGGTAAAGTCTTGCGCTTGAAGGCTTGTGGCTGCGAGTAGGGAAAGTATAAAGGACAGAGTTCGCATGGATGAGGTATCGAAAAGAAAGGAGAATAGAGTTAGAACAGGTGAGAGAGCTTTGCTCGGGATTCTTCTATTTGATGTTGAACGAAAGCACTTCATTGCCGGCCAAAGCCAACGTGAGACGGTCGTCGATGTGTACAATTTTTCCTGCAATGGAAGCGGGAATAAGGAGTAAATCGCCCTGACGCAATGTATAGTGTTGGCTAATATAGGAGATTAAGCTGTCGGCCACTCGGCAGAGATGCTCCCACTCGATGGGAAAACTGGCTCCGTCTTCATTGATGCGGATTTGTGCATCAATTGTGGAGGATGCTAGACTGACGGGTTCTGCAATGGCAACTGCATTGTCGAAGCCTAGCGCCATGTCCCATGGCATTCCCTTCTCTTGTAGGGTATGAAGCAAATCTTCAGCCACGAAGTGAACGCCAAGCGAAATGTCGGAAGACTGATAATAGCGGCGAGCAAAGTGCTGATGGATGCTTCGTCCCAATCGATTGATGCGAATGCAGAAGCATAATTGTGCCGTGCAGTTTTGTGTGAAATCGGGGATGAAGAAGGGACGCTTTTGGATGAGCAAAGCCGTATCGGGTATGGTGACAATGCCCACTTGGTCTATTAACGTTTCATCGTTTAATATATTGTGATTGATGAATCGGAATATTTTCATTTTTCCTAGGATTATGTGAATAGGAGTAAACGCTTTTACTTGTCAGCTTGTGCCCCTATTAACTCGTTAGGGTGGTTCTATAAATCCCATCATCAGAATGGGGTACCATAAATTCTAGAATTTATAGAACTACCTGTCAAATTATCTGTTGAGAATGAACTTGATGCTTACGCCAAAGTCTTGTGTGGTGACGGGGTAGGAACTTGATGTGAGCAAGGGCTTGTTCATTTGTCGGTCGTAATATGCTGTAAGGGTGAGATATTTGCTCAGCGCATAGTCGGCCGAGAAGGATACCTGTACGGCCTTGTTGCCACTGGTGGCTTGCGTGAGTTCTGTTTGTATGTTGCGGTTGAGCGCATTCTGATTGCGGAAAGTGAAGTCGAGACGCATGTTGAGGTCGTGGGCAAAGCCACGGCTATTTGTTGTGGTCTTTTTGTCTTTGCCTGTGCCTTTGCTACGGCTGCGTACGGTCTTCTTCGGAGCGAAGAGATTGAGATCGGCAATCTTATAGCCGAAGCCTACAACGAAGTCGTTGGATCGAGTTTCCGTCAGTTGTTGCGATGTCATGCTTAGGGTTAAGACACGCGATTTACGCATTTCTACCTTAGCCGTGAGATTGTTTCGGAATGTCATGTCGATTCCAAAAAGCGGAGAGAAACTTTCGTTGATGCTCACCGTGGATACATCGTACATGCAACTCGGAACGGGATTGCCCGTAGTCACGTCATTGATGAAACCAAAGCCGTTCATGTATTCCATATAGCTAGTGAAAGTGTTGTAGGAGCCTACAGAGTAAATGCTCTTATAAGCGTGATTGAGGTTGAAACTCTTAAACACTTTCTTCATCTTTGGAAGTTTGGACAGACCACCATAAGAGATGTTCCAGTTGGGGAGGAGCTTGAGCAATGATGGGAAAATGTCTAGTCCGGAATGACCTATCGTATAGGTGTTGAGGAATGCAGGAATCATCACTTCGGGGGAGTAAGGACTGAGCGTTCCATTAGCTGCGTTAAAGGGTTGTCCAGCCAAGCTACTTCCTATTGGATAGGTCGCTCCAGCATACATGCTTTCGATTTGTTGGCGGTAGGCTTCGAGAGAATTGACAAACTTAGAGAACGATTTGCTCTTGTATCCCTTGTCGGGCGAGCCTGTCTTCTCAAAGGCGGTACCGATGGAAATGGTGGTCATGGTGAAAGAACCCGTCTGCGTGGAGGGCATTCCGTCGAACATGAATTGAATGCTGCGATTGCGTGTGGTGTTGCGCGAAGCGTTTAAGTCGATCTTTACATCGCGGAAAGGCTCAAGTGTAGCACGGATTTGCAGAGATTCTGTGAGATTGCTCGTAGCAGGAGTGGTCACACTGTCGGCCATGAGAAGCCAACCGCGTTCGGCCGCTTTGTAGATATAGCCCTCGCCTGTCATGCCAAAGGCAAAATCGAGGCCAGGAGCTAAGCCGCCCGCATTCTTTCCTTGTCCGAAGACATCGCCCACGTTGGGCATGAATCCTGGTACACTTAGGTTGTATCGATTGGTATAGTTCACACTCACGTTGCGCACCATCATCAAGAAACGTGTGCCCATCTGTAAGGCTTTGTACCATCCTTGGTCTTCTTTGCGCTTCTTCGGAGAAATGGTAAGCTTAATCTTTGCTGTGTCTTGCGAAAGGATGAGAATCTTGTTGTTGTCTACTACTTTGTAACGGATAGGGTAACGAGATCCATCAGGACGCAAAGCCATGACACGTAGATTTTTTGAGTGCTGATTGTGAGTGAGCGTCTGCGTGGTGTCTGCCTTTAGTTGGAGTTCCTTTTGGAAGTTTTTCTTCTCGTCCTTTTTCTTTTCTTTTGGCGTTTGCGCGTATTTTCGGTTTACTTTCTTGAGGAATGCACTATGATTGTATAGCGTCTCAAAGTTGATGCGTCCATTCCCCGTGATGTTGCGTGAGTTGTTGATGGTGTTGCCCAAGGTGGAGCCATCTTGAAGTTCTGAACCACGTGCCCAATTGTAGGTGGAATTGAATGATGCATCGGCTGTGAGCCAATCGAAAAGAGGTAACTTATTGAGCGGAAGTTTCCAAGAGAAATCGAAGTTTTGTTGATATGAAAGAGGTCGTCCTAAGTGCTTGATACTTTGCCATACAGAGTCTTTCCATGCTGTGTAGCGATCGGGGTAGAGGTCTTTGTTGACAGCCGTGTAGGGCTGTTCTACTTCGGCATTTGTTCCCGAAGAGAAGTTGGCGTGAATATTTTTGGTTAAGTCCCAACGCAATTGGAAAGAACGATTCCATAGGAAATCACTCGACCAACTGAGTGGTAGAGATGTGTTGTTGAGATTTTCAATGTCGCGTTCTTGAAATTCGTAATATGTGCGTGAAATATCAGAGTTGAAGCCAATATTTTGTGGCAGGTAGTTAAAACTCTGATCTTTCAGAATGCGGAACCACTTCGACTTGCTTTTAGACTTCTTAAATGGCTCGAACGCCTTAAAGTTGGTCGACCAATTATAGTTGAATGAATATTTCCAATTCTGCGACTTCTCCCAAGCAGTAGTCTCTCCTGTGGTGTTGCGCGAAGAGAAAGCGTAGCCGAAAGTGAAGTTTGCCGGATCGTAAGGCATGGGATGAGCTTTTGTGGCAATGTTGACACGAGCTCCAGAAATGCTGAAGTTCTTATTGATAACCACGTTTTCGGCAATGTCTTTTAGTGAGTCTTTATCGGCCTTTGTGGGCAAAGCATCAAGCGCATCCTTTAGTTCTGTATCCGTATCGAGCGGATTGTATCGTGGAGAGGTGCGTTGTTTAGAGTAGGAATAGTAGATGGGTACATTGACCTTTGCCTTTTCGGGAAGGAATTTGCCCGCATTGACGTTTGTTGTGACAGAATACTCATACAGATTGTTGTCACGACGCTGGCTTACGGTTTCTTCTAATCCGCCGAAACCTTCTGTCTCGATGTGTCCCGTAAGATTGACAGTAGCCAAGTCGGAAAGTTGAATATTGAGTTGTGATTGAGCCGCCCAACCACCTTTATTCGTGAATTGTTGTAGGCGCAGTTCGTTGGCCCATACTTCTACATTTTGGATAGTACGGGAGTTATTACGCACACCAATCATAATGGTGCGTACTTCGCCTAGCGATGGATTGCCCATCACACTAATTTTATTTGCAGGCTTGTTGGCATCATACTCAGAATAGAGCTTGTTGTATGAAGTCAAGCCCAAAGCCTTTTGCTTGTTGCGATTAGTCTTTGCCTGTGTGAGAAGCGATAGGTCGATGTCAAGCATGTTGTCGTCGGGCCATACGATGCGTGCACTGCTCGTATTGTCAGCATATTTCCCATCGGGAGTGATTCTTAGAGGAATCTCGTATTCATAGAAATTGTTCTTATAGTCAGAACCTAGGCGGATGAAAATAGAGGCTTGCCCATCTTCTACAGGCGCTTCGCCAATTAACGAGTTAGCGTGCGTAAACATTTGAAGATGTTTATAACGGCGTAAGTCGAGATTGGTGTTCTTGTATACGGCACGTGCATCGCCACTTCCGAGTTGTTTCACTGTGAGCGAGAGCGCTTGTTCGTTGTTTTGGAGAATCTGTGTCTGGCCAGGGTCGACTACACGACTGATGCCAGGGGGCATGATGTAGTTGACAGGCTCCTTAGCATTGTTCTCTTCAAAGTTGACAGCGCTTACTTCCAACGTACCACTGGCTTCGGGGGCTTTCCCTTGATAGAGTGCTTGCTCATAGGAACGCCATTCGCCATGCACGAGATTGAGTGTAGCCATACGCAGTACAACCGGCTTTTCAAATCCCGTCATGAACATACGCATGAAGCGGATAGAAGAGAAGTCGGAAATGCCGCCCTCGCGCTTTTCGTATTGGTCTACGGGGATGCGGAATTGATACCACGTGTATTCCTTGGTTTGTCCGTCACGAGTTTTTTGGGAAGCTACACGCTTATCGACAATATAGTTCTGACCCACTTGCATTGCATTTTCGGCAATGCGCACATGATACTGGTAGTACTTTTCGTATTCGTTGAGTGTGAAGTCTTGATTGATGTCTTCTACATCGGGTTGTGTCTTGTAAGCCGTGCTGTATTTTTCGGGAGAGTTTTCTGCATCTACCGAGTTCCCGTTAGGATTGTTGATACGCTTGTAGCGGTCTAAGATGGAAAGTTGCTGATTATCGTAGTCAGATCCGCGGAAGTAGTGGTACTTGTCGGCAGAGGGTGACTGTAAAATAGAATCGTAAACCTCAGGACTTACTTTCGATTGTATGGCCGAAAGAAATGCTGCATAGGCAGGATAGGTGCGCTCTTGCTCAGAGCTAAGTCCATTGTAACCAACGTCTTGCTTGGCACGTGATCCGCTAGAAGTGTTGAAAGCATAGGTTACTGTGTTTTGTGTGGGAACGCGCCCCCATATAGTTTCGGTATATTGTGTAGGATCGTCATCAATGGGTAAACCGCTTTCGTAGAATTTCTTTCCATCCTTTAGAATGTCTTCACTGATTTCGCCAAGGTTGAAATAGAGATCACCACTGAATGTCGTTCCTGCTTGGCGTGCTTTGATAAAGGGGTCGAGCATCCAAAATTCGATGTATTCGATATTGGCTGCTTCAAAGTCGGACGTTTCGAGACGGCGCATCATACCGCCCCAGCGAGTAGAAGGGTTGAGCAAATGACCGCGTGTATCGAGCGAGGGATCGAGATTGTAAGGACCACGTTCGTTGGGATAGTAAGCTAGGTTGAGCACGTTGAGCGTGTTGGATTCCTGCATGTTGATGCTCTTGTTGGGGAAGAGCTCGCTCTTATAGACTTCACGTACGTCGGGATCGGAGAGTTGCGCTAAATCATTCTTGATGTGGCTTGGAGTAAGATTGGAAGAACGACGTGTAAAGAGAGGATCAATGTAATACCAAGCTAATAAGGCGCGATTGTAGCCATAGCGCACGTCGTTGGTATATTTCGCTTCGGGGAACATGGAAGGAACGCTCGATAGTGTCCATTCTTTAGGATTGGAGATATCTATTTCGCTCTTAGAGTTTTCGAAATCGTCAATGTAGGAGGCATTGCCTTGTGCGCCTTGGCTCTTACCTGCAATAAGTTGTGCAAATTCGGCTGTGAAATTAATGCTTGAGGGCGCACTGCAGTTAATAAACGGAATCTTATTTATCCAATCCGTAAGGCGCTGACTCTGTTTCTTCCATGACATGTTGAGCCCCCAAAGCGTATTATTTAGTGGTTCAGACCCCATGGCGACTTTGGTGGTGAGGGGCTTTTCTCCAAGGTGCATAAAGGTACCTCCTAGTTGGAAATCCTTGGAGAAATCATACTGGAAATTCATTCCAAACATCGTCTTTCGTTGCATGCCATAGTCGGTATTGCTTTCCAGACTCACGTTGACGTTAGTGCCCGCATCAAGAATGCTCTTATTAAGGATTCTTACAACTCCCGAGTTGTAATCTACTGTATAGTCAGATCCCTCCATCAAGATTTGTCCTCCTGCTGTGACTACCACCGAACCACGAGGGATATTCATGGCTCCAAGCTGAATCTCATCATTGCGTGTGGCCTTGTATTGACCTGTAATTATGAATTTATTTTTTTCGGCAATTTGTTTGGCTACAGTACGCGTAGAGTCGTATAACTCTTGGAATACATATTTGTTTGCAATAGCCTCATTACCAATAGCTTTTGCAAGCGAAGAACCAAAAGGCTCAACGACGGGGAAGAATACACGTCCGCTTGAAGCGTCAATTGTATATCCTTCTACGTAGTCGAAGGTGCCGTTAGCCCCAATCTTGTTGTTATTGTCAAGGCGGTCGAGCCCAACAAGGGTAAGAATCTTCTTATCCTTAATGCCTGGTTCGGGAATATAGCTGATATATACGCCCGAGGTGTCAGAGAGAAGTTTGATGTCAAGTTTAAACTTATCTTTTTGCACAGAGGTGGCACCTAGAGAGTAGACATTTCTCATCATCAAGTCCCAATTGCCCATGGTGGGAGTGCACGCCGTATTCTTCAGTGCTTTCAAGAAAAGTGCTTCTTGATTATCCTTTCTGTCGGTGGCAAATTCACCTACTTGATAGGTCTGCCCTTTGTAAGTATACTCATAGGCTACGGCAAGTACTTGGTCGGTCTGTAGAGCCTGCTTCAACGAGATATAGCCCAACGAAGTGTTGAGCGTATATTCGGAACTAGAAAGTTTTCGAGCTGATTCAAGTTTCTCATAGTCGACACTTCCGACAAGTCCCGCTCCATCAAGTGTGGGCGTGGTTGAAGAAATGTCACGAGCAGCTGCGAGTGAGGAATTAAGAGAACTGTACAGATTATTGGAAGCGTTGGAGGGAACGTCTGTGCCAGTGGCTACCCATTGTGGATTGCTGATATGGGAGTGTTCGGCAAGGTCGGTAAAACCTACGATGTTGCGTGTGTCGGTGGTGGCTCCCGTCTTGTTGGTGACCCATACTTCGATACGCTTAATGGTGATGCCCGATGTGATGTTGGGCAATTGCTTCATGTTGTCGTCGTAGTGATCGCGGAAATAGTGGGACAAGAAGAAATGACGATTCTCGTCGTAAGCATCGGCCGAGAATTCAAAATTTGTCAGTTGGCTTCCTCCTTTGGAACTAACTGATGAACTTGACGATTTCTTCTGGGCTACGACTGTGGATAGCTTTAGCTTGCCAAACTGCATATCTGTACGTACACCAAAGAGGGAAGAGGCTCCACGGACAAGCGATGAATTGGTGGGCATACTCACATTGCCAGCCTCTACGAGTTTGATGATTTCGTCCTCTTTCCCCTCATAGCGAAGCTTGAGATTTTGCGTGTCAAAGTCGAAAGTAGCTTCCGAATTATAGTTAAAGTCCATGTTGACTTTATCACCCACTTTACCGTTGAGACTCAGATTGATTTTCTCATCGAAATCGAAACCAAACACTTTGCGATTGCGCTCCGAAAGGCTCGGATTGTCGGTAAAGCGTGTGTTGGCTCCGATCTTCAGTTCGGCAGAGCCTTGTGTCTTGATACGAACACCTCCAGGGCCAAAGATCTTATTCATTGGGCCGAGGTCAAAGTGCATATCTGTAAAGTCGAATTTATCTTTTCCCTTAGCTTTAAATTCCTGTGCGTTTTTATTGCGATAATAGTCGGCAATGGATCGTTTAAGCATCAAGTCTTGATACTCTTCCCAGGTAAGCGAGAAAGGAGTGGAAAGATATTCGTCGCCCAATTTCGTACCTAAGTAATAGCCACCCGTTGCGTCATTGTATTCTCCCACTGTGTGGATGTTGTCGGGATCTTTTAAGTCAATGGCCGCTTTGGCAGTATCTGCTAATGTCGTGATGGAAGTTTTCTTTACGTGGGGAAGTGTGTCGGATTGCTCGAGGATGTTGTTATCTGTTGTGAATGCTCTATTTCTGCTCTCGGCTTGTGTGGGGACTGATGGATATGCCGTATGGGATATGCGGTTGTATGCAGCCTGACTAGCTCCCACGCAGATGGACGCTAGAATAACGAGTGATATGTAGAGAAAACTTTTCAATTTGGATGAAGAAATGGACGTAAGGGAAATCCAGATAGTATAAAATATACGTAACTATCTATGTGGTTTCTGTTATTGTTACTATAATTCTTACAGATGCTTGTGAATCATGGAAACGTTTGTATATATTTTTCCCTAGTTTGCGCTTTTTTTCTAAAGCATTTTCAATGCTTTCTTGATAATGCCTTCTACAGGAAGTTCGGGAGTTTCCTTTATTATCTGCATGACAACTTTTTGCGTAGGAGCAGGAGAGAATCCCAGTACAGCAAGTGCTTGTACAGCCTCGTCGACAACGGCCGAAGATATTGCCACTCCGCCATCTGCAGATGTATTGGCACCACTCGATGAGCTCATGAAAGGTGTGATCTTATCCTTTAATTCTACAATGATTCGTTGTGCTGCTTTGGGGCCGATGCCTTTCACGCTTTTGAGCGAACGTACGTCTTCGGTCTGTACGATATTTGCTAAATCGGCGGGTGTAAATGCTGAGAGAATCATGCGAGCTGTCTGTCCGCCAATGCCTGATACGCTAAGCAAAACTTGGAAAAGGTCACGTTCTATCTTCGTGGCAAATCCGAAGAGTAGATAGGCGTCTTCGCGAATCACCTCATGTACATAGAGTTTGGCTCGTTCTTTACCTTGGATGGCGGTATATGTATTGAGTGTAATACCGAGTCCGTAGCCTACGCCAGCGCTTGTTTCGATGACTGTTTGAGTGGGCATGAGGTCTTCTACGGTTCCTTTGATATATTCAATCATAGCTTTGATATAACGGAATGTTCGTCCTTTTATTATAGGATAGTCAATGCTTATTGTTCCTCTAAGGCCTTTTCTTACAAATCTTAGGCACGGAAGGGCTGCAATTTCTGTTGGTTAGGAAATTAGGATAGGAATAATATGTTTGTTAAGTTTCCTCTAGAGTAATGTGTGTTTGTGTTGGCAATATCATAGAAAATGTCCGAAAAGAATCGTATTCTCTTCTTTCGTCAACGCGTAATACGTTGTATCTAAAACATCTTTTAATCTCCTTACTCAATTTGAACCGTAAATCCTTAAAGTTTTTCTACAGCCTTCAAGAATTCTTCTCTTTTTTGCGGATCTTCCGCAAAGATGCCGCTGAAGTCGGTGGTTACTGTGACAGAGTTGTCTTTTTCAACTCCACGCATTTGCATGCACATATGCTTGGCTTCTACCATGACCATGACACCTTGCGGAGCGAGCGCTTCTTGAATGCAATCTTTAATCTGCATAGTCATACGCTCTTGTACCTGGAGACGATGAGAGTAAATATCTACCACACGGGCTAGTTTAGACAATCCTGTGATGTAGCCATTGGGAATATAAGCTACGTGAACTTTGCCGTAGAAGGGTAACATATGGTGTTCGCAAAGGGAATAAAATCTAATATCTTTTACGATGACCATCTGCTTGTATGGCTCATTAAATTTGGCCGAATTGAGCACCGCGCAGGCATCCATTTGATAGCCGCGTGTGAGTGTCTGCATGGCTTTGGCCACACGGAGTGGGGTCTTGAGTAATCCTTCTCTTTCGGCATCCTCGCCCAAAAGATTGAGGATTTCATGATAGTGGTATTGTAAAGCTTCTAACTTATCGGTTTCCATGTGCTTATATATTTATATATAGGAGTCTCTTGGATTTTGTGTGTAGCTTGTGAGTAGAGTTAGTAAGGTATGTTTACTTCACTAGCAACAATGCGGACTTCATAGGAAATGTGGGCGCGACGGATGCGCACAACATACTTCTGAGCCTCTTGTCGAGTTTTGAAGTCACCCACGTGAGTCACCCATCGTGGAGCTTCAAAACTTGGGTAAACTGCTAATTCTCTAAATTTCTCTCTGCATTTATTACCCATCTGAATTGCTTTTATCTTATCGGCGCGTGAGTTGCCGCCTGTAAAAATGCAAATGCGGAATCCGCGTGCTTTATGGCGAGCACGTGATATGTATCTGTGGCCAGACGATGTGTCGCTTGCCGTGTTGTGCTTCTGCGTTGGTTTGCTCTTGTTTTCCGAGGACTTTCTCGCGCTTTCTTTCTTTTCGCTTGCGTCTGTAGAAGAATGAGATGTATGTGTTGCCGTGGCTGAAGTATGCGAGGCATGACTTGTGTTTCCACTATTTGCAGACGCATCGTTCTTTGTTGTAGAAGTGGAGACCTTCGAAGCTGATCGTGGCTTCTGTGTACCATTGACAATACGTTCAATCTCATCAGATTGTCTGATAACGACAGTTCCTTTTCCTGCCTCGTTTTTGCGTAGTTTTTCTGTATAAGTGCTCTGTGAATAAGTGGAGAGTGCAAACAGTGTAGCGCAGAGTAACAAGATAATTCGTTTCATTTTCAGGTGATGATGTGCTGTAAGTCAATAAATGATTTGACTTTCGTGAGTAACAACTCCCACAATCAAGAAAAAGATGATAAATGGAAGCTGGATTATGAAAATCCAAACACAAGATTACAACCTATATGAATATATATAGGTCGCAATCTTGTGTGGATATCTCGTTCTTATGAGAGGAGAATGTTATGCTTTCCAAGCATCGATAATGCCCTTGAAATCGGCGGCCTTCAAAGCGGCACCACCAATCAAACCACCATCAACGTTGACCTTAGAGAAAATCTCTTTTGCGTTAGAAGGCTTGCAGCTACCGCCATAGAGAATAGAAACGTTTTCAGCAGCTTCGGCGCCAAATTTGTCGGCGATTGTCTGACGGATGAAAGCGTGCATCTCTTCAGCTTGGTCGGCTGTGGCAGTTTTGCCTGTACCGATAGCCCATACGGGTTCGTAAGCGAGGATGATGTGTGAGAATTCTTCGGCAGTAAGGTCGAAGAGTGAGCCTTCGAGCTGTGCCTTAACGATCTCGTTCTGCTTACCAGCTTCGCGGTCTTCGAGAACTTCGCCGATGCAGAAGATAACGTCGAGGTTGTTGGCGAGAGCCAATTTTACCTTCTCCTTCAAGATTTCGGGAGTCTCGTGATAGTAAGCACGACGTTCGCTGTGACCGAGGATCACGTAGTTAGCACCTGTGCTCTTAACCATTTCAGCAGAAACTTCGCCTGTATAGGCACCGCTCACCTTGTCAGCGCAGTTTTCAGCGCCAAGACCGATGATGTTCTGGTCGATGATGCCAGCAACCGAAGCCAAATGAATGAAAGGAGTGCAGATAATCACACCGCAGTTGGGCTTGTCAGCTGTTAGTACTTCATTGAGTTCTTTTGCGAGAGCAATACCCTCCTGCAGGTTCTTGTTCATTTTCCAGTTACCTGCAACGATTTTCTTTCTCATGATTCTTTTGAGTTTAAAACGTTTTACGTAAATATGATGTTTGTAGAATTTGTGTCCTATCCAAAGTGAGTCGAGAACTACGATAACGAGTAGTGGGATGACAAACCACAGGATGAGCTTTCCCAATGGGTGAGTATTTGTAGCGGACAAGATTCCGCTGATGTCCTTCAGATTATCCGTCTCGGGGAGATTGTTGTTACTCCATTTCTGTACAATTAGTCCGTCGTGGAGCAATAGTAGCCCTGGGTTGGATCGTACCATGGTGCTAAGTTCCGTATCTTCCCCTAGAAGGATGGGGTAGGCGGCTCCTGTGCGATCTATCCAAGAGGAAATGGCCTCATTGCTAGATGCTGTGGCCATATAGAATGTATATTGATGATCTCGACAAAAATCGTACAAATCGTTGATGCGGTCGCAGCAACCATCGTCTGCATCTTCAACCGAAGGAAGGGTGAGTAAAAAAGTGTAGCCTTGGTTCTGTAAGATGTCGAATGTTCGGTCGTCTAGCGTGTGTGGGTCGGCTAGGTAGAAATTGGTTAATTTGTTAACATTTCCATCTTCGGTAGGCTCTTCGCTGAATGCAGCTCGAATGTTGGCTCCGGGTTTGTAAGGCGTAAAGTCGAGTAGAGGCAGATAATGTAGCGAATAGAGTGCTAACGAAATAGCATATACCCAAGAATAGATAGATACAATCCACGAATTGCGTGCTGTGATGATGCGACGGAGCTTCTGTGGCCTCCATACCAATATAGTCGCACAGGCTAGAAGAACTATATTCTTGACAAGAGTTTGCCCATTTGTAAGCTTAATTGCATCGCCAAAGCATCCACAGTCCGACACGGGATTGGCAATATAAATCCATACCGTTATAGCTGTAAATAACAACATGAAAAGTGCTAGGCAACGCGTCGTAAGACGTCGATGTATGCCTAAAAGCAGATACACACCAAGGATGAACTCCAACGTGCCAAGGGCAGTTGCTGCAAATTCGAGGAGTAAGGAATATTCGCTCAAGTGAATCCCCACGGCTGTGGTGTAAGCGTGGATCTTAAAGGTCATGCCCATAGGGTCGGCTAGCTTAACAAATCCCGAGAATAGGAATGTCAAACTCAGCACAATTCTGCATAGGGAAAAGCAGAGCGAGGATAGGTATGTAAGAATTTTGGATTTCAACGGCGTATGTGCGTGGTGAATGGAGTCTTATTCAACTTCAACGTTCTCTATAATGAGCTTGATAAGTGCAAACACGGCATAATTGAGCATATCCATATAGTTGGCTGCAATGCCTTCGCTCACCAATGTCTTTCCGTCGAGAGCTTCGATTTGCTTGGTACGGAATATTTTCATAAAAATGAGATCGGCATAAGAACTGACACGCATTCCGCGCCATGCTTCATTGTAGTCGTGATTTTTTTTAAGCATGAGACTGAGTGCTTCTTGGGCTTGCTCATCGTAAAATTGGAGAGCCTCGGCTATAGAGACATCTTCTGTATCGGCCACGCCTTTAGCGAGCTGAATCAAGGCAATAATGCTATAGTTTACGATTCCGATAAACTCGGGTGTAATGCCTTCGTTCACCTTGGCGCAACCTTTCATCTGTAATGAACGAATACGTGCGGCTTTGATATAAAGCTGATCTGTCATGGTTTCTGGGCGCATCACTCTCCATGCTGAGCCGTAATCGTGAAGTTTCTTTTCAAAAAGGTCGCGGCAGATGTGCATCACTTGCTCGAACTCTTTTTGTGTATCGGGTTGTGTCATTTTTATAGAATGGTCATATTTTGCTGCAAAAATACTAATAATATTGTGTAAGAGCAACTCTTTAAGTCTTTTTCGGCATGTGGTAAGGTCTCCTCAATCGGAAATAGCATTAGGTGTTATGGGGTATTGCAAGTTTCTCCTTGTGGTATGTTGAATTAGAATCACTTTTCTTTGGAGAAGAAATGTATAGGCTGGTATAGCTAATCTAAAATAATGGAGAATTTTCCTCTTTTGATTAATAAATTGAGAAATATAGCTCTTTTATGTGTCAAAAAGTCTAGAAAAACTACTTTTGTGTGTTGACATGTGAAGTGATACAGAATTTATCCCGATATTTGCATAAGATAGGCTGCACCTCAGAAAAAATCTCAAGCAAGCTTGGCTTTTTGCATTCGGTTTGCACTATCTTTGCACAAGACAAAATGATACAGACGAATCGTCGAAAACAATTTATACATATAAAATGTAGTTGTAATCAACGAGATAAACTTAATATCTTATGCAAAATCTCATATAAGACAAGCTTAGGATAGTGATAACGAAAAAGAAAGGATTTGAATTATGAAACGAATACTGTTGTTACTTTGCTTCGTTATAAGCACCTTTGCAGCGAAAGCAATAGACTATGTGGAGGCTAGGCAGCAAGCGTGGTTCTTAACCGACAAAATGGCTTATGAATTGAATCTTACTCCTGAGCAATATGATCGAGCTTATGAAATAAATCTTGACTATCTGATGAGTTTGCGCACACCCAATGACTGCTCTGGTTATTATTGGCAATATCGCAACGCAGATTTTCGCTACATTCTCTACGATTGGCAGTATAATATCTATTGTACACTCGATTATTTCTTCCGTCCTGTGCGCTGGAGCCATGCTGCGTGGTACTATCCTGTGTTTGACAGGTATCGTCATGGTTATTATTACTTTAATCGTCCTACCATTTATGTAACCTATCATGGAGGCATGTGGAATCGGCGTGGCAGAAATACTCCAAGTCCTTATATAGGACGTCGTCCTGCGCCAGGTACGGGTATGAGAAATCATTATCAGAACAATGGTGGATGGTATGGTGGAAATCCCTCTCCGAGTCGCCCTCAGCCTCGTCCAGGTGAACGATATGGGCATCCAAGTACGCCTCCTTCGCATTACAACGGAAATAGGCCGAATGGAAATGGACGCTTTGAATATGGAGGAACACGTCCTAATAATGGCCGTCCCAATGGGGGCAGGCCAGACAATAATCGTTCTAATAACAATTATCGGGATGCCTATACCAACTATCGTCAGACAGGGAATAGCGGTGTGAACTACAACCGAGGCGGAACTTCTAACAATACTAATGGAAGAGGTAACGCAGCGGGTGTGGGAAGAGAACGTCCGCAAAGAAACGTACAAGGTACTCATACCCCTGCAGGCGGACGTGGAAGTGGTAGAAGTTTTGGTAGTCGATAAAAAGAGTTTTAAGAACTTAGTCGGATGGTGGCAGACGAATGTTTGTCACCATCCGACTTTTTGGTGTTTTTGGCGAATAGCCTCAAGTTGCTTTATGAGATAAAGGGATTTGTTTGCTCTTGCTGCTCGTTTTGTATATTTCGTAATGAATTTTCGTAAACGTGTCATCACCTCTTCATCCGTGAGCTTGGGTGAAGTTCTTATCAATATATCGGCTCCGCGGAATGCCACGTTGCTCAAACTCTTTCTAATTGACGTTTGGAACACTCTGTTTGTAGTTTACGTATTTCCCCATTCATAAGGGGAATTTCTATCTACGCGAGAGAAAATCTTCGTGTCCTGAAGAAAGACAGTGTCCTTTCAAAATGGATTTTGAATATGAGGTTAACCAATTTGTAGTCTATATAAAAGGAGGTTAAGCAAAAGGCCTGTTGTACTTGATTTTTAAAAATCTTTATAGCTTTCTTCTTTTAAGAGTGGTATTTGCTATGTGAACTACAAAGAAATACAACACAGAAGATTGGTAAAGTTAAAATCTTCCACTTTCATTTTGTATTGCGCTCGGTTTACACTATCTTTGCAGTCAAAAATAGAAACAGAAGGCGCATCATGAAACTAATATTAATGAGTACTCCATATTTCTTTGTGGAGGAACATCAAATTCTGAATGCCCTTTTCGATGAGGGCCTGGAGGTGTTGCATCTACGCAAGCCTCATACAGAGCCTGTCTATTCTGAAAGATTGCTTACGTTGATACCGGAAACATATAGAAAACGCATCGTCGTGCACGACTTTTTCTATTTGAAAGATGAATACAATCTGAAAGGAATTCATCTAAATCATCGTAATCCAGAATTGCCTCCTAAATATAAAGGGCACATCTCTTGTTCCTGTCACACGTCTGAAGAGGTGAAAGCTCATAAGAAAGTGTGCAACTACGTGTTTCTCTCTCCTATATTCAATAGCATATCTAAGGAAGGCTATAGTTCGCACTTCGGAATGCAGGATTTGCGTGAACTTGCTCGTCAGAAAGTAATAGATCGCAAGGTAATGGCGCTCGGTGGTGTGCAACTTGATAATATCAAGCAAGTAAAAGATCTCGGATTTGGTGGAGCTGTAATATTGGGTGATATATGGAATCGCTTCAGCATACATTCCACTCAAGATTTTAAAGATTTGATACAGCATTTCCGGAAATTGCGTAAAGAAGCAGAGTGAATATAATGGATCTGCTGCATCAGCGGATCGTGTAATAATACTGATACCTTTAATAACATTTCATACACAACACAATGAATAACAATTCTTTTATGGTCTTTTCGGGTACAGCTTCCCGATATTTGGCTGAAAAGATTTGTGAGGAACTTAACTGTCCGTTAGGCGACCTCACGGTGACAAAGTTTGCTGACGGCGAATTCGAGGTTTGTTACGAAGAAAGTATCCGTGGCCGCGATGTGTTCTTGGTACAGAGCACTTTCCCTAGTTCTGACAATCTTATGGAGCTCCTCCTCATGATTGATGCTGCCAAGCGCGCATCAGCTCGTAGCATATGTGCGGTAGTTCCTTATTTCGGATGGGCACGCCAAGATAGAAAGAGCAAACCACGTGTGAGCATTGGTGCTAAGCTTGTGGCCGATTTGCTTAGCGTAGCCGGTATTGATCGTTTAATGACGATGGACTTACACGCTGATCAAGAGCAAGGTTTCTTCAACGTTCCTGTTGATCACCTCTATGCTTCAACCGTAATGTTGCCTTACATCAAGAGCTTAAATCTAAAGAATCTTTGTATTGCTTCGCCCGATGTGGGTGGTTCTAAGCGTGCAGCCTCTTACGCTAAGTATCTTGATTGTCCCATGGTTCTCTGCAACAAGAGCCGAAAGAAAGCCAACGAAGTTGCCGATATGCAAATTATTGGTGATGTAAAGGGAATGGACGTAGTACTTGTCGACGATATCGTTGATACTGCAGGTACTATTACTAAGGCAGCCGACCTCATTATGTCACGTGGTGCGAATAGTGTTCGTGCTATTGCTAGTCACTGCATTATGTCTGGTCCTGCCGATGAGCGCGTTGAGGCTTCTGCATTGAAAGAAATGGTATTTACTGACAGTATTCCCTATCGTGGCACTTGCGATAAGGTGAAGGAACTTACCGTAAGCGGCATGTTGGCAGAAACCATACGTCGCGTAATGGAGAATGAAAGTATCTCCTCTCAGTATCTTATCTAATCTAAAATAAGACGCACCATTAGAAATTCTTTTAGAGAATATTTCTTTAGAAAGAATATGTTATTGCATTTCCACGATGCCCACTGGTATGGTTGGCATCGTGGAAATCTTTTTGTTTAGGTCTATCCATCTACTCCTTTTTCGTTGGATAGTCAAAGAAATAGTAGATAAAATAGTGATTTATTGTATTTTATCGTCTAGAACAATCAATATGGCACGTGTTTTGTATAGTCTATCAACAAAAAATAGAAAACATTAAATACATACGACCATGCAAAAAGGTAACATAGGTATCACAACGGAGAATATATTCCCGGTAATCAAGAAATTTCTTTATAGTGACCACGAGATTTTTCTACGCGAGATAGTAAGCAATGCGGTTGACGCCACGCAGAAACTCAAGACGCTTGCCATGAAGGGTGACTTCAAGGGAGAACTAGGCGACTTGACAGTACGTGTAAGCGTAGATAAGGATGCCAAGACATTGACCATTAGTGATCGCGGTATTGGTATGACTGCTCAAGAAATTGATAAGTATATCAATCAAATAGCATTCTCTGGTGCTAACGATTTTCTTGAGAAGTATAAGGATGATGCATCTGCCATCATTGGTCACTTCGGATTGGGATTCTATTCTTCATTTATGGTGGCCGATCGTGTAGATATTATCACTCGTAGCTATCAAGAAGGCTCCAAGGGTGTGAAGTGGACTTGTGATGGTTCGCCCGCATTTGAAATAGATGATTGCGAGAAGGCCGATCGTGGTACTGATATTGTGCTCCACGTTTCGGACGATTGTGTAGAATTCCTTGAAAAGAATAAGATTCAGGAATTACTCACCAAGTATTGTCGTTTCCTCCCAGTACCCATAGCATTTGGCAAGCAGACTGAATGGAAAGATGGTAAAGAGGTAGAGACAGACAAGGATAATGTCGTGAACGATACCACTCCGCTTTGGACTAAGACTCCTTCTACACTGAAGGATGAGGATTATAAGAAGTTCTATCGTGAACTTTATCCCATGGCAGATGAACCTTTGTTTTGGATTCATTTAAATGTTGATTATCCCTTCAACCTTACGGGAGTACTTTATTTCCCGCGCATCAAGAGCAACCTCGATGTTCATCGCAATAAAATTCAGCTCTATTGTAACCAAGTGTTTGTTACAGATCAAGTAGAGAATATTGTTCCAGATTTCCTTACGTTGCTTCATGGCGTAATCGATTCACCAGATATTCCCTTGAACGTGAGCCGTAGCTATTTGCAGAGCGATTCCAATGTAAAGAAGATTTCTTCTTATATCACGAAGAAGGTAAGTGATCGCTTACAGTCTATCTTCAAGAGCGACAGAAAGGACTTCGAGCAGAAGTGGGACGATTTGAAGCTCTTTATCAATTATGGTATGCTTTCAGAACCCGACTTCTACGACAAGGCAAAGTGTTATGCACTTTTCAAAGATGTAGATGGTAAATTCTTTACTTATGATGAATACCATGACTTGATTAAGGATGCTCAGACAGACAAGGATGGTAATCTAATCTATCTCTATGCCACTAATAAAGAAGAGCAGTATGCTTATATCGAAACGGCCAAGAGCAAAGGTTATAGTGTGTTGCTCTTCGATGGCCAGCTCGATACGGCTATGGTGAGCATGCTTGAGCAGAAGCTTGAAAAGAGTCGTTTCAGCCGTGTAGATGGCGATGTAATCGACCGTATTATTCGTAAGGAAGACGACAAGAAAGAACAGTTGGCTGCTGAAGATGTGGCTGCATTGGATGGCGCATTTATGGCTATTTTGCCTCAAGTGGACAAGGCTCAATTCCATGTAGAATCTGTTCCAATGGGTGAAGACTCTGCCCCAGTAGTTATCACGCAGAGCGAGTATATGCGTCGTATGAAGGATGCCAGTCGTTATCAGCAAGGCATGTCGTTCTATGGTGAAATGCCTGATATGTACAATGTGGTGCTTAATTCAGATCACCGCTTGGTAAAGGGAATTCTCGACGATATGAAGGCATCTGTCAAGGATCAGATTACTCCTATCGAAAACGAGCTGAAGGGCATGCACGCTCGTCATGCAGCCCTCGAAAGCGAACAGAAGGATAAGAAACCTGAAGACTTGACCGATGCTGAAAAGGACGATATGAAGAAATGCAATGAAGAAATTGCCAACTTGGAAAGCAAACGCAAGGAAGTTTGGGCTTCTTATGGCAAGGGTAACAAGATAGCTTCGCAACTTGTTGACTTGGCATTGCTTCAGAATGGTTTACTCCGTGGTGAAGCTCTGAACAAGTTCGTCAATCGTTCGGTAGAACTTATTAAGTAACGCATGATGAGCCATCTTGCTCTAATAGGATTATAAATTCTCTGGCAGATTCTTATGCAATGTCATTCATTCTCGTAGGTGAGAAAGGCATTGTATAGGAATCTGCCATTTTTTTCTTTCTAAAATGATGAATACTTTTTTGCTCTCTCTATGGTTCCCTTTGTTGGCATTCTCTTGTGGGCATTCAGCTAAACAAGTTTCAATGCAAGAGTCTCCACACGAAGAGATTCAAGCGGAGTTTATTCAAGGTGAAGCATCCGAAAAGCCCTCTTCTGAAACATTTCTTCGCGACTCCGTGATTTACACGGAGATGGATTCGTCTAAAGTTGTCTCACTCTTGTGTCAGCAGCCACAAGGTAATGATGTCTTGTTCTTTGCTAGGAAGTTTATAGGTGTTCCTTATGTAGCTTCTACGTTAGAGGTGGCCGATCCCGAACGTTTGGTGGTAAATCTGCGTCAATTAGATTGTACCACATTAGTGGAGACGGCACTTGCACTTACACTGACAAAACGACAGGGGAAGACAGACTTTGCGTCTTATTGTCGTAATCTGCTGAAACTGCGTTATCATAACGGACAGATGAATGGTTATCTCAGTCGTTTGCATTATTTCTCATGGTGGATGCATGATAATATAGATATGGGCATAATAAAAGAGGTTGTTGACACCAAGCATTTCACATCCCCCATGGTAGTAAACAATTATTACATGTCTGCTCATCCTTCGAGCTACAAATTTCTGAAAGCACATCCTGAATGGGTAGATAGTATCTCCGTAATGGAGAAACAATATGCAGGTCGTGATGGCAATTATCTTCCGCAATCGAAAACGCTTTTGGACAAAAGCGAACTTTCCTCAATTCATGATGGCGATATCGTGGCTATAGTCACGAAGAAAGCGGGAATAGATTATTCTCATTTAGGCTTCGCAGTGTGGGGAAAAGATGGAAAGTTGCATCTACTCAATGCATCTTCCATTCATCATAAAGTGGTAGAGGAACCTAAAACACTTTTTCAATATCTCAAGGAACATCCCTCGTCCATAGGTATCCGACTACTCCGTCTTTGCGATTAGTTTTAGGTGTTATTCGTTCTAAAATAACCGAAGAAGTGTCGGCTTAATCTCCGTACTGCGCGAGATTAAGCCGACACTTCTTATTCGTATGCCCGTGGCGTGAGCATTGTCAAACGGGTGCAAGTCCCATAGTAAACCCTAAATGATTTTATCGTTGATTCCTTAATTCTACTCTTTCTTTAAGTAAAATGCAGAAGTGAAATGAAAAAATCCGCCGCACTTATCACCCATTGGTGCGTGCAGCGGACAGATCAACCAAAATAACATTCAATAGTTTAGTCTTATCTAATAATGGTTGGTTGGTAGGGGAAAGCCTTTCAAGCTAATTCTTTTTGGGAGAATGGTATTTACTTGGCTTTATATGCTTCTTCATGGACACCAGCAACAGCGCGGCCACTAGGATCGTTCAAGTTTTTAAATGAAGCATCCCAAGCAAGAGCTTCGGCTGTAGAGCAAGCTACGCTTGGTACACTTGGTACGCTGCGAGCAGCGCTTTCGCTGGGGAAGTATTCTTCAAAGATGGAACGATAGTAGTATTCCTCTTTGTTCATAGGAGTGTTAATCGGGAAGCGTTCAGCAGCGTGTGCCATTTCTTCATCAGATACGGCTTGAGCAGTAATTTCTTTCAAGGTATCAATCCATGAATAGCCTACGCCATCGGAGAACTGCTCTTTCTGTCTCCATGCTACGCTTTCAGGAAGCATGTCGGCAAATGCCTCGCGTACGATTTTCTTCTCTATGGTCTTGCCCGGACACATCTTTGCTTCAGGATTTAGGCGCATGGCGACATCAAGGAATTCCTTATCGAGGAAGGGCACACGTCCTTCAACGCCCCAAGCAGATAGGCTCTTGTTGGCTCGCAGACAGTCGTAAAGGTAAAGTTTGGAAAGTTTACGTACAGTCTCTTCATGGAAAGCTTTAGCATTTGGAGCTTTATGGAAGTAGAGATAACCACCAAATATTTCATCGGCTCCTTCTCCAGAGAGCACCATCTTGATACCCATCGACTTGATGACACGAGCCAATAAGTACATTGGAGTAGAGGCTCTCACAGTCGTGACATCGTAGGTCTCGATGAAATAGATTACGTCGCGTACAGCATCCAATCCTTCTTGGATGGTATAGTTGATTTCGTGGTGTACGGTGCCGATAAAGTCGGCTACTTCTTTGGCTTTGGCCAGGTCGGGAGCTCCTTTCAATCCTACGGCGAAAGAGTGGAGTTGAGGCCACCATGCATCTTGTGTACTATTGCTTTCAATGCGTCGAGCTGCATATTTCTTAGCAATGGCTGAAATGACAGAGCTGTCAAGTCCGCCAGAGAGTAATACACCATAAGGAACATCACTCATCAACTGGCGTTTCACGGCAGCTTCTAGTGCATCATGTACGTCCTGCACGGAAGCCCCATTGTCTTTCACGTTATCATAGTCTTCCCAATCGCGCTTGTACCATTTCTTCATTTTCCCCTCAGAACCTAAGTAATAATGTCCAGGAAGGAAAGGTTCGTATTCATCGCAGAAGCCTTCAAGCGCCTTGAGTCCTGAGGCACAATATACTTTGCCATCTTTGTCGTGTCCTATATAGAGAGGTATCACGCCGATAGGGTCGCGAGCAATGAGAAAATCATCTTTCTCTTCATCGTAAAGAGCGAATGCAAAGATACCATTGAGATCTTCCAGAAAGTTGATTCCTTTTTCACGATATAGGGCTAATACCACCTCGCAGTCCGACCCTGTTTGAAAACCATACTTGTCGGCATATTCCTTTCGAATGGCCTGATGATTATAGATTTCACCATTTACAGCAAGTACTTGCTTATGGTCGGGAGAAAACAAAGGTTGTTTGCCACTTTGTGGATCCACAATGGAAAGTCGCTCATGGCATAGGATAGCACTCTTGCCACAATAAATGCCACTCCAATCTGGTCCACGATGACGAATTTTCTTGCTCATTTCAAGCGCCTTCTTTCTAAGTTCAGGCGTTTGCTGCTTAATGTTGAAAATAGATACAATGCCGCACATGGTTGTAAGTCTCTTTTTAGTGTTGTTTTTGTTGACAAATAAGTTTAAATGTCATTGGTTTGCTATCACGATGCAAATATAGTAAGTATTTTTATAACAGAATACTTTTTGTCAGATAAAATTCGTCTCTAATTGCATTTTGCTAAAAATAGATAGGTATTTACGCCATTATGTATAGACTAATAGCGTAAACGGTGTTGAAAAGCCTCGTGCTTTAGTCTGGAAAGAATTGGAGATTAAATGGAAAAACTTGTCTGATTTCTCTTTTCAATAGGCTGTTCCTGAAACTTCTTCCTTGTATTATAATGGTAAAGATTTAGGAACTAAGATTTTTCATCGTTAGCCCATTTAGATGAGAATCTAACGCGGAGACTTGTTATGGTGCAGCGGATATTTTGGGGTGTATGATGAGGAAAGTGATTTGTCTTCCCGTCCACAGATGCCCGTTTCCCCATTCACAGATGCCCGTTTCCCCATTCACAGATGCTCATCTTTACGTCTACCGCTGCCGAGCGGTAAAGCTACCACAGGCCTGTGGTAGCTCTGCCACAGGCCTGTGTACGACGGGAAATTCTGGGTCAGCGGATATTCCCGGTTGTATGATGAGGAAAGTTGAGTAAATAATAGATATGAGATTAAACTCTTCTTATACTCGCCGCTCACTGGCTATGCTCTATTTCCCTGATTGTGAACCACGCAATGCGGTAAGACGACTGACGGGAATGATTAAGCGATGCACAGATCTTTACGAACAGTTGACCCGCTGCTCTTTGTTCGACAAAAGGCAAAATCTTACGATTCATGAAACTCGCCTCATCGTGGATTATTTAGGCCTTCCGGAAGGTTGTTTTGACGATGAAGATTAAGCTGTTTCTACGACCTAAATCTTAGTACTCTAACGATGAAGACCGATAGGTGCTAACGATGAAGACCGATAAGTGCTAACGATGAAGACCATTAGACTCTATGGATAAAGACCGATAGGATAGACTAATTTTGAACGCATAACAAGGTGATTTTGCCTCGCGCGCGCGTGTATTTATATAGGCGTGGTGTGTGGTGCTTAAAAAGGAGGAACTTTCTCACTTAGCCACCAGAGGGGAGAAAAAGGAATTAGAAGGAAGAAGCAGGTATTACAAACAGGGTACATGGATAGATTTATGCTTCGTAAGCAGAGATGATGCGTTTCCTTCATAAATGCTGTCCCAATTTGTATTCCACACATATTGATCGTGTATGGTAAAGTTGGTCACTCAACTGCTTACAACAAGGAGATGGGCAAACATACGACATTAGGGTAATACCCACCCGGAATATCCGCTGACCCGAAATTCTTCATTGAGGAACGGAATGGTCTAGGTTCTAGATTGATAATGACGAAGTTAGGAACACTCTGTTCGCAGTTTATGAAAATCTCTGTTTACAAGGGGAAAGATTTCATCTATACAGAGAGAAAAGTTCCGTGTCGTGAAGTAAAACTTTATCTTCACTCAACAGCTTTACTACAACATGGAAATGGGTAAACATACGACATAAGGAAAATACAACTGGGAATATCCACAGCCCCCTTGTTATGGCTCTAGAATATAGAATTGGTGTGTAATACAAAACCGGTCATTTCCTCTAGTCTAAGAGAAAACGGCCGGTTGGGATAGAGGGGGCTATAAATTCTGAAATTTATGGTACCCCATTCTGATGATGGAATATGAGTCTACTCTGCATTTCTCAATTCTTCTGGCGAGAGTATCTTTTGCTGTGTGCTATAACGATTCTTCTTGTGCGGTGTAAAGCCATCTCTTCTTGAACTTCCGCTTTTGGCAGAGAATGATTGGTCAGAGATAGCGTTTGTGCCCGCTCCAAGATTGCGTACGTTCCCTCCGTAGGCACGCCATCGTTCCATGATACTCTGCACGTAGCCGTAGGTTTCGTTACCTATCATATAACCATATTTCACTACGGGGTCGCGATAATACTGTGCATTACTCAGATTGCGCACAAATAATCCAACGTATTCCCATTTGTTTGCGTCATATCCGTGCTTTCTTGCTAGCGCTTGTGCATCGCGTATATGGCCAATGCCTCCGTTGTAGGAAGCAAGTACAAATTTTACGCGCTCCTCAGCATCGGAAATGTTTGAAAATTGTGATTGTAGATGTCGAATCACTTTAGACGCCGTGGCAATATTGTCGGTGGGTGAGAATATTTTGTCTCTGCTCAGTCCGAATTGTGCGGCTGTTGCAGGCATAAGCTGCATCAATCCAGCTGCTCCTGCCCATGAGATGGCATTCGGATCGAAGCCCGATTCTTGATAGCATTGTGCTGCAATGAGTTTCCAATCCCATCCCGTATATCGAGCTGCTATTTTAAAGTATTCATCATAAGTAGAAATGATGCCTTTCTCGCGCGAGATAAAGGGGGCTCTCACTTTGCGATGCACCACAGAACGATTTTTTATCCATGTTCGTTCGGTTTTTTCTGCTTTTATTTCAACCCCTTCGCCATACCAATCATTGAGTGCCTCGGCCAAGTCGGAGGCATTGCTTCTTACAGCCCAAGTGGTGTGTTTTTTCTTGTTGTTTGAACCAGCCTCTAATAATCCTTCTTTTTTACAGAATTGTTCAGAAAGTTGATATGCTACGACGTCTATGTCGCCGTTCTTTAGCATGTGAGCTAATTCAAGACTGTCTTTGGCAAGTTCCACTCTTACGCCCACCCCTTGTGTATTCGCAAAGTCTTCGGCTAGGGCATATTGCAAACCTAATCCTCGTCCTTGATAGTCAAAGTAAGTGTCGGGGCCGCTGATGGTACCGATGATGAGTTCGCCCGATTCTGCAATTCGGGTCAGATTGTCGCCAGCATCTGTTTTCTTCGCTTTGGCAAAAGCGCCATTCTCTTCATGGTGCTGTGCTGATTTGTTGTGGCATGAGTAGAGTAGGGGAAGCACAAGAGTCCAAAGCAGAATAATCTTTCGCATGACTTTCTTTTACTATTACATTTCGGCTTCTTTCAGTCGTTCGGCATTTTCGGCAATAATTAGGTGGTCGATGCAATCTTGTATGTCACCATCCATGAATGCCTGCAGATTGTATATGGTATAGTTGATGCGGTGGTCAGTGATTCGTCCTTGTGGATAGTTGTAAGTGCGGATTTTTGCTGAGCGGTCGCCTGTTGATACAAGCGTTTTTCTTCTGTTGGCAATGTCGTCTACGTATTTCTGGTGTTCTTTATCATAGATAAATGTGCGCAGACGAGCCAAAGCGCGCTCCTTATTCTTGGGCTGGTCACGCGTTTCGGTACATTCAATTAGAATTTCTTCTACTTCTCCTGTGTTCGGATTTTTCCAGTTATAGCGCAGACGTACACCTGATTCTACCTTATTTACGTTCTGGCCACCTGCACCGCTCGAACGGAAAGTGTCCCATTTAATTTCGCCTTCATTAATCACTACATCGAAAGCCTCGGCTTCGGGAAGTACGGCCACTGTTGCTGCAGAGGTGTGCACACGACCCTGTGTTTCAGTAGCGGGAACGCGTTGTACACGATGCACACCGCTTTCGTATTTCATCGTGCCATATACATCTGTACCTGTGATGGAGCAGACAATTTCTTTGAAACCTCCTGCTGCACCTTCGCTCGCGCTTGAAACTTCTAGTTTCCATCCCTTACGCTCGCAATACTTTGAGTACATGCGGAAAAGGTCACCTGCAAATAGAGCGGCCTCATCTCCACCCGTACCGCCACGAATTTCAAGAATGGCATTTTTTGAGTCCTCAGGGTCTTTAGGTACGAGCATCAGTTTAATGCTTTCCTCTAGTTCGGGAATACGTTTTTCGCAGTTTACCACTTCTTCGCGAGCCATCTCCTTCATTTCGGGATCAGTCTCATTGAGCAGCAGGTCTTTGCTCTCTTCCAGATTGGATAGTAAGTCCGCATACTCCTTGCGTGCGGTCATGAGGTCTTCCAGTTCTTTGTATTCCTTGGTTAGTCGTACGTAGCGCTGTTGGTCGGCAATCACCGAAGGGTCGGTAATGAGTGTGCTGACTTCTTCAAAGCGGGCTACGAGGCCATTGAGTTTTTCTAAGAGTGTATTCATGAATGTTGTTTCAGTTTTTTGCTAAAATCAATAATCCAGTTGCTGATGCGCTGTCTGCGTATCTCTTTCCAACAGATGCATAGCCATCCTATCACAGATAGGAAAGTCGTGAATATTCGAAAGAATGATATTTTTTCTGGCGAAGAAATCATTCCATAAAAGAAGCGAATCATTTCCGCTAAACAAGCCAGAGTAGCAACGATTATGATGAAAGTAAGAGCCTTCTTTGCCATAATTGGAAAAGGTATCATCGGAATGAATAAAACCGCCCTAAAAAAGCAAAGTGCAAAAGAAGTAAGGAAATGTGTTATGCGGACGTTCGTCCCAACCATCCCATATCCTTCTTTTGTACTTTGCAGTATATGCTAGTAGTTGAATTCTCCAAATTCGCTCTTGATTGTAAGCGAGCGTTTGCCTTCTTCTATATGACCCACTACTTGAGCGTCGATATTGAAACTTTTGCTAATGGCAATCACTTGTTCGGCTATTTCCGGACGTACGTATACTTCGAGTCTGTGACCCATGTTGAATACTTTGTACATTTCAGCCCAATCCGTACCACTTTGTTTGGCAATGGCTTTGAAGAGGGGAGGTACAGGGAACATATTGTCCTTAATCACACGGCAATTTTCTCCTACGAAGTGCAGTACTTTCGTTTGAGCTCCTCCTGTGCAATGTACCATACCATGAATTTCAGGACGAAGTTCGTCGAGCATTTTCTTGACCACAGGGGCATAAGTACGAGTGGGCGAGAGGACAAGTTTTCCTGCGTTGATAGGCGCTCCTTCCACTTCGTCGGTCAATTTGTAGCCACCGCTATATACCAATTCTTCTGGCACTGCATGATCGTAGCTCTCGGGGTATTTTTCTGCCAGATATTTGGCAAATACGTCGTGTCGGGCAGAAGTTAGACCATTTGAACCCATACCGCCGTTATACTCATTCTCATAAGTAGCTTGACCACAAGAAGAAAGCCCCACGATGACATCGCCCGGACGGATATTGGCATTATTAATCACATCGCTGCGCTTCATTCGGCAAGTTACTGTAGAGTCTACAATGATGGTGCGCACGAGGTCGCCCACATCTGCTGTTTCGCCACCAGTAGCATAAATGCCCACGCCCATGTCGCGCATTTGCTGAAGTAGCTCGTCTGTACCATTGATGATGGCCGAGATCACTTCGCCAGGAATGAGCATCTTGTTTCGGCCGATGGTAGAGCTAACAAGAATATTGTCTACGGCACCCACGCAAAGCAAATCGTCTGTGTTCATAATTAAGGCGTCCTGTGCAATCCCTTTCCATACAGAAAGGTCGCCCGTCTCTTTCCAATACATATAGGCTAGGCTCGACTTTGTGCCAGCTCCGTCGGCATGCATGATGTTGCAATACTCGGGATCTCCTCCCAAGATGTCGGGGATGATTTTACAGAAAGCCTGTGGAAAGATTCCTTTGTCAATATTCTTGATGGCGTTGTGCACGTCTTCTTTCATGGCGGATACACCGCGCATCATGTAACGTTGTTTGCTGTCCATGGGGATATGGTAGTTTTGTGTATGTCTTTTAGAAATGAGCTAACGACATTTCCTAGGTCGTTAGTCCGATTCTTTTATTAAAATTCTACGTTGGGTGCCTTCTCTGCTCCTGTTTCGGCTTCGAAAGGAGTTTTTTTGTCGAAACCAAACATGCTTGCCACGATGTTTTTGGGAAAACGGCGTACGGCAATGTTGTATTCTTTCACTTGTTCGTTGTAGAGTTGGCGGCATTCGTTGATACGATTCTCAGTACCCTCTAGTTGTGCTTGGAGTTCTGAGAAATTTTCACTCGCCTTGAGGTTGGGATAGTTTTCCTTAATAGAGAGCAGCTTTCCTAAGGCTTGTGAAAGTTCTCCTTGAGCTTCCTGAAATTGTTTCATCTTCTCAGGAGTCAAGCTTCCAGCATCCATAGTGATTTGTGTGGCTTTAGCGCGAGCTGATACGACATCTTGTAACGTCTGACTTTCATGTTTCGCATAGCCTTTTACAGTACTCACTAAGTTGGGGATTAAGTCGGCACGGCGTTGGTACTGTGTCTGTACGTTGCTCCAAGCCGTGGCTACCGACTCGTCTTTGGCTACGAGTCCGTTATAAGTGGTCAGTGTGCCGACGGCAATAATCAAGATGATTACGCCGATTACTAGCAGAACGATGGAACTTTTCTTCATAAGATTCTGTTATTATACGAGGTATTGATGAATAGATACTTTGAAAATGCGTATGAAAGCGTATTGATATTTTTCTAGAAGTGTGAGACCTCTTGTTAGAAACGGCCGCCGCTTCCGCCACCGCCGAATGTGCCTCCACCAAATGAGCCACCTATACTTCCACCCGAGAATCCACCCGAACTATTGCCTCCACCTATTGGCATTATAGGAGGTATCGTGCTACTTCCATTTTGAGTGTCGTCGTCTTCATAGATCACCTTTTCTCGTCCACATTTTGGACAGCGAAGCAGAACACGGTATTTCCATTCTCCTGTACCCTTGTTGGTGCGCAAGCGTTTCCTGTGAACTTCGCGCATACGCGTTTTACACTGAGGGCATTTATAGCGTTTTTGGCTTTTGTAGATAGCATAGGAGATAATAGCGATAAGGAATGTAGCCAATATGAATCCTGCGATAGCAGCATCTGTTTCATCGTCTTCTTCGGGGTCGGCGGTTAGCGATTCATCTCCGCGGATGTAAGAATCGAGCCCACGAATTGTTCCCATAATCGCTTCGTCCCATTTTCCCTCTTTGAGGGCAGGCATCGTAATTCGATTTTGCACTCTGCGACAAATTGCATCGGGAAGAGTGCCTTCAAGTCCGTTGCCTGTAAGAATTTGAAAACTCCTGTCTTCGGTAGCAAGCACCACAATCAATCCAGTGCGTTGCTTTCCAGAACCTACTCCATATTTCTTACCAATGGCCATACCAAATTGGTAGGGATCATCTCCTTCAATCTGTTTTACTACAACTACTACCGTCTGAACCCCTTTGTCTCGTTGCAATCGTATCAGCATGTGGTCTGTCGAATCTACAGCCGCTTGTGAAAGCACGTTCTCAGGGTTGCACACATAGCGTCGCGCATCTTGTAGATGCACCATGGGCACATCTTCTGGTGTCCATTTTCGAGCAAATGAGAGTAGGAAAGAGCATGCTGCTATTAGAAGAAGTAGTACTTTTTGCATAGGGCAGAGCTTATCTTATCTTATGCAAAAGTAAGCAAAAGCGCTGATATGGACTAGCAGACAAGGAGAAAACGTATGCTTACCATATAATTTTGTGATAAAAGTGACTTAAAACTTGTAGGGGTGCGATAAAAGTGGGAACTTTGCAATTTGAAAACTACATTCTTTAGCTATTGAAAAAGTGAGAAATCGTGGGATTTTGCTGACGAATTAGTAATGGGTGGTTCTATAAATCCCATCATCAGAATTTATAGAACCATCCTAAATCTAGAATTTGAGACTAGTAAGTAAAGGAAGTCTCTATTCTTCTTATAATTATACTTCGTCTGTTCACTTAGTCCTTATTAAAGTTTCGGATTTAGTTCCAAACGGGCTGAATTATCGCAAACCGAACGCAATAAAGCTTGCTTGAATTGCTGAGGTGCAGCCGATAATGCACGGGCTGAAAGCCCAACAAGCGCATAGCCCAGGGCAACGCCCTGGGTTTCCCGTGGATAGTGTTGTTACGCCCTGTAAGGGCAAAAGCATTCAATGTTGGAAATAGATATAAAGCTTCTGCCCTTTCAGGGCGTCACTAACGAACGTGCTTTGACCCAGGGTGTCGCTTCGCTTTCCCTGGGCTATGTGCACCATTGGGCTTTCAGCCCGTCCTTGCTAAATCCGAGACTTCAGATCCTTATTTCCCTCCTTCCCATATTTGTATATTTTATCAACCTAAAATACAAAAAACTGATGAATCATTATTACTTAAAGCGTCTGATGCTTCTTTGTAGCTTGTTTTGTATGATCTTGTGCTTACAAGCGCAAGCTCCTTCGGGCTATTATAGTGGAGCAAAAGGTAAGACCGGAGCGGATTTGAAAACGGCCTTGTTTAAAAAAATAGCCAACCATACAGCTTTAAGCTATGATGCGTTGTGGACGGCATTTAAGACCACTGACGTACGTGCTGATGGTAAGATATGGGATATGTATTCCAGCAAGACGAACTTTGATCCAGAAAAGGGTCACAAAGGTAATTATTCAAAAGAGGGCGACGTGTTCAACCGAGAACATTCTTTCCCAAAAAGTTGGTTCTCTGATGCAAAGCCTATGTATACGGATCTGTTTCATCTTTATCCCACGGATGGTTATGTAAATGGTCGTCGCAGTAACTATCCTTTTGGTGAAACTAATGCTCCTACGTATACTTCCAATGGAGGTTATAGTAAGTTAGGCCCGAGCAGTGTCGCAGGTTATTCAGGCACCGTGTTCGAACCCAATGATGAGTATAAAGGCGACTTCGCACGTACCTATTTCTATATGGCCACGGCTTATGAAGATAAGATAGCAGGTTGGAGTTCGCCTATGCTCTCGAAGAATTCCTATCCTGCGTATGCCAATTGGGCGCTTACCATGTTGCTCCGTTGGGCTCATGAAGATCCTGTAAGTCAGAAAGAAATCGATCGCAACAATGCGGTGTATGCCATTCAGCACAATCGTAATCCGTATATTGATTATCCTGGATTGGAACAATATGTATGGGGGGATAGTATTGGGCGCTATTTCGATCCCGACAACTATGGTCATGGTGGTGGTGTGACACCTCCTTCTGAGGAAGTGGAAACTCCGACCTTTTATCCAGCAGCGGGCGTTGTGTCAAAAGGAACGGACGTAACAATCACTTCTGCCACGGAAGGAGCTTCTATTTATTATATTGTCAATGGTGGAAGTTTGCAGTCGGCTTATGGTGCTGCACATGTGACGATAAACGAAGCTACCACTATTCAAGCTTATGCTATGTTGGGCGAGGTGAAAAGTCAAAGCGTTGTGGCTAATTATACCATTGCTAGCGAATTGCCCGAAGGAAATCATGTATACACTCTTGTGACTAACGCAGCTAACCTTTCGGTAGGTAATAAGGTGTTGATTGTATGCCCATCGCAGAATTTGGCTTTGAGTGCATCCGACAAGAAATCAGCAGTCAGAAAGGCTGCTTCCGTTTCAATCTCTGACGATAAGATTATTGAAACTGAGGTCGGTACAGGTAGTCTTCCTTATGAATTGACACTTGATGGAGGTGCAGATGCTTGGACCTTCTATGATGCTGTGGAAGACAACTATTTGTCTTTGCTTTCGGATAAGAATGCTCTTAATTATTCATCTGATGCCAAGGCCACTAATGCGCAGTGGACCATTCGCATTTCGTCTTCAGGTGAGGCTGCTATTACGAACAACCAGTATTCTTCGCGCAGCATACGATACAATGTAAGCAGTCCGCGCTTCTCTACCTATACGAATGGACAACGCCCTGTGGAGCTTTTTGTGAAAACTTCTGCTACGGGACTTTCTCCTGTTTTAGACCACATGAGTACAACCATTAAGGTGTATGATGTGCAGGGACGTTACATTTTTACAGAATCCTCGCTTTCTGAAGCTCTTAAAAAACTAAAGAGTGGCCTCTATATTGTCAATGGTCAGAAAATCTTGATTCGCTAAGTATTCCTCTTAAGGGTGGTTCTATAAATCCCGTCATCAGAATTGGATACCATAAATTTCAGAATTTATAGAACCACCCTTAAACAAATTCATAAGGGACTCTTCTTGCACATGCAACATGCAGGAAGAGTCCCTTATCCCAAACTCGCGTATATATATTTCTATTTATGACAAATAAGCTAGCTAAATGTAATCGTTATTTTGTTTGTGAGTGCTTTTGTTTTACTTTTTAAAACGAAGCTGCCAGAATGCTACGGCTGAAGCTGCTGCCACATTGAGTGAATCAACCTGGTGTGCCATGGGGATTTTGACGGTATAGTCGGCCTTGCTGATAGTTTCTTTGGGCAGACCATCGCCTTCTGTCCCCATTACGATGGCTAAACGAGATTCGCATTGTAGGCGAGGATCGTCGAGCGAGATTGACCGATCGGTAAGCGCCATGGCTACGGTGCGGAATCCGTAATCGTTGAGTTGTTGGATATCGCCGTCTATCCATGTCCAAGGAATGAGGAATATGGTGCCCATTGATACTCTAATGGCGCGACGATTGAGCGGGTCGCACGAGTTGCGGGTGAGTAGCACGGCATCAATGCCTAGTGCTGCCGCAGAACGGAAAATGGCTCCGATATTGGTGGTGTCTACCACGCCGTCAATTACCACTACACGGTGTGCGTTTTTCAATACATCGGCCAAAGAAGGGCATTGGGGACGTTTCATAGCGCAAAGTACGCCTCGTGTGAGCTTATAGCCGGTGAGTGTGGCTAGTAGTTTTCGGCTGCCTGTATAGATAGGAAGATGTTCGTCCATCTGCGCTACAATGTCAGCTGCGTCCCCCGTGAGGTGCTTGGCTTCAGCGAGCAAGGCGGTAGGTTTGTAGCCTGCGCTCATTGCTACGCGAATAACCTTGGGACTCTCGGCAATGAAAATCCCTTTTTCTGGTTCAAGTTTGTTACGTAGTTGGGCTTCGGTGAGGGAACTAAAGATTTCCGTACCAGGATGGTTTAAGCTGTTTATTGGAATAATGGGCATGGGATTTCTTGTTACGTTGCTTGCGTAAAGGCGTGAAGGCTGTTGGTCCTTCGTGGAGTTTCGTGTCAAGGCATAAAAAAAGATTGAAGCTTTTTCAGACTTCAATCTTTTGTACACTCTCAGGGGTTCGAACCCTGGACCCACTGATTAAGAGTCAGTTGCTCTACCAACTGAGCTAAGAGTGCGAGATGTTATGGACGATAGTACACTCTCAGGGGTTCGAACCCTGGACCCACTGATTAAGAGTCAGTTGCTCTACCAACTGAGCTAAGAGTGCATTGCAAAGCCTTCATACCGAAGTCGTAACTTCCGTAGTACACTCTCAGGGGTTCGAACCCTGGACCCACTGATTAAGAGTCAGTTGCTCTACCAACTGAGCTAAGAGTGCATGTGGTATTTCGTTTTTGCGAGTGCAAAAGTACGACATTCTTTTGTTCTGACAAACTTTTTCTCTACTTTTTTTGAATTTTCTTTGAAAAAGTTCTTTTATGGGGCTGCTATGTTTACATTTTTATTTCGAATCCCTATTTTGAGAGATGCTTGACATATCGAGAGGGTAAAGAGTGCATTTGCTTGTTGCTTCTTAAAAAGACAAGCTTTGTGCCCTTTTCCTGCTTGTCGAATATTATATGTTGTCGCTTAATTTGTCTAAAAATATGGGACAGTAGTAGCGTATTTTATTTTATCGTCTAATTTGTTGGAAAAATGCGAATCGTATAGCGTTTAGCTTGTTTCTTGATAATCAGAGATTTCTGTGCTCTTCTTTGTTGCGACTGTACTAGAATGACTCAATTTTGGCTCAAATAATGCTAAGTTTCTGCCCAAATAGTTTTTCTTTCTTGCCCAATAAAGAATATTTTCTTGCCCATCTAAATTTTTTTGTATGGGCATAAAGTACCTTTTATGTGGTCAGGGGTGACTATTTAACCTGTTTGTAAGATATTTTTTTTCTAGGTAGCGACTTCTGAATGTCAAAATTCTTTACTTTTCTTATGGGGTGAGAGATGTATGAAAAGTAACATGCTGAAGGATGTAATGGAGGCAAATGTTGTCCATGTCTTCAGCGCTAACTAAAATCGGCGCGATGTTGATACTTGTGTTTAGATGTCTCTTTTTACTCTATTTTCTGCTTAGAGTGATACTGGAGGAGTGAAAAAGGGAGTGTTTCTGTTGTGGGTATTGAAGCATTCTTGGGTGATAAAATCGCTCGTATCTCAAATGTTAAACTATGAATTGGAGGTATATGAAAGGAAAAACTAATTATTTTCTTTGCTCTTCTCTCACCTTGCACTATCTTTGCATAAAATAGGCTGCATCTCAGCATAATATTCAAGCAAGCTTGATATTCTGCATTCGATTTGCACTATCTTTGCATAAAATAGGCTGCACCTCGGAAATAAAAACAAGCAGGCTTGTTTTGTATTACTCTCGGTTTGCACTATCTTTGCATTAAGATAAGCTGCGGCTTGGCAATTGGAACTAGCTTCATGTCTCTTTATTAAGAAAAAGCAAATAGATTATGCAAAATAATGACAACGTAAAGCAGATAAATGCTTTCGCTATGCGCAATGGTATCGTACTCGGATTGTTTGGCATCTTGTCACTTGTGGTGCTTAAATGGTCGTTTTCTATCCCGTTTTGCTCCACTCTTTTTGGTGTGATGCTGTTGTGTAGTCCCGTGTTGGCAACCTATCAGACCGTTCGCTTTCGTCAAGCTATTGCTAGTGAAATCTCCGACTTTGGCTTTATGCGTGGCTTCTTGCATGCTCTGCTCACGGGGTTTTATGCCTCTGTTTGGGTGGCGTTGTTCACGTTTGTTTATTTGCAGTATTTTGATCATGGAAGCATCTTTGAGGCTTACGGTCATTCGCTCAATACACCTGAAATGAAAGCCTATCTCCGACAATCGGGCATAGATGCACAATTGGCGCAGATGACGGGTAAGGGTGGAGTGAGAGGACTTGTGGAGGCTATGCAAAGTCTGGGCGCATCCACCTATGCATCGTTCTCGCTCTATTGCTCCTTGATATTTGGTCCCGTGATAGCGGCTGTGATAGGGCTGATTACAAGAAAATAAAGAATTGGACCTCGCGTGATGGCCCTAAATATAAAAGAAAATATCATCTCATGGATTATAAATACGATATATCAGTAGTAGTGCCTCTCTTCAATGAGGCCGAAAGTCTTCCCGAACTCTATGCTTGGATAAAGCGTGTGATGGAAGCGAATAAGTTTACGTTTGAGGTAATCTTTGTAAACGATGGGAGCACCGACAATTCATGGCAAGTCATTGAAAGTTTTGCTGAAGAAGATGCTCATGTACATGGCATTAAGTTCCGTCGTAACTATGGAAAGAGTCCTGCTCTTTATTGTGGCTTTCGTGAAGCAAAGGGTAGGGTTGTTATTACGATGGATGCAGACTTGCAGGATTCGCCCGACGAAATACCAGAACTCTATCGTATGATTACTCAAGATGGCTTTGATCTTGTGTCGGGTTATAAGCAGAAACGCTATGACCCACTTTCAAAGACTATCCCCACCAAACTCTTCAATGCCACAGCACGCAAGGTGAGTGGTATTCATAATCTGCACGACTTCAACTGCGGATTGAAAGCCTACCGCAACGAAGTGGTGAAGAATATAGAGGTATATGGCGAGATGCATCGTTATATTCCCTATTTGGCAAAAAATGCAGGTTTCGATAAGATAGGAGAGAAAGTGGTACATCATCAAGCTCGCAAATTTGGTAAGACCAAATTTGGCGGTCTCAATCGCTTCGTCAATGGCTACTTGGATTTGCTATCTCTATGGTTCCTCAATAGTTTTGGCTTGAAACCAATGCACGTGTTTGGCTTCTTGGGTTCCTTGATGTTCTTCCTCGGCTTCGTATCTTGCCTCATCGTAGGTGGTGTGAAGTTGGCTCATATCTTGACTTCTACGCCTGCGCCCTTAGTAGCCCATTCTCCCTATTTCTTTATTGCGCTGACCATGATGATTCTAGGTACGCAGCTCTTTGTGGCCGGTTTTTTGGGAGAACTCATTAGTCGCAATGCAGCTGGAAGAAACGATTATCAGATAGAAAAACAAATCTAGCATACAGAGAAATGCAGCCTTTTGATAAGAATACAAATGGATTCCTCACGGGGAAATCCAGAACGGGGCGCACTTCGTTGAGGGCGAGTCGCTATGTGGTGGCCGCCCTTGTTGCAGTAGTATGCGGTATAGGCACGTTGTTGCCCTCATGCTCTAATATAGACTGTCCACTCGACAATGTGGTGAGGATGCAGTGTAATCTCTACTTGAAGTCGCCTCAAAGTGCCTATACGCTAAATGATGAACTCACTGTAACCCCTGCCGGGCGCGATACAGTGTTGCTCAACAAGGCTTCGGGCATCAAGAGTTTCTTGCTCCCCTTAAAAGAAGGGGAGACAAAAGACACCTTGCTCTTGCATTGGGCTAATGCCGATGGGCTAACAGCCACTGATACGCTATTCGTCGACCATACACTGCAACCTCATTTTGAGTCGCTCGATTGCCCTTCGTCCGTGTTCCACACCATAACCTCAGTGCGAGCCACTTCGCATTCACTGTCGGAAATGCCGCTTACGGTCGACAGCGTGTCGGTGGTACGTACGTTAGTCAATTACGATGATGTTGAAAACATTCGCATTTTCCTTCGTACTGCTAGCAGTAAGTAGTCTTTGTTTCAAAGTCAAGGCGCAGACGCCCATTCTCTATGTCGACAGTGTGCGCACGGAAAAGCCAAGAAAGAAAGCACCAAAGCAAACAACTGCAAAATCGCAGCAACAGCAGTCCGATAAGCAAGTGCGTGGCGTGCAGTATTCCTCGCCCGAGGAAGCCGCTGCAGCGCTCGAGGCTCAGAAGAAGATGCCGCTCTTTGCGGGAGTGAGCCTATCGGCCGATGTCTGTGGAGCCGTGATGGCTGCTTGTACACCTTATGGACAGTATGAAGCGGCAGCTCGCTTGAACCTCTATGGCCGCTACTTTCCCATTTTCGAGATGGGTGTGGGCGTGAGCAATCATACCAATGAAACTACCGACCTGCACTATAAAGTGCATTCGCCTTACTATCGCATTGGTATGGACTATAATGTGGCTAAAAACGTGCGTGGAGCGGGACGTATCTTTGTCGGACTGCGTTATGCCTTTTCTACCTATAAGTATGATGTCGATGGCCCCGATCGCCAAGATCCTATCTATGGCACCACCATTCCCTTCCGCTTTGAGGGCGTACGTGGCACCAACCATTGGGGAGAAGCAGTGTTTGGACTTGAAGCACGCGTGTGGGGCATGTTGCATTTAGGCTGGAGCATTCGCTATCGTATGCGTATCTATAATAAGAAGAATGCCTTGGGAAATTCTTGGTATGTGCCAGGTTATGGAAAGAATGATACGCATGCCCTTGGTGGTACTTTTAACGTGATATTCGATATTTGACGCCTCAATAAGTTGTCAATGAATCTTTTAGTAAAGCAAAGTGACTAGAACATTTCTGTCTTAGGCACTTTGCTTTTTTTATTAGAATGTTTTGCAATTAACGAAATAAGTCCTACTTTCGCAATCTAAGGTCAGTCTATTATATAGACTTGCACGGCAGTTTGGCCTATATGCTTATTCTTTTCCTTAAAATCAATAGCCATGAAAACCTATAGCCACTCATTTGTGCGCATAATCTTTCTTTTAGTGATTATACATTTCTCTGTGTCTGCAGCTTTTGCTCAAACACCTAAGGCCAAGACTAGTAACTTTAATGTTCAGGTGCATGACAAAGTGTCTAATCGCATGCTTAATCGTGTACACATCAGTGTGCTTCGTGGTGATAGCTCGTTGGTCGACACTCTGCACACTCTGTATTTTGGAGGTGATGGGGAACGCCGAATCTGCTATGTAGGTGAAGTGAAAACCGCTGAGCCTTATTTCCTCATCCATTTAGAACGTGAGGGGTATCAGTCGCGTATGATACGTGTGGAGGCTACCTCAGAAATTAATCTTACGGAAGTACAGATGGAACGCGAGGTGAAATTGCGCAATCTGAACGAAGCTGTGGTGAGTGCCACTAAGATTAAAATGGTGATGCGCGGCGATACCGTGGTCTACAATGCCGATGCTTTCGAACTGGGTGAGGGTTCTATGCTCGATCAACTCATCAGTCAGCTTCCTGGCGTGAAACTAGAGAAAGGAGGGGTTATCACTCTCAACGGGAATAAAGTGAGTTCGCTGCTTATCAATGGCAAAGACCTCTTCAATGGTGATGTACAGAAGGCTATGGAGAATCTTCCCGCGTATATCGTTGATAAAGTAAAAGCCTATCAGCGCACTCCCGACAATGCCTACCTTACGCGTAAAGAGGTGAAAGCAGAAGCATCCGATCCGTGGGTGATTGATGTAAACTTGAAGAAAGATTACAACCAAGGATGGCTCGTTAGTGCAGAGGGAGGCTATGGCACCGATGATCGGTATATGGGGCGGCTCTTTGGCTTGCGTTTCACGAATCAGACGGAACTCTTTGTCTATGGAAGTGCCAATAATCTGAACGATAAATCTAAGCCATGGGGAAAAGGTTCTTGGTATAAGGATGAGGTGAAAAATGGCGAAATGAAACTCTATAAAGGAGGGGCTTATTTTGCTTGCAATAGTCGCGACAATAAGAACAGACTGAGCACCTCGGTCGATGTGTCGCACAATTCCTCCGACATAGACAATCGTACGGCTCAAACGAACTTTTACGAAACAGGTGATACCTATGGTCGCTTGCGAAGCATAAGTCACTTGCGCGATTTCAATCTTAATTGGGGCGCTGATGGAAAATATGCTGCGAGGAAAGCATTCTTGCAATGGAAGCACGTGCTGCGCTATTCCGACAATCATACTGAGAGTGATTGGCTAAGCGCCACGTTCAATCAATCCATCCTTGAGCAGTCGCCCACATCTGTGCTTGACACCCTTTTTTTCCGCCCAGGCTATGTCTCGCAAGCGCAGTCCTATCTAATCAACCGCTATCGCGATCAGGGTCTTGGTCAGACAAATCGGTGGCACTTGGGAGAGGCTCTTTACATCACTTTGCCTCATTGGAACATCTCGTTCAGCGGCAACTACGACCATACTTCGCAGACGCAGTATTCGCAATACCTTCTCCACAATGTTGCCACTCCAGAGAATGGTGAATACCGTAATCGCTACACCTCAGCTCCGCAGAGAAGCTACGATTGGTCTGCGAACATCAGTCGAACCTTGGTCAATAAAGCAAAAGACGATTGGACCAACCGTCTAATCTTTTATTATAGCTTAAACAATGCACGCAATAGCTCCACCTACCTGCGCTATCGACTTGACCATTGGGACAATGGATGGAACTTGCCCTTTCCCGAAGGAAAGCCCTTAGGTATGCTTCCATCTGCCATTAGTGACTCTTTGACGCTCTGTACAGATTGGGCCAATTCGTACGAGACCACGGTGACCGATTGGACGCATTCGTTGAGTCTCTCTTACGAATTGTTGCGTGGTAGGAAATTCTCTCTAAGCCTCAGTCCGCGTTTGATGTATCAGCATCGTGGGGTTAACGATTGGCGCAATCAGAACGTAAAACGCCATGTGGCGAAAGATTATTTTTGGTTGTCCCCTTCGCTCTATGTAAAGTATCGAGATTTCAGTGCTCAAGCAAATGTGTTCCGCCAACTTCCTAATGCAGATTATCTGCTCGATGTACGCGACGATTCAGACCCCTTGCATATCATCAAAGGAAATCCCCAGCTTCGCCCCTCTGACACCTATAGTGTGAGTGCACGCTATGGAAAATTCTCGCGTCATACCATGGCCGATGCTAACATGAGTTTTAGTCAGACAGTCAATGCCATAGGCTTGGCTCGCTATTACAACACGCAGACGGGTGTGAACACTACGCAACCTCAAAACATTAATGGTAACTGGCAAACTAGTGTGGGCGGAAACCTTGCTCATGAGCTTGACAAAAAGGAACTGTGGGAAGTGCGCCTATCGGCCAACTTCACCTATCAGCATAGTGCCGATTTCGTGCGCGATGGTCAAACTATGGATGCACTAGAAAGCAGCGCCTTAGAGCGTAGCATCGTGCGCAACCTTTTCACTACGACTTCTGTGGCTATTAACTATCGGTCGAAGCCATTCAATGCTGGTATTAAGGTGGACCTCGATTGGCAACATGCCATGAGTCATCGCGCCAATTTTGCCACAGTTAATAGCAAGGACATTTTCACTACTTTCAATATCCTAGCCAAGTTTCCTTGGGCCATTGAACTCAGCACAGACGTCACACTTTACAATCGTCGAGGCTATGCCGATGCATCAATGAATACGAACGAATGGATATGGAATGCCACGCTTGAGAAACGCATGCTTAAGGATAAATCGCTCTCTATAAAATGCACGGCCTTCGACCTCTTGGCTCAACGTCGTAACGTGGAGCGTCGACTGAATGTACAGGGGTACACAGAAACGTGGTACAACACCATTCCTCGCTATGTGCTATTCACGTTGAGCTACCGCTTCCACAAGGCTCCGAGACGGGAATATGAGTAACTCTACGCGGTGCTTTCTTCATTTTTTCTACATCTTATCTCTAGTATTTCAAATATAGGTGCTACCTTTGTATAAGAAATGCCCATTGGCGGAACTTTTGGCTTACGGGTTAACACTTTGACAGGCCAACGGGCTAAGAGATTATGCACAACTTGCTGTGCTAAAGAGCGAACAACGAGGATTGTAAAAGCTCGATCAATTGTGACCTGTTACCTCGTTGCCTCGTCAACTTGCTTGCTCATTTTGCCAAGGTGTAAGAAATGTTTAACATCGCTATGAATATTATCGTATGAAAAAGAAAAGAGTCTTAGGAGGTGTATTCTTGCTCTTCCTCATATTTGCCACTATTTGGATAGTGCGCTTCCGTGGAACCACTACTTTGCGTACGGCCGAAGGAGCCATCTTTGGCACAACCTATCATATAAAATATGAGGCGGCACAGCCTCTCGACAAGGAAATTCTTGAAGAACTCAATCGTGTGGATGCCAGTCTGTCGGTGTTTAATCAACAGAGCGCAATTTCACTCGTAAATCAAGGAAAGCCCCAGTCCGATGCTATGCTCTATGAAGTCTTAACAAAGGCACATGCTATCAGTGAGGCCACACAAGGAGCGTTTGATGTGACGGTGATGCCTTTGGTAAATGCTTGGGGCTTTGGTTTCAAGAAAGGACAGTTTCCATCTGACAATCAGATAGATTCTCTTCGAACTTTGGTGGGCTATAACAAGGTAGTCTTGAATGGACAGACTCAGCAAGTGTCTACGGCTGCTTCCGGTGTGATGATCGATTGTGGAGCCATTGCCAAAGGGTATGGTGTAGACAGAGTAGCCAAGGTGCTGCGCGAACATGGTGTGCTCAATTACATGGTAGAGATAGGTGGCGAGGTTGTGACAAAGGGGCGCAATCCCGAGGGGCACGACTGGCAAATCGGTGTGAGCAAGCCCATTGATGGTTCTGATCCGAGCAAGGGCGACCTCCAAACGGTGCTTAGTTTGCAGAATGCGGCTCTTGCAACAAGCGGAAACTATCGCAACTTCTATGAACACAATGGTCGCAAATATGCACATACCATTGATCCACGCACAGGACGTCCCGTGCAGCATTCTTTGCTCTCAGCTACGGTCATGGCTCCCGACTGTGCCACAGCCGATGCTTATGCCACCGCTTTCATGGTGCTTGGTCTCGATGGTGCAAAGAAAGTGTTAGCAGCCCACAAAGAGCTACGTGCCTATTTGATTTATGCCAATGAGAAAGGCCAACTTTGCACTTATGTAGATCGAATGCCTGTGGAGAAATAATCTGATTCTCTATTGTGAGTATTATATCCTTCGTCCTTTGGCCGATGCAGGACGCGTCGACATCATAACAAATTGTGTTAGAAAATAATATTGGAGATTCCTCATTGTCGTAAGTATCATACCATTGAGGAGAGGAAGCCTTTTGTCACGTTTTATGGATCATACCTTTTCCAACCGCCTACTTTTAGTACCTTTGTTTCAAGGCTTTAGTCGTCTGGACTTCCTCGACATCGTAGAGAAGACTCCTTTCGATTTTCGCACCTTAAAGCCGAAAGAGATTGTTGTGCGTCAAGGCGATGAAAGTCATCGCCTCTGCATCTTACTCGGCGGAGAGGTGGAATGCGAATCAGAAAGTCCAGAACATACCTATCGTATAAAGGAAAATATCCGTGCTCCATGGGTGATGCAGCCCGACTGCCTTTTCGGCCTACACAACGTCTATCGTTATACGGTACGTTCGTTGGTGGAATCCCAGTTCGTCATGCTCGATAAGCAGAGCGTGCGCCGACTACTGATGCAGTATCCTGCATTCCAAATCAACTTCTATAATATGTTGAGCACTGTCGCACAACATGCTTCTTCCCTTTTGTGGTTGAAACGTGCCGAAACTGAGCGCGAGCGCTTTATCATGTTTCTTCATCGCCGTTGCCTTCGTCCCATCGGAAACAAAAAACTCTACATCCGCATGGAAGATTTGGCGAAAGAGCTAGGTACCACTCGTCTGCGCGTATCACGTATGCTCCTTTCCATGTCTCATGACGGCCTATTGGATTATTCTCGTGGCGTAATTACCATTCCCGCTTTGGAAAAGCTGAATGTTAATGTTTAGAGGGGAGACTTAGAGACATATCTTTCATAGGGTGAAACAAGTGACAGATCGTTCTGTCACATCTTATCGGCTCCCATCCTATACGTTATGCGACCACTCCCAATATATAAACTAGGCTGATGAGGCTGATGCTTCCCCATAATAATATGCCTTGTAGCAAAGGACGAATGCCCACGTGGCGCAGTTTGTCAAGCGTAAGCGAAGCACCAATAAAGAAGAGGGAAAGCGTGATGAAATGTTTGGCAAGACCACTTACTGCTTTGCTAAAATGGGTGCCTACAAGAGAAAGATTCTCACCAATAAGAGAAGTGTTGCTCAGGATGTAGGTGTTGAAAAGAATGGCGATGATAAACCATACGATAAACCGAGGAATACACTTATACCAAGGCTTGTTGTTGCTAGCGCCTTTCACGGCAGCAGAGTTTCTAAAGAACCAAGGTGTAAGCAATGCAATTGCCACAATCCAAAGCGCACGAGTAAGCTTGATGGTCGTGGCAACTTCGAGTGCGCTTACCCCTTGTTGGGCCATGAGCGTTGGGTGCATTTGATCGTAAGCTGCTCCTGCGCCCACTACCGAGGACGTGTCGTGAATGGCAATGGCTGCCCACATACCAAATTGCTTCATACTCATTCCCAGGGCATCTCCGATATAAGGAAATACAAAAAGCGCAACAGCGTTGAGCATAAACACTACGCCTAGAGCCACCGACATGCTTTCGGCTTTCGCCTTGATGATAGGACCTACTGCAGCAATGGCACTCCCTCCGCAAATGGCTGTACCTGCAGAAAGCAGATAACTTGTTTGTGAATCAACTCTTAGAAATCTACGTCCGTAAACCCATCCTAATCCTAAAGTGCCAAACACACTGACAATGGTAAAGAGCATTCCCTCGCTTCCTGAAGCAATGGCTTGATTCACGTTCATGCCAAAGCCTAAGCCAATCACAGAGTATTGAAGCATTTTTTTTGACATGAGTGTGTTAAAGGCATCGAACGTCTTGCCAAAGATTAGCGCAAAAACGAACCCTATGGAAAGGGCAATAGGCGATGTAAGCCAATGTGTCATCCAATTGGCGCTAGCCATCGTTAGGTGGAATGTTTCTGTAGCAAAGTCCAGCAATAGGGAAAAGCCAAGTATGACGACAATGGCAATGTAGCAGTATTCGTTTCTCTTCATCCGTTTTGTTTCTTGTGTTGGGTAATCATGTTCGTGTCTGAGCATGATGCGTAAAAGCATGCAAAAATAGTCAATATTTCTGATTCAAGCGGACGTTGTTCTCCTCATATTACCTGTTGTGTCAATAATATACACCCATATCCCCCCTGTCTCTTTGCACTTTAAAGTTAAGAAACAGGGGGGGTATGGGTGTGGTGTTACAATGTAGGCGAATCTGTTTAGCTTCGGCTAACGGCTTTCACGCCTTTTACAGTACGGAGCTTTTTGATGAGTCCTGTGAGACGTTGCGTGTCGTCTACGAGGATGGTCAGTATGCCAGAGAAGAGGCCATCGTTGGAGTCGATGTTGATGCTACGCAGCATGATATGCTCTTCTTTCGAGATAATGGAGGTGATGTTGTTGACAATGCCTAAGTCGTCTTGCCCCACTACATGAAGTGTAATGGGGTAGGAACCTTGTCCTTTTCCTGCCCAACGAGCTTTGACTATGCGATAGCCAAAGCGTTCGCGAAGAGCGGGAGCGTTCGGGCAACTCGTACGATGTATTTTAATACCACCACTCACTGGTACAAAACCAAAGATATCGTCGCCATAGACGGGATTGCAGCAGCGTGCCAATTGGTAGTCGAGCCCTTTCAAGTCGCGACCAATGACCAACTCGTCTTGCTCACCCTTGGCCTTCATGCCAATCTCGCTCTCCATGCTAAACTCTTCGGCCGAACGAGTAGCAGCACGTTCTGCGAGTCCTTGTTCGCGCTTCCCTAATTCTAGGTAGGTGTCGAGCGCCTTGTTAATGTCCACCTTCTCATTGCCGAGATCGCGGAAGAAGTCGAAACTCTCTTTGTACCCCAACTTCTTGATAAGTTGGTTGATGAGACCTTCGTCCCAATCAATCTTGCGATTCTTCATTTTGCGCTCCAATATTTCCTTGCCAAGCGCAATTTCGCCAGCCGTAAGTTCGCGTACAGCCGAGCGTATTTTGGAACGAGCATGATTTGACTGAGCAATGTTGATCCATTCGGGCTTAGGCTTCTGTGTGCTCGATGTGAGAATCTCTACCGTCTGTCCGCTTTCCAACGGCTGACGGATGGAGAAGTTCTTGCCATCAATGCGCCCACCTACACAGCGATTGCCCACGCCTGTGTGAATGGTATAGGCAAAGTCGAGCACGGTGGAGTGGGGGGGGAGATGGTAGAGGTCGCCTTTGGGCGAGAATACATAGACATCGCGTTCTTTAAGGTCGCTAGAAAGACTTTGTGTGAGAAGTCCTTCATTGCCAGTCTCGAGAGCAGAACGAATATCGGCTAGCCACGAATCTACTCCACCACCACTACTCTTTACACCTTTATAGCGCCAGTGGGCTGCAAGTCCGTGCTCTGCAATCTCATCCATTCGCTCTGTGCGGATTTGCACTTCCACCCATTTGTCTTCAGGCCCTTTCACGGTGATGTGTAAGCTCTCGTAGCCATTGCTCTTGGGCACGGTGAGCCAGTCGCGAAGGCGCTTTAGATTACTCTCGTATTTATTGGTGATGAGCGAGAATACTTTCCAGCATTGTTCTTTTTCCTTGTCGAGCGGTGAATCTAAGATAATGCGAATGGCAAAAAGGTCGTATACACCATGGAAGCCACATTGCTGCTTCTTCATCTTTTGCCAAATAGAGTGGATGCTCTTTGTACGCCCCTTCATGTGGTATTTTAAGCCCTCTTGGTCGAGCATCTCTCGAATAGGTGCGATAAATCGTTCGATATAAGCATCGCGCGAACGCTTTGTTGCATTAAGGTTTTCCTTAATCATATAGTAAGCGTCGTGCTCGAGGTATTTCAGACTTAAATCTTCTAGTTCACTTTTGAGTTTATAAAGTCCCAATTTATGAGCTAACGGGGCATATAGATAGGCTGCCTCTGTGGAAACACGACGTTGCGCTTCCACATTCTCCACATCTTTGATGTGGCGCATTAAGTTTACGCTGTCAGCAATCAGCATCAGAATAATGCGCATATCGCCCGCTTGCGATACCAACAAATTTCGGAAGTTGTCGGTCCGCATGGCTTCTGTCTTTACCTCGATGGCTTCTACTCGGAGGAAACCGCGCAGCGTATTGGCCACATCTTTGCCAAAGAAACGTTCCACCAATGTACACTGCTCGGAATTACGAACGACAGCTCTTAGCAGATAAGCAGTCAAGGCATGTCCTCTAAGCCCAATCTCATTGACGGCCAAGAGGATGCTTTGTACTGCTAATACTACGCGGCTGAAGCCAAATTCATCACGTGCTAGTTGCTCATCAGTGGCAACTGCGCTATCTATAAAGTCGGCAAGTTTGCGTGCTTCGTTTGCTTGCGGACGGATGTGCTCGTTTTGATACAAGGCATGGAGCGTAGCAATAAAGGCATGGCGCTCTGTATTTTTCAATTGCTGATTGTTGTCCATAAGCGTTTAGTTGGTTGGAAATGTTCTAAGTAACTTTATATGCAAAAGTAAGCAATTTTCGCTTGCAAAGTATTTTTACTCCTTATTATTTGCGCAAACGATACTCGTAACAGTCGTCCCAGTTGTCGGCTTCATAGTGATTTACTAGGCCTGGATAATGCATGAGCTCAGAGCATGAACGAGGGCCATACACTCGGATAATGCCCACAGAATCGGGCCTCCCATACATCCGAATCTCATCGGGAGAGGCAATGAGTACTTCCTCTTGTTGGTCGGTGAGGAAAGGGATGGCGTGCTTGGCATTGACGTTCTCCTCATTGTTGGGAGCGTAGCGAAGAATGCGCGGACTGCTGCTGCAGTTCCAATGGAAGGAACGCGTGCGCTCTAGATTCTCAATGGGGTAGCCAGTCCATACATAGACCATATAGGCTGCGAGCATTGCAATGGTCCATCGGCGTCTGAGCGGTATATGTCTAAACTGCCAAGCAACGATGATGAGCAGAGTAGGGAGACATGCAGAAACATAGCGTGTGAATTTCCAAGGAGAGACATAAAGCACAATGAGAAACCACAAGGCTGCACATACTGCAATCCAACGGAAGTCACGGGGCATTGCTGTAAGGGGGCGTTCCTTGCGATGCTTCCATCTCCAATGTGCGGCGAAGGAGATCCCTATGGCCACAAAAGGTGTGAGAATATATTTCCCTGCAAAATAGAATAGAGCGAAAAGGGATGTTCTGAAATTGGCTAGGAAGTCTGTTCCTTTCGTGTTGCGCGAAACGTCGGCTAGACGATCATCGTGTAAGAAATGGAAGAATCCTTTATAGAAGGTAAGGCAGAGCACAATGCAGCCACAGCCAAGAATGAGAAACTTCCACCATTCACGTTGTCTTCTTTCTTGTACAAAGCGAAAGGCGAGAAAAAATCCAGTGAACAGGAGATATAGTGCATTAAAATAGCCTACCGATAAGAGCAAAGCGCTGAGCAGACATCCTGTGAATAAACTGCTGGGAGAAAGTGCCTCCTCATGTCGCTCTAGTCGTTGACAAACGTTGATGCACCATAGCGTCCACAGGGTGAAGAATGCTTCGGCCATGGCATACTCGCGAGCCAAAACGCTATTGGAGATAGATACAGGACAGATGCTGTAGATGAACATCAAAAACAGCCGGGTCTGGTGGTGTGTCCAGTTATCTTTGGGGTGCAGTTTGCAAAGGATAAGAAAAAGCGTATAGAACGTAAGTGCGTAAAATAAGAGATTGAATGCTCCTACACGCCAAATGGCATGGCTCATCGTAGGTGGCATACCGATGGATACACAGCGAAGAGCCATATAGTAAAGGCTTGCGTGAGAACCATCGCGATTATTATGCCACAATGCAGATATATCGTCGCAGAAGCCTTCCCAACCACCTCGGTCGTCGGTGAAAAGGAGGGTGCGTAGATCTTGGCTAGTATAGACTTTATGTAGCTCGTATACATTGTCTCCCCATCCCGGTTGGTTGTAGGCCAGGGAAAACGAGGTAAGCTCATCGCCATAGAGATTCTCCTTCTCATGGATAAACCAAAGACGGGTAAATAGTCCGAGAAAGAAAATTAGGATAAGGTATCGCGAAGCGGAGTTGGATATATGTTTAAGCATAAGATTTATGTAAACAGGAAAAGGGTAGAACAGAAATTAGCTTCCCAATATATGGCGGAGAGCCGCTATGGGATGATAGAAAAGCATTCGTGGCCCGCTAAATCGCATCACATTCGCTATATTCTTTCGCATGTCAGAGCGATAGCAGTGGATGGGGCAGGATTGGCAAGTGCTTTTCTGATTGCCAAACTTACAATGAGTCAAACGCTGTATTGCGTAGTCTTGCAAGCTTTGACACGCATTGCAAAGCTCCCCCTTACGAGTGGCATGGTGATGTTTGCAATAAATCCGTATCATTTGGCAGACAGTAGCTTTCTCTCTTTCAATTCTTTCCATGAACAATCGGGTGTATAGAATTTTAGAATTAGAAGTCGCATGGTGATGAAACTATGCAATGCATTCTTCATAGAAAATAGTAAAGCCATATCTATGGCATTTGCAGCACAAAGTTAAGCAAATATGGCTGAAAAGCAATGATTTAAGTAATAAATGGTTCAAGTTTCGGATTCACCCCGTCTATGCTAAATTCGAAAGTTGAGATATATTCTATATAAATCCCTCAAAAAAGACGCAGTGTTGGAGTTCTATCTTGGGGCAACAGATATTTGGCGTATGATGGGAAAAGTTCCTGAGTGACATTTGAAATCTTCGTATTTTCCGTTCATAGGTGTACATCTTTCCGTTTGTAAATGTACATCTTGCCATCGTTCGCCGCTCAGTAGCAGCTTTACCGCTGCCGAGCGGTAGCTCTACCACTGCCGTCCGGTAGCTCTACCGCTGCCGTCCGGCAGCGCTACCACAGGCCTGTGGTAAAGCGTTCACCGCCCAGTGAACGACGGTAAAATCTTCAAAGAGAAACGAAATGGCCAAGGTTTAAGCTTGATAATGAAGAAGTTCAGGCATACTGTTTGCAGCTTACGCATCTATCCGTTCGCAAAGGGGAAATTTTATGAAGAAATAGTGCTTCGGAGCAGCGATGATGCGCTCCTTGCACCAATGTTGTTTGTTTATAATATTCCTATATTGCATTCTTCGTCTATTGTAAAGTTTGTCATTTATCTGCTTTACAACAAGATAATAAGGTAAACGTTCCTTCAAATTCAATCTAATGATCAAAATTGAAGGAACGTTTACCTGCTAAAATTACGCTAAAATCTGCTGAATAGCTTAAAATGAGCTATTTATGAGTCTTTCACCTCAATAGAGGTAATGATTTGGCAACAGTCCCAATTTCTGCAATATGCATACGTTTGCTGTCAAACAACTCTTCTCCGTTGCAAACGGTACAATAACTACATGAAATAACAATCATTATATTGGAATAATTTACATAGAATAGCTTAACTTATAATGACTAGCGCAAAATTTAATGTATATTTGCAGCAAAAATCGGTGAATTTATGAAACTAAACAAGATAAAGGACGTCTTAGATAGCAAGGGAATTTCACAAACATGGCTGGCAAAACAGTTAGGTAAGAGCTTTAGCACAGTCAATTGCTATGCTAGGAATAAATACCAACCCGATTTAGAGACGCTTCTTGAAATCTCTAAGATTTTAGAAGTTGACCTCAAGGATTTGATTACGGACGAGAACGAAAGAGTGTAAAGAACTCGTAGTTTTCTGTCTTAGCAAGTATGTTGTAGAACTTCTGATAATAAAATATTATTTGAATATGGGCATAAGCAAAGATTTAACAGAAGAGGACATCAAGTTCCGCTATATCAACGAAGCCATCACAGGCAAGGGATGGTCAAAGGATAGTATATTCATGGAACAGAAGGTTAAATTTACTGACGGTAAAATTAGCCTTCATGGTAATCTTGTGCATAGAGAGAAACCGAAGTTTGCCGACTATGTACTTTATGCAAATAAGGCAACCCCCATTGCTATTGTAGAAGCAAAGGATGCCAATCATTCTGTTTCTCATGGATTGCAACAAGCCATGACCTATGCCCAAATGCTTGATGTGAAGTTTGCATACAGTTCGAATGGTGAAGGTTTTGCCGAACATGACTTCTTGACAGGCAAGGAACGCACTTTCGCTATGGACGAATTTCCAACAAAAGAAGAACTTATCGAGAGATATAAAAATGAGGCTAACGATGGAAACGGACTTAATGAGCAAGAGTTGTCTGTCATTGAGCAGCCTTTCTGTACTGGGCAGAATATATTTCCGCCACGATATTATCAGCGCAATGCAGTAAACCGCACAGTTGGTGCCATTGCCAAAGGACAAAATCGTGTGCTCCTTGTCATGGCAACTGGCACTGGCAAGACATATACTGCATTTCAGATTGTATGGCGTTTACTTAAAAGTGGTTTGAAGAAGAAAGTGTTGTATCTTGCCGACCGAAACATATTGGTTGACCAATCCATACAGCAGGACTTCAAACCATTAGAAAAGGTAACGCACAAGATAGACTATTCAAAAGACAAGAACCACTTGGAAGAATTGGGGTCTTATCAAGTATTCTTTGCACTCTATCAACAGTTGATTGGACAGAATGATGCCAAAAACTATGAGGAGTTGTTTCCTAATCCAGACTATTTTGACCTTGTTATCGTTGATGAGTGTCATAGAGGTAGCGCAAAGGATGACAGCAACTGGCGAAACATTTTGGAATACTTCTCTTCGGCTACTCATATAGGTATGACAGCAACACCCAAAGAAACAAAATATCAGTCAAGTATTGGTTACTTTGGTGAACCTATATATACATACAGTCTTAAAAACGGAATTGAGGACGGTTTCCTTGCTCCTTTTAAGGTAATCAACATCACAACCAACATTGGCGATGAGTGGAGACCGACAAAGGGACAAAAGGATATAAACGGCAACGAGATAGAAGACCGTATTTATAACAACAGTGACTATGATTATAACATTGTTATAGAAGACCGTATAAGGGAAGTTGCGCAAGAGATAACCAACTATCTGAAAAGTACAGATCGTATGGCTAAGACCATAGTGTTCTGTGCTGATGAAACTCATGCGGAACGTATGCGTATGGCTTTGGCTAATGCCAATGCTGATATGTGCAAGAAAAATCCTGACTATGTGGTTCGTATAACTGGTAGTGACGAATACGGAAAAGGCAAGTTGGATTATTTCATTTCTGTTGCCGAGAAATACCCTGTCATAGCAACTACAAGTAAGTTGCTTTCAACTGGTGTTGATTGCAAAATGACGAAACTGATTGTGCTTGACCAACAAATCGGCTCTATGACAGAGTTTAAGCAGATTATCGGTCGTGGCACTCGTCTTCGTGAGAAAGAAGGAAAGACGTACTTCACAGTAATGGACTTCCGCAACGTGACACGATTGTTTGCAGACCCAGATTGGGACGGACCGATTGAGATAGACCCGAATTATCCGTCCAAGCAGAAAGAGCCTAAGCCGTATGTACTTCCTGAAGACGATCCTAAAGTCGTGAAAGAACCCGATCCTGAGCCACGACCGAAGCCGATTGTTGCCAAGGATGGTTGTCAAGTGATGGTCATTAACAAGGTCGTTTCAGTCTATGATACAAACGGCAAGTTGCTTCGTACGGAAAGTATTACCGACTATACAAAGAAAAGTATCATAGACACATACGCTACGATTGATACATTCACTTCCAAGTGGCAAGAAACCAAGAAAAAGTCAGACATTGCCGAAATGCTTAAAGAAAGTGGCATTGACCTTGCGGTGTTGAAGCATGACCAAAATATGGACGATGTTGATGATTTCGATTTCATCTGCCATATAGCCTACGGCAAGAAAACGCTTACACGACATGAACGTGCCGAACAAGTGAAGAAACGAGACATATTCAGCAAGTATGGTCAGCAGGCACGACTTGTGCTTGAAGCCTTGTTGGATAAGTACACCAAGGAAGGTGTGTCTGAATTGGAAAGCCTTACTGTGCTTGAAAATGACCCGTTCCGCAAATTGGGTTCAAAGGCAAATATCGTGAAGTTCTTCGGTGGCAAGCAAGGCTATCTTGATGCCGTAAAGGAACTGGAACAATGCATATATAATATAGCATAGAATAAAAACAAAATATGAGTTTATCAAATTTCGTAAAACGAGTACGCAATATAATGCGCAATGATGCTGGTATCAACGGTGATGCGCAACGCATAGAACAAATGGCGTGGATGCTGTTCTTGAAAGTCTATGACGAGAAAGAGAATGACTGGGAGTTGGACGATGATGATTACAAGTCTATTATTCCAGAAGAATGCCGTTGGCGCAACTGGGCACATGACGATGGAAGCGGTAATGCCTTGACTGGTGATGAGTTGCTTTCGTTTGTCAACAACACATTGTTTGTGAAACTCAAAAAGATAGAAGTAACACCAACTACCCCTATCCGTCAGGCGATTGTAAAGACCACATTTGAGGATGCCAACCAATATATGAAAGATGGCGTTCAACTTCGCCAGGTGCTGAATGTGATTGACGGTTTGAACCTTGGTGACTATGAGGAAAGTCATGCTTTCGGTGAGATATACGAGACTATCCTCAAAGAAATGCAGTCGGCAGGTTCCTCTGGTGAGTTCTACACCCCAAGAGCCTTGACCGAATTTATGGCAGAGATCGTCAATCCGCAGATTGGTGAGAAAATGGCAGACTTCGCTTGTGGTACAGGAGGTTTCATCACAAGTTGGTTGGGTGAATTGGACAAGAAGGTAAAGACTGCTGAAGACCGCAAAGAGTACAATCAGTCTGTATTTGGCATAGAAAAGAAACAATTCCCGTATATGCTATGTGTGACAAACCTGTTGCTGCATGGTATTGACACGCCATTGGTATATCACGACAACTCGCTTACAAAAGATGTACTCAACTATACAGACGAGGACAAGTTTGATGTTGTGTTGATGAATCCACCATACGGTGGAAACGAGAAGTCGGATGTCAAGTCACACTTCCCTTCTGATATGCGCAGTAGCGAGACTGCCGACTTGTTCATGGTTCTCATCATGTACCGACTGAAGAAGAATGGTCGTGCAGCGGTTATTGTCCCAGATGGTTTCCTATTTGGAGCGGACAATACAAAGATAGCCATCAAGACCAAACTGCTCAGAGATTTCAACTTGCATACCATTATCCGTTTGCCTGGCAGTATCTTTGCACCTTACACTTCGATTGCCACGAACATTTTGTTCTTCGACAATACCTGTGCAGAGGGTGCTCCAGAAGGTTATTCTACAAAGGAAACGTGGTTCTATCGTCTCGATATGCCAGAGGGTTACAAGCATTTCTCTAAGACAAAGTCCATGAGGTCGGAACATTGCAACCCCATCCGTGAGTGGTGGAACGACCGTAAGGAGATTATTATTGCTGATGGCGACGAGAAATCTCGTTGCTATTCGGTTGAAGACCTTATCGCCACCGATTGCAACTTCGACTTGTGCAAGTTCCCGAAAGAGGATGAAGAAATCTTGCCTCCTGCCGAACTGCTTGCCGACTATTTCAAGAAGCGCAAGGCTCTTGATCATGAAATTGATAAGACATTAGCGGAGATACAACGCATTTTGGGGATAAATGTGAATGTGGACGAATTGTAAAATGTGGGACGGTGTTCCACAAATCTAAATAAACAAATTAGTGAGACGCTGTCTCACTAATTCAGAAAAGGATTGGATAATATGGAAAAATCTGCATTAACAAACATAACAGAAAAGCTGACTCAACCAGAGAAAAACTTTGTTTCTGACTTGAAGCATTTAGCCGGTGAAGCACGTCGGCAAGCCTATCGCAGTGCAGACTATCTATTGGTGGTTCGCAACTGGCTTATCGGTTGGCGTATCGTGACACAGGAACAAAATGGAAAGGAACGTGCGAAATATGGCAAACATGTCTTAAAATTGGCCTCCCAAACCCTTACAGAAGAATACGGCAGGGGGTTCGGACTGACAAGCATAAAGAACATGCGCTCTTTTTACCTGATGTTCAGCAAATTACAAATTGGTCAAACAATGCTTGACCAATTCAAACTCACAGACGAAATTCGTCAAGCACCGCTTGACGAATCTACGATACCATTTTATCCTAACCTATCATGGCTTCACTATGAACGCTTACTGCGTGTAAAAGATGCGGATGCAAGGTTGTGGTATTTGAAGGAGGCGGCTCGTGAGCAATGGGATTACCGTACCTTGCAGCGTAATATCTCCTCACAATACTATTACCGATTATTGCAAACCCCTGAGCATCTGCGCAAAGAGGTAAGTGACGAAATGCGTTCGCTGACTTCAGATTTCGAAAAAGACAAACTCTCTTATCTCAAGAATCCTGTGATAGCAGAGTTCTTAGGATTACCACAGAACCCTGCCTATAGTGAATCGAAACTGGAAACTGCCATTATTGACCATCTGCAGACTTTCATCATGGAGTTGGGCAAAGGCTATGCGTTTGTGGCTCGCCAACAGCATATTAAGACGGACATGGGCGATTTCTATATCGACCTTGTGTTTTACAACATCATCCTAAAGTCCTATCTCATTATTGATTTAAAGACTACACAGATAACTCATCAGGATGTGGGACAGATGGATATGTACGTCAGAATGTATGACGAGTTGAAGAAAGAGGAAGGCAATAATCCTACTATCGGTTTGGTTCTGTGTTCTGACACTAGCAAAGACCTTGCACGTTATTCCATATTGAAAGACAGCAAGCAGCTCTTTGCCGCTAAGTATCTTACTTATCTTCCAACAGAAGAAGAGTTGAGCCGAGAAATCCGTGAGCAGAAAGAGTTTTTTGAATTACAAAAGGGGAAAGAGGCAGATGATGAAGATTAGAAATAGTATATACTTATATTATGAACGGAAAACAATTAAAGAACAGCATATTACAATGGGCGATACAGGGAAAACTTGTACCGCAGGATCCTAATGACGAACCTGCAAGCGTTTTGCTTGATAAGATTCGCCAAGAGAAAGAACGCTTGATCAAGGAGAAGAAAATCAAGCGTGACAAGAACGCATCCATTATCTACCGTGGTGAGGACAATTCCTATTATGAGAAGATAACCGCTACTGGGGAGGTGAAATGCATCGATGAGGAGGTGCCATTTGATGTTCCTAATGGGTGGGAATGGACTCGTATAGGCAATATATTCAACCATACAAGCGGAAAGCAACAGAGTAGTAGCAATAAAGGTGGTGGAACTCCACAAAAGTTCATAACGACCTCTAATCTATATTGGGGACACTTTATCCTTGATAATGTAAAGGTTATGAATTTTACTGACGAAGAGATTAAGACTTGTTCGGCTACAAAAGGAGATTTGCTTGTTTGTGAAGGTGGTGCTGGTTATGGACGTTCAGCAATATGGAATGAAGATTATGATATTTGTCTTCAAAATCATGTTCATAGATTGCGTCCGTGTGTTAGCGGTATATGTGAATATGTATATCATTTCATTTACCTATTGAAAGAAAGCAACAATTTGGCATCTGTTGGAACTGCCATGCCTGGACTGTCTGCAAATCGTTTGAAAGGATTACTTTTGCCTTTTCCACCTCTATCAGAACAAAGAAGAATTGTGGCAAAGTTAGCTGAACTATTACCACAAATAGAGAAATATAATAATGTTCAGAACAAATTGGACGAACTGAACACTACTATAAAGGATTGTCTTAAAAAGAGCATCTTACAAGAGGCAATACAAGGTAAGCTCATTCCGCAAATAGCGGAAGAAGGTACAGCCCATGAGCTACTTGAACAAATAAAAGCTGAGAAGCAGAAACTCGTTAAAGAGGGTAAGTTAAAGAAGTCAGCCTTAGCTTCTTCTGTTATATTCCGTGGTGACGATAACAAGTATTATGAGCAGATAGGCAAAAAGTGTTTGGATATAACTGATGAAATACCATTTGTAATTCCTGAAACTTGGCAATGGGTAAGGGTTCGTGATGTTTTCCAATTAAACCCAAAGAATGAAGCCGAAGATGAAAAGTTGGTAGCTTTTATTCCTATGGAGAAAATTAGTGCTGGCTATAAATCAGACTTTACTTTTGATACTGCCAAATGGGGAACTATCAAAAAAGGATTTACTCATTTTGCGAATGGTGATGTTGCTTTTGCAAAAATCACGCCATGCTTTCAAAACAGGAAGTCTGCAATTTTCCATGACTTACCCAATGGAATCGGGGCAGGAACAACAGAATTAAAGGTATTGAGACCCTATGGAAATACAATAGATAGGTGGTATCTATTGTATTTCTTAGAGTCTCCGTATTTCATAGATGAAGCAACGTTTAAGGGAACCGCTAATCAACAACGTATTGTCGTGGGTTACTTGGAAGACAAGCTATTCCCTTTGCCTACTCAAAACGAGCAGCAACGCATTGTAGCCCAAATAGAAAAACTATTTGAGCAACTGCGTTAATTGTTCTATCTCCTGAACTATTCTTCTCTGTTCTTGTAGAGGGGGAATACCAATAATAAGCCCATAAAACAATTCTTTGTTGAGGTGTGGAATTGCTGCACCTTTCTTAGAGTTGCGCAATGTCTCTTTGTAGAACTGTATAAAAGCTAAAACATAAGGTTCATACATTGAAGAACTTATCCATAGTTGCTTGAAAGTGCTACCCATATAGCCATCTTGTGGTACGATGAAAACTTCACCAGAGTTTTCACCGTCCACAAGTACTATATTGTCACCCTTATAGACAAGTTTGCCTTGTTCAACAATAGTTCCAGAACTTTTACCACGCAGGTATTTTGCATCTAACAAGCATTGCTTGCCAATGGTTTTCAAGCCGTCTGTAAGTTGACAAACAGCATTTAATCGAGCAATAGACCAAGTATTTGGAAAGTCAAAAGGAAGTTCTATCTCGGTTACTTCGTTCCCTATTTGCTCATAATACTTGTTATCGTCACCACGGAATATAACACTATCGTTGAGGGCTGACTTCTTTAGCTTGCCCACTTTGACGAGTTTCTGCTTCTCTTCTTTTATCTGTTCAAGCAGTTCTCGAGCCGTACCTTCTTCGGCAATTTGAGGAACGAGTCTGCCTTGAATAGCCTCTTGAAGGATGCTCTTACGAATAGTATAGGAAAGTTCTTCATTTAACTTATTAAGTTTATCCTGCACTTTTCCATACTCATCTATATATGGCATCAACTCCTTTGCTTTTGTATCAATACGGAACTGCTCCGAAAGAGGTGGAAGTGGAACTAACAGAGACGTCATTGTTTCTGTGCTTACACGAGGCATTTTTACACCAAACGTTGCAGAATTAATGTAATCATCTACGTAAGGTGATTTCAAAAAGCTAACAATATAATCTTTGCATATATTGCCGTAGCAAGTGAAAGGTATGATTTCGGGAGTGCAAATACCTCCTTCAGGTGCAACAAGTATCTTTAATAAATATGGACGAAGTTTGCTGTATAAAATGTCACCACGGTTGAAGATGGTCTTGTCACCGATGGCTTTTCGTTCACCAACAGTCTTGATATTCAGTAGTCTTCCTCCTTTTTCTATATCCTCCAAATCCAATCCCCACAATTGAGAATCGGCATTCGATGCGTTGATTTTTCTTTTTGTTTGGGCATAAGTTGATATTTCTCTCAATCTACACCATTCCCACCCCTGTGGTATCTCAAACGGTATCTCCTCATCAATGCACTTCACCTCCCCCGTAGCAAGTATCTTCTCATAATAGGAACTCATAGAACAAAACCATGTCTATTTATTAGGACAACTTAATGTTTCACTAATAAACGAATAGAAATGGAATTAGACAAATTTGAAGAGTTCCTAAGCCAAGGCAATATGGCTAATAACACGATTTCGGCATATCTGTATGCCGTGAAGGAGTTTGGCTCTCGACACAAAGAGTTGAACAAGAGAAACTTGTTGGTTTACAAGACCTACTTGATTGAGACTTACAAGCCAAAGACGGTGAACCTCCGTATTCAGGCGTTGAACAAGTACCTTGTATTTGTGGGAAAGACGAAACTCCGCTTGAAGTCGGTCAAGGTACAGCAGCGTTCGTACTTGGAGAATGTCATCAGCAATGCCGACTACATTTTCTTGAAGAACAAGTTGAAGAAGGAAGACAACTTGGAGTGGTACTTTGTGGTGCGTTTCTTAGCTGCGACTGGTGCCAGAGTGAGCGAACTTGTGCAAATCAAGATTGAGCACGTGCAAGTAGGCTATTACGACATCTACACCAAGGGTGGCAAGATACGGCGTATCTATATCCCCAAGACATTGCGTACGGAAACAGAAAAATGGTTGCAGACACTCAACCGCACAAGTGGCTATCTCTTTCTTAATCGCTTTGGCGAGCGCATCACGACAAGAGGCATATCACAGCAGTTGAAGAACCATGCGATGAAGTATGGCTTGAATGAAAAAGTGGTGTACCCTCACTCGTTCCGCCATCGTTATGCCAAGAATTTCTTGGAGAAGTTTAACGATATTGCCCTGCTTGCCGACCTCATGGGACACGAAAGCATAGAGACAACACGTATCTATCTGCGAAGAAGTAGCTTGGAGCAACAAGAAATCGTAGATAAGGTTATTACTTGGTAAAATGCCTATAAAGGTTCATAGGAATAAGAGTAGAAAGAGATGCAGGTCTCTTTCTGCTCTATCCATGTAAAACGTTTTATCATATGACATGCATATATTAACGACAACAAATCTATATGTCAGTAAATGAGTGACATTTGAAATCTTCGTATTTTTCGTTCATAGGTGTACTTCTTTCCGTTTGTAAATGTACATCTTGCCATCGTTCGCCGCCCATTAGCAGCTTTACCGCTGCCGAGCGGTAGCTCTACCACTGCCGTCCGGTAGCGCTACCACAGGCCTGTGGTAAAGCGTTCACCGCCCAGTGAACGACGGTAAAATCTTCAAAGAGAAGCGGAATGACCAAGGTTTAAGCATGATAATGAAGAAGTTCAGGCATTCTGTTCGCAGCTTACGCATCCATCCGTTCGCAAAGGGGAATTTTTATGAAGAAATAGTGCTTCGTAAGCAGCGATGATGCGCTCCTTGCACCAATGTTGTTTGTTTATAATATTCTATATTGCATTCTTCGTCTGTTGTAAAGTTTGTCACTTATCTGCTTTACAACAAGATTATAAGGAAAACGTTCCTTCAAATTCAATCTAATGATCAAAATTGAAGGAACGTTTATCAGTCAAAAAAAAGTCCGATATATATATAAAGGAGTAATAAGTACGATATGCTAGCTCGTATATTTACTTTGCAATTTTTACAGCCTTTCCTTGTGTATTGCGCAGAAGGTAAACACCTTTGTAAGCATTGCTACTCATGAATCTTCCGAAACTACTCTTGCCTAAGTATAATCCTGTGGTAGCGTATATTTCTACGATGTCTCCTTCTTGGGGCATTTCTACAGAAGATATGCTTGTTGAATATGACAAATCTACTTTCTGCCATGCTGACCACTCAGAAGTAGCTTTGCCTTTCACCCCTTGTACGCGCCACTGATAAGTGTTACCTTCATTCAGCCCCGTGAAATTGTATTGATTCGTGGTAATGCCATTGAATGATTGAACTGCACGAAGAGCAATCTTTTGTTGAGCAGAGGTGGAACTTTCGTTTAAGTCGTCTTCAGAGAACTCACCATTGTAGATGTTAACGACATAGAGGTAAGCACGCCTGGTGGGGATAAATCGAACCTTGTATTTGCCTTGAGCCACATTGTCAAAGTTAATGGCTTGCAAGTTACCTGTGATATCCACCTTTCGCGATGCTACTTCTGAGCCCGATTCTGTAAGCAATTTTACCGTAATGGTTGCGGCATCGTTACCATAAGCTTTAAAACGTGCACCTACGGTAACGGCACCTTTTTCTGCTTCGAATGCGGGTGAAGTAAGATTTCCTGGCGCTTTAGATGAACCCAATTTGGCACAATTCTTGGACTCGAATACTTTCTCCCCAGTCCATCCTGCGTTCGTCGTCTTATCATCGAGTTTGGAAGAAATGTCAATGTTTCCATCACCTTTGAAATTTTCGCCCCATGTACTGAAATCTTCTGCTAGAGTTAAAGCTACGGATGGATCTTTAAGATTTGTAACGTCTTTCAATTGCAGGTTATAGCATTCGGCATTATCTACCATAGCCCATGAGGCGGTGAAAGCGCTTGTAGAGTTGACCGTGGAGGTAGTATGCATAGGAGTCTCAATGTACTCTCCATTCATGAAAGTGAAGGAAATCAGGGAATTGCTTTCTGCGATGTCGGTGATGGGCTTACCCATGTAGTAACGACCATCAGTGTTGGCGTTGAATAGTTTCGCAGCGGGCGAAGAAGTGTCTGTCAGAGAAGTGTTTCCCTTCGTTCCAGGGTAGGTGTCACCGCTTTCCGTAGCATCGGAACATACGCCATCCGCAGGAATAATGGTGAGGCGCTGATGGTTTTTGTTATTATTGAGTGTATTGTTTTCCCATGCACTCTTGTCGTAATCAACGTGGAGTACCAACAATCCATGAGCGGGAAGTTCTGAGTCGGTTCCTACCTGTTGCCTATTTTCTAGAAGATAGTACTCCGTGGGTGTCTTTTCATTGTAGATAACGTAGGCTTCTGGTGCAGCGTTGAGCGCCTTCATGCCTGTAACGTATTGAGGTGATTTCAGTTCGGTGGGTTGCAGCCATCCGCTCACCCATTTCTCATAAGAGTTGTAGCCTACGGGGTTGTAGCCATCGCCTCCATAAGATCCCGAACTCATTACGTCCCAGTTGCCCATGCCATAACCACCGCCATATTCCGTGTCATAGATATCGGGCAATCCCATGCAGTGACTAAACTCGTGACAAGCAGCACCGATGCCATCCATCCTTTTCGTAGAAGAGGATGCACCAAAGAGCTCTTGCGAGCAGCCATAAGTGTCAATTTTCACACCGTTAAGCGTAAGATTGTAGCCTGCCTCTGTTAAGCACCATTCATGAGGCCACACTGTGTTTTCATCGTCATAGGAGGCTTCTCCATAGCCCGCATAGATTACGAATACTTGATCCACTTCGCCATCGCCATCCCAATCGTAGTCAGCAAAGTTTACCTGCGATGCAGCAAGTTTGCAGGCTTCGTATACCATTCCTGCGGGGTCTTTGTCATTGCCATCGCTATCGTTAGCCCCATAAGCTGCCATATTCTTTGAGAGTGTGACGGGACCAACGACGTCGAAGGTTAAATCGAATTTTCCATAAGATTGTTCATGAAAGTAATCGTGTACGGAACCAGAATTTCCCAAATGATTGTAGCCTTCTTGATTGAAGAAGTTGCTCCATTCAGTGTTATTGTGAGCAGTTTGCATCTTCACATCTTTGAAGTTAACTAAGATGACCAATCCTTTGTGCTTTCCTGTAATACCAATACCTTCTCCACCTGTGGCGGGAGCCATATAGGTAGACATAGTGTTCTGAATTTTTCCCAAAGACTGTATGCGCTTTTCAAGTTTCTTTAAGCGGATAGCGTTGCGTTCAGCGGATCGCTTCGCTCCCATCTTTTTGATGGTTGAGGCTTTTGGCTCGTTTGCTGTGATGAACGCATTTTCCTGGTTAGAGCGTTCATTGGCATTGTGGGCTAATTGCGTTGAGGCTATGAGCTTGCCGTTGCTGTCAAGAGTGGCATAGATGTAAGTGCCATTGGAATCTTTAATCAAGGGTATGCCATCTGTGGTAGCGTGGAAATGAAAATTCTCGTCACCTTGGATGGTAATGGTCAGAGTCGTTCCATCAGGTTGCTTTACCTGAATATAGCGTCGCTTGGCAGGAATTGCGATTGCACTAGCAGCGAACAACGAAGCTACTGCAAATGTTAGTAAACGTTTTGCCATTGTTCTCTATTTGTAGGATGAATATTTCTTGAAAATGAATTGTATTTGTTTGCGAGTCTGCACGCTGTGTCAGCGTGAGGGGATGGCGGTTTGCGTGCGTTTCTTTCTGCGGAATAGGTCGAGGAAGTTTGTGAAATCCTTTTGCAGACTGATGCCCACGCCTTGTGTGGTGAGCGATGACTTTGTAAAGTAACGGTCGTTTGTCTCGCTATAAGCTCTCAGGCTGATGTTGCCGCGAGGCGTGAGTAAATATCGAATATCAAAATCGCCTACGAAGTTGGAAGTGTAGGTGGGATGATCGCGATAGCCAAAGTTACCGTTGATAAGCAATCTGTCATTGAATAAGCGTCCTTGTAGCAATCCGTCTACTTCCATCTCGTCCCATCCCGTAGAGCCAGGTATGAAGTTTGTACCGAAGGTCCATCGCGACTGTCCTCCTAAGGCCGAGGCAATGGCCGAGTTGAGCTGGCCTGTCAGTGTGGATGATAGGAAAGAACGCATCGCTGTGCCTGATACGCCATTGCCCTGTTCGGCTGTTGAAACCGAAGAAGGAGTGGTGGTGAGAAAACGTCCCATCCCGAGCAAGCAAATCACCTGTCGGCTCATGTCTTCTTCTGTGGAGATAAGCTGACGTACCATTTGCTTTTCGTCGGAGGAAATGTTGTGGAGATCTAGGTCAAAATCTACTTGCGGAGCGCGAGCTTTGCCGCCAATGTTGAGAATACAGTCTGCTCGAACTGTTTTCTGTGTGAAACCTGCTCCATAGTTGAGGTCGCTTAGGGGCACACCATTCACAGTATAGAGTGCCTTTAAAGCCAAGTTGGCATCAAGCGGATTGCCACCAAATGTAATCGTACTCCCTTCTTGTAAGGTAAGATCCTTGCGAATGACGTCTTGTAAACTCAACTTGTAATCGCCGCGTACTACCTTATAGGTGCCATACATTTCAAACCCTCCTTTATTGTGCCAAGAAGCTCTGATCGGTCCAACTCCATAGGCTGTGATAGCATCATCAGCACGTGCATCGGTGATAATCTTGATTTGTGCAGAGGGGTTTGTATCGATAAAGAAGTTGAGGCGCATGTCTGTGCCCATGTTTTGTGTGGGCACATCTGTATCTATGGAATCTTCTTCCTCTTTGTTGTTGGATGCTAGAAACAGATTCCTATCGTTCGCAGGACGGCGGCTATGGAAATGAATCATTTGGTCGTCTTTAGAAAATGCCGTTTGCGAACTGAGGTCGTATACAAAGGTGGTAGGAGTTTCAGGGGTTAAGGCAATGTCTGCCATGAATTGGCCAGGCATTCCTTTCAGTTGTACAGTACCAGAACCCGTCGTTGTGCTATAAAATGGCATTCCTGATTGTTTTTGCTGATTGTAGCAAAGTAGGTGAGTAGCAGCTAGTGTGAAGTCGTAGTTAAGATTCTTCAAGTGTGTGTGGCGTAGCGTGCCATTGGCAATGCCGCTTCCACCGCGTTTGTCAGAAATGATGAAGTCGTTGAATTTGAAATAGCCTGGTCCTAATTCTACTTGGCCATTACTTACCTTATAGCGAACGCCCGTAACGGGAATGGTGGCTTCAGCATTTGCTGTAAGTTTTCCTTCAAAGTCAAGTTTTTTAAAAGGTCCGTAAAGGCGTAGTGCGCCAGTGGCATCACCCGTAAAGTCGTCGAAGATACCATTGATGTAGCGACGTAGGAAACGCAAATCGGTATGATGCGTGTTAATATGAAGATCTAGTCCTTTCTCTGCCAAAGATACGTAACCTTGTAATTCTGTACCATCGTCGACGGTGCGCGGAAGGTGCATTGACGCATTCAGATTGATGCGGTTGTCAGCTTTGTTCCAATTTGCCGAGATGTTCGCACGTCCCATGGGACCATTGTTGAAAGTAAAATTGGGTACGTTGAGGTGGGCATGTACTTGTGGATGGTTGCCTTCTTGTGTAAACGAGGCCGTCCCAGTGGCATTGCCTCCGAAGGCTACTGCATCAAAGTTGATTAAGTCAAGAATGTAATTAATGTCAACATTCTTCAAGCGAGCCACGATGGAGTCGTTTCGTCCAGCTCCCACCTTGCCGCTGACAGAGAGTGCTTGGTCTTGACTTGAAATACTTACACTATTGATGGCAAGTTGATGATTAATGTAGGAAAGTTGACCGCTTGAGATGTTCCACGGCATGTGGTCTAAAGCAAACTCCGTAGGGTGAATGTTCATGTGGAACCCAATCTTCTGGCCTCCTCTGATAAATTCAGTCTCGCTTTCAAATTTTCCGGAATAAGCCTTGCTGTCTGTATCGGACCAACCAATCTGTGTGAGTAGCTTTCCTTCCTGTGTTTTGAAATTTACGGCCACATGATAGTCGTGGCCAGAGATTTCTTTCTGAGCTTGCACTAAACAATTATATAGGGAACCTTCTCCCGAAAGATAGATGCTAGGCTTACCGAAATGTTGTCCAGAGATGGTCAAAGAAGGAGTAGAGGCAGTGAGCCAAGTACGTCCATTGCCAGTATTGAGAGTGCCTCGTAAGCGAAGTGTGCCTCCTGCTTGAATGTCAACACCAAGCATCTGCTTTAGGAAATCAGTATCTTTTAGTCGTGTATCAATGGTCCATTGTTGGGAAGCAGATGTTGCCCCCGCAGAGGGGATAATCGTTGGTAATGCGCGATGTAAAAGGGCTGTTACACCATTTATGATGGATTGTGGCTGGAGATTACCTTGAATGTCGGCATCCAAGAAGTCGCTATCAATGTGTAATGAAGAATGCTGTGATGCATGTCTTTGCAACTGCGCAGTGAAATGGTCTAACTGGTAGTTCCCTCTTGGACCATTTTGCATATGGAAATGGCGGATGCTGACATTTCCCCAAGGCAATGTGCTTCCTAGTCCAGACAAAGATGCTTGAACACTACCACTGAACGCAGCTGCTCCGTAAGGAGTATGAATTCCTAATTGTGATGGCACAAGATGGTCAATTTGTGCTTGTAGATTGATATTTGCTAACTTCTTTCCTACGAGCGAAGCATCGCCTTTAACCGCAAATTGTGCACGAGCATCTTGGCTTTTGAGACTTGCGGAAATGATTTTCCCATCATAGTTGCCTGTAAGATGAATATCTCCATAACAGATGTTGTTCCACTCCAAGGCACTGATATTGATGTTGGCCCATAAGGATGGTGCTGACTTCTTGTTGAAATCAGATTTAATCGAAGCGTGTAACGAAGCACGTGTGGGCAGTTTGGGATTATTAAAAATGACAGAAGGACGCACATCTGTCAGTTGCGATTTTACGCTAAGTAAGGAAGAATCCCATGTGGCATCAGCGGCCACTTGTCCCACAGTTGTATGGAGTATCAGCGCTCCTGTTGCATGATGCTTATCCTTTATTAATACATGTGCAGAGGCATTGATGTCGCCAATGCGAGCGATGAGTTGTGCATCTTTCTCCTTCAGTCCCGTCCATTGGGCAATGTTCGAACCAAGCGGAGCTCCCACAAATAGTTGCTTTATATTGACACTCGCTGTGAGCCCTTTGCCGCCTTGTCTGTTCCAAGTTAAGTCGGTTTGTATCTTGAATTTGTTGTCAGTAGTATGTGCCGAGAATTGATTGAGCTGTAACTTTTGGGGAGTGAGCAATAGGGAGGTTGAAAAGCGAATCGTTGCGTCCATTCCAGTGGGAAACTTTATTAGTGGACGTAGGTCGGAAGTGGCTACTTGTAAGTCTTTCAAGGTGGCTCCAATATGCAGTGTGGAAGCGAATGTGCTAAAACCTTTCCTAATGTCGTAAGTGGCTAGCAGAGAAGTTTGTTGAAAATGTGTATGAGGCATTTCCAAACAGAAATCTTCTATTTGAGCATTTTGTCGGTCGGCATTCAACTTGAAATGAAGTTGGCGGATGTCTAAGCCAGATTTCTCTTTGAAGGATAAAGAGCGTACACGTAAATTGATGGATTGCGGTGTGATTGACTTTAAACTTACGTTGGCATTTAAGTCCTTCACGCTCAGGTGTGCAAAGTCTAATTTCCCTGGTTTGGAAAGTTTGTAGAGTTCATTGTATTGGAAAGCGACTCTACGCAGTATTATCGAATTGATACGCAGGTCTATAGCTGTCTTTTTATGAGGCTCTTTACTTGCAAACGCATCAAGTAAAAATTGGTAGTTGGTAGCGCTATCAGATTTTTCTTTGTATAGGTTTACACTTGTATCGAGTAGGGAAACAGTGCGGAGTGATAGTTGGTGTTTGAACAATGACCGAAGTTCAATCTTGCACGATATGAGGCCTGCCTGCAGAAGGCCTTTCTTCTTCAAATCTTTAATGTTAACCTCTTTGAGTGTTAATCGATTGAAAAGTCCCACCTCAATGTGTCCAATCGTAACTTCTGTGCCGAGACGATTGCTTAGCGCTTGAGCAATTTGCCGTGTGAGGAACTGCTCGGTAGGTGAGAAGTTGAGAAATGCCAACAATAAGGTATATGCGCCAATGATGGTGCATAGCAAAGTGCGAAATATGTTGCGTAGTGAGGGTCTCTTCACTTTCTTGTTGGATTTGAATAGATTGGGCGTGTGGTTACTTCTTAGCATCTACGTGATGCGACTTTCCTTCGAGATGAAGAATCTGTGTAGCGTATTTCAATACTTTTGGCCGATGTGTGATGAATATCAATGTAGAATTTCTGTTTTCCTGAACGATGCGTTGAAGTACAATGTCTTCTGTTTCGCTATCTAATGAGGATGTGGCTTCGTCGAAAATAATAATGCTTCCATCCGAGAGTAAAGCACGTGCAATGGCTATGCGTTGAGCCTGTCCTTCAGAAAGTCCCCCTCCTGATTCGCTGCATGGGGTGTCGAGGCCTTTAGGAAGTTCTAATACGAAATCGGCAGAAGCTGTGTGAAGTGCCTTTCGAAGTTCTTCTTCTGTAGCCGTGGGGCGTGCTTGTAGCAGATTGCTCCGGATGGTACCCGAGAATAGTGTGTTGCCTTGCGGAACATAGGCAAAATTGCAGCGTAGGTGCGGACTCATTGCGTGTGTGCATCCTGTTCCGTCAATCAATGTAACAGAGCCTTGCTGCGGCTTTATTAAAGAGAGTAACAGACGAATGAGTGTGGTCTTTCCTGCTCCCGTCTCACCCGTAATGGCAATGATACTTTTGGCAGAGAATACTTGGCTGAAATCGTTGAATATCAGTCGTGACTTAGCTTCATATTGATAACTCACATGGTTGAGCTGTAAGCCTAAGGGACGAGGAAGCAAGAGAGGCTCCGTAAGTTCTTCTTGCGGAATGTCTTCAATGTCCATCAAGCGCTCAGAAGCCGTGAATGCTGAGATAAAGATGGGAATAAACTTTGAGAGCGTACGGATGGGCGATTGAATTTGCCCTACGAGTTGGATAAATGCCAACATGGCACCGTAAGTGATGAGGCCGCGCGATAGGCTATATGTGCCCCAAGTAAATGTGATGAAATATCCCGCACCAAATCCAAAACTGAGAAGTCCTGCAGAGATTGTAGAGTAACGGGTGCGTTGCAGAATGGTTTGATGGAGCTGGTCTTGTTGCTTCTTTAGACTATTGATAAAGAAATCAACACGTTGTAATGTCTTGACTACCAGTGAATGTTGAAGCGTTTCTTGGATGATGGCTTGAATACGACTTTCCTCCTCTCTCGATTGGTGTGTCAGTTTTCGCATTTTCTTGACATAGAGTTTGCTGCATACCAAGAAGAATGGAACTACACACACAATGATGAGAGCTAGTGTGCTGTCCATAAAGAAAAGGAAAAGAAATGCTCCAATAAATTGTACGAGTGTGGTGACAAGATTGGGAATATCTTCTGTGATAAAGTTTACCACATCCTTTACGTCGCGTTCCATACGATTGGTGAGATGTCCCGTATGGTAGGTTTTAAGTGAAATCCATTCGCTGTGCATCAATCGGGCAAAAAGCTGTTGTTGCATATCGTTCTGTGCATTGACCCCTAGGGTAGCTCGAATCCATCGAGAAGATAGGCTGAGGGATATGCGCAAAGTCATGATGAATGCGATTAAGATGAAAGCATGCGTGAGTGGAATCTGTTGGTTGTGGTGGGTAGCAATGTCAATCACAAGTTTCGTGGCCCAAACAAAGGCAAGGTCAAGACCTACGAGTGTTACGCCCAATAGCGTGTTGAGCGTAACTTGTAATTTATGCCCTCTAAAGAGGTGAAATAGGTATTTTATAATATGTGGCGTAGAACGCGTCATGAATGGAGTCGTAAGAGATGAATAGGGGGTTAGTAGCGCTGGTCAGCTCCCCACATCAATTTGTCGCGTAAAGTATCGAAGAAGTGTTTATGCTCAATCTTGATTACCTTGATTGTGTGAGGTGCACAATGAATGCTAATCTTTGTTGAGTTTGGAAGGCTCTCGCTTCGTCCATCGCAAGAGAGCAGAAATTTCTGTGAACGACTATGTATCTCTAGTCGGATGTCAACATCATCACGAACTACTACAGGACGAATTGACAAACTATGCGGAGCAATGGGAGCAATGCAAAATGTACCTGATTGTGGCACAAGAATAGGGCCTCCTACACTCAATGAATATCCTGTAGATCCCGTAGGAGTGGATACGATTAGTCCATCTGCCAAGTAAGTGGTGAGATAATGGTCATTAATATAGGTTGCAATTTCAATAAGTGAAGAGTTGTCGTGTTTCAGCACAGCTACTTCGTTGAGAGCATAGGGATGAAATTCAGAAAGGACGTCATCTTTTTTGACAGCAAGCGCTTTTCGCTTTTCCACTATATAGTCGCCATTGCAAAGTTTCTCTAGGGAGTCTTCTATCGCATCGGGCGATACATCAGCGAGGAATCCCAATCGTCCTGTGTTGATTCCCAAAATAGGGATGCCGCTTGCTCCCACCATGGCTGCTGTGCCGAGGAAAGTACCATCGCCACCTATTGATATGGCTATGTCGGCGCTGCAACGGCGCAATTCAGAAAAAGTCTCTACGCTATTAATTCTTATATCGAAGTTTCGCAAAACAAAAGCAGCAAAGCGTTCTTCCATGCATATTTTGACCCCTAAGGATTGAAGCTTGTGGATAACATGTGCTACGTATTGGTTTTTGCTAGTCTGATATATGTTGCCGAAGAGAGCTATTTTTAAGTGGGAATACTTCATATTGATAAATTAGTTTAAAACTTTGCCTTGGTTTATTAAAATAAAACACAATATTAGGGCAGAGTGCTTAAAAAAGCGTACCTTTGTGCTACCAAAACAAAAACTAACAGGCGCAAATTTACATCTTTCGTCCGAAAAAACGAGAATTAACTATGACAAAGTTGAGCGTGAATATTAACAAAGTGGCTACATTGCGTAATGCACGTGGGGGGAATAACCCAGATGTAATACGTGTCGCTTTGGATTGTGAGAAGTTTGGGGCACAAGGTATTACTGTGCATCCTAGACCCGATGAACGTCATATCCGTCATCAGGATGTATTGGATTTATCTACCATCCTGACTACGGAATTTAATATAGAAGGCTATCCAAGCGATGATTTCTGTCAATTGGTCTTGACCGTGAAGCCAGCGCAAGTAACCTTAGTGCCTGATGCTCCCGATCAGTTGACATCTAACCACGGATGGGATACAAAAAAGCATTTTGAACAATTGCAACCAATTGTGACCCGATTCCGTGAAGCTGGTATACGTGTGAGCATTTTTATTGACGCTAATAATGAAATGGCTGATTATGCCAAGTCGTTGGGTGCTGATCGTGTGGAGCTTTATACCGAGCCTTATGCAGCTAACTACGAAATCAATCGCGAGGAAGCAATTGCACCTTTTGTGGAAACAGCGAAACATTGTAAGCAGATAGGGCTTGGACTAAATGCTGGTCACGACTTGAGCCTGCAAAACCTAGCTTACTTCCATCAATGTATTCCCTGGACTGATGAGGTGAGTATAGGGCATGCATTGATATGTGACGCATTATACATGGGACTGCAGAGTACCATCAAACAGTACTTGGAATGTCTTAGATGAAAGAATAAAAACAATTATAGAATATGATATATTTATTCCTTGCTGATGGTTTTGAAGAAATCGAAACAATCGGTACGATTGATATCCTACGCCGTTGCGGCTTACAGGTACAGACACTCAGTGTAACAGGAAAACGCGTAGTAGTAAGTGCTCGTGGTGTGGTGGTCAAAGCTGATAGCCTGTTTAGAAAAAATCACTTGCTTCATTGCGATGCCTTGGTGCTTCCAGGTGGACTGAAAGGAGCAGAGATGATGAACAAGAATACTGTACTTCATCAAGCTTTGCTCACACAAGCGCGCAAAGGAGTATTGGTTGCGGCTATCTGTGCCGCTCCGATGGTGCTTTCTACTGCAGGCTTGCTTATCGGTAAACACGTGACCATTTATCCCGGAATGCAGCATCATTTAGAGGGTGCCATTTATCATAGCGATGCCTATGTGGTAGAACACGACAATATCCTTACAGGAGCAGGTCCTGCTGCCACTCGCTTGTTTGCCTGCACTATAGCTCGCCATTTCGTGGCTGATGCAACCATTGTCGATCGTGTAGAAAACGATATGCTCTTTGAAGGCTATGATGCTTCAGTCAACCGACTGCTGAAGTTCTAATTTTAGGGAGGTTCTAATGCATACATTTCTAGGAAGAATTAGAACCTCTCTATCTTTTTGTTTGATTCATGATCAATCCGCTTGAGACAGATATTAAATACTTGAAAGGGGTAGGCCCCATGAGAGCAAAAGTACTGGGTGAGGACTTAGGTGTCTTCACCCTTCGTGATATGCTCTATAATTTCCCCTATAAGTACATTGATCGTAGCGTGATTCATCGAGTTGCTGATATTATAGATGGTATGCCCTACGTACTGCTTAAAGGGCAGATTGTGAATAAAAATATAGAAGGTACGGGGCATCGTGAACGTCTTGTAGCTACTTTTACCGATGGGTCGGGGTATATAGAGTTGGTGTGGTTTAATAGCATAAAAATGTGGAACAATCGTTTGCTCTACAATCATACTTACGTACTTCTGGGTAAGCCCAATAATTTTAATGGACGTTATAACATTCCGCACCCCGAACTGGAAGACGCTCAGACAACTCAACAACAACCACTGACGATGCAACCTCATTACCATACGTCGGAACGTATGAAGCGAATGGGCATTGCTTCTCGTCAAATGGCCGACATGGTGGAGAATGCTTTCAAGCTATTAGAGGGGCATGTTATTAGCGAAGTGCTACCAGACTATTTGCTTAGGCGTTACAATTTGATGTCGCTTGATGAGGCATTGCATAAGGTGCATCACCCTCAAACATCAAAAGAACTTCCCGAAGCTACGCGCCGACTAAAATTTGAAGAACTCTTTTTCCTGCAATTGGATATCTTGCGTTACACACAAAATCGCAAAATGAACTATGCTGGTTTCGTGTTCAAACGTGTGGGTAGTCATTTTATGCACTTCTACAATGAGCGATTGCCTTTCGAACTTACAAATGCGCAGAAGCGAGTGGTTCGTGAGATTCGCAGCGATGTGGTGACGGGTAAACAAATGAATCGATTGCTTCAAGGTGATGTAGGTAGTGGTAAGACTATGGTGGCGTTACTCTCGTGTTTGCTCGCTCTTGACAATGGTTTTCAAGCCTGCATTATGGCTCCCACGGAAATTCTAGCCGAGCAACATTTACAATCCGTCACGGAATACTTGGGCAATCTTCCTATTAAAGTGGAACTTCTTACGGGAATGGTCAAGGGAAAAAAACGGAAAGAAGTGTTAGCAGGCATAGCCGATGGGTCAATACATATATTAATAGGTACGCATGCATTGATTGAACCTAAGGTGATGTTCCATAATCTAGGGCTCGTAGTGATTGATGAGCAACATCGATTTGGCGTAAAACAACGAGCACAATTATGGAAGAAAAATGTATGTCCGCCTCACATCCTAGTAATGACAGCTACTCCAATTCCTCGTACCTTGGCTATGACGGTTTATGGCGATCTCGATGTAAGTGTGATTGATGAATTGCCACCAGGACGTAAACCCATACAGACCGTACACTATCGACAAACAGATCGAGGACGCTTGTTTCAAGGTATTCGCTATCAACTGCAGCTCGGACGACAGGTCTACGTAGTTTATCCTTTGATAAAGGAAAATGAAAAACTCGATTTGCAAGACCTTCAAACAGGTTACAATCAGTTGGTCGACATCTTTAAAGAATATCGTGTTGGCATGGTACATGGTAAGATGAAATCTGCGGAAAAGGAATCTGCAATGGCAGCGTTCAAGAGTGGTGAGACACAGATTTTAGTATCAACTACAGTCATTGAGGTGGGGGTGAATGTGCCCAATGCTTCGGTTATGGTGATAGAAAATGCTGAGCGTTTTGGCTTAGCGCAGCTTCATCAACTTCGAGGTAGAGTGGGGCGAGGAGCTGAACAGTCCTATTGTATCTTAATGACAAAGGATCATCTGACGGAAACTTCTTTGCGACGCATGCGAGTAATGGTGGATAGTACCGATGGATTTGTGATTGCAGAGGAAGATATGAAACTTCGTGGCCCAGGTGATTTGGAGGGTACTGCTCAGAGTGGTATGCCTTTTGATTTAAAGATTGCCAACATCGTGAAAGATCAGGAACTGTTGGAAATAGCACGTGAAGCTGCTTCCGAAATGCTGAAACAAGATCCGCAGAATGCTCTTCCGCAAAATGCTATGGTATGGCAACATCTGAAATTATTGAAGAAGACCATGATAAACTTTTCCGCCATTTCCTAATGTTGCTAGTTCGGAATAAGGAATGTCAAGAATCATGGGGCAAACGAGTTAGGTAATTTCGTTTGCCCCATTTCCTTTCTACGTGTTTTCTCTATTTCCTGTCCCGAGTTCTTGTTATATAGAGCGAGTGATAGATAGTTGTGTGTCAATATGAGATAATCTGCGAAACAACTTTTAATACACTTTGGCACGCAAAAACAACACTTTTATTTGTATAATTACTTTTTTTTCTGCAATTTTGCCTTGAAAAGTGTGCTTGTGACTTGTCGCAGGCAAGATTATGTGTGTTTTCTTGTCTGTGTGCAGAAGACTCTTTAATAGAAACTTTTTGCTGAAGTCAATACACTTTTGGATAGATAATGACATCCTAATAACAATTATACTTTCTATGAAAAAAAACAAACTTTTTGTTTCCTTGCTTGCATCGGGAATGTTGGCCATTTCGCCTGCTATGGCGCAGGATGTGGTCTCGTTTACCACAAGTAAGCAAATTGGTGAAACTGTAACATTACAGGTGAACCAACCCTCTTCGGGAAGCATTCAGGTAGATTGGGGCGATGGCGTTCCTGTAACTGTTAATTCCTCGGAAGATGATTTGCTGACTATTACAGGCGTACTGAAAAATCGAACATTCTCAATAACTTCTACTTCAAAAATTGAGACCTTAGTTTGTGACAATCAGGGACTTACTGCAATAGATCTTGCAAAAGCAAATAACTTGTTGTCTGTCTATTGCCAGAACAATGCGCTTACCACGCTTGATGTAGCAGGTTGTGCCAAGTTGACCGACTTGAATTGTGCAAACAATAAGATTCACAAGTTGATCTTGACGATTGCGAAAAATCCGTTGCTTGAAAACGTAAACCTTTCTGGTAACGAAATGACCACGAATACAGGGTCGGGCACGGCATTCGCATTTAGTTCAAGCGCCTCAAATTTGCAACACGTTGATATTAGCAACAACAAGTTCGCTTCAGTGTCTGCGGGTTTGAATAGCAACTTGGATGAGTTTAAGTGTGCTAACAATTCCTTGAAGACATTGAGCCTTGCAGGATCCCCCTCTCTGAGTGTATTGATGTGTGGGGATAATGCGATCACATCCGTTACGCTCAATGCTAAGCAAGATTCATTGCAGCACGTATTTGTGGAGAACAACAAGATTAAAATCTTGAATGTATCAAACGCTTCTAAGTTGAAGTATTTGGCAGTAGAGAATAATCAGTTGACCAAAGTGGATCTCTATGATTTCTCATCATCAGAGAAACTTGGAAACTATACTTGTGGTGGAAACTCTCTTTTCTTCAACTCTTTCCCTAGCAAGGTTGCTGTAAAGAATATCAGTTATCTTCCTCAGAATGGAGAAATTGATATTACATCAAAACTGAACTATAGCTATGCGAATAAGAAGTACTACATGCTGGTTTGCGCGGATAGAAGTGACTTCGACTACACATCTTCTACAATAAATAAGAAGTATGTGCTCGATCTTCGTGATTTGATGAAAAATGCAAGCGGTGTAGCGGGGAAAGTGGTTGCTAGATTCTATGGCGTTCCTGCTGGATCAGATGCCGATGAGGCTTCTGTCCACAACAATACATACCTCTACTCTGCTTCAGGTGCAAATAGTGGATGCTTTGGATTTAAGAAGGCACTCGGTGTGGTTTATGCCAAGATTTCTTCAAAAGAATACACCGACTTGACTTTCATGACAAATCGTTTCACCGTTGTGAACAACGTCGGTGAACTTACTGGTATTGAAGATGCAAAGGCTGCAGAGGCTGAAAGCTTCGCTGTGAGAGTAGTAAGTGGTGGTATCGAAGTTACTGCTCCTAAGTCACAGGCAGTACGTGTGTTCAGCACCGAGGGTAAACTCGTATGGCAGGGCATCGTAGAAGGTTCTCAGACTATCAACCTAAACAAGGGCCTCTATCTCGTAAACGGAAAGAAGGTGGTACTCTAAGGTACATCTCCTCTTGACTATACCCAGATTTATAAAAACAGAAAATCAATGAAATATATCAAACACATATTTGCATGTGCTTCGCTTGTGGTGGCAAGTTCTGCTTTCCAACCTCTGATGGCACAGGTAAAACTTTCTGACAGTGCTTATCCTGTCATTGTAGCTCCTCACAATCAGAGTATGAGTTACCGTGAGCGTACATTGTGCTATGATATCACCGCAAATGTAGACTTTAACGTAACGTGCCAATCTGATTGGATTAGCGTGGTGAAAAAGGAAAATGGCACAGTATTCCTTCATGTAAAGCAAAATCCCAGCATTTTCAATCGTGTAGGCTTTGTGACTTTTGCTAATGAGGCAAACGGACTTACTGAGACACTCACCATAAAGCAAGGTGGGGATGCGTCTCTTGAAGAGATAATATCGTCTGACACCTCTGCAAAGATTAAAAGTGCTTCAGCTAATACGCAGCAGGGCAACAATGAAATCTCGAAGTCGTATGATGGCAAAACTTCTACTTTATGGCACTCACAGTGGACTCCCTCAAAGTTTGAAGTTTCAGAGAAGAATCCTGCAATCTTAACTTATAACTTCTCTGGTGAAGACCATATAGACTACATCTCTTATACCACACGTACTTCAGAAAGTAATGGTAACTTTGGCCTAATTGAAATATATGCCAAGTGTGGTTCGGATTCCGAGTATAAGTTGATTAGTTCTCATGATTGTGGTAAATCTTCAGGCACACACAAGATTGGATTAGGTACGGATGGCATCGATAATGTGAAGTCTATACAAATCAAGGTCCTCTCGGGTGCTGGCGGTTACGCAAGTTGTGCAGAAATGGCCTTTATGAAGTATGGCGAAAGTGCAGCCAATGTCTATGCACTCTTTGCAGACAAGTCTCTCTCAAGCTTGAAAGAAGGTGTCACACTCGAACAGATTAAAGGAATAGAGAATGGCGTTATTCGTGGCCTCGCTCTTGGACTTTATAATAAAACGTATAGCAAAGACTATCGTGTGGCCGACTATAGTGCCGTACTTAACAATCAGGTACAGGCTGATATGTGGAACGTAGAAGGTAAGTACTACGATCAGCGTCCTGGCGTGACTGGTATCAACATCTCGAAGGGTCGTAACTATATCGCGGTGTCTAATCTTCCCGAAGGTCAAGGCCTTCCTCTTATTGTAACTGCATGGTTTGAAGGAAAATACGGAAACAACTTTGATGGTGGTAATCCTCAGAATTTCCAATACATGCTTTACAATGGTCTGAATGTGATTGATTACAACTTCGACTATGACGGATTGGCTTATGTATGCTACTACGCTAATGCGAATCCTGAACTTCAGCCGAAGGTTCGTGTACACTTCCTCTATGGTCAGCAGAATGGTTATCTCGACCTTTCAAAGACGAATGAGCAAATGCATGAACTCACAGCTAATGCCAAGAGCATGCATATGGATGTGCTGGGTAAAAAGGTACACTGTGTGTGGGAAGCTAAGGCTCTACACGATTATTGCAAGGCTGTAGATGGTAGTATCGGTTATCGTCAGTACATCAATGTGATGGACTCTCTCGTAATCTGGGAACATGATCTTCTCGGTTTCAAGAAGTACAATATCCTCCCTACGAATCGTACATTTGCTTATGTGAACTATACTTACTATATGTTCCAAGGTGGCTTGGGCGTATCGTTTGTTAATGGTCAGCAATCACGTATTCTCAATTGCAACCAGCTTATCAATAATGACGATGACCTAATTTGGGGTCTTTCTCATGAATGGGGTCATCAACATCAGCTTCATCCCTATTTCTGCTGGGGTGGTATGACAGAGGTAACCAACAACATGAACTCTTACTACAATATCATGAAGATGGGTTATCATAAGTCTGAGAAGATTAATAACTGGATTCCTGCTCGTCGTCATTTCGTTCAGAACAACTACAATGACATTACGCCAAATTGGAATGGTGAAGAGGGCAGTCGCGATAGTAAGTTACGTAGTGAGGCATATAAGGCTCAAGGACAGGTAACAAACCCTGATATGCTTGCACTCTGTAAAGAAAATAGTGATTCTACGATTAAGTCGAATAACGTAAAACCGCTCAAGTCTCTTTCTATCTACGAAACGGGAGTAGGTGAAATTCTTTGCCCCTTCATCATGCTCTACAACTATGCTACTACGCAGCTCCACATCAAGGACTTTGGTCCTGATCTCTATCAGTCACTCCGTGAAACTGATAAACTCAATGGTGGCTCAGTTATCGAAAAGCAAGATGGCGATGATAAGTACGAGTTGATAGCATCTGCTCAGAATGGCAATAAGAATGGTAAGTACGCTGTACTTAAAGAGAAATTCCCCAACAGTTGTTGGATTACAAAGAACTACGTCACAAAAAGTAGTTCTCGCGCCAACAACAGTATTCCGTTCGTATTGAACTTCATTCGTAAGACTTCACGTCTGACAGGTTACAACCTCTTCCCATATTTCGAGCGTTGGGGCTTCCTTCGTCAAGTAGCTCTCTGCATTGGCGACTATGGTAATAGCTTCTCTATCCTTACTGCCGATATGTACAATGAGTTCAAGGCAGATATGGATCAGCTCGTAAAGGATGGCGTAATCAAGGAAATGCCCGCAGGCATGAACAATGAAATATCTAACTGCAAGGATCTCTTCGACATTCCTGGTTCAGGATTCGGTACTACTCCGACTTTCGAGAACTAATGAATTCGAACAAGAGAATACAAGTCTCTAAATAAACATCAAGGGCAACGACAGTAAAAGGTCGTTGCCCTTGATGTTTATTTTGGTGGAGAAAGTAAGACTAGATTGAGAGAAAGGCAAGTTCTTCATCTTTCCTCTCGGCGCAATTACTTTATCATGATTGCGGTAAAGATTCTTCCGCTCTTTATGCCAAGACGTCGAGCGGAGAAGAACGTGTCGGAATGCTGATAGGTGCAGATTCCAGCTATTTGTATGTTGGCGAGATTCATGCCGAGTGCTTCGAGTTGAACCACGTTGGCAGCCCAAAGGTCAATGTGAGGTTTGGCATAGCTGTGGTTGATGATGGACGCGGGAAAACCTGCACAGAGAAATTGCTCTGCCACTTCTTCGCCTACTTCAAATGCCTCCAGGCTGATGCTTGGCCCAATCACGGCTTTGCAGTCAGCGGGGGTAGTACCATATCTATGCTCCATTTCTTGGAGAGCTTTTTCTGCTATCCTCTTTATTGTTCCGCGCCATCCCGCATGGATGGCAGCTATGGCTTGGTGTGCTTCATCATAGACGAGTATGGGCACACAGTCGGCTGTCGACACGCCAATGCACTGTTGCGGGAGGTTCGTTAACAACGCATCAATTTCTTGTAAATTCTGTTTTTGTTGCTCTTGTGGGAGCGAAAGAAATGGTGCATCGATAGCTATCACGTTGTCGGTATGCGTCTGTCGGGGAAGCCATAATTGCTCGTTCTCGATGTTAAGTTCTCGGCAGAGCCATTCCTTGTTCTGCTTTACGCGTGCAAAGTCATCACCACAATAGTCTGTGACATTGAAGGCAGCATAGTTTCCCATCTGCAGTATATCTTCTTCCTGCAGAGAGAAAGGGGAAATGCGTGTCGTAGAGAATGCTGCGATGCGTTCGGATATCGTATAGTTTAAAAGAGTATGGTTCATCAGTGATAGAAAGTTTGTGCTTGAGTGATAGAATCTAGCAATGATTCCTATTCTCAAGGGATTATACGAAAAATGAGTTTATGAGCAATTCCCATAAACTCATTTGTTTTATTATTTCAGTGCAAGAAGGCTAGTTTGGAAGAATTCATTCATTCCTAGATTTTGGCATTAGTCTTCCAAGTCTTCGATGTCGTAGATTTCGTCATCACCTTCCACGGCATCGTCCACTTCGTCAAGGTCGTAGTCGGCTTGCCAATCTTCAAAGTCCTTATTGAGCACGGCGGTGTCGCGATCACGATGTACGATAGACCCACCCTCGGTGACAGATTGGAGTTTGTTGCTCTCGCTGTTGAGCTCTTCCCAAATGATGTCTTTGAGCTGTTCGAGTCCAAAGCCCGTTACGGCCGAGATGTACACCACGGGAAGGTCTTTAGGAAGTTCCTCGCGGAGCATATCCATAAGTTCTTCGTCGAGCAAGTCACATTTCGTTACGGCTAAGATGCGATGCTTGTCAAGCATACCGGGGTTGAATTTCTTCAGTTCGTTGAGCAAGATTTCGTATTCTTGCGCAATGTGCTCTGTGTCGCCCGGTACCATGAAGAGTAGGAGAGAGTTGCGCTCAATGTGGCGCAAGAAACGTAATCCTAAGCCACGGCCTTCGCTAGCTCCTTCAATAATGCCAGGAATGTCGGCCATCACAAAGGATTTGTTGTCGCGATAGGCTACAACACCAAGGCTTGGCTCCATGGTGGTAAAAGGATAGTTGGCAATCTTCGGACGTGCAGAAGAAAGAGCCGAAAGCAAGGTAGACTTTCCCGCATTAGGGAAGCCCACAAGGCCAACATCGGCTAATAGCTTCAACTCCAAGATGACCATCATTTCTTGCATCGGTTCGCCTGGTTGTGCGTATCGTGGTGCTTGATTGGTGGAAGTTCTAAACTGCCAGTTGCCTAGTCCGCCTCGTCCCCCCTTGAGAAGCATTACAGTTTGACCGTCTTCAGTAACATCACAGATGTACTTACCCGTCTCTGCATCATAAGCTACTGTGCCAGGAGGTACATCAATGTATTTGTCTTCGCCATCAGAACCGTGTGAACAACATTTAGAGCCGTTTCCGCCATTGCCTGCGAATACGTGTCGATCGTAGCGCAGGTGGAGTAATGTCCAATAGTTGTGGTTGCCTCTGAGATAAATATTGCCTCCTCGTCCGCCGTCTCCACCGTCAGGCCCGCCGTTAGGTTGGTACTTGGCACGGTGTAAGTGCATGGATCCACGGCCGCCCTTACCAGAGCGACAGAATATCTTTACGTAGTCTACAAAATTGGTTTCTGCCATAGAGAGTGGAGATTTTAAGAGTTGGTGGAATAGGGTATTGTTGTAAATAGATTGACAAGTTAACGGGTCAACGGGTAGACAAGTAAGTTCGTCGTATCACTTGATATGATTCGTAAGTGTTGAGACGAACTTACCTATTGACTCGTTAACCCGTTAATCTTATAATCAGTCCGCAGTGTTTAGAACTGGTCGATTACAGCGCAGAGAGCGGCGTTAATCTCTTCGAGTTCGCCATATCCCTTTACAGCGTGGCGCTTGCCTTCCTTCTCATACCATTCGATGAGGGGAGCAGTCTGTGCATTGTATACGTCGAGGCGCTTCTTAATGGTCTCAGCATTGTCATCGGCACGACCAGAAGTCTTACCGCGGTTGATAAGGCGCTCCATAAGCATTTCTTCGGGTACGTCGAGTTCGAGCATACCAGCAACTTCAGTGTTGCGGTCGGCTAGCATCTTCTTGAGAGCTTCTGCTTGGGGAATCGTGCGGGGGAAACCATCGAAGATAACGCCTTCGCAGGGGCAGAGAGCGTCGTAAGTGGCAGCGAGTATGTCGATCATTAATGAATCGGGGATGAGCTGGCCATTGTCAATGTAGCTCTTGGCCGTTTTGCCAAGTTCTGTTCCATTCTTGATTTCTGCACGGAGCACGTCGCCTGTTGAGATGTGCTTGAAGCCGTATTTCTTTACGAGCAGGTCGCTCTGAGTTCCTTTTCCTGAACCAGGAGCACCGAAGATAACGATATTCTTCATTTTTTGTGTATGAGTTAGTTGTTTGTGTTGTTGAGTCGGGGAGGGGGGGATGAGTTTAGAATTTTAAGTGTTCTGCAGTATGTGCTCTTATCCAACGCATACTTTAAAGGGTATCCTAAATTTCAGAATTTATAGAACCATCCTAAACTCATTTATTGGGCATTTATTATTCTACCACAGTGTAGATGTCGCGCAAGTTGCGTCCTTCTCCATCATAGTCAAGTCCGTAGCCCACGATGAAATCGTTGGGGATGTTGAAGCAGCAGTAAGGAATGTCAAGTTCCACCTTTAGATTGCCCGGTTTTACGAGTAAGGATGCAATGCGTATATCCTTGGGACCTTTGGATTGGAGCAACTCTAGCAGATTCTTCATGGTAAGACCAGAGTCGATGATATCTTCAACGATGACCACCGTGCGATTTTTAATATCTTCTTTCAATCCTAGAAGTTGCTTTACCTGACCTGTAGAGGAAGTTCCTTCATAAGAGGCCATACGTACAAAGGATATTTCGCAAGGCGTGTTGATGCCACGCAAAAGGTCGGCAGCAAACATGAAGGAACCATTCAGAACGGCCAGAAACAAGGGATTCTGCCCTTCTAGGTCTTTGCTAATCTGTGTGGCAACTTCAGCTACGCGCTTCAAAATGTCTTTTTCGGGAATTGATACCGTGAATTGTCGGTCGCGTACCGTAATCTTTTCCATGTGTGCGATGATAACAATGCTTGGTTATGGATAGGGAAAGCACGAGAGGGCAGAAGTACGATCGCGTGCCATTAATGTTGTGAAATGTAGGAGTAAAACTCTGTGCTTACCATCCTACACTCGTTTCTAAATATCTGCAAAAGTACAATTTTTTTCGTAATTTTGCGCTCAAATAGTAATAAGATAGATGATTTATCCCGAAAATTTTGAGCGTAAAATAGGTTTTACAGAAATCAGAACCTTGCTGAAAGGACGTTGTTTGTCAACGTTGGGGACGGAATGGGTAGACAAACAACTACATTTCTTGACACGGGGGGATGAGGTCGCTCAAGCGTTAGACGAAGCTCGTGAGTTTAAGCAATTTACGGAAAGTGTGGAGGAAGAAGTAGAGAGCGAATTTTTCGATGTGAGGGAGCCCTTGCTTCGAGTTCGCCCCGAACGCACTTATATGGAGGAGCTCGACCTCTTCAATTTGAAGCGTTCGGCTGCCTCTGTGCTCTCGTATGTCAATTTGTTTACGAAATCAAGCGATGACGATGCTTCCGTAGCCTGTTCTGTTCCTACCAACGATGCTACAGAAACCAGTGAAGCCAATGCAGCCGAGAAACATTATAAATATCCTGCGCTTGGACGCATGGCTGCCGATGTGATGGTGTTTCCGCAGATAGTAAGTCGCATTGACGATGTGCTCAATAAGTATGGTAAGGTGAAGGATACAGCTTCTAGCGAACTCCTTTCCTTGCGTCATCAGATAGAAGTGACCGTACGTGGCATTTCTCATAGTCTTCGGTCAATCATTAGTGAAGCACAAACTTCGGGATATATCGACCGAGATGTAACGCCCACTCTGCGTGATGGTCGATTGGTGATTCCCGTTGCTCCCGCTTTGAAACGTAAAATTAAGGGAATTGTTCATGATGAAAGTGCTACGGGTAAAACTATCTTTATAGAGCCAGCTGCTGTGGTGGATGCGAACAATAAGATACGTACACTTCGTGCAGCCGAGCGACGTGAAGTGATTCGTATCTTGCAAGAACTGACGGCCGAGATACGTCCGCATATTCCCCATTTACTTGACTCCTTATATTTTTTGGCCCATGTGGATTATTTGCGTGCACTGACCATTTTTTCCGAGAGCATTGGAGCCGTAGTGTTGCAAGTGACAGACCATCCTCGCATCGATTGGGTACAAGCACGTCATCCGTTGTTGCAGCAATCGTTGGCTCGTCATGGAGGGAAAATCATTCCGCTCGACGTCAGTTTGCGTCGCGGTCAGCGCATATTGCTCATCTCGGGGCCGAACGCGGGCGGAAAGTCCGTGTGCTTAAAGACGGTTGGTCTGCTGCAATATATGCTTCAATGTGGTATGCCTGTTCCCGCCGACGAGCGTTCGCATGCAGGGGTGTTCAGCGATATTATGATAGATATAGGAGATGAACAGAGTATAGAAAACGACCTTTCTACCTACTCTTCGCACCTCATGAATATGAAGATGATGATGCAGCATGCTGGACCGCGCAGTCTGTTGCTCATTGACGAGTTTGGCGGGGGCACAGAACCCCAGATTGGAGGAGCTTTGGCGCAAGCCATTATGAAACGCTTTGTGAGCAATCTCAACTTTGGCATCATCACCACGCACTATCAGAATCTGAAACATTTCGCTGAGCGAAATCAATCTGTGGTTAATGGTGCTATGCTCTATGATAGCGCACAAATGCGTCCGCTGTTTATGCTTCAAATAGGCAATCCAGGAAGTTCCTTTGCCATTGAAATTGCGCGCAAGATGGGCATACCTTCCGATGTAATCGACTATGCTACGAAATTGGTGGGAAAAGACTACGTGATGAGTGATAAGTATGTGCAAGATATTGTTCGCGACAAAGTATATTGGGAGAACAAGCGCCGCAACATACGCTTGCGCGAGCAGCAACTGGAGGATACAATTGCTAAGTATGAGCGCGAGATGACCGATTTTCAGCAAGAGCGCAAACAAGTAATGGCACAGGCAAAGGCCGATGCAAAGCATCTGCTCGACGAATCTAATGCCAAGATTGAGAATACCATTCGCTCTATCCGCGAGGCACAAGCCGAGAAAGAGAAGACGCGCGAGGCACGCAGTGAACTGGCCGAGTTTAAAGCTCATTTGGAAGAAAATACAGATGAACAAGATCGCATAGCACGTAAAATCGCCAAGATACAACGTCGTCAGCAACGACGCGACCAAGGTGGAGAAAGCGTTAAGGCTCGCAATGCAGCTAGTCAAGAAGCTGCAGCCGCCAAACTTCGAGGCATGGCGAAGGAAACGGCTCAAATGGCTACTCAGTGCGGAAAGGCGATAGGGCCTTTAACTGTTGGGAGTTATGTACGCATACAAGGTCAGACCTCTGTTGGGAAAATCGAAGAAATTTCTGGACGCACGGCCAAGGTTCTCTTCGGTATGATGTATACGCAAGTTCCACTCAAGCGTTTGGAACCTGCCGAAGCTCCCAAGGAAACAACACCTGCTATGGGGGTAGCGGCTACTTTTGTCAGCAAGGAAACACGTGATGCTATGCACGAGAAGAAGTTGCACTTCCGTCCCGAAATCGACATTCGAGGCATGCACGTAGATGAAGCCCTCACTGCTGTATCTTATTTTATCGATGATGCCATACAACTAGAGCAATCGCGTGTGCGTATCCTTCATGGCACAGGCACGGGTGCTTTGCGCGAATTGGTTAGGAACTATCTAAAGACCGTCCCCGGTGTGCGCAGCTTCCGCGATGAGCACGTACAGTTTGGCGGAGCTGGTATCACGGTGGTAGAACTCGCGTAGTGAGTTCCGTGTATAAAGGTAGATTATTATCGTATACTTTCATTTAGTTCTGTGGGCAAAACGAGATGCTTTGCTCACAGAACTAATTGTTTACAGAACTGATTATTTTTCTTAGCAATTAAAGTTTGGGATTAAGTATGGGCGGGCTTTCAGTCCGCCTTGGTCATATCCGAAATTAAGATGAGTATTCCCAACCACATGCCCGCGAGATAAGGAAACGACTTTCTTTAGAGAAAACTTCTATTTATCATTCGTAGATGTACATCTTATCGTCCGTAAATGTACATCTTACCGTCGTTCACTGCCCATCGGTAGCTTTACCGCTGCCGAGCGGTAGCTTTACCACAGGCCTGTGGTAACTCTACCACTGCCGTGCGGCAGCGCTACCACAGGCCTGTGGTAGAGCGTTCACTGCCCATTGAACGACGGGAAAGTCTTCAAAGAGAAACGGAATAGCCTAGGTTTGGGTACGATAATGACGAAGTTTGTAGCACTCCACTCGCTGTTTACGCATTCCTCCGTTTGCAAAGGGGAATTTCTATCAAAAATATTCAACGTGATACCACAGTATCAAGCCTACCAATGGGGGCACTTGCAAGAGCTATTGGCGAACAGCGGGAAGTTACATATTAAATAGGGCTATCACCAATGAGCACTTGCGGAGAGCAGGATATGTTACTTTAATGGGTGAATATCTCGAATGGCACCCAAAATAGGAACCGCCGTATGCCGAACGGCACGTACGGTGGTGTGAGAGGTCGGTAAACATGAAAGTAGGAGATAAACACCTATGATTAGTGTTTACCTCCTACTCGATTTGTTTTATTCTTTCACGATTTGCGTGATGCGCCTGATGTCTTCGTTACGTTGGTTGATGATGAGCGGTACACGTTCCACCACCACCATAGAAGTGTCGAGCCCCAATGCCTTTGGCTCGTCAATACCGATCTTGCTGATAAGGGCATAGATGCTCATCAGTAGGTTCTGTTGGCGGTTGACGGAACTCTCCGGATAATACACGCGGTGGATGATGATGAATCGGAAATCGCCAGGAATACCGCTTTTGCGGAGTGACGGATAGGTGCTGGTCAGATCAACTTTTCCTTCAGCCACAAGGTCTTCCACCACTTGCCTCAAGTAGAGGCTCACCCGGGGCTCTATGCGGAAACCTATGTTCAAGGTTAAGCTGTAAAGCGTGTCGGGCACTAGGGTTTCGCAGCTATACTCCAAGGTGTCTGGTGTGTCAGCAAACTCCATGTTGATAAGCCAGTAATGGTCAGCACGTTTAGGTTGCTTGTTGATGATGGAGTAGAGCAACTTATCGTCTACGGTGCCTTCTTTGTTGGCATGGTTTATATAGACAAGGTTGGAGGCGTACTTGGGGATGCTCTCGTCTGCTTTGATGTCGGAGATAATCTGATAATAGTCATCTAGAGGTTTTGTGCTAATGTAATGGCGGCGTATTTTCATGGCTCTAACCCATACATACATCATCAGGAACAAAATTCCGCCAATAAGCATTGTACACCATCCTCCTGCGAGAAACTTCGAAAGGTTGGCTGCCAGGAAGATGGCTTCGATGGTGCAGTATATGCCCATAAACAATATTGTGAGGATTCGCGACACGCCCTTGCTGTGTAGGTAGAAACCGAGCAACAGGGTGGTCATCAGCATGGTTATGGTGATGGCGAGCCCGTAGGCAGCCTCCATGTGAGAGGAGTCGCGGAAGAATAGGATGATGAGTACCACGCCGATGTACATGGCGAGGTTGATCATCGGGATATAGAGCTGTCCTTTAACGTGTGTAGGATGCTTGATTCGCATGCGGGGCCAGAAGTGCAGGTTCATGGCTTCGCTCAATATGGAGAAGGTTCCGCTGATAAGTGCTTGGCTCGCAACGATAGCCGCACCCGTGGCCATGATGATGGCGAAGAACAGCATGCTCTGCGGCATGATGGAAAAGAACGGATTCACGGACAAGGCTGCCGACGTATGGTTTAGTACCCATGCTCCTTGTCCCAGATAGTTGAGAATAAGCATGGTCTTTACAAAGGCCCAACTGATGGTGATGTTTTTTCTGCCGCAATGTCCCAAGTCGGAGTAGAGGGCCTCTGCGCCAGTGGTACAGAGAAATACGGCACCCAGAATTAAAAACCATTCAGGAGACTTTGTCAGCAGCATAGCTGCGTAATAGGGATTGAAAGCCTTCAGTATCAGAGGGTAAGAAGTAATGCTGACGGCTCCCACTACGCCAAGAAGCAGAAACCATAGCAGCATGAATACTCCAAATGACTTGCCGATGCTCTCTGTGCCAAATCGTTGTACGAAGAAGATGATGGTGATGATGGCAAGCGTGATGGGAATGACCGGCAGGTCAGGACTGATGCTCTCGAGGCCTTCGATGGCTGTGGTAACTGTAATAGCTGGGGTGATGATTCCGTCTGCTAGCAAAGTGCTTGCGCCAATAATAGCCAATATGTAAATCCACTTGCTCTTGAGGCGGCGCAGAAGAGCGTAGAGGGCGAGTATGCCTCCTTCGCCATTATTATCGGCTCGCAGAGCCACACATACATATTTGATGGTGGTCTGTAGGGTGAGTGTCCAGATGATACAGGACAATGCGCCCAGGATGGTGCTCTCGTCGATGGCTTCTCCAGTATGGATGATGGCCTTCATTACGTAGAGGGGGGATGTTCCGATGTCTCCAAAAACGATGCCTAATGTGATGATCAGTCCAAGAAAGCTAAAATGATGATAGTTAGTAGCTGAATATTCTGATTTTTTTCTCATACTTCTTCTCTTGTTTAGTTGAATATTATCCTTTTGAACAAAAAAATAAATCTTTTCGATTATTAAATAGCGTGCAAATGTATGGAAAAGAGAAGTAAAATATGATTTGTTTGACAAAAATTATAGCAATTAACATCTGATAAAAATCCTCTACAGCCGTGCGTGATAGGGAACGGGAGAGACTCTGGTCGAAAGCATCCATGTGTTGAGGAAGAAAACGTTTACAGACCAGTCTAAGGCCATGAATTTTCTCTGCCTCATCGTTCACTATTTCAGCCTTGCCGAATGCAATGGCTGATTTGAATTACAGGGTGAAATCACCGTCCTTCGGTTCAACCGTAGGTGCACAACGGGTTACGGCTGAAAGGCAAACTTCTGGATGACCCTTGATTGCCTCTAGCTCCTTTCCTTCCAAGGCACCATGAAAATACTAGTTCACATCATCATCTGATGCGAACGAAAGCGGTAACCCGTAGGATTTGCCGCTTTCGTCAATAAAACTTACAGTTGTATACGGAGTCTTGTGTATTATTTCCAATGCTCATTGGCTATCCATTGCTCTTGACCCCTTTCTCATTTTTATCCTTTGTACTTAAACACTTTAACCATATCTTTGTCGCCACCCACGAGCTGGCTGCATTTATTCAACATACCTGTATCGACGAAACTGCATTTCTCCATGACTCTTCCCGATGCTGGATTGCCTGTGAAATGATCTGCCCAGATGTTTCCGAAATGTTTCACTTGGATGCAGTAGTCGAGCATCAGCTTCAAGGCTTCAGTGCAGATTCCCTTGTTCCAATAAGGCTTTCCTACCCAGTAGCCCACCTCGCAGTCGTTTTCTCCGATAGGAATGTTGCTGTTTTCGTGGGTATAGTAGCCGATGCAACCGATAGCCTCGCTAGTCTCTTTCAAGACAATCGCCCACGTCGTGTCATTATGAAAAAAAGTACGGATAATCTCCCGACTTTCTTCCACTGACTTATGTGCAGGCCATCCAGCACGTGGACCAATATCAGGGTCTGAGGCGTACTTATAGAGCGCCTCTGCATCCGATTCCTGCCAAGGCCGAAGTAAAATTCTTTCTGTTTCCATCAGATTATTTCAATATCTTGCAGTCTATTGTTTTGTATGCTTATCCCAGCCAGTCGGTAAAGATTAGTATACATTCGTGTACCTTCTCAAAGAATTTCCCTATCCATTGCTTAATGTCCCTCCAACAATAAATATCATTCATTATAGTACCCATACGTATTCATTCTTTCAACTACTTTTTTTATCACTTTAAAATCCCAATTTCACATCCTTGCCGAATGGTGCGAGCGAAAGCCCTGCCATCTTGAAATGCTGTTTTCCCCATGGAATGCCGATGATCGTGATACATAAGAGAAAGCCGAAGAACAGATGCATGAGACAAGCCCATAGTCCTCCGAAAATCAACCAGAGTAAATTCAACGGAATACGAATGCAACCTGTTGGACTATTCGTTTCTCTTACCGTAGAACCAAAAGGCCATAGGCAGAGCAGACCAATCTTGAATGTCTGTAATGCAAAGGGAATGCCGATGATGGTACATGCAAGAGCAAGACTGCCTGTGAAATAACCGATGGCAGATTCGAGACCTCCGAAAAGCCACCAAAGTAAGTTCCCTATTATGCGCATAAGATTATTCTTTTATATTCTTGTTAATTTCTTGCCATTCCGGATGTTCTTCCAGATGATTGGTCTTTACCAGTACACTTTGGAAACCGAATTTCCTACCAGCTTCGGCATTCTCTGAGCGGTCATCGAAATAGAGGGTAGTGGCAGGATTCAATCCTGTTTGCTGCGTCATCTCTTCATATATTTCGACGGAAGGCTTCTCTTTCCGCATGGCGTATGAGAGGAAAACTCCATCAAACAAATCGTCTGTGGAATATCCCAGCTGCTTCATCAGACTGACTGATTTCTGCCAAAGCGTGTCGTTGATGTTGCTGAGCAGATAGACCTTGTATCGCTTCCGAAGCTTGACCAATGCCTCCAGTCTTTTCACGGGCAGATTGCCACACAACTCTTCGAGGACTTTTTCAATATCCCCGGTTGTAGTCCCTTTGCGGCAAAGACTCAGCATTTCTTTCAAAGTCACAACTTCCGCCACCAGACCATTAATATATTGGTATATCAGTCTCTTGATCTTACGGAAATGGATTAGTCGCTTGAATGTCGTAACGCCCAGGCTATTCATGGCTTTCACAACAGAAGCATCATCAATGTTCACGATGACGCCACCATAATCAAAGACGAGTGTTTCTATCTGTTTCATGGTTGCAGAATCTATTTTACGATTTCTTTTCCTGCTGCCTGCCAGCCATTAAAGCCGGAATCGAGTTCTATTACCTGATAGCCGTTCTTTGTCAATATAGCTGCGGCATTCTTGCTTCGCTTGCCGCTTCGGCAGTTCACGGCGATAGTCTTGCTTTTGGGAAGAGTGGCGGTGGCCTTCTGCTCGAAGTCTGATTTCAGTACGTCAATGTTGATTGCGCCACGAATATGCCCATTGGCAAACTCCTCTGCGGTTCGTACGTCGAGACGGATTACTGTGGTGTCAGCGATGGCTTTCTCATATTCATCTGCCGAAAGACTCTTATAGACCTTATTTTGCGCCTGACAGGGAAACAAGCTTGATAGCATGGTTATGATGCTCAAGATAAATATTTTCTTCATACTATTCTGTTCGTTTTTTTATGTCAAGAATGGATCAAGTGTAGCCAACAGTTCGGCTTTATCTACCACACCGCTTGTGCGCCACAATACTTCTCCGTGGCGGAAGAGCATCAGCGTTGGCACGGATTGGATGCGGTATTGGCTTGCAGTTACGCCATATTTATCTACATCCACTTTGATAATTCGGATGCGGTCTTTCAATACACTCTTCACCTGTTCCAAAATGGGGTGCATCATCTTACAAGGTTGGCACCATGTGGCAAAGAAATCAACCAGAACAAGCTGGTCGCTATTGATTACGTCATTGAATGTCTCCATAATTATTTGTCTATTTCTGTGAAACGATTGAAAGTTCTGCCATTCCTCGTTACTTGCCGATGGCGAAAGGTTACTTTCCGATGCAGCATATTTACATCACTGATTGTCAGTGACCATTCATTTTAATCGGTACAACCTCTGTTTTTACAAATACACAGGATGTGGGGACAAATGCAAACCGTTGTATTTCATTGCTTTGCATATGCGTGTTGTACCGCCTCTTTTCAGCCCTTTTGTGGAATGTCCGATATCAGATACAATGTATTGAGTAATAGGGTATTTCCGTAGGTATGTTACAGAACGCTTGTTGAATACAAAGGTAGTGAAAGGCGAATACAGAGCCAAATTTATTTGAACTTTGTTGAGCCGCATCCATAATCTGACGCAAGAAGAACTCTCGTTAAAGTCAGGTTTGGGCTTGCGCTTTGTGCGAGACCTTGAACAAGGCAAAGAAACGTTGCGCCTCGATAAAGTGAATCAGCTCCTTGACTTTTTCAATTATGAAATGGTAGCAACTACTAAAATTGATAATCAATGAGACAAGCCCATATATTTTACAAAGACCAATTGGCAGGTATCCTGACAGAAAATTGTTGAAGGAGCGGCTTGCGAGGATTTCCACAAAAACTACAAAACGGTAATATACACAATGCTATGGATATATTAAGTCTCACCCAAATAACATCATTGTTCATCCTAACTTTAATAGAAAGAGACGATGGACAAAAGAAACAAATTGTGGAGACGCCAACAAATAGCTCGTGTGTTTAAGGCTCGTATGATTTTGTATGCCGCTTATGGTCATTGCATCATTCGTGAGGATGGAAGCTATTATGAACATCCTCATTGGTTTGAGTTGGCAAAAGACAAATGGGCGCAAGTCTACAAAACTACAGGAACTCCGTGTAGCTGTTGGATGTGTAGAGGATTTGAATATGACCGCAAGGAGTATAAGAAAGAAACTTTGCGTATTATTCGGGAATCTAAGGAGTAATTTAAGGTTTAGCGCAAATTAACCAATCGTACGGATGGCGATGGACCCCAGTCTGAGTATAACTCGAAAAGGAAAGTATCAGTTTATCACAGACCACACTATGGGCTGTGACGAATAAATATGCCATATAACGACACAGACTTACGGATTTTAGTTACCTTTAGCGAGGAAATGGTATTTGGTTTTATAGAGAAAAGATATAAACTTCAGAGGTAAGCCCTAATTTGACTGCTTACCAACCTTGTGCTCCTACGAAAAATTTAACGGACTATTGATCCTTCAAATCATTATAAAGGTAAATCAGAGCCGTGACACAGTTCAGTTTACACCACCGGTAAATGTGAAAGTAGGAGGTAAATGCCTTTTATGAATAACATTTACCTCCTACCCAATTTTACGCAATCCTTATCCCGAACTCGCGTTTATACGTTTTTTGTTTTCATGAATGTTGCAGTAAACTCCTTGCATTTACGCATGTCCTGTTTTGATGATGCAATCGAGTAGGGACTATATTTTTCAAACATGTCAAGACCACGACCAAGTGTAATTGTCCATCCTGTATCTGTTTTGATACATCTGTCATGGAAGTCTCTGAATTTGTACGTAAATTCAATACCATATGAAGCAAGATCATCCTTGATGTCATCAAGCTTGTCTATCAAATCTGGAATCTTTTCTTCCTCCTCATTAGTGATGAGATTGAGTTTCAAATCATCCACTGGACGTGTATTGATAAGCATCAGAGCAAATTCCATGAAGTTCTTTACTTGCCAAGGAGCTCTGATATATGGATCTTCGACTGTAATTTCATTTGCTGTAGCCATGTATGGAGCGAAGAGCTTCTCGTAGCTTACACCTGTCTGTCCCATTCGGAAACTCATACACTTCTCTTGAAGTACAGGAATGCGAGGGCGTTTGCCTATATGAGTTGCAGTTTCAGCTTGCTCATGCGCTGTAGCTTCTGGCATACCTTCATTCATCGGTTGTGTATCAGCATCTGTCAACTCTCCATTTGGATTTGTAGGAGCGTTGATTGGTACAATAAGCTGATTGCTCACTTTCTCCAAAGTCTCCACACTCATCTCTATACCTGTTTTCAGGTTGACGTACTTGAACTTTGCAGGTTCTGCCAAGAAGGTTTCATCAATCACATAGAGCTGATCCTTCACACGTTTACGACCTTCTGCAGCAAAGTCAACCAACTCATAGGCCTCCTGGTCTGTCATTTTACCATCAGGATAGATGAGTTTCATCATGCCCGAGAAAGTCTTACGGATAGCCAGATGGTCACGCTCTGAAAGTGAACCGTCAAATTTCGCATAGTCATTCAGCACTGCGGTTCTGTCATCATTGCGCATTTCGTGAAGCACGGCTGCAATGTAGTCAGTAATAAGACCATATCCCTTGGAGAAACTGTTCTTCTTCAGCATCTTGATTTCCCAACCTGGATTGTAGAGATGGATGCGGTCGAGGAAGGCCCCCTTGATAAATGATGTAGGAATACTCTCAAACAGATGACTGTTCTTCAACATATATGGCACTGTATGCTTGGTATTACCTACAAAAGACATAGATGCACTTGCCTCGTGGGTTCCCTTACCTCGGTTGAACGACTTGTTGGCAAGATAGTTCTGCATCGTGTCGATGAGCACAGCATCCACATTACGGCCTTTCTGCTGCTCAAACTCGTCCCATGCCACTACATCCCAATAGCCTACCAATCCGAGAATCTCCTTGTTGCCCTGGATTTTCACGAAAAGTCGGGCTGAGGTTACGTCACCACCGCTGACAAGTACGCCATAAGGAGACAGTTCCTGGAACACATGAGACTTACCTGTACCCTTTGGACCCAATTCCATGAAATTGAAGTTGTTCTCAACATGAGGGAGAAGACGAGCCAGCGTGATGAACTTCTCACGGCGGTTCATTGCTTCTGGGTTCAGACCCACGGTGTGCATTAGGAAGTCAATCCATTCCTCTGTAGTGAAGTTCTTGCGTTGGTCGATATATTCCTGCAGGTCGATATTTGAAATCTGGATAGGCTTCAATGTCTGGATTTCCCATCTCACCTTGACGCTTTCACCACTGATATAACCGATGGTTACGATGCACCAAACTCCATTGCCACTAAGCAGTTTGGGGTTCTTACGCACGTAGCCTGTACCAATTGGTACTCCAGTCAATCCCAGGTTGGCAAATGTAGCCTGGTACTCATCGTTCTTCTCGTTGAGTACAACGGTCACTTTATCGATGATGCGATGTCTGCCATTCTCACGTATGATTCCTTTTACTGATTCTGCTTCAGCACGGTGAACATAGTTGTTTTGGATAACTTGCTTCACTTTTTCCAAACCTTCGTTGATGATTTCTTCATCATCACTGGCGCAATACTGCCCTAGCAGGTATTCCAACACGTATGTAGGAACAGGCAGACCTCCCTTCACGAGGAAAGCCAAATCCTTTCTTACCACTTTGCCTATGAAGGCATTCATTACTTTCTGTTGTAAATCCATATGCAGTATTCCTTAAAAATCTTGTTCTATCATTGTATTGTTCTTCACTGTCTCACGTACAAGTGGATTCAGTTTGTCATCCACATCGTAGATTCTAAGCTGTAACATACTTGCATTGACAGATTTATTCAGATTGAGTGTCACTTCAAACACACGATTGTTCAAGTTCGTTGCATCGGTGCTGTTCAGTGTCACTTCCTTTTCCTGGGTTACAGGATCGTCACCATTGTAAATACAGCAAACCACCTTGCGCTCCATCACGGTCATGCTTACTGCTTCCGACTGTATCATCTGGAACTTCAATCGACTGCTCACCATATTCAAGTTGTGGCTCATCAGCGCAACACCCACTTTTTCTGTCTTGTTGGTGCGACGTAACTGACTCTTGATGACCGGGATAATCATTTCTTGCATAGATGCGCCACCATGAGCAAAGTTGTAGCCCCCCGGTGCTGCCAGTCGATTAGTTCCGATAGGTACTGCAACCTGCAAAGGAGTCGCGCTCTTAATAGAAGATACTTTGTCAAGAGGGAATTTTACTATATCCTCAAAAGTATCGTTGCTGTCTGTGAGATAATATCTTGTCTTCTTCTCTATAGCAGAGTCTGTAATGCTATGTTTGTCCTTATCTTCAAACTTCATGTCATTATAGAGGAATCCATGATCTGCTGTAAGAAGTACATTTGTTACATTCCACGATGCATGCAGGCGCTTTACCAGTACCGTCAGTTGCTCAATGGCCTTTCTGCAAGCGCTGATCACCTCGAACGGACTTTGTGAATGTCCGGCTTCATCTATCGTGTCGTAGAAAATATACACCAATGAACGTTTGAAGAGTTCACGCATGGATTGTGCGTCGCCGTTCATCACGTCTTCATAGCGTGTACAGATGGCTCCTTCCCGATATTTGCCCAGATGGGCTGTTCGCTGTTCAGTAGTTGTCAGCAATGTTCCATCCACCATCATATCTGTGCCATTCAACTCTAATGAGTGATGAGGGAGGAGGGCAGGCTTGCAATACTTGGTTTCCGTAGGAAGCATTGCCTGGTATGCATCTATTGTAGCAATATGCTTTTCCTTTGCCAGTTCCTGCATCAGTTCCTTTGCCACCTCATATCTCAGCGCATCGCATACGATGACAACCTGCTTTACGCTGGTATCTGACTCATTCTTGTAGAAATCTTCCTGACGCTTTAATCCGGTCTCAGTAAACCATGCGCCTTTTTCTTCGACGCATGTCAGCCATTCGAGGTTAAGAACGTTAGTTATCTTAGCATATTCCAAGTCCAACTGGCGCTTGGCAGAACTCAATGTCTGCTCTATAGGATTCTCCTTCGTGATGAGTTCGTGGTATGCTTCCAATGTACGGCGATAGTAGAGATCTACAAGATAGAACTCTTCTGTATATTTTTCTATATACTCCTTGGTGCTGTTGAGTTTCAGCGTTCCAAGACCTCTTACCTGAGCATAGTATAAAGCTGACTGCTCTATGAATCGGATGGCAATCTGAATGTCACTATCTACAGGAAGCTTCAATGACAACTCACGCATGCGGTCGTTCACCTGCTCCGGGTCTGCCATCAGCTTTTCTTCTACAATCTCTTTCAGTATTGGCCAGCAGAGTGACTCTGTAAGATAGTAGTAGTTGGCATCAATACCATAGATATTGATGATTTCCTCTTCCTTGATGTCTGCTGCCAAAATACCCATTGCCTGGGCAAACTTCTCTGACAGTTGGCGGTCGTGGGTACCCAACTCATAGATTTTGTTCACCTGGTCAAGTACTACAGAATTGCTGATTTTGTACTGTTTGTAGGTGTCTCCCGGTACTGCGTCTAAAAGCTGAGTGATGCTATTGTACTTCAGGCTCTCTGCCACGTTTTTCATCTTGATGGCAGCGTTAAAGTTAGGAGTTAAGCCAAAGAGCTTATCCAACTTTTCTGATAATGCCTTTGAAGCATCAAAATTTTTGCTGAGCTTGTACCAGAAGTCAGTACGCTTTTTCTCTTCTGCTATTCCATCCAGAATAATCATCTTGATAATGAGCTGTTCCCATTCCTGTAGTTTCTTCTCGCTAAGATAATTGGAAATGAAGGCACGGCAAACCATATCCTCGCTGAACGATGTACAGTCAATATGTCCATTAAGGATGTTGCTTACCTTAGAAAACATGATTTCGCCAATGTTCTTCTTTACGAAACTGCGGAATTTCTCAGGAAGATTATATTGTTGCATGTAGCTGGCGTAGTCTTCTTCCTTATATTCCATGTTGGCTTTCAGCATATCGAGCAAAGGGAAACTAAGCTGCTGTTCCTCTGTATGTGGATAAACCTGTTCCGGGAAGAGCAGAACCACATGCTTGTCCTTCCAATCGTTCTCGATGGCATACTTCGCATTAAACCACGCACCATCAAACACCTTATATATATAGTCGTCATTCCACTGCTTCATCTCGTCCAACTCGTTCTGAATGATGTTCATCTTGTCGAAGATGAAGAGCACATGAAGTTGTGGATTGCGCTCGAAGTAGTTGTATATTCTATCTTGTACCATTTCTCTTTATCTTAAATTTTATAAGTACTTCATCAAGTATTTTTTATCACTTTTGGAAATATTCCCATCAAGAATAATTTTTTTTAATTTCTCCTTATAAATATCATTCATAAACAATTTCGTTCTTATTTCATCATTAAAACCTAAAATCCAATCTATCTTTACCATTTTAGGTTTTGGATAGTCAAACGGAGAAAGATAAAATTGCAAGCAGTCATTCTCTTTCGCAAGTTCATCAATATAACTATATAGATGTTCATAATGAGAATCTTTCCTTATTTCAGCAAGAAGGAAGAGGGTTTTATCTCTTAGTTCATTCTTATCTTTTTCTAACAGAACTTCAAAACGCTCTACGGGAAAGTTTTCTATTTCATTGTGCTTGATGAAGTAAATGAAATCATACAAATTTCCAATTCTCGACAAAGAAAACTCACGTATTTCATTCCGCAACTCATTTGTAACTATTGAATAGATAAAACTTATCTCTGTAACAATATTTTCCTTATTCTGCAATTTATTAAAGCCAAACTCATCATAAGTTATATTGGCATCATGTAAAATTTTGACTATGTTGAATATGCATTGAGCATATTCTTTATAATCGGAAGTTGTACAGAGTAATTTCCACAATAGAGCTTTTGCCGAGGCTTCATCAGGAGAATAGTTTTCCAATATTTCTTCTATTAAGATATTATCAAACTGCATAGAATGATCTTGTGATTGATACTTAATGAGTACTTTATATAAATCTTCTTTGTTTACTTTTTCTTCCTTAGATTTACTCACAAGAAGTAAAAGATTTCGAAGAGGATTATACAAGCAATCGTTCTCTCTGAAAGCCAGTATTTGCTCTTCTGCTAATCCGCCAAGGCATAAATTTATATACTCTATTCCATCATTGTCGATTTTTAGAGAACGAATTTCATACCCTTTAAAGATAGCTTTAAGACGTTTGGTCTCTATGCTGAAAATCAAAGATTCCAACATTTTGTTATCTAAGGATGTAATTTTAGTACATCTAGCCAATCCTCCGAACATAGTTGCTGATGGAGTAGCAAAGCTATTAAGAATACCTATTGCGTTGTTTTCGCAAATAGATTTAAAATAGCCATTGTTATCACAAATGATATAGTTCGCCCATGAAAACATTGACTCACGCTCATATAAGGACATTAGTCGAACGATATTGCTGTTTATAGAGCAACCTCCTTTCTCTGCTGACTTTCTCTGCTGATATATTTCTTCCCTTAAATGCTCTGTACTTAGAGCATGACTTCCTATAGATCTGAATGAAATCAAATCTTGAAAAATCGTCTTAATCTCAGCATCTAATGGTAAATTACCCAAAATAGTTTCAAGACTTTCACTTGTAGCTAACTCTATTTCTTTGTCAACATCATATTCATTTGAAAGTACAAGTTGGAAATAAACCCCATGACGTATCGACCATAAATTGTATCTGCATATAAAATACAATATATATCTTTGTCTTTCCCAATATAATGGCAACAACTTGGCATAGATACGATATGCTTCTCTATAGTCACCCAACATATACAATGCATACGGCAACTCCAAATCTTCAATTGTATAAGTTGTTTGACGAGCTCTCAAACTCTTCAGTTTATTATTTACATTTACAGAATCAAAGCGATGAATATAGTACTGCGTAGAACAACCTATATATTTATCAATATGTTGAAGATAATTGTTATCTATAATTTCCATATCATCAATCTCATACAGATAGTTATAATAAGCTATCTGTAAAAGTAGCCGTACATTTATGGTTGGATGTTTAATAAGAAATTTTCTTTTTGCCTGATTTGTTTTCAATTCTTTTGCCATTTTCTTAAAATACTCCAAACCTGTCTGTAGTCCCTCGGAATGTGTGTTCCAATACATTTTTTCAGGTTCTGGGAAAAAACATCTTAACCCGTCACCAAAATTTTTTAATTCGCTAAGATATGGCTTGATACGTTCATAGAGATATAGTACCAAATCTTCTTTTGATATGGCGCTATAATTCTTTATAGCATGAAGAGTCTTGTCTGTGTATTGTCCTATACCAGACAAGGTATTTGATGGATATGCAGCACCATCAATACTATCAAGTTCTTCCTCTGAAAAATGTAAAATATTGACACCTTTTTCCTCGAAATATTTTTTTGTTATATCATCAGGGGTGTCATAAGATAACAAATAAACTCTCTGCATATCTTCTGAAAGAATATTTTGTAATTCGTTCATTATCATCTTCAGATTCAAGTCTGCAAAAGAGAAACCAACGAACAATACCAATTTACTTGCAAAAAGGGACTGCACAAAAGCCCTTATCAGAGGAAAATTATTTTTATAGTCAAAATAATCTTTCTCCGTAAGAACTATATTGTCGGTCGCATAATCTCCATGCATCTTAACCAAACAATGCTGCTTTTCCATTTGTGGAATATCCTTGTCTTCCCTAATGATGTCATATTGCTTAAATTCATTGGCTAATTCTTGCTCAATCAAATCATCATAGTTTGTAGTGATAATATGACACGGATTAAGTGCAATAATGCTTTTATGCAATGGATTTGGAACAGCCTTATTATAGAGCAAAACATTTTTGATCTTGTCCATATATTCCTTATGTCCACGTGAATCCTTATACATTTGTGCCAATTTAAGCACGTCATTTTCTTTGCTTAATTCACTTGGAAGTTCTTCCATCATAGAACAAATCAAATTATTCCACGTTGGAATGCCGGAGTTTTGTGAAACCCCGGCTCCGACAAATACAACAAGTTTATCTGTCCTGCTTGCATGTTGTATTCTAAGTAGATTTGCAATCTGTTGTTTATCCATTGCGTATATTTTGTTTACTTTATTTTCTTCAACACATCCCCGAACTTGGCATAGTTCACCACTACGCCATCGTCGAGGTCGAAGCTGATGGCTTGTTCGGCTACTACTTGCAGGCGCTCGTGGTATTCACGGCACTCATCGAGTTGCTTCTGCAGAGCCTGTAGCTGCTTGGTCTCTTTGGTAGAGAGTTCGGCACGACGGGCATCGAGCTTGTCGATTTCTGACTCCAGGTGTTCGATATAAGGGAGGAGATACTTCGAGCGCACACGTTCTGCGGTGTAGGCATTCATGCGATGCATGTAGGCGATGACCTGGAAAGCACCCTTCTTGGATGAGAACAACCAGTAGATAGGGCGGTTCTGATACATCTTCTTGTGGTCTTTCCAGAAGTCCTTTACGAAGTATTGCTCCAGAGTCTTGCCGAGGCATTTTTCTACATAGTTAAGGTTTGCCACATGCTCCTCGTTGCCCAATGCCACACGGATGAAGTCGGCAAAGCGGGCTGAGGCGTTGTCGGAGAAGCCACAGTCGTTAGGCATGAGCGGCATGATGCCGTCGTCATCTATTTCCCATTGTTCCCCCTTGTATTCGTAAGGAGCAATCTCCTCATCGGTAGGGTTAGGGTGGGCAATGTGGAGTCCTGGCTTGTCAAGACGGTAGCGTCCGAGCATACAGCCCACAGAATAGCTGATGAGTTGCTTCATAATCACATCATCTTGCCAATCTAAATAAGAATCACCCGTAACAGTCAATATAGCACCATCTGAATCTGTTAATATACTACCATCATTATCACTCAGACTATACTGATCTGTTATCTTTATTTCTCCTTGTTGAAGTATGGTGATTTCATTCAATGGAATATCAGGAGTCAGCTCGTCTTGTAGGCCATAGATGTCGATGAACTGGCGGTTGAGCTTTTCCTCGTTCTTATGCAGCTGCATGAACTTGCGCTCCCACTTCGTCTTGTATTGCTCCATGCGCCATTCCAAGTTGCCGAGCTGTGGGGCAGCAGGGGAAATGCAGATATGTTCGCCCGTCTCCTCGAAATGCTTCTCTATCTCGTAGTCGATGTTCTCCATGTAGGTGTCGGTATCGATGGATAGAAGTTCGTTGCGCTGGAAATCCCAGGAGGTTTCGTGGGCATCCCAGTCTTGCTTGCTGATGGATATGTTTTGTTGAACGATATTGTCTATCGTTTGTCTTATTTTATCTTCAATTACCTTATGATACGGTATCTTTCCAACTGGACCTTCGTGATAATCCATTGTTGGAGAATATACTTTTAAGAAATAGTTAACTAAAGGTGAATTAAGGTATGCCATCAAAACATTATTATCTGATGTGTTGTTTGGGAAACAAACAGAACCTTTAGTTTCAAACAGCCAATTCTTATCGAAGTATCTAAATGCTGGTTTCCCCGAAGAAATCGTAGACCAAGTGCATCCTATTTGCTTAAAATAGAATGATTGGTTTTGAGGCCTTGAGGCAAGTTTGCCATTAGTACTATAGAAATTCTTTATTTCATGACCATCACATTCCCAGTTGATACAATAATCGATATTGCCAAACCATTTTCTAAAAGAACCACCTTTTGTGCAAGGAACCCATTTAATTCTTCCTCTTTTATTCTTATCTATTTCCCATATATATCTTAGAAAACGATTATTATCGCCTGTTGCAATACCTTGTTTGGGGGCTGCTGCATTTGCAATAGTATTACTATTTTCAATTAATTCAAGAGTTTTTCCTGATAACCAATAGCCGATAGGCGCACCCGGAATCTTCTCAAAGTCCTTCTGCTCCACATTCGAATAAAGAATGCGGTTACCATCCTCATTTCCATTTATATGAGAGAGGAATAGTTGTTCCTTATCTGCACAATTTTTGCCATCCACAAGACGATAGTACACACCACCTTGTGAAGTTGGTTCATGCTTACTGAGAACAAAAGCAGTGTTCTGCACTACCTCACCCGACAATTCATCAAAGGTGCGAGGACCTAGATGGAGCATGTTGTCGATATTATAGTCCTTCAAGAACTGTGTGCGCAACTTCTCGAAAGAAGATAGGAACATCCAACTCTGCATATTGATTTGTGCCATTTTGCCGTCATCAACAAGATGCTCCATGCCCATCTGCATGAATACAGAGAAGAGGTCAGCCTTGCTGTCCTTATACTCGTCCTTCACATACTTGCTCAGCACACCATTCATATTTTTACTGCCCATATATGGAGGGTTCATCACGAACGCATGATACTTCTCTGTAAGGGCGAGAATAACTTGAACACCAGGGATGAGTGCCTTTATTTCGTCAGGGCAATCGTCAATGCCTTCCTCTGTCCAGTCCTCGTAGTAGTTGCGGAGCATGGCAAGGTAGTCCTCGTCATCGTTAAACTTCATGATGCTACCAAGATCGTTGGCATCCATGAGGAGTTCCATATCCTGTTCAAGCATTTCACCAGCAATTGTCTCATAGCCACCCATGAACTTCAAACAGGCACTGTCAAGACCTAATGATACAGACTCTGCATCGTATGGCTTGGGCATATCAAGTACCTTAGGCATGCAATGTGCATCGGCAAAACCAGCATCCTTTTGGCAAGCCTTCAACAAGAGGGCAAACTGGCTCAATTGCTTGGCACGTGTGTCGAGGTCGATACCTGTGAGGTTGTGGCTAAAGATATTCTCCACAGCCTCTCCACGACCATAGCCTTCGGCAATATAAAGGTCGTAGAGGAGGTCGAAACATTCGTTGAGAATATGACCTGAACCGCAAGCAAGGTCAGCTACCTTTAAATCCTCTAATTCGTTGTACTTCAGGATAGTATCGTTGCTTGGCTTTTTTGAAGGTTCAACCAAATACTGCCACTTCTTTTGCAGCTGAGTCTCGTATGGATTGTTGTCCAGATAGATTCTTCCCACGGTGTTCTGCACCATGTATTTCACAATCCAGTTAGGTGTGAAGATCTGTGTGGCTGCAGGAATCTCATCCGTCTCAAACTTGCCATTCTTGGCATACACCTCGTCCTTGCGCTCAGAGATATAGAACTGATAAAGCCATCCAATCAACTCAGGTGACTGGAAGTCCTCGTCGGTGATAAATTCGGTATGGTTTAAAAGGTCCACAAAACCGCCTTCAGCCAAGATATTGTTTGGCAGAAGTAGTTCAGTGTAGTCGGCAATACTGCCGAAGCACTTATTGATGATAGGGTTGTCGTGGCACCAAGCAGTAATAAGAATGGCAAACTGCTCTGTCACCTTGGTGTCATCGTCCAGAAGTTCAACAAGACGTTGACGCATGTCTTCCTCCATCTGTGGAATGCGTCCTTGTCGGGCTTCATCTACAATAATAGGAGTGCGTGCAGCATCAGCATAGGCAAGAACAGGACCGCAAAGATTGTTCTTCTGCAGGATTCGGATGGCGCAGAGACGGTTGAACCAGGTGTAGGCAGCTTCTTCATACACATCAATGATACCTATCTGCTGAATGCGATTGTAGAGGGACATCCACTGATGGTAGAAGCCCTCTGTTTGCAATTGCTCATTCCAAAGCGAACCGCCCTGCATGAGTTGAGGCTTGTTCTCTTCAGCTACATTGCCGTTCTTGTCGAAGCCCAGCGTAGTAATCTTGGCAGCAATGCCGGCTTTCAGTATATTTCGTGCTTCGGTTGCGAAGCGTTTAATCCTGTTTGTGTCCATACTTTTTTGTATTTATTGAATAAGAATCTTATGCAAGTCTTTCTGTAAAGACTCTATCTCATCATAACCATTGGTGTGCAGGCTTTTATCAAGAATGTCGGTCTTGAAAGCAACGCCTGTTCCTCGACAAAGTAGAGTACCGATATGGAGTATCATCTTATAAAGTAAATGCCCTTGAATATGCAGATAAGCGTTCTCCTCAGTTAGGGATTCAATCTTGCCAGTAGGTTGTTCTGAAAGATTCTTCAGTTCTTCTTCAAAACGGGATTTAATGACCGAAAGATATTCCTTGCCGTTATTGTCCAATTCTGAGCGTTTGGGTTGCAAAGGTATGCAAGCATTGAACTTGGAGATATTCCACAGTTTGTTCAGATTACTGTCTGCTGAGTAGAGAATTAAAAAGCGTAGAGGAGTATAGACTATCTTTGAGAATGCTGTGATAAACTCATTCATGTCAAAATCCACTTGCTCTATGTTATGTTTCATACGCTCTTGAATATGAACCGACTCGCAAAGATGATTTTCCCACGAGTAAGCATAGGTCTGAGCAACATGATTGCTGGCAGTTAACCCTTCTTCACCCCGAAGTAGGCGTAAATCACTATCTATGCAGATAAAGAATTGGTCTGTAAGGTATGGTCTGAATCTGAGACATTGTTCACATCCTCTGGTATCAGTGCCATTATTGTTCTTGCTATAGTACAAATAGCGATAACGCCCAGGTTTGACATGTTGTAACTGATAATCCCAAAATCTCTCATCTTCCTGATCCTCCAGATGCACTATTGCCTGATAGCGATGGGTAAGGGCAAGGTTTCTGTATAGTTTGGCTTGTTTACTAATCCAGTCCATACGCTTTACTTTTGAGTAATTTCTTCCATGTACCAAACTTTGTCGCCCCATCCTTCACCGAAGAGGGCTGGAGAGTGGGTTGTAATGAAAAACTGAGCATTGGGGTTGAAACGAACAAGCAGGTTGACCAGTTCAAACTGCCAGTCGATGTCCAATGAGTTTTCTGGTTCATCAATCAATACCACAGCTTCACGACCATTGAGTAGAAACACTCTCAGGAGAATTAGTAGCATCTGCATCTCTCCAGAAGACAATGCGCCTACAGGCAATTTTTCTTTTTCCGTGATGACAGAAAACTTGCTACCCTCTATCTCTATCCGCTTGTGGGTCAATGTAAAAAGACGGTTGACTGCTTTCTGAAAATCAGCAATTCGAGATTTTAGCTCGGTTTGCACATACTCGGAACTATCAATCATAGACATACGAAGACTCATCAATGAAGGACCAGTCTTCATATCGTAGATGTAATAATCCAAGTCTTGTGAAAGGGCTGTTGCAGTTTTTCGTTTGTCTCTCATTGCAATGTTGTCAATGGATGGCAAATAAACAACATTCTCTGTATCTTTCATGTTTTCAGTCAAAGACTTATACAGACTACTCAGAAAAGTAGTCTTACCACTGCCGTTGATGCCCATGATAATATTGACATCTGGGTGTGCAGAAAACTGAACTTTCTGATGATTCCAAATGCTTATATTTATGTCTTTAATACGTATCTCTGCCATAATTGTACATTATAAATTATTTAATAATCATTACTCCATCCTGGTCGACAAGCAGCTTTTCGAGCTGCTGGCGCAGACCTTCCAGGTAGCGTTCTATATCCTCTGCATTCGTGATAGGCAACTTTGTCTTTGTCTGCAAGGATGCCTTGCGGATGCGCTTTTCTAGAGTTACTGGTGATGTCGTGTTACCTCCTCCTTCAACAACAGGAGGCTGAGGAGGATTATAAGACATAATCTTATCCACCTGCTCCTGATAGAACATATCAGTATTGGCGTTATTCTGCAATACCAGAATGTTGTTTGGAGTGGTTTTGACACGGATAACGGTTTCACGGTCAGAAAGTACACTCTCAGGAACATGCTGTTTCTCGGCAACCTGCTTCAGATAGTTGAACATATCATTATAGGCTGCCTTGATCTTCTCACGGAGTTCATCACGTACACCATCCAATATGCCAGATAACTGGCGTTGCAGCTTGATGTAGCCACGAAGACCAGAAATTGGCCATGGGTCGTTCTTAAGTTTGCAGAAATCTGTGACAGCTCCCTGCATCTCCATTGGAACGAATGGGAAGTTATACTGGTTGTCGGTCTGGAACTGGATGAGCTGCTTGTATGTATCAAGCTGATCATGAGTAAACTGCACCACCTCCTTGCACTTGTCAATGAGCACCTTGGCTTCATCCTTGGCTGCTATGACGAGGTTGAAGAACTTCAGCGGGTCACGCTCGTTAAGCCATGACTCGAAGATGTCAATGGCCTCACGGATAGGTTGGCAGAACGGGTAGCTTGCAATTTGCAACTCAATCTCCTTATAGCCCTTGATGAACTTGGCAAGACTGCGGTCGCTCTCTATGTCGCGGCAGGCACGGAAGAGCTGGGTGCTATCTGTGGAACTTGGTGCGGCAGAAATACCAAAAATATCTTTCCATGCAGCAATGAAGTTCTGGATCACCTGTGGTGAAATGACCTTGGCCTGACGCAATGTGAACTTGTTTGACTCGCTGACGATGCGGGCGGCAACTGTCGATGTCTCCACATTCGGATTGTTGGCGTAAGAGTAGTCACGATTGTGGCGACGTACCAGCTCATTGATAATATAGAGCGTGCAGATGTTGTCCCATCCGTATGGTGCCTTGGCAAACTTGGCAAGCACATCAGAAACGTTTACCTCGGCAAACTGCTTGTTGAGATAAATCTCCACTTCATGCTCAGCGTCAGTAAGTACGGCATTCATTCCATCATAGTCGCCAGGGTTGACATTACGCAAAATTGCCTTCTTCAACTGCTCCGTGGTGCGAGGCATGCTTGGGTAATCTACCAGGTTCGCCTTGGTATAGATGCCGGAAAGATGCTTGTCCATCGCCACACGATAGCGGTCGTTGCCACGCTTCTGTCCCAGTTCGGATTCATCTATCACGCTGAGGCCGGAGATGATAGGGCAGGTGTCGAGAATCTTCTCAAACTCCTTTCTGATGATTCCATCGTAAAGTTCATTGGCACGTTTCTCAAACTCATCACGTGTCTTTTTGTTGTCCTCGCTTGTTACCGGAGTAGCCATGTAGCGGTTTGCCTGGCAATACCAGTAGAAGGCATTGTACAGACGCTTGTTGTCACGATATTGAGGACCCACATAGTAAACCATGCGGTTGACATTACTGTTCTGCAAAGCCAACTGTTCGGCAGTTTCATAGTCAGCATCCATCACGAACTCTACCTGCACATCAGGATTGTTGCTGAGGAAGGTGCGCTGCTTGATGGTAAGTCCCACGGAGAAACTGCGTGTCTTATACTGCTCCTTGTTGCGGAGTGCCGTAATGTAGCGGTTGAAAATTTCCTTCAGCTGCTCTGCCTGGGTGTTGTTGTCAACCACCTGACTCTGAATGAGCTGAGCCACCTTCATTTCTTCCTCACTATAGAAGGCGTAGGTCTCGGGAGCACTATTCTTGCCCTGCTCACGACGGATGATGTTGTTGTCGCAGAGGAACTCAATCACCTTTTCCACCTCGTTCTTGATGTTGAGGCGAGGAGTCTCCATATCGTTTATAAGGAGCGAGGTAACATTATCCAATGTTGCAGGGAAGACCAGCTGGTCGGTCTGCGAAATGTTACAGATCATGAAGAGCACGTTGGCTACTCTCACGGCAAGACGGGTGCGCTCTGGGCGGTCGGTCTGGTAAGTGCGAGCCATGCGCAAAGCATTATCTACAGCCTTCTGTCCACGAGCCTGCAATCCTTCTTCGAACATATTGTTATAGAGTTCGTCGAAAGAGATAAACTTGCCCAACTCTGCATCTGCATTCGTCTTGGCTGTAGAGTGGATTACCTTGATGATACTTCGCTCGTTACCTTTTACCTCCTTTGCCACATAGCCGAGGTTGAGGAACGAGTTGAATACCTGCATAATCAGCTTGAACTGATAAGGCACGAAAGGGTAGTAGTCCACGAAATCGTCTTGTGTTTCGTAGCTACTATATGATGTAGGCAGTTTGAACTGAAGGTCGAAACCTGCCTTATATTTATTGTAGAGGGCAGCAAGTTCTGGTTTTACTTCCTCTTTCTTGTCGAGAATACGCTTCTGGGTAATCACCTCTGGCTGTGTACCTTTCAGGGAAACCTTCACTTCGAAGCGACCCTTGATCTTGCCTTCCTTGTCCTTCTCTTCTGCAATGTGGCAATCGTCCATAATCTCAGAAAGGTCTTGCTGGGCAGTACAAGCCACCCATACCTTGTTGTCGCAAGCCTCAGAGAGTTTGGTGATAATCTCCTGGAGGTTGAGATAACGGTCACGTTCCTTGTTGATGAACTGACTCACCTCATCGGCAAGGAGAATCAGACGGTAGTCATCGCCCTTGTCCTTCAGATAGGAAGCCAGTTCCATTCCGAAGCGGTCGATGCTCATATTGGTGTCACGCTTGATGATGCGCTCACGGATGCTATCTACAGAGAGGGTAGGGGCTAGCTCTTTGGCAATATCCAACACCCAATCCAGCTCGTTGTCAATCAGGTCGGCAGCCATGCCTGGGTCGTTCCAGTCGCCACCTTCCTCGGCAATGCGCTCCTTGAAGGCTTCGAACACGCCTTTCTCGGCAAGAGGCTTTTCCAGGTTCTGTGCCAGGGTGATATTGAACTTGTTGAAGCCACGCTTGCCGTTGAACTCATTCCAGAATACGTGAAGGAAAGCCTTCTTTTTGTCTGTAGAGTTGTCGTAGCTGGTTTCCAGGTTGAAGATGCAGGTGTCGATGGTGGCACGCTTCAACCAGTTGGCGATGGAGAGCAACTCGTCGTAATCGAAACTGAGGTTGTGCTTCTCATCGAGAGGGTCGATGGCTTTTACTGCTTCCAGAAGGCGGTTTACGGCTCTCTCGCGGGTAGCAGGAGTAATACAGTAGTCGAGGTATTTCAGGAAGTGAGACTTACCCGAACCATAGTAACCGTCAATCCAGATACCCACATGGTCGTATGGCTTGTTGTTCTTGATGGCATCAAGTATGCGGAAGAGACCATTGATAATCTCATCCGTAAACACGTATTCCTGTATTTCTATTCGTTCTGTCTCTGGGTCAAACTTGGTAGCACTGACGGCAGGATTGACAGCACGATTGATTGGCTTGCTATATAAATCTTTCAGTTTCATAAGTTACTCATTGATAAGTAGGGTTGCACGATAAGTGTGATTGTCTGGGAGCGTATCAAACAAACGGAAAGAGTTCTGGTCACGATGACCTGGGTAGAAGACGATAATCTTATACTTCCCGGTCTCGTTGTAGTCCTCATAGAGGGCAAGAAACTCGTTGACTCTCAGATAGGGGAACATGCTACCGATGCCATACAGGAAAACGTATGGACGGCGGTATTGATCCTTGATGGTGATATGGTCGATGATACGCCTGTGAATGTACTGCACGAACTCTGGAGAATGGGCATTGCGGGTCAGCGTGTCCTGGGTGTTCTTTTCCTTGGACGGATCTGCTTGCTCTTTCTCCAACTGGTATTTGAGCATGGACGGATGACGCAGGAACTTCTTCTGGTCGAGAAAGTTGCAAAACTCCTCAAACAGATTCAGCGTAAGCACATCCACATAGTTGACAGGGCGAATGAGATTCGCCTTGAACTCCTGTATCTGCCGACGGATGTCATACTCCTTCTCTGCCGGATATTGGTAGATGAAGAAGTTGTAGAACAGGTCGCCGTTCTCCGTGTCCTGGAAACCAGGGCTGTTCAGTTTATCATCAAGTTCTTTTATCGTCATATCACATTGATTTCTTTATGTTATCTATTTCGTATGGCTGCAAGAGGCAGGCTTCCAAGAACCATGGTTCTCCCTTTGCCAAGTAGTAGTCGTAATTATTGCAGACCAGGGAATGAAGACGATTGTCATTGGTCAGCATTCCCACCTTTCTCAGGATAGTGAGGTACGCTCCTGCCACTTTCCCCTTAGTGGTGTCACTCCATGAGTCAACGAACACGTCTTTGGCAGAAATTTCATTGAACTCCATCATGAGGTCTTCCTTGTCTATGCTCTTGGAAATACTGTTCCACTTGCGCATGGTTACATTCACATGGAAGTCGAAACATATCTTGTATGTTTTGAGCACCACATAGAACAGAGCGATGACCTTGTCGCTATCACTCATCTCCTTGAAGTCATCCCAGAATGAAGAAGGCATGGTTTGATACCTGCGTTTTATTTCCAGTATGGCCTTAGAACGAGAACGTTCTGCATTGATATGCAGCAGATTGTTGTTCACCTTTTCTTCCTGAAGCAGTTCCTCGCTGTTCTCAGCTTGAAGTAAAGGCAACAGGGTGAGCGTCTCTTCGAAAAGAAAGCCCCCACCTGTCAATGCTGCTGTATATGGACTGTTATTCTTGTTCATTATTATTTAATACTTTTGCAAATCAAAATAGACCTCTTTATTTGGCATGTATGCCACATCTTCCTCTACATTGAAGTCCTGTATTCGATCGAGGGCATAGTTTGATATTCTGTCAGCCTCGGCATCATACGCCATAAGGAACCATCGGTTATTGTATTGCTTGATGTACCAAGGATGCACAACAACGGTGTACTCCTCATCGCAATTCTTATAGTTGCGATACGTGATTCTTACAGCTTGATGGCTTGCAGCAGCATCTATGATGTCAGGCAGTAAGTTCAGTCCCCTGAGATAGGGATTCTGTTCAAAGCCAATCTTGTTCTCCTGCTTCCCCCTAAGTCCAAATCGCCATTCTAGGTTGGAGATGACTTCATCCACCCATGCGTTGCTTGGCAAGCCTCTGAATCGCCTAAGGGTAATGATGACAGAGCGAAGCTGTCGTGCTTCATATTCTGTCAGTGGTTGGGCATTGATGGTAAAGTCAGGATCCCGATAATAAACCCTTCTGCCATCTTGTTCTTTTTCAAGCGGCACACTCCAGCCTGTTTTACTTGCCCACGCAGAAGTGCTTAAAGATATTGCCTAGGACTTCGTCGGTAGTGACTTCTCCTGCGATGTCGCTGAGGTGATAGATGCATTCGCGGAGATCTTGGCTGATGAAGTCGCCTGATAGGCCTTGCTGCATGCCATCAATTACACGGTCAATTGCGGTGAGAGCTGATGAGAGAGCTTCGTAGTGACGAAGGTTACTAATGATTGTACCTGTAGCTTTGTTTTGCAATTGCTTTAGTTGGGTCAGGGTGGAGGCAAGCAAAGTTTGCAGGTCTTTTAGTCCATCGTGATTTTGTGCGCAGAGAGTTCGTAACGTAAAAGGCTGATTTGAGGCTTCTGTCTGTTGCTTTATGTAACCTTCTGCTTGTGCTAGGGTGGTGGATTCTACAAGATCTTGCTTGTTGAGAAGTATTATTAATTGCTTGCCTTGGACTGCGGGTAATAAGGTGCGGGATAGGGTAGTGTACTGATTCTTGTAGTCAGTGAGGTCGATGAGCCATAGTACTACGTCTGCCTCGTCAATTTTGGCGTAGGTGCGGTCTATGCCCATACGTTCTACTTGATCGTCGGTCTCACGAATGCCTGCAGTATCTATAAAGCGTACTAATGTGCCACCTACGTTGACTGCTTCTTCTATCGTGTCACGGGTAGTGCCATGAATGTTGCTTACTAAAGCACGTTCTTCGCCTACAAGGGCGTTGAGAAGAGTAGATTTTCCGGCATTTGTCTCGCCAACGATAGCTATGGGTATTCCTCGTTTGAGTGCATTGCCTAATCGGAATGATTGGCATAATGATGCGATATGCGTGTGAATCTTATGCGCTAATTGAAGGAGTTCTGTACGTGATGCAAATTCTAACTCTTCGTGGTCAGAAAAGTCAAGTTCCAATTCGAGTAAGGAGGTGATATGGAGTAGTTGGTCACGTAATTGACGTAATTCTTTGCTAAAACCACCGCGCATCTGTTGCATCGCGATGTGGTGATTGGCTTCTGTTGTGGAAGCTATAAGGTCTGCCACGGCTTCTGCTTGGCTGAGGTCCATCTTTCCATTCAAGAAGGCGCGTTCGGTATATTCTCCAGGACGTGCTATGCGGCATCCTTGCTGTATGAGCAATTGCATGACGCGGTTGAGAATGTATTCTGAACCATGACATGAAATCTCTGTACTATTTTCGCCAGTATAGGAATGGGGAGCCCGAAAGAGGCTCACTAGCACTTCATCGACAATCTCTTTAGTGGTGGTGTCGATGATATTGCCAAAGGTGAGGGTATGATTTTCTTTTTCTTCAAATGCCGTCTTTCCTATGGGCTTGAATATTTGAGAAGTGATTGTGATGGCATCGGGGCCGGAAACGCGTACTATTCCGATGGCTCCACCTGATGGGGTTGCTATGGCACAGATATTATCCATATAATAGACGAATATAGGGTGTGGTTTTGATTTTATATTTCGTTACAAATTTACAAAAATATATGAGGAAATAGAGTGGCGCGTGTGGAAGAATGATTTGTCAGAGTGAATGGTAAATAATGTATAATAGATTGAGCGAAAGAATTTACTCACTCAATACGAGATAGCTTTGGAAAAAGAAAAAGAGGCTGAAGCCTTTTTGATGTAGCTTCAACCTCTTTAGATGTTATTTTCTTAGAGATGTGAATCAGAGATTATTCACCTTTCTCCATTTTGGCCTTGAGTGCTGCGAGAGCATCGTTCTCACCGAGTGAGGTGGTAGCGGCTTGATTCTGGATTGCGGGAATATCGCTGTTCTTGCTCTTGTTGGCACGGGGCTTGCGAGGAGCAGCAGCTGTTTCACCACCACGTTGTGCATCTTCGAATGTGCGGCTATGTGAGAGGATGATACGCTTGCTATCCTTGTTGAACTCGATCACCTTGAAGGGGAGTTTCTCACCTTCCTTAGCGTGAGAACCATCTTCCTTAACGAGGTGCTTGGGAGTAGCAAAGCCTTCAACGCCGTATTCGAGCTGAACAACTGCGCCCTTATCCATGAGTTCTACGATAGTACCCTCGTGAATGCTACCTTCGGTGAAAGTAGTTTCGAATACATCCCAAGGATTCTCTTCGAGCTGCTTGTGACCGAGAGAGAGACGACGATTGTCTTTGTCGATTTCGAGAACAACAACCTCGATATCAGCGCCAATCTGAGTGAACTCAGAGGGGTGCTTAACCTTCTTAGTCCAAGAGAGGTCAGAGATGTGGATGAGGCCATCTACGCCTTCTTCAAGTTCTACGAACACACCGAAGTTGGTGAAGTTGCGAACCTTAGCGTGGTGACGTGAACCAACGGGATACTTAACTTCGATGTCCTTCCAAGGATCGTCCTTGAGCTGCTTGATGCCGAGAGACATCTTGCGATCTTGACGGTCGAGAGTGAGGATAACGGCTTCTACTTCGTCGCCTACCTTGAGGAAGTCCTGAGCTGAACGCAGGTGCTGGCTCCAGCTCATTTCGCTTACGTGGATGAGACCTTCTACACCAGGAGCGATTTCTACGAATGCACCATAGTCGGCCATAACGACAACTTTACCCTTTACCTTGTCACCTACCTTGAGGTTGGGATCAAGAGCGTCCCAAGGATGGGGAGTGAGCTGCTTGAGACCGAGAGCAATACGCTTCTTCTCTTCGTCGAAGTCGAGGATAACGACGTTAAGCTTTTGATCGAGCTGTACGATTTCGTGGGGATCGTTTACGCGGCCCCATGAAAGGTCGGTGATGTGGATGAGACCATCTACGCCGCCGAGGTCGATGAATACACCGTAAGAAGTGATATTCTTAACAGTACCTTCGAGTACCTGACCCTTCTGAAGCTTAGAGATGATTTCCTGCTTCTGTGCTTCAAGTTCAGCCTCGATAAGTGCCTTGTGTGATACAACAACGTTCTTGTATTCCTGGTTGATTTTAACAACTTGGAATTCCATAGTCTTACCAACGAATACATCGTAGTCGCGAATAGGCTTAACGTCGATCTGTGAACCGGGCAAGAATGCCTCGATGCCGAAGATGTCAACGATCATACCGCCCTTAGTACGGCACTTGATGTAACCCTTGATAACTTCCTTATTCTCGAGAGCAGCGTTAACGCGTTCCCAAGACTTGCTTGCACGAGCCTTCTTGTGTGAGAGCACGAGCTGGCCACGCTTGTCTTCCTGATTTTCAACGTACACTTCTACAGTGTCGCCTACCTTCAAGTCGGGATTGTAACGGAATTCGTTCACGGGGATGATACCGTCGCTCTTGTAGCCGATGTTTACTACTACTTCGCGCTTGCCGATAGAGATTACCTTACCTTCAACAACCTCGTTCTCGTTTACGCGGCCGAGTGTTGCGTCGTAAGCCTTCTCCTGTTCGTCGTGGCTCTGGTTTGATTCTACGGTACCGTTTTCAAATGCGTTCCAATCGAAGTCCGCAAGCGGTGCAATGTTTTTTAAATTCTCCATTTAATGTGTTAATAATAAAGTGAATAATAGCGGCCTTAGCTTCTTGGGGATGAGTGGCGGCAGGAACGGGGTGGGCAACACGGCCCTCAGTGGAGAAATTGTTCGAGCTGTCCTCTTTTCCTCTCTCGGCTAAAACTCGGGTGCAAAATTACGAAAAACTTTTGTAAATGAGTTGTTTACCTTTCAACTTTTATGCAGATAAGGTCGTTTTTTGTGTTTTTCTAGGTAAAGTAGCATGCTCTGATATTGGCTTGATTATTCTTTGCTTAGTTTTGTTTATACAGTTGCTATCTTTGTGCCTTTGGAATGATCTATCTTTGCTGATTCTTAGGACCTTTATCTTACTACTCTAACGGTCTTCATCGTTAACATCTAACGGTCTTCATCGTTAGCATCTAATGATCTTCATCGTTAGCACCTAACGGTCTTCATCGTTAGGGTATAACAATGAAGACTATTAGAATGAAGGGATAAATCTGCTTGATTTATGCTTGATTTTAGATAAAGTAAAAGAGGAGATGTTCTCTAAAAATGGAATGATTTGTAAGGCATAAGGGTAGGAATCCGAGTTGTCTTTTTCCATTATTCTTATATTGCTCGAATTAAACAGAAAGATTGAGGCATGGCAAGGAAGTAATAAGAAAAGAGCCAAGCTCATGAGAAATGAACTTGGCTCTTGGTAAGTTTTATGTGTGCTGCTATGAAGCAGAATCACAGAGTGTGATTACTGGATCTTAACAGTTGCACGGCGGTTGTATGAGAACGGAGAGAGGTTCATTACGCCACCCTTAGCCTCAGTAACGATGTTGTCGCGGTTAACGCCCATCTTAACGAGTTCGTTAGCAACGGTATCAGCACGCTTCTGAGAGAGCTTCTGGTTGTATTCGGCAGAACCAGTCTTGCTATCTGCGTAACCAGTAACAACGATCTTAGCGTTGTTGCTCTTAGCGTATTCAGCAAGTTCCTTCACGTTAACGAGATCCTTGCGGCTAGCAACCTTAGCAGAGTTGATGTTGAAGAATACGCTAGCAGAAGTACCTACGAATTCCTTAGTGTTTTCAACAACGGGTTGGTTCTTTGTGTTAGCCAACATGTCGCGCAGACGAGCATTTTCATCCTGCTGCTCCTTGAGTGACTGGTTGAGGGCATCCATCTGCTCCTTGTTCATAGCCATCAAAGCGTTTACATCGGGTACCTTGTCCCAAGTGCACTTACCGAGGTTGTAAGTAACACCTACGTCAAGACGGAGATTCTTGTCCCAATGTCCTGATTTGTTCTTCTTGTAAGAAGCCCAGTTATCGTTAGCGGCACCGTCAACAGAACCTTCAGTAGCACCTACGCTGAGGTCAGCGAAGATCTGTACGTGCTTGCTTACACGGAAGTTGTTCAACCAACCTGCAGTGTAGTAGATATCAGTGTTGCTATTATCTTTCAACTTAGAAGAAGTACCGATACCTGCATAGAGGATTGTGTTCCATACTCGCTTCTCGTTGTAACCGCAGAAGATGTTAGAGAGATTGAACATTACATCTTCGTGTACGTTCATAGCAGTGTAAAGAGGATGGTTGGTTTCAGAATTTACCTGCTTACCTTTCAAGAAGTCGAACTTGGTACGGAGACCGATGCCAGGAGTGAACCATTTACCAACAGCTACAGTGAAACCGATGGTACCGCGCTTGTCGCTGAAAGGATTGTTGCTAACACCATGTTCCTGAGATGTATAGTAAGCTGTACCTGAAACACCAGCGCTTACAAACCAATTAGCCCAAAATGAATTGGTTGCTACACTGTACTTCTTTACGGGCACCTCAGTGTCCTGAGCCATAGCCGTTGTAGTCGATGTAAGACCTACAAGGGCAAGTGCAATCATTAATTTTCTCATAACTAAGATGATTTGAAACTATTAATTATTTGTATGATTTCTTGTTGTATGATTTTGAGCTTTGAGTGCTTTCACTCTTTTTCGCTCTCACTCTTTGGCGCAAAGTTAAGAATAAGAACTTGTTCGGTGCAACTTTTTTTTCAAAAAAAATGCTTAACGAGCCTCTTAATAGTGCTTTTTGCTATGTGAATGTGTAAAACTACGTGTTTTTGACCATGTTACAAGACAAAAAGGAGAATGTTGATAATCAGGGTTTTGCTCGTATTGTGTATTTTGTTGATAGATTTCGCCTTAATTTCTCACTTTCTTAGCTGGGATGAAATGAGGAGTGCATAGAATCCGATATAATCAACGTCGTAAAATGGTTGTTTGCTAAAATAGCTTTATTGGGTCAACGACAACCAGCGTAGGATGCCCATCAGGTGTCATGTTAGGTGTGGAGCATGCAAAGAGTTGTTGTGCGAGTTGTTGCATTTCTTCCTTATTGAGTATTTGTCCTGCAGGCATTGCCACTTTTTGAGCCAATGAGAGGGCAATGACATGGCCTACCGTTTCGGCTGCATTGGCTTGGCCAGATAAGGCATCGGCTAGAATGCTTCCTACAAGGTGGGTGGGGGATAATCCCTCGCTTCCCATAGGAGTTCCGGTGATACTAAAATCACCGTTTTCGGTTGGGGAAATCTCAAATCCAACTTCGCAGAGTTGCGGAAGTATTTGCTCCAGCACTATTTTTTCGGAAGGGGAAACTTGGATTGTTTCAGGAAAGAGAAGTCGTTGTGAGGGGGCTTTGTGAGCAGCAAGTTGCGACATGTATTTTTCGTAAAGAATGCGAATGTGTGCTCTATGCTGATCTATCAGTGCAAGTCCTGAATTGAGTGGGCTAACGATGTATTTTCCTTGTAGCTGTATGAATTCAGACGAGGGCTTTTCTTTCCATGAATCCTTTTCTGCTTGTGGCAGTTCTTGGTAGAGAGAAGTGGGAGAGATGTCTCCTGCATTGGTTGATGCATTGGTGGGAGAACTCACTTCTAGATCGTCTTGATAATGGCTCTGAAAGCTTCCTAAATTCTCAGTAGAGGGAATGCTTCCATCGTTTAGTCCTGCTTGTTGAGATTCTTCATAAATCTTTTGCCAATTAATAGGGGCTGATGGGCGAGGAGTGTAAGAGGAGGTGAATGCTGAAGCCGCTAGTGGACTTTTGGAACCTGTATTGTTCGGCTTTGTTTCCGTGTCTTCACTCTGTTTGTCAAATGGATTAAATGCGGTGTTGATGTGAATCTGAGGAGGTGCAATGTAGGTGCTTTGTGTTTGTGCCCCACTATTAAAATCGGGAATGTCGGGACGTCCTTCAGTGTCAAAGTCGATAGCGGGAACTGCGCCATATTTCCCTAATGATTCTCGCACAGCCGCTAGGAGAATTTGGAAAATAGCATTATCGTCTTCAAACTTAATTTCCGTCTTAGTGGGGTGAATGTTTACGTCAATGCGCGAGGGATCCACCTCAAAATTTATAAAGAATGGTATTTGCTGTCCATCGGGAATTAAGCGCTCGTATGCTGTTAAAATTGATTTTGCAAAATAGGGATGGCGCATGAATCGTCCGTTGACGAAAAGATACTGATGTGCATTTTTTTTCTTTGCCGAAGAGGGCATACCCACGAATCCATGAATGTGAGCTAATGTGGTATCAACGTCGACAGGAACGAGATGGTTGTCGATGCGTTTTCCGAAGATACCGATGATGCGTTGACGGAAGTTTCCAGTGGGAAGTTCTAGCATAATGTTCCCCTCGGAGTGTAATGTAAATGCAATGTCGGGGTGAGCTAGTGCGATGCGTTCGAATTCAGAGAGGATGTTGGAAAGTTCCGTTTGGTTGGACTTGAGGAACTTGCGACGCGCGGGGATGTTGAAGAACAGATTGCGTATGGCAAAGTTGGCCCCTACGGGACAAGCCACAGGCTCTTGATTGTTTACTTTCGAGCCTTCTATGTTGATACATGTGCCGAGATCCTGTCCTTGCTGCTTTGTGCGTAGTTCCACTTGTGCTACTGCGGCAATAGAAGCCAATGCCTCTCCGCGAAATCCCATGGTACGAAGAGCAAAGAGATCTGTAGCTTGCTGTATTTTAGAAGTGGCGTGGCGTTCAAACGAGAGACGGGCATCCGTATCGCTCATGCCTTTGCCATTGTCGATTACTTGTACGAGTGTCTTTCCCGCGTTTTCTACCACTACTTGGATATGCGTGGCTCCTGCATCGAGGGAATTTTCTACTAACTCCTTGATGACGGAAGCAGGGCGTTGAATAACTTCACCTGCGGCAATCTGGTTGGCTACGGAGTCGGGTAAAAGATGTATGATATCTGACATGTACGATAGATTTCGAGAGTTGTTGTGGGGATTTTGGGGATAGTGTGCAAGAGTGTTTCACATCCACGATTGGGTTAAAGCTTTTGCAGCGGAGCTTCGCGCCGGATGGAGGGCTTTAGCGTGGTGCCTTCTTTCTTGCTTCGCCAATGGAACACATCCTCAGGCGAAGTAGGACGGATATAGTCAAACCAAGCAAAGCCAGGAAGTTGTGTTCGATCGGCGGGAGCCAATCCTATGGGGTAGAAATAGCCATGTGAAGCAGGAGCCCATATCTTGTCGAGTTTACGATCCTTCATAAACATGCGTGCTTTTGATGTCTCCACATAGTTTTGATAGAGGATGGTACTGTCTTTCTCGAGTGGATAGTTTACCACCATCACGTTGCCAATAGCTTGATTCTCGGTTACTTCGCCTTTACTATTGAAGTAAGTGCGCATTTGTTGTGAAGCCACTTGGTTGAAATGGGTGGAGTCTACTTGCTCGATAGTCATTGCCTGTCGGTCCACATAGATAGAGTCTACCGTGGAGTCATTGAGGTAGGCATTGATCTCTTCGCCAAGCACCTGTCGGTTGTCGTTCCATATAATGGGATCTCGATAGAGCGTAATCGTTCGAGTTTTGGTGGAGAATACAAGAGAGTCTGCCACCATTTGCAAATCTGTGCGATAACCGCGAGCATGGAAATAGCCATGAAGTACACGATAGACAGAGTCAGTATTGAGGTTGTAAGTAAACATTCTTAGCGTGTCAGCATGTATATAGAATGTATCTTTACCTTGAGAGTAGTCGCGTGCGAGAGCCTTCTTGGTAGCCATAGCTTCGCCCGTCAGTTCGTTGTACCATGCATAGTTGCCTGTCAGAATGTTCTTGTTGAGACTATCTTTACACGACACATTGTTGAAAGCTTCCATGATGCCCGTCTTCTTGTCGTAATAGACGGTATCTCCCTGCATTTCTCTATTGCGTCCAAAGGCTTTCGTTCCTTTGTATAGCCTTACGCGTTCGGTTTGGGAATTGTAAAAACCATGTTCGGAATAGATGCGGTCTTGACCCGAATAGATATTAGAGGGTCCTACGATTTCTGCCCATTTCGTACGTGTATCATAGTACATAGTGTCTGTTTTGAGTAGAAATTTAGGGCTCTTTAGCCTAACGTTGTAATTAAATACAGCCTTTCGCGTATCAGTGTGGTATTCACCCCAATCAGATGTTAGCTTGTTCTTTCCATCAATCAGTTCGCCACCTTCAAAGTAGTAGCCAACCTTATATATACGATCGAAATTCAAACTATCAGTGCGCAGTTCTTGCTTACGATGGAGCATAATTACGTTTTTGCGCATTTCTGCAATCTGCGTACTGCCGTCGTAATGTAGCTTGTCGCCTTTTAGTGTGAGCGTATCTCCTTGTACGATACGCACTTTCCCGAAAGCATCGAAAGTTTGAGAGTTTTCATACAGAACGGCGCTATCGCAATGCATCACCATGCCAGCATGGCTCAGAACGACATTTCCGCTTAGGCGTTGTGCTCCATTCATCTCGTTTTCGGAAAAGCGTAGGTTGTCGGCATGTCTCAGTACGATTCGTTCATCGGTTGTAGCATGTTTTTTCCTGTGTTGATGAATGGTAGGCACCGCATAGGCGGCACATACGATTAACACGCATATATATAATAGTATTTTCTTCACGTTGATTCTTTTGGGTGCAAAGTTAGTGCAAGGCGAGAGAAGTGCAAAACAAAAAGTGTGGTTTTTGTTTTGCATTTCCGAGCCGCCGCCTAACTTGCGCAAGGTGAAAGTTAGTGCAAGGCGAGAGAAGTGCAAAACAAAAAGTGTGGTTTTTGTGATGCACTTCCGAGCCGCCGCCTAACTTGCGCAAAGTGAAAGTTAGTGCAAGGCGAGAGAAGTACGAAACAAAAATTGTGGTTCTACTCTTGTTCTTTCGAGTTGCCTTATAAGAATAGGAGAACTAAGAAGGTTATACGCCGTTCGTTAGCTCTCCTATAAGTTACGTATCGTTATGAACTAATATAGTCATTGTCTTATCTGCATGTGATTGCTAAGTAATGTTCAAAAAATAACTCAGAATTATCTGTTAGATCTTTATTTTTGAACACAGATAGCACAGATAACACAGATAGAGAATTATCTGTTAGATCTGTTTTATCTGTGTTCGTATAGTTATTTTTTAAACATTGCTAGATCCGAAACATTAAATAATTAATCTTTCTTAGCCAATAACTTGCCAAATTCGCGTCCTTTCTGTAAGGCATCTTCGTTAGCACCTTGTTTCCATTCCACGTTGTCGCCAATGAGTGTCATCTTCATCTTTTCATTGTATGAAGCCATCACCTTTACTGCCTGACTGCTCCAAGTGAATCCGCCGAAAAGCCCCAATCGATGATTGCTCACCACGCGTCCTGCTAAGCGACGGCATAAGTCTTCTACTACGGGGAATAATCCGCCATTGTATGTTGGAGCCCCAATGGCCAAAGTGTTGTAACGGAAAATGTCAGCCAATACGTAAGACAAGTCAGAGATGCTCAAGTTGTGAACAATTATTTTGCGCATACCCGCTTCGGCTGCCCCTTCGGCAATGGCTTCTGCTACGCGTTCGGTGTTGCCATACATTGAGCCATAGCAAATTACGAGACCTTCCTCTGTCTGGCCTGTGGCCAAACGCTTGTAGATTTCAATCGCTTCGGGGATATGCTCAGTCCATACTGGACCATGCGTAGAGCAAATCATCTGAATGTCTGTGCCTGCAAGCTTTTTAAGTCCGGCTTGTACAGGAGCACCAAACTTGCCCAAGATGCAAGCATAGTAACGTTCCATCTCTGGCCAGTAGGGAGTTACATCCATCTTGGAATCAATCACCTGTCCGTTGAGCGCACCGAAACACCCAAAAGCATCGCCCGAGAAGAGAATCTTGTCTGTGAGATCATATGTCATCATCGTTTCAGGCCAGTGGAGCATGGGAGTTAGTACGAACTTGAGTTGGTGGTGTCCTAAAGAGAGTGTGTCGCCATCGGCCACAGTGATATCCTCGGCAGAAGTCGCGGCATAGAATCCCTGTACCATTTCCATTGTCTTCTTGTTGCCAATGAGCTTAATGTTGGGATAATATTTGCGTATCAGCGCAATAGCTCCTGAATGGTCGGGCTCCATGTGGTTGATTATCAAATATTCGATAGGTCGCTCGCCTATTATGGCACGAATCTTAGCCAAATATTCAGCAAAGAAAGCCACATCTACAGTATCAACTAAAGCTACGGCTTCATCATCGGCAATGAGATAAGAGTTGTATGAAACGCCCATAGGCAACGGCCATAGTCCTTCGAAGCGATGCTTCGTGCGATCGTTTACGCCTACATGGTATACTTTTCCTTGAATGTGCATAATACGTATATGTTTGTGTTAACTGAAATCTTTTGTTAGAGGCTTTATTATGGTGTGAGTAAAGCAGTTACTAAATCATGTCATTTCAACTCAACATTCTCAATGATTCATGATGCTATGTTGGAGTAGGGAAATGATGGAATGATGTCGTTACAAAGGTAGCTACTTTTGATGAATGAGCAAAAGGCTTTCTGACATAATCTAATAGAAACGGAATGGAATTTGACGCGTTTTTCTGTGAAAACGGTTCAAACTCCATTCCGTTAATAAGAAAGCAAATATAGTGATGTATTTGTCTCTGAATTGGCTATTTAATCCAGCCTTTGTAGCGGAATTTACAATTTCGCCATTCTGGGCTGATGCGGATGTAAGTGGTGTTGATTTTGTTTTGAATCCACTTTTCTATGGCCTCTTCGCTACGCTTATCTACTACGACATCGCGTAAGGCCTGGAAATCTTCCGTCATGCTAGCACGATGTCCGTCAATGCGGTTCTTGAGCAATAGGATAGCGCAAACTTCCTGTCCTTTGTTATTGGTCATGCGGAATGCGCGCGACATTTCGCCAACTTGCAGCGTATCTACCACTTTGGCAATGTCCTGAGGCAAATCTTTCATCTCGAAGCGAGAACTTATGTTTCCTTGATTTACATTGGCCATTAGTCCGTGGTTGTTACGTGTGTCCTTGTCGTCAGACAAAGCTTGGGCTGCTGCATCGAAAGTAAACTTTTTCGCACGAATGTCATCGCCGATAGAATCAAGACGAGCAATGCAGCGCTTAATCTCAGAGTCTTCCACATGGGGCTTGAGCAAAATGTGGCGTACGTTTACCTTGTCGCCTTTTTTGTCGATAAGCTGAATGATGTGGTAGCCATATTCGCTTCGTACAATCTTCGAGACTTTCTTTGGGTCGTTGAGTGAGAACGCTACGTTGGCAAACTCAGGCACGAGTTGATTGCGTCCCATATAACCCAATTCGCCACCATTGCGGGCAGAACCATCTTCTGAGTAGAACTTGGCCAATGTTGAGAAATCGGCTTCACCGCTATTGACGCGATGGGCGTAATCTCGCAATTTGCTTTCGATACGTTCCACTTCTGCACGTGTTACTTCTGGAGTAGAGGTGATAATCTGCACTTCCACTTGCGTTGGGATAAAGGGCAGACTGTCTGTTGGCACATTCTTGAAATATTCGCGTACTTCAGCAGGAGTTGCTTTAATTCCTTTTGTGATACTTTTCTTAACCTCTTCGGCCATCATCTGTTCGCGATATTGCTTCTTTAGGTTGTCGCGCATACGCGATACACTGAGACCATACATTTGCTCCAATGCTTCACGCGATCCGTATGTCTGAATGAAATCGCTGATGCGGCTGTCAACACCGCGGATGATGTCTGCTTCGCTCACAGAAACACTGTCTAATTCTGCTTGATGAACAAAGAGCTTGTTGATAGCTATCTGCTCGGGAATGGTACAATATGGGTTGTCGACAGGCTGTCCGTAAGCTTCGGCCGAAATTCGGGTTTCTTCTACATCTGAAAGTAAAATGGGCTCATCGCCTACCACCCAAATGATTTGGTCTACAACGTTGGTTTGTGCGAATCCGAAGCAAGGCAGTAAGGCCATGAACAATCCGCAGAATGCTTTCTTCATTTTTGAAACTTTTGGGCTATTCCCATTGTGTAAGCTAGAGCAGTAGTAGGGGAGATTGGGGAGAATTTAATCTTGACCTAAATCTCTATCGCTTACCAGCTCGGGCTTACGGGGTAATAGCACTTTTTATTTTACCGTCTTCAATACGTCTTCGTCGACAGAGAAACTAAACTTCTTGCGCAGTTGTTCCACCCAATCTTTCTCCATTTGCTCCTTGTAGTCGTTGACTACTTGGGCTTTTACATCGAGATAGCTCTTGGGTTGTTTCATTACTTTGCCACTTATGCCGCCATAAGTGAAACCTTTCGGCAGTCTCACTTTGCGCGATTTGTCCTTAAATGCATAAGCATCAACATTGGCATTCTCGCCTTTTGCACATATATATGGACCGCTCACGGTAACGCTCACCGAATCTTTGTTAAACTGTTGTTTCAGTTCTTTGCGCCAATCGCCTTCGCCATACTTTTTCAGCATTTTGTCTACGGCCTTACGCTGCTTGGCATTTTTACAGTGGAACACGAAGCCTTTGAAGTGGGGAGCCTTCCAAGCATAGTCTTGCTTATGATTCTTAAACCATTGCTCAAGCCCCTTGGTGTCAGCTTCTGCCACATCCCATACCTGACGTTTGCATACTTCGTAAAGGAGCAAGCCATCGTGGTATTCTTGGATTAAGTAACGAAGTTCGGCATTGTTTTGAATATTCGCATTCATCACGCTATCGAGCAATTCTTCGCGTGTAACTTTCCCATTCGAGGCGTCTACGATTTTCTTGATGCGATATTCGGCAGAGACTTCATCGATGTTCTGACGCTTGAGCATGGCCATGATTTGAGGCTTCAGAGTTTCATACGTGTCGATGGGCTTACGATTAATCATCTTGATGATATGGTAGCCATACGGAGAGAGTACTGGCTTGGAAATCTCGCCATTCTTTAGTGAATAGGCCGCATCTTCAAATTCGGGAATAAACTGTCCAGGGCCAGCAGCGGGGAGTACGCCTCCCTTAGTAGCACTACCAGGGTCTTGAGAGTACTTCTTTGCTAATTCTCCAAAATCGGCTCCATTTTTCAAGGCTTGATAGATGGAGTCGGCTTTCTGTTGCGCTTGCTTGCGATCGTTGTCGCTAGCATTTTGCTTTAGAAGCAACAAAATGTGGGCTGTTTCTATCACGTCCTTGCCGTCCATCTGCTTCACCGTATTATCATAGACCATGCGGGCTATAGAATCGGTATAGGCGGTGTCGACCATAAAAGGCGTAAGTTGCATGTCGCGGTAGGTGAGGAACTCTTTCTTAAAACTTGAGAGCGTGTCGAGTTTAGCAGCTTCAGCAGCAGCTACCTTTAGTTTGTAGTTGATAAACATAGGCACGTACTCCTCCACCGTTTTTTTCTCAACAGCACCTTCGATGCTTCCATTCTTGTGGAAAGAGTATTCAAATTCAGAGCGAGTAATAGGCTTCCCGTTGATGTGCATCAGAATAGGGTCTGTAGCCGATTGCGCCCCAGCTGTGAGGGCTAGGGCGAAAAGGAAAGTCGTGATAAGATTTCTTTTCATAGAAATAGGGGATTATAATCCAAAGCTCTATGCAGTGATATTATATGTGCTTCGAGCAGGGAAATGCGTGTATGGAAAACTTCAATGTGCGAACATTCAGATATGTCCAAGTATACAATAGTCTGTGCACCCGATGATGTTAGCGGGCGCAAACACACATTGGGTAAGAGGGCATATTTGCATGTTCGCACATTGGAATCTGCTTCAGTATGTTAGAGGGTATTATTCTCCTGGACGGCTATAATTGGGAGCCTCGCTTGTGATGGTAATGTCATGGGGATGACTTTCCAACACACCTGCACCCGTAATACGGGTGAACTTGGCGTCGTGGAGCTTTTCGATGGTTGCCGCACCGCAATAGCCCATACCAGAACGCAGACCACCTACCATTTGGTAGATTACCTCCTGTACGGAGCCTTTGTAAGGTACACGACCAGCAATACCCTCGGGCACGAGTTTCTTCACTTCTTTCACGCCACCTTGGAAGTAGCGGTCTTTAGAACCATTTTCCATGGCTTCGAGTGAACCCATACCACGATAGGTCTTAAATTTACGACCATTGAAGATAACGGTTTCGCCAGGGCTTTCTTCCGTGCCGGCAACAAGAGAACCAATCATTACGCTATAGCCACCTGCAGCAAGAGCCTTGACTACATCGCCAGAGTAGCGCAAGCCACCATCGGCAATCAAAGGTACGCCAGTGCCTTTTAAAGCGCAAGCCACATCATAAACGGCTGAAAGTTGAGGTACACCGACACCTGCTACCACGCGAGTGGTACAGATAGAACCCGGACCAATGCCCACCTTAATGGCATCAGCACCTGCATCGACCAACATACGAGCTGCATCACCAGTAGCAACATTGCCTACGACAATATCTACGCCTGTAAAGTTTGCCTTAGCTTCTTTTAGCTTGTCAATCACAAATTTAGAGTGGCCGTGAGCGGTGTCAATTACAATTGCATCGGCACCTGCCTGAATCAAGGCTTCCATGCGCTGGAACGTATCGTTCGTCACACCTACGCCAGCTGCTACACGCAGACGGCCTTTGGCATCCTTGCAAGCCATAGGCTTGTCCTTTGCCTTGGTAATGTCTTTGTATGTAATCAAGCCCACAAGACGACCATCTTTGTCGATTACAGGCAACTTCTCGATTTTATTCTCCTGCAGAATCTGTGAGGCTGCACTCAAGTCGGTCTGTTGATTGGTGGTGACGAGGTTCTCTTTTGTCATTACTTCGTCAATGCGCTTGTCGAGTTGGCGCTCAAAACGAAGGTCGCGATTGGTAACGATTCCGACTAAATGCATATCATCGTCGACGACAGGAATTCCACCAATGTGATATTCGCTCATTAAGTCGAGAGCATCCTTTACCGTTTTATAACGCTTAATGGTAACGGGGTCGTAAATCATACCATTTTCAGCACGCTTTACGATTGCTACCTGGCGAGCTTGATCCTCGATGCTCATGTTCTTATGAATCACACCGATACCACCTTCGCGGGCAATGGCAATGGCCATCGTTGCTTCGGTCACAGTGTCCATAGCTGCGGTGACGAAAGGAATCTGCAAGTCAATGTTGCGAGAAAACTTCGTAGCAAGCGACACCGTACGCGGAAGCACGTCAGAATAAGCGGGAACTAAAAGGACGTCGTCAAACGTGAGACCGTCCATCACGATTTTGTCTGCAATAAAATCAGAAGTCATAACTAAGTCGGGATTTTAATTGCACGCAAAATTACGAATTTCTTTCATACGGCGCAAGGTAGTGATGCTTTTTTTCAAAGAAAAACTGCAATTCGTCACAGATTTTTTTCGTTGGCATGAATAAGGGGCATGATGTATATAGAATACTCAACTTTCTAATTATTTCAGCCTCACATATATATAATAAGGAGTGGATGGTCGATAGTGTTGCTGCATTATAGGGCGTATTTTATTATAAGGGAAGCAATTCTCTGAATCTTAGTAAATGTTGTTCCCTTTCATCTTTGCTGACCCCTTGTTCCTCCATCCATTTCTCAAAAGCTTGAATCGCTAGGGTGTGCATTTGTGCTCGCCCAGCATTGAGACCGCTTTGAAAGGGACGATAGGGTAGGTGTGTTCGATTGAAATTTCCGTCTGCCATACAATGTGATGTATAATGAATTTCTTGAGAATTTGATTGTTTAGAGAAAAAGATAATGGTCTTATGGAAGAGGAGCATTATCTAATGAGTATACTGCAAAGTTATCTATTTAAATAATGCGAAGCAAGCCTGTAAATTAAAAATATAGGGAAAGGTCAGAAACAGATACATCTCATAAATATATAATTCAAGTTTTCTCTAAAGGAAGTCGTTTCCTTATCTCGCGGGCATGTGGTTGGGAATACTCATTTTAATTTCGGTTTTAGCAAGGACGGGCTGAATCATCGTGCAAGGCGAATGCAATCAAGCTTGCTTGAATTGCTGAGCCGCAGCCGATGATGTCAATAAAAGCCCAATGGAGCGCATAGCCCAGGGCAAGTGAAGCGACACCCTGGGGTTTCCGCATAGTAGAGTCTCCGCGCCCTGTAAGGTAGGGTGTTCAAAATTGGCATCAAAAGGTTAGAATTATTATACGGGGGGTGGTTGACCATGAGGTTAGCCAACCCCATTTTAGCACCGTAAGTAACCATTTGGCAATAAGTCCTGACTTCAATAGCATATTTCATGAATGTGCTAACTTTGGTTGTGTAAGTCAGTTCTCTCTAATTAATATTGATTCCCAGTGGACAATTCAATTGTCGCAAATTTCCAATCCAATATCTTTTATATAGTGTGATGTCATCCATTGGTAATATTCCTTTTCTTTGTTGTTTAAAGGTCGGGAAATGGTGGTGGGTGAAATCAAGTTTAACAGATGTCGGTATGTTTTGGAAAGTTCGGATTGAGCATCAAGACTATCTAAGTCTATCTGTTGTAAGAAATAGAGTGATACTTCGTTGTTGTGTATTGCGTGGAGTAATAAGGCTGCTCTGATTTGAAGGCGAAACGTTGCTTTGAGGGTTAGTCCCGTAGATGAAAGGGCTTTAAGAATGAATGCAAGTTGAAGTGGCTTATCGTCAATGCAAAGAGATAGACCTTCCCAAGCGTAATAGATATGGGGGTGTAATAAAGCGATTCTAGTATAAATGGTGTGGGCATTTGTTTTGTCGTCAGACCAAAGAAAGACTTTGGCTAGGCAACGGAGTATACGAATCTGATTCGTGCTCTGTTTCAGAGCTTCGTTACATAGACCGATCATCCATTCCCAGATGTTGTTACTGGGTTTATGAGGTGGGGCTACTTGCTTGATACATTGAATGATAGCACGCTCTGCAAGAGGAGGTAGAGGACGAGGGGAGGGATATGAGGATAACCAGTCTTGTGGCCTGAAGTTCTTGATATTCCATGCCTTCATAAAGGCTATGAAATCGTAGGAGTCTGGCTGATTAGAGTTTTCTAGCAAATAGAGAGTCCAAGTTAGAACGCGAGAAAGGTATTCTGAAGGCCCACCGATACTATAGGCTTGGGTGTATTGCAAGAGTGCATTCCATCTTTCTTCTTCGTTGAGAGAGGTTTTAAGTTTTTGCTCTAACTGGGGAAAAGCATATTTCTGCAGCATTTCAGATGCTTCCCTCTTATGTGCTTCGTTTACTCCATAAAGTAATTTGTAAGCATGAGAAACGCGGCATTCCTTTCCTAGTTCGTGGAATGTCCGAACAAAAAGCGGTGGAATTGAGGCTGTCTCCGTATTGAATACTTCATAGTCTTCCTTACTTAGAAATCTTGTATTCCATAGCACAACAAATTGAGATAATGAGAAGCCATTCCTTTCCTTGTAAAGTCTAAGTGCAAAGTTTAATACCTGAGAGTGAAGGGGAGAAGGACGTCTATTCTGGAGTTGCAGGTAATGGAAAAGTATTTGCTTTTGCACATGAAGGTCTTCTCTCGTTTGTGAACGTTTAAGATAGTTGAGTAACACCCATCCATACAACTCTTGTAAAGCCCAATGAAGTTCGTTAGCACGAATACTCTTGTCTTCGATTAACTTCTGATATGCAGCATTTGCATCCTTTTTCGACCATCGATAATATTTCATCATTTCTACGCCGAGAGGGAGTAATTGCATCTCTATTTCACGATATTCTCGTTGTAAGCAATGTTTGTTTTCGATGGGGGTGGAGAGCAACCATGCCATTTGCTTTAGTATACTTCGAGTGTAGTCTGCTTGTTGCAAGGGAATGCTCCACTGTTCGCACATTTCTCTAAGTACCCAAAACATGCGCATTCGGGTCCATGAATTGTTACTAAGCTTTACAGCATCAATGGCTTCGTTGTAAGCTTCGGTGATCTTGCCTTGTTTTAGGAGATCTTTAATGTCGAATTGTGACATGAGCGATAGATGCTGAAAATTTAGTGGTACTAATGTAGTTGGTAGAAGATGAGGCTATCCATATCAGAACAGAGGATCATCTCTGATGATGTGAGACGCTTGATATGATAGTTTGATGCATTTCCACGGATGCCTAGCGGAACGAACGTTGTTGTGTTAGGATCGGTGGCTAGGCTGTCTTTGTCTCGAAAGTTGATGTAAACATTTGTAATACTGAGTCGGTCGCCTTCGTAAACAAACCTGCACATAGTGTTGTTGGAATGGCCGTTGAGTAGACTGCTCGATGTGATTTGAAGTATATTGAGATGAAAACTCCAAAAGATACTGCTTCCCATTTTGTTGGAGTATTGTGTATAGTGTGTATCTTCCTTCGATGTTTTGCTGTAGCATTCTTTCATGCGCCATCTACCATCTAGCTTGCCATTATGTGATACCTTAGAACAAGAGAAGAGTAAACTTGTGAGGAGAAAGCAAATAGTGATGAAGTGAGAGTGTCTCATATCGTTAGCTTGGGAAAAAGTGGGTGATGTTTCTGTTGTATGTCTTTATTCGCAGTAGGAATACGGCCTATATCTTGTAGGTAAGGATGTGGGCTTATCTCGATTTCTTCCCGAAAACGCCTTGCTTAGCAAGGGTAATTTGGAATCCTGTATTATTGCCGATAAGGTTGCCTCGATCGAGGGCAAAAGCTAGCTTTGCGCTCCATCCAGATAAATTGGCTCGTCCGATGCGAGTGGGGGAGTAACAACATTCAACAAGCATGCTGTTGGCCGTGCGGGCGTGAGAAAAATTGTTGCTATACGTTCCGAGACTACGTTGGTGGGTGTAGAGCAGACGATAGTGAATATTGGAAGTGGGATTACCACTGATGCCGATATGATTGGCTTTGAATCGGGTAGAGGGAAAAAATAGGGTTTTATTATTCGAATAAAGTGGAGATAGGAATAAAGGGTTGCCTATCGCTTGTCCCCAATGTTGCCAACCTTGATAGATATTGTGGTTATAGTAATGATCTGTGCCACTGATCTGATCGGGGAGACCTTCGGTATGGTCGTGGTATACAGGTCCGCTCTGATAGGTGGTTTTAATATATTCGTAGGTCAATGCATCAACAAAGCGGTTCTTGGGAAGGTGCGCTTCAATACCCACCATTCCGTCGAACCATCCATATTGCAAAAACATCTCTGAATGATCTTCAAAGTAATGGTCGTAGTAGGTACTGATACTCCAATTGGGTGCGTTCCAACTAAGGCGAGCTACCCAACTGCCAAGCATATTTCCCATGGAGTTGGAATAGCCTTCTCCGTCGGTAATATCTCCACCTCCGCTGAATGTGGCATGAAAGAAGTCCTTTAAACTATTGCCCATTTTTACGGGTTCTCCCTCATTAACCTTGTCACTTTGGATGTAGTAAGCTGTACCGCCAAATTCTGTAGCCATTTCTAGTCCACCTTCCAACACAAGGGGAAACTTGCGTACATTACCAATGCGCATATAGCCAGCTTTGGTATGAAGCAAAGCCTTCTTTATATAATGTTCATTAGTGCCTTGGAGCCTGTCTTCTTGAAATCCTCCATCGGTCATCATGCCATAGCTGATGTGTCCTCGGATACCCACGAAGTCGGATTTACCGCTGATATTCCAATATTCGGGCAGTTCAAGGCGTAGGGCAGGGACGGGACGAGCATTAATTCCTAAAGTCTGACTTCCTGTGCTTAGTTCTGCATTCTTAAAAGCTAAGGGCTGCTGCTTCGCGCCTAGCGAGAGCCTAACTAATTTGTATTGGAGGTCGGCATATAGTTGTTGTACAGTAAGGGTGCTTGTCTGATTGTATCCTACCGCAAGATCAACACCATAACCTATGCGCCATTTGCTGAGCGAATCATTCTCAGTCTGATGAGCCATGGCAATCTTGAGTAATCCATTAGAGCGGTCAAAGGAAGAAAGTCCGTAACGATTAGAAGTGAGCCAAAATGGAGTCTTCCCATGTGATTGATCTATCTGGGCAGAAATGCTATAATCGATGTTGTAAAGAGATCTTTCTGCTGCATTTTGAGCGTGCGTCAGTCCTGAAAGTGTGAAAAGAAAGTAGGTCACAAGAATCTTTGTCGTAAATCTCATCTTCGTCTCTATTTAGTATGGTCATTGTTTCGCTTATGTTTTGCAGCTGCACGCGAATGAGGGTCTTGTTTGTTTGATTTGTAGGTTGTTGAATAGGTTGATTTATTGTCGTACTTAGGATGGTTTGAAGTTCGATTCTTATTCTGTCTTTTTCTATTACCTTGTTGATGGCTGTTATTGTAATTAGTCGGGGTTGATGAAAAACCATCATTCGCGGGATAAAGTCTTTTGATAAGATCCGTACGTCCCATTTTACGTAGTTCAGTAATAATCTTTTGTCGCTCTTCTGGCTTGTACCAGAAGAAGAACATGCGCTGCTTCAGTTTCTCTTGTGGCGTGTGTGCAGAGAACACTTCTTCGAGCGTGTAAGGATGATATCCCGAATACCATGTATCGGTTGAAACAGTCATAGGGGTGGGAGTAAAGTCTTGCACTTGCTCGAGTTGAAAATCCATGTCGCGTGTTTCGGCAGCAAGTTCAGCCATATCTTCTTCAGTACATCCAGGATGGGATGAAATGAAATAAGGAATGATTTGCTGGCGAAGTCCAGCTTCGCGATTGATGCGATCGAAGATGCGCTTAAACTCATGGAATAGTTGGAATGATGGCTTTCGCATGAGATGGAGTACACGATCGGATGTATGTTCTGGTGCCACTTTTAATCGACCCGAAACGTGATTGACCACCAATTCCTTAGTGTATTCTTCTGCTGCTTTGCGTAATTCAGGGTCTTTGTATTGATGGAGCAAGAGATCATAGCGCACACCGCTGCCGATAAAGCTCTTCTTCATACCAGGCAGAGCGTCAACCTCTTTATATATCTCGAGCAAAGGTCTGTGATCAGCGTTTAGGTTGGGGCAAACAGATGGACTGATGCAAGATGGTCGCTTACATTTTTCGCAAATATCTCGATTCTTACCATGCATTTGGTACATGTTGGCAGAAGGACCACCTAAGTCGGATAGATATCCACGAAAGTCTGGCATTTGCGTGATCTTTTTCACTTCGCGTAGAATGCTTTCCTTAGACCTACTCATGATAAATTTACCTTGATGAGCAGAAATGGTGCAGAAAGCGCATCCGCCAAAGCATCCGCGATGGATGTTGACTGAGAACTTAATCATTTCGTATGCAGGAATGCGCTTGTTTTTGTATTTGGGGTGGGGCAGACGTGTATAAGGGAAGTCGAATGATCGGTCAATCTGCTTCGTCGACATAGGCGGATAAGGAGGATTCACTACAACATAAATTCTGCCTGTTTGCTGCAAGATACGCTGTGGATGGAGTTTGTTGCTTTCTTCCTCAATGTGTCGGAAGTTCTCTGCAAAGTGTCGTTTGTTAGTAAGGCAATCTTCATGAGAGTGCAAAATGATGTCGTCGTCGCAGATACCATGTGGAATGTCCTTTTCCTGTTGCAAAGTTACAGTTTGCTTTATGGGAATATTGCGCATCAAATCGTTGAATTGCTTCGTCGTACAGAAGGTTCCTTCTTCATCGTGGAGAATGTAGCGATTGATGTTTTTGCAAAGATCTGTCATCGGCAATTCTCCCATGCCATAGACAATCATGTCCGCTCCGCTATCTGTAAGAATGCATGGGCGGAGTTTCTCTTTCCAATAATCATAGTGTGTGACGCGTCGTAAAGAAGCCTCGATGCCACCCAATACAACGGGAACATCGGGATATAGTTCTTTGAGAATCTTGGAGTAGACAATGGTGGGGTATTCAGGCCTCATATCGTGGCGGCCATCAGGCGTGTATGCGTCTTCCGAGCGTAAACGTCGATTGGCCGTATACTTATTGACCATGGAATCCATACACCCAGGAGCAATACCAAAGAACATCCTAGGGCGTCCCAATTTTTTGAAGTCTCGGTAATCGCCATGCCAGTCGGGCTGTGGCACAATGCACACGCGATATCCTTCGGCTTCGAGTAAACGACCTATTACGGCAGCTCCGAAAGAAGGGTGATCTACATAAGCGTCGGCTGAAAATAGGATGATGTCTGCAACATCCCAACCGCGGAGGTCCATTTCTTTGCGTGTGGTTGGAAGCCAGTCTGTTAATTGCATGCTATGATGTGTGGTGATTTATGAGTAATGGTTAAGGTATGCCAACCTGTGATTCTCGATGGAGGTATAGCACAAGCTATCTAGCTTGTCGTAGTCGAAGGTGAAAAAAACGTAAGGTGTTGTTGTTCATCACTTTCATAAAAAAAGAGGAAGGCAAATATTTTGCTCAACTTTGGTAACAGATTACTTGCCTTTCTCCTATTCTAGGGGGAGATGCTTTTTAGATGAAATGATAAGCCTCTCTTGACTATTTGTGCCTAGGCTTCTGTGGAAGATGTATCTTCGACGAGAAGAGAGTGGGTCTTCTCCCATTCATGGTATGCTTGGATGAGATTTTTGAGTCCGAAAGCCTTCATCTTGTCATGGTAGATTACGTCAATGCAGAGATCTAGCAATTCCTTCGTGTTTTCAGTGCTAGATGCGATGAGCGAACGGATGCTGAGTTTCAGTTTGTCGAGTTCGGCTTCGGTTATGTAGCCAGTAGAGTTGATAAGTCCGTTGAAGAGGTTGTACTTATGGATAGTGCACATATTCTGGTCGGTAACGTTCATGTGACGTGTGCCGCTTTCGTTGAGTTGAATGTCGTACATGTTGAGTAGATTTAATATAAAGTAGTAAAAGTTATTTTTTGATTTGTGATTTTGCAGCCGCATAAGCTTTTTGCCAATTAGTGTTTAGGCAGAAAGGCGTTAATTCTCCGCCATCGTTGATAAAGGCCATGGTGGTTTCTTGGTCTTTATCGTCAAACAGAGGGTTCGACACCGAAGCATCCATGAAAAGCATAATCTTCTCCTTGCGTTTGTCTTCGCTCATCTTTTTGCTCTTAATAATTTCATCGAAAAAGAATGTGATGAATTCAGAGAGATAGTAAGCTTGCGTGTCAAGAAAAGCGGAGGGCACAGAGTCTGTCTCTTCGAAGGCTTTCTTCTTCATATATATAAGGGCTGTACGCTTAAACTGTGCGATTTGCGTCTGTGTGAAACTACTCGTCGGTGAATTGACAATGCGTGTGGCGCTTTCTAGTACAATATTATATACGTCTTGGGCTTTAGCTGTGTTGTCGAAACAACTCATGAGCAGAGATATGACGAGCAGGAGAAGTCTATTCTTCATAATGTAATGATGTTTTGTAAATGGATAGCGCAGTCTGATGAGAAGCTTTGCAAATTTTCAATCAGTGCACTCGGTTGGCATTTTGTTTCACAAATGAAGCCCAAGAATGTGCTACATTGGCATTGTGCTCAGGTCGTCCGCTTTGTAGAAAATGGCAATAGGCTGCACCAAGAGCATCAGTAGCGTCGAAGAAAGGAAGCATGTTCTCATTGGGAATATGTAGCATTCGTTGCAGCATGGCTGCTACTTGCTCTTTGCTCGCTTGCCCATTTCCTGTAATAGCCTGTTTAATTTTCAGAGGCGCATATTCATGGATGGGTACGTCGCGACTGATGGCAGCAGCGATTGCTACTCCTTGAGCGCGTCCAAGTTTCAGCATACTTTGCACGTTCTTGCCAAAGAAAGGGGCTTCGATAGCCATTTCATCGGGTTTGAATGATTCGATGATGCCAATCACACGTTCGTAGATACGTCCGAGCTTGAGATATACGTCTTTGCATTTTCTAAGATCTATCACACCCATGGCTTCCATAGAAACCTTGCATCCGCTGATTTTGATGACACCATATCCAAGCACGTTTGTGCCAGGGTCAATGCCAAGAATTATCTTTTCTGGGATTGTCATAGTGCAAAAATACACAATGAAGCGCAATTCTAAGCATTTATTTCTGCAAAATTTTCCTATTCTAAGATTAACTTGTATATTTGCAACATGCAGTAATTTGCAAAAAGAAGATTTATGCTGAGGAGTATCAATGCTTCGCGTAAAAAGAAATGCAGATTATCGCTTACACAATAAACTAACAAAACAATGAAACGTTTATTATCTTTCCTCTTTGCCGCAGTGGTTTGTACAACCATGATGGCGCAAGCTGTAATTAAGTTTGAAAAGACTACTTTGGACTTTGGCACATTTCATGAGAAAAAAGTACAAGTAGGAACTTTTGTGTTTACTAATACGGGGGATAAGCCCTTAGTAATTCAGCAGGCTTATGGATCGTGTGGCTGTACTGTAGCTACTCCTCCTAAAGATCCGATTGCTCCAGGTGAAAAGGGGGTGATTAAAGTGTCGTACAATGGGAAAGGAAAGTTTAAAGGTTTCTTCAAAAAAGCCATAACAGTTCGTTCCAATGCTTCAAATTCAATTGTTCGTGTATACATCCAGGGCAATATGCTTGTGGATGAGTAATTTAAAAGAACGATTGCGTAGAGCGACTATGTCCTATGTCCTAGTGAATTTTAGCTAGAAGGACATAGGAGACTTCTGCTAACGAAGAAGAAATCATTTCGTAAGGAACATATTTATTATTACGTGCACAATAACAAATTATGAATAGCAATAACTACCTCGTTGTTTTAGCTGGAGGAGTCGGAAGTCGATTTTGGCCAGTTAGTAATGAGTCATTACCCAAGCAATTCCTCGATATACTGGGCTGCGGACGCACATTGATTCAACTTACCTTGGACCGTTTCAAGGGGCTCATTCCAAATGAGAACGTTTGGGTGGTTACCTCGGAAAACTATAGGCAGATTGTAGAAGAGCAACTTCCTGATATGCCCAAGCAGAATATATTGTGCGAGCCTTGTAGACGTAACACCGCTCCTTGTATTTGCTACGTGAGTTGGAAAATCAAAAAGCAGAATCCGAAAGCAAATATTGTGGTTTCGCCTGCTGACCACGTCGTGATGGATACAAAAAGTTTTCAGGAAGCCGTGGACGACTCTCTATCGTTTGCAGCAGAAACGGATGCAGTTGTTACTATAGGCTTGAAACCCACACGTCCGGAAACGGGCTACGGATATATCAAAGCTGATTTGAGCTATTCTTCATCGCGTAAACAGAATATCTTCCGTGTGGACGAATTTAAGGAAAAGCCCACACTTGAAGTTGCCGAGGAATATGTGAAGCGTTCTAATTATTTATGGAACTCTGGTATATTTATATGGAATGTCAACACCATTATTAATGCTTTCCGTGTGTATGAACCGCAGATTTCTGGAATCTTCGAGGATTTGTTATCTGTCTATGATACCGACCAAGAACAATCAGCCATAAACAAGGCATATCCTCAGTGTGAGAATATTTCGGTGGACTATGCAATCCTTGAAAAGGCAGAAGAGATCTTCGTGTTTCCCGCCACGTTTGCTTGGAGTGATTTAGGAACATGGAATTCCCTTCGCGAGCAATCGGAAAAGGATCAGTATGGAAATGTAAGCATAGGTGAAAATATAAAATTCTTTGATACATACAACACCATTGTACATGCTTGTGGTAAGAAAGCTGTGGTGGTGGAAGGGCTTGATGGCTATGTGGTGGCAGAGAAAGATGATAAATTGCTAATATGCAAACTCTCAGAAGAACAACGTATAAAACTTTTCCACTAATATCCATTAGAATCTAGGCAATAAAATCTCCAATAGAACGAATGTTCTCAGACACAATCTTAAATTGGTATGCGTGCCATAAGCGAGATTTACCATGGCGAAATATCTCCGATCCATACAAAATATGGGTGTCGGAGATTATTTTGCAACAAACTCGTATTGCGCAGGGACATGCTTACTATGTGCGCTTTCTTAAAGCATTTCCCTCGGTAAGAGCCTTAGCTCTTGCTGAAGAAGACGAAGTAATGCGCCAGTGGCAAGGTTTGGGGTATTATAGTCGTGCACGAAATATGCAGATAGCGGCCAAGCAAGTGATGGAGGGCGGAGGCGAATTTCCTACAACGTATGAGGGCGTTAGAGCACTCAAAGGAGTCGGTGATTATACGGCAGCTGCGATTTGTTCATTCGCGTATCATATGCCTTATGCCGTAGTCGATGGAAATGTCTATAGAGTGCTGAGTAGATATTTTGATGTGACTGTTCCCATTGACACGGCAAAAGGTCAGAAGTATTTTGCTCATCTTGCACAATCCTTACTTCCAGCACATGATTCCCACGACTATAATCAAGGAATTATGGATTTCGGTGCTATCCAGTGTGTTCCCTTAAGCCCCAATTGTGAAGTCTGTCCGTTAGCAGAGTCTTGTGCAGCTTTGGCGCATGGACACATAGACCAGTTGCCAATAAGAACGCATAAAGTAAAGGTGCGCAATCGCTTTTTTGCCTGTGTAAAAGTAGTTACTCCCGATGGCGTATGGTTACGAAAGCGTACCAATAACGATATATGGCAAGGATTATATGAGTATGTTTTGATGGAGTTTAGCAAAACACCTCGTATGCCACAGGTGGTGGAGTGCCTAAGTTCATCTTTCCAAGTACCACAAGGAGGAACTTGGACAATGGTGAAAAAGAATGTGCGCCATTTGTTGACTCATCAAATGCTTAAAGCCGACTTTTATGAGTTAAGGTTCAACAAGTCAATCCCCATTAATCCTTCTTATATTGTAGTAAAGGAAGAGTGCTTAGCTGACTATGCCATGCCGCAGTTACTTCAAAACGCTTACTAAAGTTTCGCCCGAACCTAAAAAGGATACCCTCTAAAATATTATAGCAAAACAACATAAATCAACCAATCAATATGGCTCGTAAACGCAAACCCTTACCCATTCTGGAAAATGTGACCATTACGGATGTCGCAGCAGAAGGAAAGGCCATTGCCAAAATAGATAATCTTGTAATATTCGTTCCCTATGTAGTGCCGGGCGATGTAGTAGATCTGCAAATACGCCGCAAGAAACATAGTTATGCAGAGGCAGAGGCTATTCGTTTTCATAAATATTCTGAGAAACGAGTGAAGCCTTTCTGTCAGCACTTTGGTGTGTGTGGTGGATGTAAGTGGCAATGTCTTTCTTATGAAGATCAGATTCATTATAAGCAGAAGCAAATTGTGGATAATCTGACGCGTATCGGCAAAGTGGAGCTGCCCGAGATAAGTCCTATCTTGGGAAGCAAACATCAGACGCATTATCGAAATAAACTAGAATTTGGCTTCTCTAATAAGCGTTGGCTTACGTTTGAAGAAGTAGCATCAGGGAAGAAATTTGATGTGATGGATGCAGTAGGTTTCCATATTCCAGGTGCATTCGATAAAATTCTCGACATAGAATGTTGCCACTTGATGGATGATATCAATAATCGCCTTCGCAATGGCATTCGTAAGTTTGCTTTGGAAAACCATATAAGTTTCTACGATATTCGTGGTGGACATGGTTTGCTTAGGAATATGATGATTCGTACATCGGCCACCCATGAGATTATGTTGCTCATACAATTCTGTATTCATACGGATGAAGAGCATGAGCAAGCCATGTCTGTGATGGAATATGTGAAGGCTACATTCCCAGAAGTGACATCGTTGCTTTGGGTGAACAATTTGAAATGTAACGACACCATTGGCGATCTCGACATACAGACCTATCATGGTACAGATTTTATCTATGAAACGATGGAAAATCTTCGCTTTAAGGTAGGTCCTAAGAGTTTTTATCAGACCAATACCGAACAGGCCTATGAACTTTACAAGGTGGCTCGACAGTTTGCAAAGCTCACAGGCAAGGAACTTGTATACGATCTCTATACAGGTACGGGTACAATTGCAAACTTTGTAGCCCATCAGGCCAAACAGGTTATTGGTATAGAATATGTACCTGAAGCTATTGAAGATGCAAAGGTAAATGCACAGATCAATCAGTTAGATAATACACTCTTCTATGCAGGAGATATGAAGGATATCCTGAATCAAGAGTTTATTGAAAAGCATGGACGTCCCGATGTGATTATCACAGATCCTCCTCGTGCTGGAATGCACGCCGACGTGATCAATACAATTCTTTTTGCTGCTCCACAACGAATCGTCTATGTAAGTTGCAATCCTGCCACGCAGGCACGTGATTTGCAGTTGCTTGATGCTGACTATCAAGTGATGGCCGTACAGCCTGTGGACATGTTCCCACAGACACATCATGTGGAGAATGTCGTACTGCTTGAACGCAGAAAGAATAAGAATATTTAGACATGAGTACTGTACATCGGCACAATCCATTGCTACGTTCTAAATTGATGACACTTCTTAGGCAAGCCGATGCGGAGGCGATGGCCAATTTCCTTTCTGCACTTTCTGTGTCTGATTTTCGTACGGCGGGATTTTTACTTTCAGAAGAAGTCCTTCCAACATCAGAGGAACAGACGTTTTGGACATTCTTTGTGGCCATAGTACCATTGCACCCTAAGGCTTATTTAGGAACTTTCCTCAAAGCCTGCGTCAGCATGTATCGCAGACATCGGCTCTCGTTGTCGACAGAAGCTTTGCAGGCATTCGCAGCAAGTTGTACGCCTATAGATCGCAAGAAAATACTCGAAACGCTCTTGCCTGTGATGCATACATCGGATGAAGTAGGCTTGCTTATTCAGCTTTTCTGTCGAGAAGAAACGAATGCTCCGCTTATTTATCTCATCAAGGCACACACAGTGCAAGCTTATTATCAACTATTCTTGCGACTCAAAAAGGAGAAAACGTCAACAGTTCGTTCATGCATCCTCTCACTTATGAAGATGAATGATGCACTCTCCTTCAACATGGCAAGTCTGATGAAGCGCTATTTCGATATTCCTAATGTTCCAGGCAGCTTCTCACTTCAGGTTAATGATTATGAACTTAGCCGAATGGATCAAGGCTATGATGCTTTTGTGAAAATGCTAAAGAGATAAAGTAAACCTCTGCTCGCCACTCGTTTACAATGTTCGCGTAATCATTTGCATAAGAAAAAATACCTTCAATAACAATGAAAAAAATACTATTCATACTCGCTGCATCGTTCTTGCTTGCCATTCCTATGGTAGCACGCAAGTCTAAGTCTGTTGCTTCTGCAACTGCCCCCCAACCAGCTAGTACCACTCAAAAAGGACTGTTCTCTGTGACAAAGACAGGTACAGATTGGTATTTCTCTATTCCCGATTCTCTCATTGGCCGTGAAATGCTCGTCACTGTTCGCTTTACTTCCACTCCAGCTAATACAGAAACGTATGGAGGAGAAATGGCCAACGAGCAGACGATTTATTTTGAAAAATCTCCTGATGGAAAACTTCAAATGCGTGCACGTTTGCTCGTTAATAAGGCCGATTCTACAGATAAGATTAATCGTGCCATTGTAATAAGCAACGAAGATCCAATAATTGCTTCGCTAAAGATAGAGTCGCATGTAAAGGATATGTATAAAGTTAAGGTAACGAATCTTTTCCTTGAAGATAATGCAGCCTTGAATGTGTCTTCCTCTCTCAAACAGCAGCTAGGATTACAAGCTCTCATAATGGGAAGTTCATATATCGAAAGTATAAAGACCTTCCCTATGAACACCGAGGTGCGCACTATAAAGACATGGATGTCATCGGGTAGTCGCACCATTGCATCGTCTAACACGGGGAAAGTAACACTCGGACTAAATGTGTCCTTTGTGCTCCTTCCTTCTAATCCTATGCCCCGTCGTTTGTTTGATCCGCGTGTGGGCTATTTTACGGATAATTTTACTTATTTCTCCGATAATCAGCAGCGCATTGAGCCCAAACGTTTTATCACTCGTTGGCGTTTGGAACCGAAGGATAGCGCAGATGCCGAGAAAATGAAGCGTGGAGAACTCGTAGAGCCCAAGAAACCTATCATCTATTACATCGACCCAGCTACTCCGAAACAATGGCGCCCTTATCTTATTCAGGGTGTGAACGATTGGCAGAAGGCTTTTGAAAAAGCGGGTTTCAAAAATGCAATCATGGCCAAGGAATGGCCCGAGAAAGACTCTACTATGTCGATGGAAGATGCTCGCTATTCCTGCATTCGCTATTTGGCTTCGTCCATGGAGAATGCATACGGACCGAATGTTCACGATCCTCGTACAGGTGAAATTTTGGAAAGTCACATCTGTTGGTATCACAATGTGATGACGCTCGTTCATGATTGGTATATGATTCAAGCTGGAAACTTGGATGAGGCTGCTCAGAAAATGAAGTACGACACCGACTTGATGGGACAATTAATACGTTTCGTATCTTCTCATGAAGTGGGGCATACGCTCGGCCTACGCCACAATTTCGGTTCTTCGTCCACGGTTCCTGTAGACAGTCTTCGCTCGCGTGCATTCGTAGAAGCTCATGGTCATACTCCTAGCATCATGGACTATGCTCGTTTTAACTATGTGGCTCAGCCCGAGGATAGCATTACGCATGCAGGAATTTTCCCTCGCATTGGTGATTATGACTGTTGGGCTATTGAATGGGGTTACAAGCCTATGTGGGATGCTTATGACGATGTGAGTGACCATTGGGAACTCGAAAAACTCACTACTGAACGTCTCAATGGTAATCGTCGTTTGTGGTTTGGTGATGGTGAAACTAATCGTACGAACGATTCTCGTTGTCAAACGGAAGATTTGGGTGACGATGCCATGAAGGCTAGCACTTATGGTATCATGAACCTAAAACGAGAACTTCCTCAACTCCCCACATGGACATATCAAAGTGGAGATATCTATGGCAGCAACCTCTCAAGCATGTATGCTCAGGTGGTCAATCAGTTCTATCGCTATTGCAATCATGTGATGCGCAACTTAGGCGGCGTTTATTGCGATTATAAAACAGTGGATCAGACAGGCGCTGTTTATTCTGACGAACCTCGTGAAAAGCAGGAACGTGCTCTTCAGTTTCTCATCGACAATGTGGTGAAGCAGCCCAAATGGTTGATTAACGTGTCGTATGCAAATCGTCTGATGCCTGATATTCAGTCCTATCTTAATCGTATTGGTACGCGCTTAGTGTCAAGTATGGTCGATGATCATTTGATCAATCGTCTTACTAGCACATATCCTGTCAATGATTATCTTCCTGCCCTTGTAAAAGCTGTGTTTGCGAGCACTGATGCTAAAGACTCTTACAGCCAAGCCTTACAACGCACAGTAGTGGAGGAATTGATTTCTTATTTCAAGTCAAAGCCTAATCGTCCCGCTACGGGCGTTGTTCTCCAGCAACTTCGCAGTTTACAGCACTTGTGCAATGCACGTCAGGCGAATCCTCATTTTGCAGCTTTAGCTGATATGATTGATCGCGCTTTGGTGGTGAAGTAAATGTATATGAACCTCCCTTGAATAATCTTTACAATTTACAGATTAGACGGGAAGAATAAAATAATTCTGCCAACGGGCTAATATAACTAAAGTTTTCCATCCTCTTTATTGGGGAAACTTTAGTTATATTAGCCCGTTTTCTTAGAAGAAGTATGATGGTTCTATCACAATCTCTGTATATCCTGCAAAGATAACAAAATCACAATTTTATGGATCTTCTCCTTTTCAATTCTTCTAGACTACTCCTTGGGCCAACATTGCATGAGCCACTTTCATAAATCCTGCAATGTTCGCTCCCTTCACATAGTTGATATACCCATCAGCCTCAGTACCATACTTTACGCATTGATCGTGTACAGCAGCCATGATGGAGTGAAGCCGTAGGTCAACTTCTTCGGTATTCCATGAAATGTGCATTGCGTTTTGCGTCATTTCAAGTCCTGATGTAGCTACACCGCCCGAGTTGACAGCTTTTCCAGGGGCAAACGGAGTATGATGTGCATGAAAATAATCAATAGCTTCGGCGGTGCATCCCATGTTACTCACTTCAGCTACAAACTTTACACCATTTTTGCATAGCGCAGCAGCGTCTGCTTCATTCAGTTCGTTCTGGGTTGCACAGGGTAGAGCAATGTCTACAGGTTGAATCCATGGTTTTTTGCCCGCGTAGAATGTAGCTTCAGGGAAACGCTCTGCATAAGGAGCTACAATGTCGTCGCCCGACATACGAAGCGCCAACATATAGTCAATCTTCTCTCCGTTGACTCCTGCTGGGTCGTACACGTAGCCATCTGGTCCACTTAATGTGATTACTTTAGCTCCGAGTTCTGTTGCTTTCTTTACTGCGCCCCAAGCCACGTTGCCAAATCCTGAAATAGCAATCGTCTTTCCTTCAATATGTTCACCATAATCGGCCAACATTTGCTTTACGAAATAGAGTGCACCATATCCAGTAGCTTCTGGCCTTAGAATCGAACCACCAAACTCAAGACCTTTTCCTGTAAATGTGCCTGTATGTTCATGTGTCAATTTCTTGTACATTCCATACATGTAGCCCACTTCGCGTCCGCCAACACCGATATCGCCAGCAGGTACGTCTTGATCAGGTCCCAAGTTACGCCATAATTCCAATATAAAAGCTTGGCAAAAACGCATAATCTCTGCGTCGCTTTTACCGCGTGGGGCAAAATCGGAACCGCCCTTAGCTCCCCCCATGGGGAGGGTGGTTAGTGCATTTTTAAAAGTCTGCTCAAATCCTAAGAATTTCAGTATGCTAAGATTGACGGAAGGATGGAAACGTATGCCTCCCTTGTATGGGCCAATCGCATTATTGAATTGTACGCGATAGCCTAAGTTCACTTGTACTTCGCCCTCATCATCTACCCATGGTACACGGAATGTAATAATTCGATCGGGTTCAACAAGACGTTCCATCAGTTTGGCTCGTTCAAATTCGGGATGCTGATTGTACACATCTTCTACGGAGGTTAATACTTCTCGCACCGCTTGTAAGTATTCTTTTTCGCCAGGGTGCTTCTGTTCGAGTTGTTCAATAATTTTTTCTGTTTTCATGATAAGGTTATTTTGGGGAAAGAACACGTAAAAAAATGTCCTCTCTCATAATATTCTTTACAAATGTATAGATTATTATTCAAATCCGTTCTAACTTAATTCCATATTTTCCTTATAATCTGCTATATAGCATATCAAATGTAACAAATAGATATGTGAAAGAAGAAGCTAGTAAAGGAAGAACGCTAAAAAACATGGGCAAAATAAGGCAAAGTCGCGCGATTTTCTTAACTTTGCAAAGTGAATTAAAGGCTTTTTGACGATGGCTTTAAGGGCTCTTCGTGTAAAAGTCATACGGACGCACAGAAAAAGCAACTCTTATTCTTATAAATACATAATCATTCTTATGGAAAAAAGCGCATTACAGATTGCACGTGCTGCTTACCAGCCCAAGCTTCCCGCAGGCTTGCGTGCAGGTGTGAGCATTAAAGAAGGTGAACCTACTCAGAGTGTAGGCGATCAGGAAGAAATCAAGAAGCTCTTCCCCAATACTTACGGTATGCCGTTGGTAGAATTTGTACCCTCTGACGAAAAGAAAGAATATGCCCCGATGAATATCGGTATCATCCTCTCTGGTGGTCAGGCTCCTGGTGGACACAATGTAATCTGCGGTCTTTACGATGAGCTTAAAAAGCAGAACCCTGCCAACAAACTCTATGGCTTCTTGATGGGTCCTGGCGGTTTGGTAGACCATAAGTACATCGAACTGACTGATGCTATCATCGACGACTACCGCAATACGGGTGGTTTCGATATGATTGGTTCTGGTCGTACGAAGCTCGAAGAGGTAGATCAATTTGAAAGCGGCTTGAAGATTATCCGTGAACTTGGTATCAAGGCTATCGTAATCATCGGTGGTGACGACTCTAATACCAACGCTTGCGTTTTGGCAGAATACTATGCTGCTAAGAACTATGGTGTGCAGGTAATCGGTTGCCCTAAGACTATTGATGGTGACTTGAAGAACGATCAAATCGAGACTTCTTTCGGCTTTGATACAGCATGTAAGACTTACTCTGAAGTAATTGGTAACATCCAGCGTGACGCCAACTCTGCTCGTAAGTATTGGCATTTCATTAAGCTCATGGGACGTTCGGCCAGCCACATCGCTTTGGAATGTGCACTTCAGTGCCAGCCCAACGTATGTATCATCAGTGAAGAAGTAGAAGAGAAGAATCAGACTCTTGATGATATCGTAACATATATTGCAGAAATCGTAGCCAAGCGTGCAGCTAATGGCAACAATTTCGGTACAGTACTTATTCCTGAAGGATTGATCGAATTCATTCCCGCAATGAAGAAGCTTATTGCCGAGCTTAACGACCTTCTTTCTACTCCTGAAGCCGCTAGCGTAAGTGCTGCCGATCAGCGTTCATGGATTCTTGGCAAACTCTCTAAAGAAAATGCCGCAATCTATGAAAGCCTGCCCGAAGGTGTGGCTAAGCAGCTCACTATGGAACGTGATCCTCACGGAAATGTACAGGTATCACTTATCGAAACTGAAAAGCTCCTTTCAGAAATGGTAGCTGTTAAGCTCGCTGCTTGGAAGAAGGAAGGTAAATTTGTAGGTAAGTTCGCTGCTCAGCACCACTTCTTCGGTTATGAAGGTCGTTGCGCAGCTCCTTCTAACTACGATGCAGACTATTGCTATGCACTCGGTACAAGCGCAGCACAACTCGTAGCTAACGGCAAGACTGGCTACATGGCTATTGTGAAGAATACCACAGCTCCAGCCGAACAGTGGGTAGCTGGCGGTGTGCCCATCACGATGATGATGAATATGGAGCGTCGTAATGGTAAGATGAAGCCTGTAATCAAGAAGGCGCTCGTACGTCTCGATGGTGCTCCTTTCAAGAAGTTTGCTGCTCATCGTGCAGAATGGGCTGAGAATACTTGCTTCGTATATCCTGGTCCTATCCAGTATTGGGGACCTGCCGAAGTATGCGACCAGTGCACCAAGACGCTTGCTCTTGAACAGGGCAAGTAATCTTGAAGGCATAAACAGATTGTGAAGAACGGGATATAAATGATGAAAAGTCCTTGTTTCTTACAATCTCTTATAACTTTCAAAGAGTGGAAGACACACAGTTGTCGCCGAATAGCCAAAGCGGCTTAGCGTTTCTGCTGTCTGTCTTCCTCTCTTTATTTTTCTGATTTTCTAAGTCAGGTTTCCCATATTAAATGGGAAAAGACAAATGCATGGTACTTACAAGAGTGAATAAACAGATAGAAAAACTACCAACGAAGCATAATCATAGCCGAAAGATTGTATAATATCTAAACGATCAAAACTCTCTCTATGTCTCTTTCATCATCTTCTTACCCTAGACGCACATCATCGGCACAGCCAAGACGTAAAAGTACTTCGGCTGCAACACGACGTGGGCAAACTGGTACGAAGAGTGATGCGCAGAAAGCAAGAAAACGCAGAGTAAGCAAAAGCCGAAAGCGTAGCAAGTTTAGAGTGTGGACTGCCACAGCTAAGTGGCGTATGCGTATGCTGGGTATCCGCCTTTTTGTGTTAGCTTTGGTGGGATTAGTTTGCTGGATGTTTTATTATTACGTAGCCAATCGATACAGCAGTAAGTGGCAAGCCATTTATGGAAATGAAATCTATCCAGAGGGATATTCTATTCATGGCATAGATGTTAGTCACCATCAAGGAGATATAGATTGGGAAAAGGCATCGCGTGCGGAAGTAGGCGGAGAACCTATATGCTTTGTTATCATTAAAGCTACGGAGGGAGTGAGCCATATTGACGAAAACTTCAATGAGAATTTCTATCAAACTCGCCAGTACGACCTCGTACGTGGGGCTTATCATTACTTCAAACCCAATCTTTCTGCTTCGCAACAAGCAAAGTTCTTCCTAAAGCAAGTGCATCTAGAAGAGGGCGATTTGCCCCCAGTTCTAGATATAGAAGAACGGGGTAATTTAAATGTGAAACAGCTACAGAAAGCCGCCCTTACATGGTTGAAGATGGTAGAGAAACAATACAACGTGCCTCCCATTATCTATACCAATTACAAGTTTAAGGTAGATTATCTCAATACGCCAGAATTTAATCGCTATCCCTATTGGATAGCTCACTATTATGTGCGCAATCTTACTTATAAAGGTAAGTGGCGTTTTTGGCAACATACCGACTGTGGCACCATAGAGGGCATCAAGGGTAAGGTAGACTTAAATATCTACAATGGTTCGATGTATGATTTAAAGCATTTGTGTGTGGAGTAGAAATCCTCAGTATGAGTTCTCTGATAAGGGATAGGGAATAGTTCATTGAAGCAAATGAGAGAATCTCTTATTTAAGTTTCGGATTTAGTATGAGCGGGCTGAAACTTAATATAATAAGCACCGTTTTGCAAGCATTCTTATTTGCTTCTTTTCCTCATCTGTTTTTTTATAAAAACCGTTTGTTTCTATTTACTCCCCTTGATTTTACCATCCGCAGATTTACTCTCTGCCGTCTGTAAACCATCATTCATTGCTCTACCGGACGGCAGCGGTAGCTCTACCGGACGGCAGCGGTAGCGCTACCACTGCCGTCCGGTAAAGCCCAAAATGCTCATCGAGCAATGAAAAGGTCACATTCGTGGCACGCTTCAGTAAGGATATTGAAAACGAAAGATATAACATCTTAACTTTCGAATTTATGATGGACGGGCTGATTTATCGTGTAAGTCGAATACAATCAAGCTTGCTTGAATTGCTGAGACGCAGCCGATAATATGCATGATGTGAGCAAGCCTCTTATTCCCATCATACCAACCGTAAATATCCGCTGACCCCTTTTCATTTAGTAAACTTCAAGAATCTATAGGAGTCACCTATAAAGCAATACGCACACAAATCTCGAAAAGAGCTTGTGTGCGTATTGTCTTATGCTGAAATATGGTAGATTCTGATGATGAGTTGTGAAAGGTTGAAATTAGTGGTAGGAGATGTGGAAACCTATAAGCTCACCCTATAACTGAAAGGTGTCTTTACAGGCATCCAATAATCTCGTGAACATCCTTTACACCATGCTTGTCGAGCCATTCGTTCATGCCTTCAATCACTTTGATTGTGGTAGTGGGGTCAATGAAATTGGCTGTACCAATCTCTATGGCTGTAGCGCCAGCCATGAGAAATTCAATGGCATCGGTGGCATTCATGATACCGCCTAATCCTACTACGGGGATTTTTACGGCTTTGGCTACTTGCCATACCATGCGCAATGCAACAGGTTTTACACAAGGGCCACTAAGTCCACCCGTACCTATGCTCAAGCGAGATTGACGACGCTCGATGTCAATGCTCATGCCCATCAATGTGTTGATAAGCGAAACGCTGTCAGCTCCCTCTGCTTCTACTGCTTGAGCGATGGAGGCAATGTTTGTCACGTTGGGTGAAAGCTTTACGATAAGCGTTTTGTGGTAACGAGCGCGTACTGCTTTAACAACACTGGCAGCTCCTTCGCAAGTGACGCCGAAAGCCATGCCTCCATTCTTTACGTTGGGACATGATATGTTGAGTTCTATGCCAGGGATGTTTTCAAGTGCATCAATGCGAGCTGCACACTCAGCATAATCTTCTGGTGAATTTCCAGAAACGTTTACCAAAACGTTGCTTTGGATATCTTTAAGTTGCGGATATATATGTTCGCAGAAGTAGTCTACACCTTTATTTTGAAGTCCCACACAGTTGAGCATGCCTGAAGGAGTTTCGGCCATACGAGGATAATCGTTGCCTTCGCGTGGGTGGAGTGTAGTACCTTTTACAATGAATCCACCTAAACGGTTAAGGTCGATGAAATCGGCAAACTCAATGCCGTAGCCAAAAGTGCCTGAAGCTGTTAGTACGGGATTTTGGAGATGCAATCCTCCTATATTTACATTTAATCTAGCCATGATAACTTATCTGTATTAAATACGGGACCTTCTTTGCATACACATAGATTGTGTCCGTCTTTCATTTTTTCTACGCAGCACAAACATGCGCCTAGACCACAAGCCATGAGATTTTCGAGTGAAGCTTCGCAAGGAACTCCTACAGAGGCTGCCCATCTAGCTACGGCTACCATCATAGGTTTGGGGCCACAAGTGGAAACGCTGTCAAACTTTTCTTTCGTCAAGATACTATGGTTTGTCACGAATCCTTTCTCGCCCATAGAAGCATCTTCTGTGGTTACGTAGATGCGGCCATATTGCTCAAAATCTTGCAGTTGCATTAAATCATTTCCTGTGCGTCCACCAAGCAGGAATACGGGCTCGCAGCCAGCTTCGCGAAGTGTCTTTCCAAAATAGAGTAGGGGGGCTGTGCCCACACCGCCTCCTACGAGCAACACTTTCTTTCCGTCTGTCTCAGGGATGGTGAATCCATTGCCAAGAGGAAACATGCAGTTGAGTTTATCGCCCTTTTGGCATTGAGCTAAACGCTTTGTGCCATCACCTACCGCATGAATGAGGAGCCAAAGTTGATTCTTCTCATAGTCTACGAAGTTGACAGAAATAGGTCGGCGCAGAAAAGTAGTAGGAGAGTCGGGCACTTGTATTTCTACAAATTGTCCGGGCATAATCTCTGGTAGGATTCCATCAATGGGTTGCATTTTCAGCAGGATATAGCCCTCGCGTGGAATCTCCACCTCTGCTATTTGCAGGTCTTTTACGTATTTTTTCATGAAGATTGTTTGTTGCTTGATTCTTGTAAGTGCAAAATTACATAAAAGCTTTCGTGTGAAAGCATCAAAGCTGAAGATTTTGTTGCCGCGTTTCCTAAATAGAGCGCAATCATAGTTCGCTATGCTCCTTTTTCAAATTTCAAAACCGACAAAGATACGAGTCAAAATAGTTCAACTTATTCTTTCATCCTTACTAAGGAAGTTCGTCCTTCGTATAACTCCCTGTATTAGATGAGAAGCAAGGGGAAAATAATAGGGAAAAACGGAATGCAGGCCATGGAACGTGAAAAATGTTTCCAATCAGTCGTTTGTCTGGAAAAAATAAAACACTTTGAGAATCAAAGTGTTTGGTGGCTATAAACGCTCATGGTAAGAAGAATACTCTATAAAAAGTTACTGAAATGTTTGGTTAGTATTAAAAAAGTTTGTACTTTTGCACCGCTTTCGAGAAGAAACAAGGGCGTTTAGCTCAGCTGGTTCAGAGCATCTGCCTTACAAGCAGAGGGTCGGCGGTTCGAATCCGTCAACGCCCACAAATAAATACGATTTCTTCTTGAAGCATCAAATTAGCAAGTATTGGGCGTTTAGCTCAGCTGGTTCAGAGCATCTGCCTTACAAGCAGAGGGTCGGCGGTTCGAATCCGTCAACGCCCACAATAAATACGAATACTTGCTGGTTTTGATAAATCTTTAACTTCTTGGGCGTTTAGCTCAGCTGGTTCAGAGCATCTGCCTTACAAGCAGAGGGTCGGCGGTTCGAATCCGTCAACGCCCACCTAAGTAATAGTTAAAGGTTAAACAAGGAGGAAGTCTTAGTGCTTTCTTTTTATACGGGCGTTTAGCTCAGCTGGTTCAGAGCATCTGCCTTACAAGCAGAGGGTCGGCGGTTCGAATCCGTCAACGCCCACGTTATTAGGTTTGCCAATGGCAAACCTTTTTCGTTGTTATTGCTTTTTTAGAATCTATGAAAGAGCAATGTCGGTGATTACTTGTGCGCCCACTTTTTGATTGAGCTGGCGTACGAGTTCTGCACGGCGCATGAATAATTCTGTACGGATAGCGGCAGAAGCTAAGGATACGTGTAACGTTTGGTTGCGAATGCTTAGTTGGCGAGTTTGTTGATAAATGCTGCTACTTACAATCTCGCTCCAAGCTTGCATTAGTCGGTATTCGTTGAGGGGCGATTCTAATTGCGATTGGCGCAAGAAGCGCATAATCACATTGCCGATATTTTCTTCTTTTCTTCGTTCCATGATGGTGGGCTGCTTTGAAAGTAGGAGGGGTAGTTCTAAAAAACATTTATAGAACCACCCCTAGGTAACTTATATTCAGTGATAGTTGTTTTATTTGTCGGGATTTTCTGCTTTGATTTTATAGATGCCACCTGTGGTGGGATTGAGTTGGACGCTTGTGGTATTCTTCTTGTTGAACAATTCGCCTCCCAAATGCTCTACTCTACCAAATTGTGCCATAGGGAAAGATTGAGAGACAAATTCTTTGTTATCGGTGAATACTTTGATTTCTGCGCGACTTGGCACAATATAGCGCAAGTCTTCACTCTCCTTTTTCGCTTTCGCGTTGGGGTTTACGTTGACGGCGGGCAGTGTTTTTAAGTCTTTTACACTGAAGTAAACAGGTGTGCCAGCAGGGTCGTCATTGTCTACCACGCCTAGGTATTTGGAGAAGTTGAATAGTACTTGCTTTTCTACATCCTGTGTGGGCGTGATGTCGAAAGCTAACACGTGAGTTTCTTTGTTGCTCGTACCGCGGAAGAGTTGTAACAGACCTTCTTCTTGAGTGTCGAGATTGGCAAGCATGAGTTTGAGTTGCTCTCCGTCTTTCGGCATAAAGTCGGCTTGTCCTTTAGTGAGTAAACCACGGTTCTCGCGTATGTCATAAATTTCGTTGGCAGTTAGTTCTGCCATTTTTTCGGTGCTTCCAGCAGAAAGGATTTCTTCAGTTTTGAAGTCCTCTGCGTTCTGCTTTTTGCTTTCGTCGCGGGTGACAGATGTAGTAGGAAGATTGTCTTCGGTGAGTGTTACTTTGTCATTGATGGCAAGCAAACGTCCATCGGGCGAAAGACTTACTAAAGGCGCTGATGTCTTCTGCTTCATTTTGATGCTGTAAGCTTGTCCCTTGTTGGCTGTGCCGAAAGAATAAAGTTTTATATTTTCAATCTGCCACAGGTCATAAGCAGTCAGTGTAACATTTTTCAAGCGTAGGAATCGTTCGGCATAGTTGCAAAACTCTCCCGGTTCAAAATGGGTCTTGGTAGCAGTGACCACTACGCGAATCTGTGTGTTGGGCAAGAAATATGTAATGCCGTCTTCTGTAATGCCAGGCTGATAAGTCGTTACTTCGGTTTGAGCCACGCAGGGTGTTATGCTTGCCAAAAGGAGAGCTATAGAGAGCAGTTTTTGTTTCATATCGAGAAGAATTTATAGATTCGTATTTATAGAGCCTTTATAGACTTAGTATCTTCGTCTGTGCTGGGAGCCTCTAAAGCTTTAAATGCTTCGGGTAAATAGGCAATAAGGTCGGAAGCAACAACGGATTGTTCGCCAAGCGCCATAGCGGCATAGTCGCCTGCAAGTCCGTGGAGGTAGATGCCAAGTAAGCAAGCATCTTCTTGGTTGTAGCCTTGTGCAATTAGGCTTAGAATGATGCCTGTTAGTACATCTCCGCTTCCAGCTATGGCCATGCCAGAATTTCCAGTAGGATTGAAGTAGACTTTTCCTTCGGGCGTACAGATTGCTGTGTAGTGACCTTTTAGACAGATGAAGAATCGATGACGCTGCGCCATGTTGATAGCTTCAAGTAGGATGCTATAAGAGTCGCTATTGCAAATGCCAAGGCGCTGCATTTCTTTGGGATGAGGTGTTAGGATCGTCTGTTGTGGAATCTGTGAAATCCATCCTTTGTGACTTCCTAAGATGTTGATACCATCTGCGTCGATAATCAGTGGCGCTTCCGTGTGGCTCGTTTGTTCGATAAATGCCAAGGCTGTTCGTTTGTCTTGACCTAATCCTGGGCCGATAGCCAATGCTTGAAAAGATTCAATTAGCGTAGGGGTTGTAAATATGCGATTATCTTCATCGTGTTCGAGTATGGCTTCGGGTACAGCAATTTGCAGTATATTGTTGTTTAGGATTGGAGTGTGTACCACAATCTTACCTACCCCTGACTTTAGGCAAGCTTTTGCTGCTAAGATGGCGGCTCCAGCCATACCATATTGTCCTGCTATTAGTAGGGCTGTGCCAAAAGTTCCTTTATGGCCAAAAGCTGGGCGTTTTTTTAGAAGTCTTTTGATTTGCCATTTTTCTATAATCTGAAAAGGTGAATCGATTTCGCTTATTTTCTTTTCAGAAAGGTTTATATTGAGCGTGAAAGCCTGTCCGACGTAGGTCTGACTGTCAGGAAGTAGCAGAGAGAGTTTGGGAAGTCCGAGTGTGAGCGTGTATGTTGCACGAACAATCGCCGAGGGTGAATTGTATGTATTGTCTTCACACATCAGTCCTGAGGGCATGTCAATGCTTACTACATCGGTATGAGCTGCATTGATAAATTTTACCAAGGCTGCATACCCTCCACCAAGGGGCTTGTTGAGCCCTGTGCCAAAAAGAGCATCGATGATCAGCGTGTCTTGTGAAAGTTCTGGGGCTTCAAATTGTTGTTGCACTTCGGTAAACTCCACTTGCGGGCATTCCTCTTGCAAACGCTTAGCATTTATCTCGCAATCATTGCTTAGGGTATTGTTTGTATTAAAGAGGAATGCTTGTATGCTTTCGTAGCCAGCCTTGCTGAGAATACGTGCTACCGCTAAGCCGTCTCCGCCATTGTTTCCTGGTCCTGAAAAGATGATGATAGGACGTGCTTTTTCTGAGTAATGGGAAAATATGAAATGGGCTACTTGATTTGCAGCTCTTTCCATCAATTGGGCAGAAGAAATCTCCTGTTCTTGGATGGTGTAAGCATCCAAGTCTTTCATTTGATGTGCGTTAGGCAATTTCATAATCTATGGCGGTTGTGATAGAATCTAATGGTTGGTTTGTATGTGGGGGCACTAGGAGGAGGTATTTGTTGCATACCTAAAATTTCCACCAAGCCTTTTTCTTATTTTGTGTGTGCGGTTGATTAGAAGCATATTCTTCTATCATCTGTGCATACGTTTTCTTTGTCGAGATTAGTTGGTAGATGGTACCCCAATCGGGAAGTCCACCAATATTGCGATCGTCGATAAACATATCTGCTTTTATCTTTCGGCTATAGTGGGCTATGCCTTGATGAGAAGTTGCATCTTCGTCGATATCCGCATTTACGGCATAGAAGCGTACACCGCGTTGTTCACACCACTTTACGGCTTCTTCAAGCAAATCGCCTTCGCGTACGCTCCAAAGGATGAGTTTGTGTCCATCTTGAATGAGTTGACGTAGGCTAGCTGTGGCAAAAGGAATCTCCTTGCCGATGGCAGGATATTTATGTTCTACAATGGTGCCGTCAAAATCTACTGCGATAATCATGACTATTATAGATTGGAAGTTTAGATATTTCTCTGAGAAGATACTCAAGGAGGAAAAATCTCTGAGTAGTATCGTATGGTAGCTTTCTTCTCGAGAGAAATTATCTTTTATCGAAGAAATAGAGGACTGTTTGTTGCTAACATGCTTTTTCTCAAAAGTCAGCCTTTGTTAGGGCTTTCCTTCTTTTGCAGCTTCGGCATACTCGTCGGCAAGTTTTAGCAAATATTGCCCGTATTGATTCTTTGACATTGGGAGGGCTTGTTCTCGCACACGTTTAGGGCTTACCCAACCATTCTTTAGACCAATGCCTTCCAGACAAGCCACTTTCAGTCCGGTACGCTTTTCAATTACCTCAATAAAGGTGGAAGCCTCACTCAAACTGTCGTGCGTGCCAGTATCAAGCCATGCGAAACCAATGCCGAGGGTCTGCACCATAAGTTGGTTGTCGTCTAGGAAACGCTGGTTGACGGTTGTTATCTCTAATTCGCCACGTGCTGATGGCTTAATGTTCTCTGCGATGTTGACCACTTTGTTGGGATAGAAATAAAGTCCCACTACGGCATAGTTTGATTTGGGTTGTTGGGGCTTCTCTTCAATGCTTACAGCCTTCCCTTCTTCGTTAAATTCAACCACACCATAGCGTTCAGGGTCGTTCACTCGATAACCAAATACGGTGGCCAATTCTTCTTCTTCGGCTCTCTTCACTGCACCTCTCAGCAAAGTGGCAAAGTTGCTACCATGGAAAATGTTGTCGCCCAAGACAAGACATACGCTATCATTGCCAATAAATTCTTTGCCGATAATAAAAGCTTGCGCCAATCCATCGGGTGAGGGCTGAACGGCGTATTGCAGACGAATGCCGAAGTCGGAACCATCTCCCAACAGTCGTTGGAAGCTAGGCATGTCTTGTGGCGTGGAGATAATCAGAATGTCGCGAATGCCTGCGAGCATTAATACCGAGATGGGATAGTATACCATCGGTTTGTCGAATATAGGTATGAGCTGCTTACTGATTCCTTTTGTGATAGGGTAGAGACGTGTGCCGCTTCCGCCCGCCAATACAATTCCTTTCATATATTGATGAGTATTAGGAAAGTGTGTTAGTAAAAAATTCGTATAAGTGTGGTCGTCCTTTGTATATTATATTATATAGGGTGGCTCTCTTATCATCAGAATTTATAGAACCACCTTATAAGTATAAGGAATGTTCGTCCACTTTGGTATACTTGTCAATATGCAAAGGTAATGTTTTTTTATAATATTCGTAGCTTATTATCTTTTTAAACTGACGATTTTAAGATTGTGTATTCATTTTGTCTGTTAGTAGCAAGCTTGATTGCATTCGACTTGCACGATAATTCAGTCTGCCTTGACTAAATCTAGTGATAGAATCTTTTAAAATACGTGGAATAGATGAAAAAGATGAACAAATGTGACCAACTTATATTTAAAAGCCTTATTTTTGCTTCTTGATTAAAAGAAATAATGACATGAAACGTATAGTTTTTGGTTTGATGATGCTAATGTTTCTGGTGGCTTGTAATAAAATGAAAACATCAGATGCAGAGCAAAAAACAGTTGATACTGTGGATGTTAAGAAAGATAGCTTGGCGACTGATAGCGTGGCGTCTCCCCCCAAGGCAGCAGATGGATTGTTTGATGATTTTATCTATTCTTTCATGCGTAATCCACGCTTTCAGAACGAAAGGATACAATTTCCGTTGGCCAATGTTGTGGATGGCGTAAATACTCCCATACAAGCTAAAGATTGGAAATTTGATCATCTTTATGTCAAACAAGATGTGTATACTTTAATCTTCGACAATGCTCGTTCTGTGAAAGCAGAGAAAGATACAACATTGCGTCATGTTGTGGTGGAATGGGTTTACCTTAATAAGCAAAGAGTAAAGCAATATATCTTCAACAAGATAGACGGACAATGGTGTCTCACAGGTATAGATCAACATAGAATGGACAAAAATATTAATAGCGATTTCTATAGTTTCTATCGCCACTTCTCCACTAGCATGGCGTATCAAAAGAAGCACATCTTAAATCCCTTTTATTTCAAGACTTATGATTACGATAATTTCCAGAATATAGAAGGTTTGCTCGATGTGAATCAATGGCCGGACTATCGGCCGCATCTTCCCTCGGGAACCATTACCAATATAAACTATGGTCAGAGCTATGGGAATGCTAACCGCCGTGTACTGATGATTTGCAGTCAAGGAGCAGGCATGGGGTGTTCTCTTACATTCGTCAGGAAAGGTAAAACTTGGATGCTAGAAAGGCTTGAGAATTAGTTAGTAAACAAATAATAATTGAAGTTTTGGGTTTAGAAAGAACGAACTGGAACCGAAACTTGAGTTGGTAATTAGATACTTGCTAAATACGTAATACTTGCGTGGTTGTTGTTCTAAGATAGGGGTATGCATTTCCTTATATAACGTAACGCAAGCATCAGTCAAATAATTTGAGATAACAACGATTTAAAATAAATATGTATTCACTTCTACATCACAACACATTTGGCATAGATGCAAAATGCCGAGAGTTTATAGAGTATAATAGCGTGGATGAGTTGATTGCAATTCTTCCTCACGTGAGAGGTGACCGATGGCTTCAAATAGGAGGTGGGAGTAATCTGCTTTTTGTAAACGATTTCGATGGCGTCGTGTTGCATTCTTGCATCCGTTCGTGCGAAGAAGTGAAGCGTACGGAAAATGAAGTGTGGCTCAGAATTGGCGCTGGTGTGGTATGGGATGATTTTGTGGCTTATTGCGTGGCTCATGGATATTATGGATTAGAAAATCTTTCACTTATTCCAGGTGAAGTGGGGGCGAGTGCAGTACAAAATATTGGTGCTTATGGTGTGGAGGCTGGTCAGCGAATAAGCTCTGTAGAAACCATAGAAGTTGCCACAGGGCGTAAGCGCGTATTTTGTCATGATGAGTGTGAATATGCATATAGAAGTAGTGTGTTTAAACATGCACTTCGGGGGCAGTACATTGTAACGCATGTAGTATATCGCCTTTCTCTCAATTTTAATCCCGATTTAGATTATGGAGCCATTCGTAGGGAACTCGATGTACGTGGTATTGCTGTAGAAAAGGTAACGGCAGAAAATTTGCGCCAACTTATAGTCGACGTACGTCGAGCCAAACTCCCTGATCCAGAAGAAATAGGAAGTGCAGGGTCGTTTTTTATGAATCCTGTGGTGGGTCAGGAGAAATTTGAATCCCTGCTCAAGAAATATCCCAAAATGCCGCATTATCCAATGGTAGATGGCGTGAAGATTCCTGCTGGTTGGATGATAGAACAATGCGGCTGGAAGGGTAAGAGCCTTGGACGGGCTGGTGTGTATAGCAAACAGGCTTTGGTACTTGTTAATCTAGGCGGAGCTACAGGACAAGATATAGTACGCTTGAGTGATGCTGTAAGACAAAGTGTAAAAGAAAAGTTTGGAATAGATATCCATCCAGAGGCTAATTTCATAGAATAAACTCTTATGTCATCGATTACATTTCTTGGAACGGGTACGAGTACAGGGGTGCCACAGATAGGCTGTCGGTGTAAGGTGTGCCAATCGAAAGATTCTCATGATAAACGATTGCGTACGTCGGCTCTTGTTGAGACAGATGATGGACGGCGTATCTTGATTGATTGTGGGCCTGATTTCCGTCAGCAAGCACTTTCTGTATCATTCTCTCCGATTGATGCCGTATTGCTAACACATGAACATTACGACCATGTGGGTGGTTTGGATGATCTTCGCCCTTTTACATTCATGAAAAGTATGGATATCTATGCCAATGATTTGTGTGCGGAGAGCTTAAAGCAACGTATGTCTTATTGCTTCGCTGAGCATCGCTATCCAGGTGTGCCAAAAATCTCGTTGCATATTTTACAAGGAAATGAATGCATGGAAATATTGGGTATGAAAGTACGCCCAATTCGTGTGATGCATGATAAAATGCCAATCCTTGGCTATCGCATAGGAAATATGGCGTATATCACGGACATGAGCATGATAAGAGATGAAGAAAAAAGTAAATTGAATGGTTTAAATGTATTAGTAGTCAATGCGCTACGGAAAACTTTTCATCATTCGCATCAGACACTACAAGAAGCTTTGCACTTGATAGGGGAAGTACAACCTAAACAAGCTTATTTGGTTCATATGAGCCATGAGATGGGCCTGCATGCAGAAGTGGAGAAAGAACTTCCGAAAGGTGTGCATCTTGCCTATGATGGCTTGCGCGTGCAGTTCTGAAAAAAACAAGGATTGGTCGTTTGTAAAGTCTCTTTGAAAGTTGATGATTGTATCTTGAGATGAAAAAATATAAAGTCCTTGAAAAATGGGGCGATTGATATTGAAGATAAAGGATGAATTTGCAAATTTCGTTTTAAGAGCTATATACTAATGAATGTAGAATAAGGGTAGAAGCAAATAAAACGAACTATTTATGTGCGTGGTGCGCTTTTTTTTGTACATTTGCATGAGTGATGGCCGCATGAGACTCGATTGTAGCAAAGAGTAGTGGTAAAATGCGGCATAGTTTCAATCAGATAGGCTGGTTAAAGTCTATCCCCTTGAATGATATGATGAGAAAGAAAATAGCTAAAATACTTTGGGTTACTTATTTGTCCCTAATAGCTTTAGTAATTTTGGCCGTGTTCTGTGTAGAGCGCGGTTGGATTGGTTATATGCCTCCCATAGCTGAACTTCAAAGTCCAATTAGTAAATATGCCTCGCAAGTAATTAGTGCTGATGGTAGATTGATGGGAACATGGTCGCGCAACGAAAATCGTGTATTTGTAGGCTATGATAGTATTTCTCCTCATATGTTTAAAGCTCTTGTTGCCACAGAAGATGCTCGCTTTTATGAACACTCAGGCATTGATTCGCGTGCTTTCTTTCGCGCTGTGGTAAAGCGTGGGCTACTCGGACATAAAGGTGCTGGTGGAGGTAGTACGATAACACAACAGTTGGCGAAGCAACTATATTCATCTTCGGCCGAAAGTACAATGCAGCGTTTGGTACAGAAGCCTGTGGAGTGGGTGATAGCTGTAGAACTTGAGCGTCACTACACAAAAGAAGAGATACTCACGCTTTATCTTAATTATTTTGATTTCCTTCATAATGCGGTGGGAATTAAGACGGCAGCCAATGTATATTTCGGAAAATCGCCAAAGGATTTGAGTGTTAATGAGTGTGCTACGCTTGTAGGGATGTGTAAGAATCCTTCTTATTTCAATCCTGTGCGCGAACCAGAGCGTTGTCGCGAAAGAAGAAATGTCGTGCTTCAGCAAATGGTGAAAGCGGGTACACTCTCCGAGACAGAATATGCAACACTCTCAGAAGAACCTCTTAAACTGAACTTCCATCGTATTGATCATAAAGAAGGCTTGGGCGCCTATGTGCGTGAATACTTGCGCCGTATCATGATGGCTGAAAAACCCGATGCTTCCAAATATAAGAGTTGGCAAAGACAACAGTATTATGAAGACTCTTTAATGTGGGAGACCGATCCTCTTTATGGATGGTGTAAGAAGAATACCAAACGTGATGGCTCTACTTATGACATCTATACGGATGGTTTAAAAATATACACTACTATTGATTCTCATATGCAGCAATATGCCGAAAAGGCAGTGTATACGCAGGTGGGTAAAAATCTGCAACCGAAGTTTGAAGCAGAACGTAAATCTTCTCCCAATTTCCCTTATAGTGCAGATTTAACTAGAGCGGATGTAAAGCGCCGCATTCAACGTGCCGTTCATCAGTCTGATCGCTATCGTATGATGAAAGCTTTAGGTGCAACGGACGATGAAATAGATAAGGCTTTTCATACGAAAGTGCCCATGACGGTATTTACCTATCAGGGCGAAGTGGATCGCATGATGACGCCGATTGATTCTATTCTTTATTATAAGAAGTTTTTGCGCTCTGCACTTGTTTCTATTGATCCTATGACGGGCTATGTCAAAGCTTATGTGGGTGGCCCCGACTTCTCACATTTCCAATATGATATGGCAATGGTCGGACGCCGACAAATTGGTTCTACAATGAAGCCTTTCGTTTATGCGATGGGATTGCAAGGAGGTATGACCCCCAACTCTACCATCTTAAATGTGCAGCGTAGCTATGGCGGATGGTGTCCGAGAAATGGTAGTCGCGCACGTTATGGATCACAAGTCACGTTGAAATGGGGTCTAAGTCAATCTAATAACTGGGTGACAGCTGGATTGATGTATCAAATTGATCCTACGGGACAAGGCCTTGTGAGAGACTTACATGCACTTGGAGTTGCCAATGATAATATGCAACCTTCTTTGCCTCTATGTTTGGGAACGTGCGATATTACTCCAGCCGAACTGGCATCGGCTTACACAGCTTTCGTAGAAAAAGGTATTCGACGTGCTCCCTTGCTCGTGACGCGTATAGAAGACAACGAAGGTAATGTGGTAGCTGAATTTACTCCACGCACAAATGAAGTGTACAGCGAAGAAACCGCTTATCACATGATAGACATGATGAAAGCGGTAATCGATCAAGGTACAGGTCGTCGTCTACGCTCAGTTTACGAGATGAAAGGCCCTATTGCTGGTAAGACAGGTACCACGAATAAAAACTCTGATGGATGGTTTGTGGGGTGTGTCCCACAATTAGTCACAGCAGTGTGGGTGGGTGGTGATGAACGTGATATTTACTTCAATTCCACAGCGATAGGACAAGGTTCTGCTTCTGCGCTTCCTGTATGGGCTTTGTATATGCGTAGAGTCTATGCTGATAAGTCGTTGGGGTACGATCCTGTACGAGACTTTGATAAACCAGAAAGCGTGTCTAAAGGAACTCACCACTCGGGTGGTGGGCATGGTGAAGATGCATCTGGGGGGGATGGAGAGAATGAATTCTCTGCTTCTTCCACAGAGGCAACTGAACCTGCCGAAAAATCGCAAAGCAAATCACAAGGAGAAAAGTACTTTGAATAAAAGAAGTGAACTATTCGCCAATGTTATAAGTAGTTCATACGATACTTACAAATAAACTATACAACTTATGAAGTTTGTTGCTATCATACCAGCAAGATATGCCTCTACGCGTTTTCCAGGAAAACCATTGGCAATGTTGCATGGAAAACCTATCATACAACACGTATACGAACGTGTTGCACAAATATTTCCTGATTTATGTGTAGCCACGGATGATGAACGAATCCAATCTGTAGTGGAAGGTTTTGGTGGAAAAGCCATAATGACTTCTACGAATCATCGCAGTGGTACAGATCGCTGTTTTGAAGCCTATGGAAAGATGGGTACTAAAGCAGATGTGGTGGTAAATGTACAGGGAGATGAGCCTTTTATCGCTAGTTCTCAGTTGCGTGCTATTGCAGGTTGCTTTGACAATCCTGATACTCAAATTGCCACGTTGGTGAAGCCATTTGGACTCAATGCTTCAATGGAGTTGATAGAGAATCCTAATAGTCCCAAGGTGGTGGTGAGTAACGATGGTTTTGCGCTTTACTTCTCGCGCAGTGTGATTCCTTATCTGCGAGGCGTGGAACGCTCAGAATGGTCGAAACAGCATAATTATCTGAAACATATTGGCCTTTATGCCTATCGTACAGAAGTGCTAAAACAGATTACAGCTATGCCACAGGGTAAATTGGAAATCTGTGAATCACTTGAACAGTTGCGATGGTTGCAAGCAGGGTTACGAATTAAAGTGGGTACTACCGATGTAGAGACTATCGGAATAGATACTCCTGATGACCTGAAACGAGCTGAAAAATTTTTGAATCAAAAATAATTGACAAAATAGCATCATGAAACATTTATATATCCTTGCGCTTTTGTTAGGATTCTCTCTGTCTAATGTCATGGCCCAAAAGATAGAAGTGGGTTCATGTACTCTAAAAGACGGGGGCATATATACGGGTGAACTTAAAAGTGGCAAGCCGAGTGGCAAGGGTCGCGTACAATATGAGAATGGCGACACTTATGAAGGAAGCTTTGAAAAAGGTATGCGTCAAGGTGAGGGCACCTTTACCGCTGCTGATGGATCACGATATACTGGCAGCTGGATGAAAAATGAGAAGAATGGAAAAGGAACGTTTTTCGCCGTGAACAACAATCGTTACGAGGGATTTTGGCTTCGCAACAATAAGGAGGGTCGCGGAAAAATGTACTATTATAATGGTGATGTATATGATGGTATGTGGAAAAACGACGTGCGCAATGGCAAAGGACGTTATACCTATAAAAGTGGCGCTTATTATGACGGCGAATGGGCTGACGACCAAAAGAATGGAAAAGGTATTTTCGACTGGAATGATGGCTCTAAATACGAAGGCTCTTGGTTGAATAATCAGCGTAATGGTAGGGGAACGTATATTTATGCTGACGGCGATTACTATTATGGTGATTGGAAGAACGATATGCAAGATGGCAAAGGTGTGTACAAATTCCGTAATGGAGATGTCTATGAAGGACAATATGTTATGGGAGAACGCACAGGCGAAGGCGTATTTCGTTTTGCCAACGGAGATTCGTATGTAGGTAATTTCCTCAACGGCGAACAGAGCGGTCAAGGCACATTCCAGTGGAAAGGCGTCGCTTCATATACTGGACAGTGGCAAAACAATATGATGCACGGCAAAGGTGTGTACAAGTGGAAAAATGGCGATGAATACAACGGCGACTGGAAAAACAACCGTATGGATGGTGAAGGTACGCTTCGCTTCTCGGCTGGCGGAAGGTTTAAAGGTAACTTCCGCGATGGTAAGCGTGATGGACGAAGTGTAGAAATTCGTCCTGATGGAACCCGTATTGATTGCATTTATCGTGATGGCGTAAAGCATGGCAAGTATAAGGAATATGATGCTAATGGCAATGTAACAAAGTCTGGTGAATATTCCAATGGACGTGTTGTTCAGTAAAGTACTCGCAGCACAAGGGATCGCCACTTTATCACGAAGTATTGGCTCGTTGTGTTGAAGCATCGTCTAATGAATCTTTGGTATGGGGATGTCTTACATGTAAGAATCGTACTTGTTCTAAAGATAGAAATGTTACTGCAAAAAACAGAGAAAATAAAAATCCTTTGAAAGAATTAATTCGATGCGAATCTTCTCAGGACGAATCGTAGAATTATTCCAAACAAAGAATAACCATAAAGTAATATATCATGAAAGCCACGAACAGAAAAACAGAAAAGCCCAAGGCTAAGCGTACTCCGCGTCCCAAGCAACTCAAAATTGTAAAAAACGATGAGTGGCTAAAACCATTTGAGGGTGCCATCCAAGGACGTCACGATCATGCTCTCTATAAACTCAATGAGTTGACGGGAGGTAAGGGAAAGTTGATAGACTTTGCCGATGGGCATCTTTATTTCGGATTGCATCGAACACCGCGTCAGTGGGTGCTGAGAGAATGGGCTCCCAATGCTACTGAAATATATCTAATTGGAACTTTTAACGATTGGAAGGAAGACCCTGCGTTTGCTTTCAAGCGTATTCCAGAAACGGGTAATTGGGAGCTGAAGCTTCCTGGTAAGGTTCTTCATCACTTAGACCTCTACAAACTCTCTATCCATTGGGAAGGAGGACAAGGTGAACGTGTACCGGCATGGGCAAATCGTGTGGTACAAGACGAAGAAACGAAAATTTTTAGTGCTCAGGTTTGGCATCCACAGGAGCCTTATCAGTGGAAAGTTGAGAAGTTTCGTCCGCGCAGAGAACCTCTATTTATTTATGAATGCCATATAGGCATGTCGCAAGATGCAGAAAAAGTAGGAACATACAATGAATTTCGACTGAATGTATTACCGCGTATCATTGCAGATGGCTATAATTGCATTCAGATTATGGCCATTGCAGAGCATCCTTACTATGGAAGTTTCGGCTATCACGTAAGTTCGTTCTTTGCTCCGAGTAGCCGTTTCGGTACTCCTGATGAATTGAAACAGCTAATTGATGAAGCTCATGCCGCAGGTATTACGGTGATTATGGACTTAGTACATAGTCACGCTGTGAAGAATGAGGTAGAAGGATTAGGCAATTATGCAGGTAATCCTGATCAATTCTTTTATCCCGCACCGCGACGTGAACATTCTGCATGGGATAGTCTTTGCTTTGATTATGGTAAGGACGATGTGATTCATTTCCTCTTATCTAATTGTAAATATTGGCTTACTGAATTCCATTTTGACGGGTTCCGTTTCGATGGTGTTACTTCCATGCTGTATTATAGTCATGGCCTGGGTGAAAGCTTCTGTGGTTATGGAGACTATTTCAATGGTCATCAAGATGATAATGCGATTTGCTATTTGACTCTTGCGAATTTATTGATTCATGAGGTCAATCCCCATGCTATCACAATTGCCGAGGAGGTAAGTGGCATGCCTGGTTTAGCAGCTCCTTTTAAAGATGGAGGTTATGGCTTTGATTATCGCATGGCCATGAATATTCCCGATTATTGGATTAAGACGATTAAGGAACGTAGAGACGAGGACTGGCATCCTTCTTCTATTTTGTGGGAATTGACCAATCGTCGTTCCGATGAAAAGACCATATCTTATTGTGAAAGCCATGACCAAGCATTGGTAGGCGATAAAACGTTAATTTTCCGTTTGATTGATGCTGATATGTATTGGCATTTTCGCAAAGGCGATGAGAATGGCAATGTACACAGAGGTATTGCTCTGCACAAGATGATTCGCCTTGTTACAGCGTCAACAATCAATGGTGGTTACCTGAATTTCATGGGCAATGAGTTCGGCCATCCCGAATGGATTGATTTTCCGAGAGAGGGGAATGGTTGGAGCTATAAGTATGCACGCCGCCAGTGGAACTTGGTAGACAATAAGAGTCTTTGCTATCATTATTTAGGTGATTTTGATAACGCGATGATTCATTTGCTTCGCCAGAATGTACACAATGCTCAGCGCGTACCTGTGCAGGAAGTATGGCATGATGATGGCGATCAAGTGCTTGCCTATATGCGTGGAGATCTTGTTTTCGTGTTTAACTTCTCGCCTGCACATTCTTTCGAAGGATATGGTTTCCGCGTTCCAGTGGGAGCCTATGATGTAGTGCTCAATTCGGATGCAGTAGAATATGGTGGCAATGGCTTTGCTGATGATAGTGTATGTCATCTAACTAATTATGATCCTCTTCTCGCACGTGATGGAAAGGGATGGCTAAAGCTTTACCTGCCAGCTCGTTCTGCCGTGGTCTTAAAAAGACGTAAGGAAGAAAAGAATGCAGAGTAATATTAAAGCATACACAAATAATGGAAAAGAGTGAAGTCCATATTTGAATTTCCTTGAAATAAGTAAAAGGTTGGATACATTATTAAAAGCGTATCCAACCTTTTTCGTATTGCCTCGTTTTAAATTTTGCTATGTTAAAGCATTTAATGCGAGCAAAAAACTTTTATTGTATCTTCCATTCCTTTCCGTCATAAACTACAGGAAATAGAATTTCTTCGTTCGTTCCGTCTTTGTAGGTGATGTTTAGGAATACGTTGGCCATTTTTCCATCATCGTACATTTCAGAACGCATTACTTTTACGTCAATGGCGCCTTGCTTGTTTTTCTCAACATCTTTCTGATGTTGGCGGAGCATAATGATGATTCGCTGTTTATATTCTTGTGGCATATTGTTGCAAGAATGCATATTTGCTACGTAGCCATCGAAGTCACCTAATATTCTCATGCGATAGAATCTGACGGCAGCAGAATCCGCTTGCTCTTCTGTTGCATCAGAACTTGTCTCTGTGGAACCTTTATGACATGAAGTTAAGGAGACTATTGTCATTAGGAGCAATATGGTCTTGTATAATATGCTATGAAGAAATAGACTAAAATGAAAATTCCTAAGCATTATTTTTGGCGAATGAATATGTTGATGGGGGTTCCCAAGAAATCCCAACGCTCTCGAATCTTGTTTTCAAGAAAACGCTTGTAGGGTTCCTTTACATACTGTGGCAAATTCGCATAGAATACGAAAGAAGGAATCTGTGTGTTGGGAATCTGTGCGCAATACTTTATTTTGATATACTTTCCTTTGATAGAAGGGGGAGGGTAGGATTCTATCAGAGGAAGTAACTCTTCGTTCAGTTTAGAAGTGGAGATGTGACGCTTGCGTGACAAGTAAACTTCTTTGGCTGTTTCAAGTACTTTAAAGATGCGTTGCTTGGTAAGGGCTGAGGCGAAGATAATAGGAAAGTCTACAAATGGAGCCATGCGACTACGAATAGCGTTTTCGAAATGTTTGATAGCTTCGTTTGACTTGTCTTCCACAAGGTCCCACTTGTTGACAACCACTACAATGCTTTTGAAATTTTTCTGAATAATCTGAACGATATTGAGGTCTTGACTTTCAATACCACGTGTGGCGTCAATCATCAAAATACATACATCAGAATTTTCAATGGAACGGATAGCTCGCATTACAGAATAGAACTCCAAATCTTCCGATACCTTGTTCTTCCTGCGTATACCTGCGGTATCTACAAGATAAAAATCGAATCCAAATTTCGTATATCGGGTTAAGATACTATCACGAGTGGTTCCAGCTATATTGGTTACGATATTGCGATCTTCACCTAAAAATGCATTGATGATGCTACTTTTACCAGCATTAGGACGTCCTACTACGCTAAAACGAGGTATGTTGTCATCTCCTTCGTCTTCCTTATCTTCTGGACCGAGCTTCTCAAGAATAAGATCTAGTAAGTCGCCTGTTCCGCTTCCAGTAATAGCTGAAATACAGAAAGGGTCACCTAGTCCCAATTTGTAGAACTCATATGAGGTGTAGCGATCTTCATTGTTGTCGGTTTTGTTGGCACAAAGAATCACGGGCACTTTTGTACGGCGAAGAATGCTAGCCACTTCAGCATCTAGGTCTGTAATGCCATTTTTGATGTCAACAACAAAGAGTACAACGTCGGCCTCTTCTGTTGCCAATGTTACTTGTTTACGGATTTCACCCTCGAAGATGTCGTCCGACTTGACTACCCAACCGCCAGTATCGACGATTGAAAATTCTCTTCTGCCCCATTCGCACTTACCATACTGGCGGTCGCGTGTAGTGCCGGCTTCATCGCTGACAATGGCCTGGCGAGTACCCGTAAGGCGGTTGAACAGGGTGGATTTGCCGACGTTAGGTCGGCCAACTATGGCTACTAATTTTGACACTTTTGTTCTTGTTTTTAGTTATTAGACTGATGTAGATCGTCAAGCCTATATTTAGTGAATGGTTATGAAGCTGTTGCTTGTTAGGAATGTTTGGCTAGGAGTTATGATAAAAACTTATGACAAGAGAGTATAAAGTTTCGTCGGTTTTCTCCTTAGTCAAGCTTATATCCATATGCTTCTAGTCTTTTGGTATTGCTACGCCAATCTTTGTCCACTTTGACAAAGATTTCAAGGAAGATGCTTTTACCGAAAAACTTCTCCAAGGTTTTGCGAGCTTCTGAGGAGACTTTTTTCAAGGCTACGCCGCGATGTCCGATAATAATACCTTTCTGGCTATCTCGTTCTACGTAGATTACCGCATTGATATGAATGCGTTTATCGTCTTCCTTAAATTGTTCTACTACGACTTCTACGGCATAGGGTATTTCTTTGTCGTAGTAAAGTAATATTTTCTCGCGTATAATTTCCGTGACGAAGAATCGTGCTGGCTTGTCAGTCCATTGATCCTTATCGAAGTAGGGAGGAGAGTCGGGAAGAAGCTCTTTGATACGTTGCAACACGTTGTCTACATTAAATTTTACTTTAGCTGAAATGGGGAATATTTCAGCTTTGGGTAGGCTTTCGTGCCATTGAGTAACGAGCGCTTCAAGGTCCTTCTGATTGGAAATATCAATCTTATTGATAAGCACCAATACAGGCACATTCATCTTCTTTACTTTCTCAAGGAAATCGCTATTTTTATTAGGCTTTTCTACAACGTCTGTTACGTAGAGCAGTACGTCCGCATCTTGAAGGGCTGAGACGGAAAAAGCTAACATTTCCTCTTGTAGTTTGTAATTAGGCTTCAGCACACCTGGGGTGTCAGAGAATACAATCTGAGCATCGTCTGTGTTGATAATGCCCATGATGCGATGACGTGTAGTCTGAGCTTTGAAGGTAGCGATGGAAATGCGTTCTCCCATGAGTAGATTCATGAGAGTAGATTTTCCTACGTTGGGATTCCCGACGATATTTACAAAACCAGCTTTATGCATAAATGGATAGGCTTGTTTTCAAATGGCTAATGTGCTGATGCTTAATTGGAGGATATGCTTATACAGATATCCACAATTATGCATCGGCACATCAGTCTTATTGAGTAATTTCCTTTTAGATTGAATTACTTGGCATCATAGCCCCACTTCATGTAGGCTGCGCCCCATGTGAAACCTGCGCCAAATGCGCAAAGGATGAGGTTGTCGCCTTTCTTAAGCTTCTTCTCGTAGTCCCAAAGAGCTAAGGGAAGTGTGCCAGCAGAAGTGTTGCCATAACGTTGGATATTGAGCATCACCTGATCCATGGGTAATTCCAATCGATGAGCTACGGCTTCGATGATACGTACGTTTGCCTGATGTGGTACAACCCATGCAATGTTCTCCTTTGTTAAGTTGTTGCGTTCGGCAATCTTAGCACAAGCATCGCTCATATTGGTAACGGCAAACTTGAACACGGTGCGACCTTCTTGATGTAAGTAGTGCATACGATGGTCGATGGTGAAGTAAGAGGGACTACATACAGAACCGCCTGCCTTCATGCAGAGGAAAGGAAGCCCTTTACCATCGGTGCGTAAGTAGCTATCTTGCCATCCAAGATCTTCAGTGGTAGGTTCTACTAAGACAGCTGCTGCACCATCACCAAAGATGGGGCAAGTAGCTCGATCAGTATAGTCAACAATCGATGACATTTTATCAGCACCACACACTACAATTTTCTTGTATCTTCCGCTCTGAATCATACCTGAGGCGGCGTCCATTGCAAAGAGGAAACCGCAACATGCAGCTTGCATATCAATGGCGAAGGCATTTTTCATACCTAAACGGCCGATAACGATGCTAGAAGTAGAGGGAAAGTGGTAGTCGGGGGTAGTTGTAGCAACAATTACGCAGTCAACTTCTTGAGGATCTGTGCCAGTCTTTTCGAGTAATTGCTTTACGGCTTTACGTGCCATATAGCTAGTACCCAATCCTTCTTCATTCAGAATGCGACGTTCCTTGATACCGATACGTGTCATAATCCATTCGTCGTTGGTGTCGACCATACGAGAAAGTTCGTCATTATTGAGTACGTATTCAGGAACATATCCACCTACACCGGTGATGACAGCATTGATTTTTTCCATAAGAAATATATGGTTTGGATGGCAGTATATATGGGGAAGATGAGATGCTTATTGTCCATGGAAGTATGGTGAAAGAATAAAATAGGATTCGCTTCCTTGTTCTGATAGCATTTTCTTCTACCTGCCAGGGCAAAACGTTTTTATAAAAAGAAAGTAGTTTAAGAATTACATGTTCCTAGCATTCATCAATGTCTGGATGAAACGCAGACAGGCGAGAAAACGTCAAGGAGCCATTTAACTCTTAAACTACCATGTTTGAATTGAGTGGGTTAATCCCCTCGAATTTACTCAGCCACTTCTTTTACGATAGCGAGCTTACCACGATAGTATCCGCAAGTGGGGCATACAGTGTGGTAAATGTGCCAACCACCACAGTTGGGGCAAATGGCCAATGTAGGAGCAACTGCCTTATCGTGAGTTCTACGCTTCAGAGTTCTTGTCTTTGATTGTCTTCTTTTAGGATGTGCCATTTTATTCTTTTATTTTTTAGTTTGAATTATTCTTTTGTTCGCAGCAGTGTGTTTTTTATTCGAAATCTTCTTCATCTTCCATCTCACGGACGATATAAGCCGTGACCTCGGGATTGCATTCTCCCTCGTCATGAACTCTCTGCATGGGTAGCGAAGTCTCAATGATTTCGTATACCTGCCATGAAAGGTCAATGTTAGGACTAGAGGATTCTAAGTAAAGCATATCTGCGGCATCGCTATCTTCGGGATCGCCATCTTTTACCTTTATCGTGTCTGATACTTCTACATTGATATCAAGAGGATCAAGGCAGCGGTCACACGCCACAGTTACGTATCCTTTAGCATAGATACCTACATTGTAGATATTGCCTGCGGATACTTTTACTGTTATTTCCACGTGAATGTCTCCGCCACTTATTTCTTCCTGCCCCAGGTCGGCAAAAAAGCGATCAGATAGCTCAATGTTAAGGCGTTTAGCTGCTTCGGCAACATGCGCCAAATTGATATTTAGGAGGTTTTCACTTTGCATAGCGGCTGCAAAGATAGTATTTTCTTATGAATTACAATGATGTGGAGTGTGATTTTTGCGCAAATATCTGCAATTTTGTGCGCTTTCGTTGTCCTCGTTTAGATGAAGTGGGGAATTTCAACGATTCTGCCTCCTTGTTCTGCTGAGATGCGTGTAAGTTCTGCCAACGACGACCATTCTGCGGCATCGTAAGCATCGATATCAAGAGGAAGTCCTTTTTGGAGACATTGAATAAGCCTAGCATCCATCGCATAATTCATTTCGTTGGCCACTCCCATTTGGTGGCCTTCAATCCAAAGTCTGGCAGCGTCAGAGGTGGCATATTCTTTTAGCTTTTTTTCTGCTTCAGAGCCTGTGAGTGTATGTGTATTGTCGAGTTGAAGTGTGGTTATTGGATATTTCTGTGCGTATGCTTTTGTTCCGCAGATGGTTTGTATTCTACTGTAAGGACGCGGTGTTGTTACGTCTAGTTGAAGTAAGATACTCACTTCTCTGTGGGTTTGGATGAGTGCGGTGTTGATACGTCCTATGGGGTCTTCTCCATTTGCTTTACTTCCTCGAGACGTGATGGAAACAAGTCGTTCCATGCGGTCTCCTCTGTGAAAACCCAAGAGTTGTGCAATGGGTCCTATTCCATGTGTAGGGTAGGGATTTCCTCCATGTGTGGCACATGAATGGGTCATCCAATTGGAGTGCGTGTCGTTGTGTGGGCAATTAGCTGCAACTGCTTGTGATAGATTGTGGATGTATGCGCCTTCGCAATGTGTTATTTCTCCGAAAAGTCCTTGCTTGTGCATTTCGAGAGTTTCGAGCGCAAAGTAGTCGTAGCAGCAATTTTCTGTCATAAACAGATGTCGCTGTGTGGCTTCTGCAGTGCGAACCAATTCATAGCATTCATTGATAGTTGTTGCAGCGGGAACTTCTACGGCTACATGTTTGCCTCGTTTCATCGCTTCGATGGCAATGGTTGCATGTGATTTCCACTCTGTACATATATATATAAGGTCTATATCGTCTTTCTTGCAAGCTTGAATCCACGCGTCTTCTCCTTGCAGTGTATGAGCACGATGCCGGCCGCTTTTTTCTAATTTTTGGTTGGCAAGTTCAAGACGCTCGGGGCTAAGGTCAGCAATGTATCTGATTTCGGCACCTTTGATATATGCGTATCTTTCGAGTGTTTTCATACCTCGGCTTCCAATGCCGATAAGTGCAATACGTACTAAGGGGATAGGCTTGCATGAGAGATTGAGGACGGAAGGCATGGCTTGTGTAAGGTCTTGATGAGAAAATTAGGTGGACGGAGGGGGTAAGTGGTAGCACACTCAAGTTCTATTAATCGGGATTGATTTTGCTCGGATGAAAATAGAAATTGAGTAAAAGAAAAGTGGATGCATCAACTAAGACGCATCCACTTACCACTTGGGTGTTACCTTGCCCTTTGATAAGAACAATCAGTCGGAGCTTGTAAGTAAGGGGAATTACTTGCGGCTCTTGCCGTAGCGGCTCATGAACTTGTCTACACGACCAGCAGTGTCTACGAGCTTTGACTTACCAGTGTAGAATGGGTGTGAAGTGCTTGAGATTTCAAGCTTTACAACGGGATAAGTTTCTCCTTCGAATTCAACTGTGTCAGTTGTCTTGCAAGTTGAACGTGAAAGGAACATGTCGCCGTTGCTCATGTCCTTAAATACTACGGGACGATAATTCTCAGGGTGAATACCTTTTTTCATTTTGCTATAGCTTTTATGGTTTATCAAATTGTTTGGTAACAACTTTGTGTAATGGTCAGATAATCGGCTGCAAAAGTACCATTTTTTAGCTAAAGGACAAAATATTTGTTTGAATTTTCTTTGCGAAATGCTTTTTCTCTTCTATCTTTGTACTTGTCTTGAGGCTCTAGGCTTTAGAAGGTTATATGTTAGTATGTATATTCTGGAGCAACGGCTTCAGTAGATCTTATTATAAAAGATTTTAGTTGATATTTATGGCTTCTATATTTATGCGTGTATTATGTGGGGTAGTTAGTTCTTTTGTGTTTTGTCAGTTCGCTTTCTCACAAGGCATAGATGCCCTTTTCGCATCAGTGCCCAAAGAGGTGCTGCCTTTGCTTGATCGCACTTCTCGGCTAGATATGCTTGATTTGTATAATGGCAGGTTAGAAGCAAAAACGGAGAATATTTATGGCGGGCAATCGGAAATGCTCCTAAAAACGCACGATTATATGAAGTTGCGTGTCACGGATGCGAGCTTTTGGCAGATGAAACTGCTACCTGCTGGACACGATACTTTGATTTTATGTGTGCATACAGTTTTAGAGCCAGAGGCAATATCTTCAATTTCTTTTTATCGTCATGATTGGCATGTGCAAAAGCGTGAAATTCCGCATGTTGACATGAACAAGTTTGTTTCGTCTCAATCTACGTTGTCGCCCTATCGGAAACAGTATTTGATGGATTTAATGCGTGGTCAATCTTATCAAGCAAATTTGAACGATTCTACTACCAACTTAACCCTTTCGTTGGATCTTTCTTGCATTCCTGTCAACGATAGGGATGATGCGCAGCGATTGTTTCATCCTATTACTTATAAATGGATAGGTGGCAAATATGTGTGTTCCTTGGATAAGGGGTTGGAAGTGAAGGCTATGAAACCATAGCTTACGCGTACCTATAATAGAGCTTTCTTTTTTTTGTGAGTGCGTGCAAGTTGTGTGCACGGATATTTCTTGTTCAGGCTCTCTATCGTCTCTTTTAAGGGGATAATGAGTAAGGATATGTTTTACATCTTAGAAGACCATTGGTTGTTGAGCGTTTAAAAAAGTTTTTACTTGGTGATATTTTAAATGTTCTTCTCCTCTCCGTAACGGCTAGCCCAACTTTCACCCCCCTAATATTGCAACTCTTGCTGTCATGGGCAAATCCAATCATCAGAGGTTAACTTTGTGTCCTACAAATTTGTATTTTCTTAAAGGGCGCATGTTTGAACTTTAGCGCATCATAGATTTCTTTCGCAGATTTGCTTGGACAACTACATTGTCTAAAAACAATGGCTTCTCCTAAAGCATTCGTAGCATTTGTGGTTACAAACTTTTGAGTAGACATACGTCTGGTAATTTCTGTACAATAACATTTTATGTTTGATTGTTTTAGCCCGTACCTTATGGTGTTGACTACCCAATAGGCCAATAAGCCAAAGAATAGATGTGCATCACTACTTTCATCTTTCTGATGGTATATGGGACGCAGATTGAGATCATTCTTTAATTGACGATTGGTACATTCTATTTCCCTAATAAGGTTATAGTAGTCCCATGTTGGTTGAAGAAAGACGAAGATGATAATAGACCATTTTGACTTTATCATTCAGTTGGATAAATGCGAAGGACGAAAGAGAGAAAGTCCCTCCCTTTTAAGCACACACACCACACCTATATAAATACACGCGCGCGAGGCAAAATCACCTCGTTATGCGTTCAAAATCAGTCTATCCTATCGGTCTTTATCCATAGAGTCTAACGGTCTTCATCGTTAGCACCTAACGGTCTTCATCGTTAGCACCTAACGGTCTTCATCGTTAGCACCTAATGATCTTCATCGTTAGAGTACCAAGATTTAGGTCGTAGAAACAGCTTAATCTTCATCGTCAAAACAACCTTCTGGAAGGCCTAAATAATCCACGATGAGGCGAGTTTCACGAATCGTAAGATTTTTCTTTTGTCGAACAAAGAGCAGCGGGTCAGCTGTTCGTAAAGATCTGTGCATCGCTTAATCATTCCCGTCATTCGTCTTACCTTCTTCTTGCATCCGTTCCCAATACTCTTCAGCTTTGACACGTTCCGTATCATTCAGTTTTTCCATTTCTTTTAATGGAAAAAGTTGTTGTTCACTTCTATTTTTGAAACGTTCAGTCAACGCAACGGCAATGCGACGCATGCTTGCAGATGAGAGATTGGGCTCAAAACCCATATTCAACACAATAAGTGAATGTACATTTCCACGCACATCACGATAGGACTCCTTTAATCTGTAATAAGGAACTCTATCGCCAGTTTGGGGATTATTCCTAAGTTGTACATTCACGTGCATGGCGCAAAGTTGCGCCTTTTTATATTAACATTTGTGTCCTACATTTCGCATCGGGGGCTTGTAAGTGGCTTAAAGCAATATCAAATAGGCCCTTATTGCTTCTTTTGCAATATATAGAGTAACAAATTTGCGCGATAAAAAATTGAAAGTTTTTTAGGGGTGTGAAAGTTGGGCTAGGGTGGGATGTGCTAGCTTTGGAAATAAGTAAAAGCACAAGACGATTGTTAATTACAAGGTCTTGTGCTTTTTCTATAAATCAATCTTTCGCTTGCGAAATGTAGATTGTCGTCTGATTTTCTTTTACTTAATGATTTCCAATTCTTGGAACACTTTCTTTAAGGCTGCTACTGCACGATCAACTTGTTCTTTCGTGTGAGTGGCCATGAGTGCTACGCGTACAAGGGTGTCGTGAGGATGGCAGGCGGGCGGTATTACAGGGTTGATGAATACACCCTCTTCGAAAGCACGAGCTGTAGCAATGAAAGTCTTTTCTACGTCACGTACATAAAGTGGAATAATGGGTGATTCCGTTTCACCAATTTCAAAACCTTCTTCGCGGAAACGCTTCAGTGCATAGCGAGTGACGTCCCAAAGGGCTTCTATTCGTTCGGGCTCATTCTGAATGATGTGAAGAGCTTCCATGGCACATGCTGTAGCAGCGGGAGTGTTGGAAGCAGAGAAGATGTATGTACGTGAGTTATGACGTAGCCAGTTGATGATGCTCTCATCGGCTGCAATAAAACCACCAATAGATGCCAACGACTTACTGAAAGTACCCATGATGAGGTCTACTTCGTCGGTCAAGCCAAAGTAGTCACAAACACCACGACCTTGGCGGCCGAAGACACCGATACCATGAGCTTCGTCAACCATGATAGTCGCATTGTATTTATGCTTTAATTTTACGATTTCAGGCAGGTTGGCCAAGTCTCCCTCCATAGAGAATACACCATCAACAACGATGAGCTTTACAGCCTCAGGGGCACATTTTTGCAGTTGACGCTCAAGGTCTGCCATGTCGTTGTGCTTATACTTGAGACAAGTGGAGAAGGAAAGACGACGTCCGTCTACGATAGATGCATGGTCGCGGTCATCGCAGATGATGTAGTCTTCGCGACCTGTAAGACAAGAGATTACACCAGAATTAACAGTAAAACCAGTGGAGTAGCAAAGTGCATCTTCCTTGCCTACAAATTCGGCGAGTTCTTTTTCTAGTTGAAGGTGGAGATCCAACGTTCCATTTAAGAAACGTGAACCTGCACATCCTGAACCATATTTTTCCATGGCTTTGATGCCAGCCTGAATGATTCGTTCATCGCCAGGAAGACCTGTGTAGGCATTAGAACCGAACATGAGAACGTGGTGTCCTCCCATTTCAACTTCTGTTCCTTGTTTGCCTTCAATGGCACGGAAGTAGGGATATACACCTTTTGCCTTGTATTCTTGAGGCAATGTGTATTTTGCTAATCTGTCTTGTAATATACCCATGAGATTATTTCTTGGTTGTGAAATGGAAAAGCCGTGTATAGAGCGGCTATCTCTGATAGTTTCCACTTCTTTTTTATATTTGGCGACAAAGGTAAACATTTTCTCATAATAATTAATAATTGAAGATGAGAAAAGTGCACGTTGTTGCTTTATTTGTGCGATTTGAATTGATTTTAGACAGGGTTGTTGTATGCTATAGTGGGGCTTATGTGTTATTTTTTGCTTGTATGTCTTGTATCCCAGCCAGCGACTGATATTTATTTTCTATGAAATTCTTTGGCAAGGCCTCCTTCGGATGTCTCACGATAGAGTGAGGGTAGGTCATGTCCTGTTTGTTTCATTACTTCCACCGTTTTGTCGTAGGGGATGCGGTGCGTGCCGTCCGAGAGATTGGCATAAACGTTGGCATCGAGGGCTCTTGCAGCAGCATGCGCATTACGTTCGATGCATGGAATCTGTACAAGACCGCACACGGGGTCGCAAGTCATTCCCAAATGGTGTTCCAGTCCCATTTCTGCGGCATACTCTATAGTGGCCAACGATCCACCAAATAGGTAGTTGGCCGCGGCGGCTGCCATTGCACAAGCCACGCCTACTTCGGCTTGACATCCTGCTTCGGCTCCTGATATGGAAGCACGGCTCTTGGCTATATTGCCAATCAATCCTGCAGTGGCTAAGGCATGGAGTATGCGTGTCTCGGGAAAGTTCCTAGTCTTTTGTAGATGGTAAAGCACGGCAGGTACTACTCCACTAGCTCCACATGTTGGAGCTGTAACGATGGTTCCGCCAGAGGCATTCTCTTCGCTCACGGCAAGTGCGTAAGCGAACACGAGAGCTCTTGATTGCAAATTGCTGGGGTAGCCCATGGCTTTTATATAATAATCGGGCGCTTTTCGATGCAAACGAAGCACTCCGGGAAGTACACCTTCGTGCTCGATGCCTCGCTCTACGGCTGCACACATCGTTTTCCACACGGTTTCGAGATAATCCCATATTTCGGAGCCTTCGCAGTGTTTCACATATTCCCAGTAAGATACGCCGCGTTCTTGGCTCCATTGCTGGATGTCGGACAAACGGTCAAGGTCGTACACCTCGGGTGTGTCTGTTTGTACTTGTCCTTCTTCGATTAGTGCACCGCCGCCTACGCTATATACTGTCCAAGGGTCTTCATACTCGCCTGAATGGGACTTGTATTCAAACTTCATTCCGTTAGGGTGGAAGGGAAGTACAATTTCTGCGTGCCATAGAATATCAGTTCTGCCTTCGCCAAGTACCTGTTGGATGGCAAAGTCTGTCAAGTGTCCTTTTCCGGTGGCGGCAAGACTACCATAAAGGGTTACTCTGAAACCTAGTGCGTCAGGATGGCGCTTTAGGTAAGTTTCAGCTGCGGAACGAGGTCCTATGGTGTGCGACGACGAAGGTCCTATGCCTATTCTGTAAAGTTCTTTGAGTGATTTCATGATAATGTTGTCTTGTTGTCCAAGTACGTATCTTAATAGGGCGAGGATTCTTTGGGGAAGAATCTATTTGTAATCTTGGTTTACTGTTCCTTGATAAATCCTCTGCGATATGCGATGAGTAGTTTTTCTAAATCTGCAATTTGTTCTCGCAGTTCAGCTCCTTTATCCGTGTCGTTCACCATGGCCCGGTGTCCCATCATTTCCACAATTTGTGTGGTCGATCGAATGTCTGTGCCATTGAGAATGGCCTCTTCGGTAGAGGTGAAAGGAGCGTGTTGAACGAGTTGGAACCCGCGTGAATGATATACTAATGTATAGCCTGCGATACCGGTTGTGTTATGGTAAGCCTTAGCGAATCCACCATCGATAACCATCAGTTTTCCATCGGCTTTGATGGGATTCTCGCCATTGGATGCTCTTACGGGAACGTGTCCATTAATAATATGTCGATGCTTACCTACCACGTGAAATGCATCCATGATGCTATCGCATATGGCGGGATCTTCGCGCAGACTATAATACCAGCCTTTTTCTTCTTTATGCGTGGCTTTGTCGTCAATGAAGTAGCGCTCAAAGGTCGCCATTTTGGATTTGTCGAAGAGGGGAGAGTCTGGGCCGCACCATAAGTACCAATAATAGTCGATGGCTCGATCGCGTTCCATAGCATCCGCTTCTTCATCGTAGGCCATTCTTACGAGTTGTTCCACGCGGTGCATTAGTTCCTTTCCTTCCACGCGCATACCTTCCACTTCCACCATTTTGAGTGTACCATCTTCGTTGAGTGGTACAGAAGCATGGAATAGTAAGTTGGAATTGTAAATGCCATACATGCTTCCATGCAGCAATAGTTGTTGTACATGGGTTTGCAGTCTGTCAGATATTAGGAAGGAATGTTGTAATCGTGTGATGAGATCCTCTTCTTCGGCCGTCAGTTTGTAAGGGTCACTAGCAACTAGGGTGGGGAAGTTGGTATCCTTTAGTTCGTATTTCTGTCCGTCAATTAAGCAGGAATGATTGTCCAAATCTATGCATTCGATTAAGGCGCGATTGCCCATGCCCCACTCGGGATGTTTTTTGTAAAGTTGTGCCTCGAGTTTGAACTGGATGATCGCAATGGCTTTGTGCATTTTTGCAATCAGCTTGCAAGTCTTCTCGCTTGGTTTGCGTGTGGAATCCTCAATTTTGGGATAGAAAATAGTGCAGGGGGCGTCTGCATAAGTTTCCATGGCAAATGTGGCCAAAGGAACCATATTGATGCCATATCCTTCTTCAATGGTTTGTGTGTTGGCGTAGCGAAACGAGAGACGTAGCACGCTGGCAATGCAGGTTTTGTTTCCTGCGGCGGCTCCCATCCATAGGATGTCATGATTACCCCATTGTATGTCCCAATGATGGTAGGCAGACAGTGTGTCCATAATCAGATGAGCACCTGGGCCGCGATCAAAAATATCGCCCAAAATGTGCAGCTGGTCAATGGCAAGTCGCTGAATGAGTTCGCAGATGGCTTCCACAAATCCTGCGGCGCGTCCTGTGCCTATAATTGTCTGTATAATCACTCCCACATAGGCCTGCTTGTTTCGATCATCGCTATTCTCGTGAAGGAGTTCCTCGATGATGTAAGCGAATTCAGTCGGCAGGCTCTTTCTTACCTTTGAACGTGTATATTTTGACGAAACGTTTCGGCATACGGCGATGAGTTGGTTGAGCGTAGTCTGATAATAATCAGAAAGATCTGTATCGTTTTGCTTTACGAGTTCTAGCTTTTGCTTGGGATAGTATATCAAGGTGCAAAGATCGCGAATCTCCTTTTCGCGCATGGTGTTGCCGAAAATTTCTTTCACTTTGCGCTTGATATTTCCTGAGGCATTACGCAGTACGTGCTGAAAGGCTTCATTCTCTCCGTGCAAATCAGCAAGAAAATGCTCTGTTGGTTTGGGTAAATGGAGTATGGCTTCTAGATTGATAATCTCTGTGGTTACCTGTGAAATGGTTGGAAAATCTCTTGCGAGAAGTTTCAAGTATCTCAAGTCAGTATGTATATTTCTATTGGAGATGGTCTGTTTTGGCATAAGGCTTTTATGGTATTTGAGGTGATAGGAAAAGGAGTATGTATTTTAATCCTAAATCCAATGTTTCAGAGATTGTTATGCAAAGGTAGCATAAACCGCGTGTAATGCAAAATAAAAGGGTGTAGACTTTAGTCTTTTGATAAAAAAATAACATACAATTCGAATACAATCCAACATGGTTATTTTCACACAATTTGCTCTCAAGAATCGTGTGTTTTTGCTCGTTTCCCAACTTGACTGGAGATAGTCGATTCTTGAGTGCTATTCGTTCTTTATTGATTATCAGATGTCTATGAATGAAAAATGTATTTGCGTCACATGAAAATGTCGATATTTTGCCCAATTTATTGCTTAAAAGTGCCATAAAAGTAGATTTTTCTTGCCCAATAAGAAAAAACTACATGCCCATCTAGAATTTTCTGCATGGGCAAGAAGTTATTTTTGCATGCCCAAAGCGCAAGTTTTCTCTAACTAATAGGTGTTGTTTGTTTCTAGAATGATTTATTTTATTGTCAAAATAAATTATCATTAACGACATCTGCAGAGCAATTATTCTTAGGGGCATAAGTTGTGATAGGTCAATTGGGGTAATAGACTCTAGTAATGCTTGTCCTGTAATATATAGAGGGTGTTGGCAGTTGCTCTTAAGAGAAATGAAAGAAGTAAGGATTTTGACTGTTGAAGTGCCATTGATAGAGTGTAGAGGTCGGTTTTTATGTACTGCTAATCATTACAAAAGCGTTTTTCCTGAAAAAACTTTTGCTTTTTGCTCGGTTTGCATTACCTTTGCCCTTGTAAAGCGCATGAAGGGGCTGAGATGCTTCCCTCTGTGCGATAAGTACGGATAAAGAAAATACTTATTTAACAATATACATTCACTCACTATGACTATTGAAACTTGCGATTTTAAGGGCAAGAAGGTAATTGTTCGTGTAGACTTCAATGTACCTCTTGATGAGAATGGTAAAATTACCGATGATACTCGTATTCGTGGCGCTCTGCCCACACTGAAGAAAGTGCTTGCAGATGGCGGTTCTCTCATTATTATGAGCCACATGGGTAAGCCCAAAGGTAAGGTTAACCCTAAATTCTCTCTCAGCCAGATTGTAGGTGCTGTAAGCGAAAAGCTCGGTGTGGAAGTTCAGTTCGCTCCCGACTGCGCAAAGGCTCAGGACGCTGCTGCTGCTTTGAAGCCCGGTGAAGTGCTCCTTCTCGAAAACCTTCGCTTCTATCCAGAAGAAGAGGGTAAGCCCGTAGGTATCGACAAGGAAGATCCCAAGTACGACGAAGCAAAGAAGGAAATGAAGGAACGTCAGAAAGAATTTGCTAAGACGCTTGCTTCTTACGCTGATATCTATATCAACGATGCCTTTGGTACTGCTCACCGTAAGCATGCTTCTACTGCAGTGATTGCAGATAGCTTTGATGCAGATCACAAGATGCTTGGCTACTTGATGGAGAAGGAAGTTCATGCCGTAGATAGCGTATTGAGTAATATCAAGCGTCCTTTCACGGCTATCATGGGCGGTTCAAAGGTGTCTACAAAGATTGGAATCATTGAGAATTTGCTTGGCAAGGTAGACAACCTCATCCTTTGTGGTGGTATGACCTATACTTTCGCTAAGGCTCAGGGCGGTAAGATTGGTAAATCTATTTGTGAGGACGATAAGCTCGACGTAGCTCTTGATGTAATCAAGAAAGCTAAGGAAAATGGCGTAAATCTCGTTCTTGGTACCGACTGCATTGCCGGTGATGACTTTAAGAACGATTGCAACACGATGGTATGTCAGGCTAACGATATCCCCGAAGGATGGGAAGGTATGGATGCTGGTCCTGAAACTCGTGAAGCTTTTGCCAAGGCTATCGAAGATGCTAAGACTATCCTTTGGAATGGTCCTGCAGGTGTGTTTGAGTTTGATAACTTCGCTGGTGGTTCAAAGGCTATCGCAGAAGCTATCGCTAAGGCAACTGCTAATGGTGCATTCTCACTCATCGGTGGTGGTGACTCTGTAGCTTGCATCAACAAGTTTGGCATGGCTGACAAGGTTTCTTACATCTCAACAGGTGGTGGTGCTCTGCTCGAAGCCATCGAGGGTAAGACCCTTCCTGGTATCGCCGCTATCAAAGGCTAAATTAGGATACGAATCCTTATAGGGTGGTTCTATAAATTCTGAGATTTATGGTATCCAATTCTGATGCCCTATAAAATATTCATTTACACAATGAGGCTATGTCTCTGATTTCGTGCTTCCAAAGGGAGACGGCGGAGGTATAGCCTCATTCTTATTCAATCATCCTGTGTCGCATTATTCAGCGCGCACAATATACACACATAGTGCAAAGCTTGTATCTTCAACACATGAAAAGATTCTTTACGCGAACACTTTGCCACGTGGCATGTTTATTATTTCCCCTATCGGCTTGTCAGCTCGTATCTTGTCAGAGTGATAAGCCCATAGAGACATTAAATTTTGGCTCAGAACGCTATGACTCTACGGCCCTGCATATCGCGTTGGTTCCTAATCGTGACTGCTTCCCCATCTATGTGGCTCAGCGTACAGGCATTTATGATTCATTGGGACTGAAACTGCAGATTGCAACTTATCCCTCGCAGATGGATTGCGATACCACGCTTATGGGAAAGATTGCTGATGGCGGATGGGCTGATAAAGAGCGCATGGCTTTTTATGGTTCTCGCATGAAAGGATTGGAAATCATGTGGGAGGGTACGTCACGCTGGCATCTCTTAGTTTGTGGCACTCTGCGTATAAAAAATGTAAAGAGTCTCAAGGAACGTACTGTAGCTATAGCTCGTTCTTCTTCGGAGAATCATCTGCTGGATGTGGCATTAAAGAGTGTTGGCCTAACTGATGATGCAGTATACCGTCCGCAGATTAACGATATCAAACTGCGAGCCGATATGCTGAATGGCAACCAAGTAGATGCCGCAGTCCTTACGTGGCCTTACACGTCTTTGGCTTATGCCAATGACCATTCTAGTATCTATTCACAACGCAATGCAGATGCCAACGGATGTTTTGTGATGAAGACGAAAAGCCTAAAACGTGTTGATCGTCGTGCGCAATGGAAACTGTTTGAGAAAGGACGAAAGATTGCGCTCGACTCTATTCGGACGAAGGGGGTTGGCGCATACTCTCTCATTCTTCAAAAGGATTATCACTTGCCTAAGGAAGTGGCAGATACGCTACGTTTCTGATGTCATAATTGTGTTTCCGCAAGGGAATGTAAATCACAGAAAAATGAAAACGCATACTTATCAATATTTGCATAGTGATGCCGTGGAATCGTTGAAAAAACACAAACTGATGTCTGCGCTGCAATCTTTGCAAGGACTTGCCACTTCGTTGGGACAGTGGACTGTGAAAGACGAGGTGGACAATCTCGTAGGCTCTTACCAAATATTGCTCAATTACATGAAGCGTGGAGCTGCTGATCCCGAACGAGCACGGATGTATCAAGGCTTTGTGCGTCGTGCCTACGAATTAGCTGATGTGCTCGAACGAGAAGGGGCTCTCTCTGATAAAGAATCTTATTATGCTACGAGTTTTTGCACTTTGCAAAATCTGAAAGGACAGTGTTTTAGTTTGGCTGAACTTGCTAGCGATGAAGGAAAAACACATGCACGCAACCTATTTGAAGGTGTGATGCTTTCGGGTGCATGGACGGCTGACGATGAGACAGCGATGAACGATTATATGGCCTCTGAAGCGCATCCTCAAATTTATAAATGCTTGCTATTGAGCGCAGTAACGCTTTCGGCTATGAAATTTTTCGATGTAGCAAAATATCGTTTCCTCCTTGACTATTCTATGGCAGGTTCCACGGAACTGCGTGTTCGCGCTCTGACAGGTATGGTTTTTGTACACATTTGTCATGCTGACCGCGTGGCATTCTATCCCGAAATAGAAAGCCGACTTCGCTTGATGGCCGACATTCCCAACTTCGTGCGTGAAATAGAAATTCTTCAAATGCAACTCTTCTTGAGTTTGGAAACGAAACGCATAGAGCGCAATTTGCAGAAAGAAATCATTCCAGAAATGATGAAGCGTATGCGGCAAATAAAGTTGGATAATTCATCTGATATGGACGAATTGCAAGAAAAACTATCTGCGCTAGAGTTGAATCCCGAATGGGATAAAGATGAAGATAAAGCCAAGTTGTCGGAGTATATGCATGATTTCATAGAATTGCAACAACGCGGAGCTGATATGTATATGGGATCTTTCAAAGCGATCAATCAGCGTTTCTCTTTCTTTCATACCGCTTGTAATTGGTTTTGGCCTTTTACGCTCAATCATCCCGATTTACCCAAGGGATTGGGAGAAAATCCCATCGTTAGACTATTTTTTCATAACGAGGGGCTCTGTGATACGGATAAGTATTCGTTCTGCTTAATGGCCGAAGAAATGTCGCGTACCGATGGTTTAGCTGCGAATTTGCTTTCAAAGCTCGAAGAAATGAAAGAAGGGTCGCTTGAGTTTTTAAGCGAGTCTGATTTTAAAGGGCATCTTCGCTCGTATGTGCAAGGATTTTATCGTTTCTGTAATCTATATATGCATCGTTCGCAGTTTGTCAATCCCTTCCAACTCAACCTCTTCATTGCTGACTACACACCCTTTGACAGGTTGCTAAAAGATGACGATTTCTTGTTGCGTATGGCAAATTTCGTGTTTAAAGACAAATCGTATAACCTTGCAAGTATGCTCTTTAAGCGTTTGCCCGACGTGCTTCATACGGCCAATATTTGGCAGAAAGAAGGCTATAGCCATGAGTGTTGCAACGAAATTCAGCAAGCTTGCGCGTGCTACGAACGTGCTGATGCGCTGAAGCCACATTCCGCGTGGACACTTCGCCGTTTGGCTTCGTGCTGGCGAACTCTGGGAATTTATGAGAAAGCACTTCGGTGTTATGACGAACTCGAAAGTCTTGACCATGAGGATGTAGATATTGCTCTTCGTCAAGCCGAATGTTTGGTAAACTTGAAGCGTTTTGATGAGGCTTTAAAATATCTTTATAAAGTCAATTATCTTCAGCCAGATTCGGAGGATGCTTTGCGTGCTTTGGCCTGGTGCTCTTTGCTCACGAAGAAGTTTGATCAAGCTGAACGATATTATGCGAAAGTGATAGAACTCCATCCCACTGCCACCGACTATCTGAATGCAGGACATGTTGCATGGCTGCAAGGGAAGTTGAAAGAAGCTATCTCGTTCTACAAGCAGTCACAAGCGGATGCTCCCGATGTCAACTTCTTGGAAAAAGACGCAGATTTGCTGCGTGCATCTGGACTAAACGATGATGATTTAGCCATGATGACTGATGCGGTTAGTTGTTGATGCGAGAGGAAACGAAGGGAACCCAGGGCGTTGCTCTGGGTTATGAACAGCATTGGGCTTTTACCGTCATATCGGCTGCGTCTCAGCAATTCAAGCAAGCTTGATTGCATTCGACTTGCACGATAAATCAGCCCGTCCATCCTAAATCCTAAATTCGAAAGTAGAGAAAGTAGTCACTAATTACAATTTTATAAAATAGTATGTTCCCTAAAATATGGCTGACGCTAGCTTGTCTATGCTCACTGATGGTCTCTGCTCAAAACCAGAAAGAAATAACGGCTTACTTTGAGCAAGTGATAAAAGGAAATATTTCCGCACAAGCACCTTCGGGTCGCCTCTCGTATGGACAGATAGAGAAAGTACGCAAACAAGTATGGTCGCTGTGGAAACAGGTAAATGCAGAAATGTTGCCTACCGACTTGCCTATGTTGGATAGCCTAGGTCAAAAAACAGGTGTATGGCTCATCCCTGATAGTCTAGAACATCATGCCGCAATGCCGTTTTATTTCGGATGCAAAGGCACGTGTCCGAAGAGTGGCTATCCTTTCTATCTCTATCTCCATGGTTCTGGTCCAAAGCAACAGGAGTGGCAGACGGGGCTTTTGTTAGCTCGTCGGTTTGCTGATGCCCCTTCTGTTTATTTCATTCCGCAAATCCCCAATGAAGGAGAATGGTATCGATGGTGGCAACGGGGAAAACAATGGGCTTGGGAACGGTTGCTCCGTCAACTTATGTTGCTCGATGTAATCAACCCTAATCAACTATATGTATTGGGTATTTCTGAGGGCGGATATGGTTCACAACGTTTAGCTTCGTTTTATGCTGATTATTGGGCGGCAGCAGGGCCGATGGCGGGTGGTGAACCTTTAAAGAATGCTCCTGCTGAAAACTTGAGCAATGTTGGGTTTTGTTTGCGCACGGGAGCCAATGATATGGGATTCTATCGTAACAAACTCACGCGTTATACAGCTCAAGCACTTGATAGCTTGGAGGATTTGCATCCCGAAGGTTATCGCCACAAAGTGGAACTTATTCCTGATCGTCAGCATTTTATTGATTATTCGCCAACCACTCCATGGCTCTCGCTTTTTACACGCAATCCACATCCCAAACATTTCATTTGGGAAGATTTCGAGATGGATGGCCGTCATCGAACGGGCTTTTATAATATCAAAGTTTTAAAGCGCCCTGATGCAGTACTTCGTACGCGCTATGACGTAAATATTCACGACAATGAAGTAGATATTGCCGTGGAAAATGTGCATTATACTGCAACCGAACTCGATCCTCAATGGGGAATCGAATTGAAGTCGAAGCGCACGTATGAGCAAGCCTCTTCAGGATGTTTCTTGTTGTTCCTATCAGAGGACCAAGTAGATTTCTCTAAGCTGTTGACTGTCAGAGTGAATGGTCAGAATGTTTATCGCCGTAAGCCTTCGCTCAATGTACAAGCTATGGCAGAATCGTTAGCCACATTCTCTGATCCAGAACGAATCTTTCCCTTTGTTCTGAAAATCAATTTGTAATGCCGAATTTTATAGTGAATGACATCTTAGTGGAGGCAACTATCAAGGATGTAAGAACGCTAAGTCTGAGAGTGGATCGTAATGGAAATGCCAAGATGACCATTCCTCGTGTGTGCTCTGAAGCGCATGTGAATAAGTTTTTAAAGGAAAAGCAAGCATGGCTAGAGCGTGCTGTGAATAAGATGAAGGAACGGAGTAAGGCGGAAAAAGCCTTGCTAGAGCATCGTTTCGAACCAGGAGAAACATTTGTATTCTTCGGTAGAATCTATACTTTGATTTTCGAGGAACATGTTGGCGTTTCACGGGTGGAAGAGCGTGCAAATCTACTTGTGATATGTTCAGCTAAGTCTTTAGCTATTATGCAGAAGCGTAAACTTATCAATGCATGGATTTCGAGGAAACTTTATGAAAAAGTTGATACATTGCTCAAAAAGTGGTTGGCCATCATGGACGAAGCTCCACTCGCTTATGTTCGTTACCGACGGATGAAGTCACGTTGGGGGAGCATGTCTCCCACTCAGCGTGTAATGTGCTTAAATACGAAGTTGGCTTTTAGTCCCGAGGATTGTCTAGAAATGGTTATTGTGCATGAGCTGTGCCATTTGAAAGAGCCTTCACATAATGCCCGTTTCCATATGCTCATGGCTCACTATCTCCCAGATTATAAGGAAACAGACGCAAAGCTACGTGAGTTCTTTTGTAAAGGATAAAGAGGAGCAGCTTTCTTTCCAGTTTTTATCTTCGTGTTCTGATGACTTCAGTCATTAAGTGAAATTACATTGTTCTTTTCTTTTCCTCTCTCAATGGCATAAGTAGAAAGTATTTTATTTAATTCTTCATCAAAATGCCATATTCCTTTAAGAACCTTCTGACTTTATCTGTATATATTTGTGGATATTTGTGATAGCTACGTGCGTGTTCCGCTCCTGTTGCAAGCCAAATGGATTTGGGAGAGGGCTTGGCTTGATAGAGAGGGTATACCATAGAGGTGGGTACGAACTTGTCGGCAGTTCCGTGGATGAAGAACATAGGCTTATGGCAAAGTTTTACTTGGTTGAGCGAAGATGCTTCGCGAAAATCCCATCCATAGCGCCAATGACATAGTGTGGAGGCTATTGGCATTATAGGCCAACGGGGAATATAAAACCGCTCAGAAAGTTCTTTGCTAAACTGATCGTAGACACTTGTATAACCGCAGTCTTCAATATAAGCTAATACATTGTGAGGAACATCGCTATCTCCTGATAGCATCATTGTGGTGGCTGCTCCCATCGACACACCGTGGACAACAGTTCGTGCACTATCACCGAAGAGGGTGGGGATGGTCTTTGCCCAAAGTTTTACGTCTTCGCGGTCGAGCCATCCCATTTGGAAATGATCTCCTCCGCTTTTTCCAGCATTACGTAAATCGGGAAGCAGAATGTTCATGTTTAATTCTTGAAAGTACATTCGGCCAAGGGGCATCATTCTGACAGCACAGTCTGTATAGCCATGTACTAAAAGCGCAGTAGCGGCCGTAGGTCTAGACGCACGTGCATAGTAAGCATGAAGACGGCAACCATCGGAAGCTGTTAGCATTGTGTCTCGTAAAGTATTTGTTTGTACGAGAGAATCTCTCCAATTTATCATGCCAGGATAGAGTGAGTCTATTTCTTCCCAGGCTTGCGCCTCTTGTCGAGAACGATTACCGGGCATGAGTGCATAGTCTATTAGATACCATGCTCCGCCCACAAGGACAAGCATTAGCGCAAGAATAATGTATAGGAATGTGCGCAGGCGTTTACGCCAAGAATAATGTATCATAAATAGAAACGATGTTATGTAGTGCTTGTTGAACTTTCGTTCTATCTTTTGCACAAATACTGGTTAAGAAATTACAACGATGATTATGGCAAGACGAATGCCAGGAGTGTGCTTCGTTGCAGAAGATTAAAAGATAATGATAAAGAATAGGTATGGTGGGGTAAAGTATAGGCGGAATTAGAGAATTTGTCGTCTAATTCCGCCTATACGATAAATAGAGTGTGTTTGTCAGAATTTTTTTACGAAGTCTTTAATAGCCTCTGTGGTTTCTGTACGAGCAGGCACAAGAGGTAAACGCAATATGTTGCGTGTCTTTCTTTGAATAGCTAGCATAGATTTGATGCCTGCAGGATTGCCGTCAGCCGATAGCAATTTGTAAGCCTGGCTGAGCGAACGATGGATTTTGAGAGCTTCGTTGTAGTCACCTTGCAACGCCTTGTGCGTCATTTCACCAAACTCTTTGGGATAAGCGTTACCTATGACAGAGATAACACCTTGCGCTCCAATAGTGAGCAACTCAAACGTGATAGAATCGTCACCGCTCAGAACTTCGAATCCTTCGGGGGCGTTTTTCACAATGTCTTCTATCTGTTCAATCTTTCCAGAAGCTTCCTTGATGGCAATCACGTTGTCGCATGCATTGGCAATACGTAGTGTAGTCTTTGCTTCAATGTTTACGCCAGTACGTCCAGGCACATTGTATAAAACTACTGGAACAGGACTTTTGCTTGCTACAGCTGTGAAGTGTTGGAAAAGACCTTCTTGGGAAGGTTTGTTGTAGAAAGGAGCTACAATCAGCACGCCCTCAAAGCCTGTGAGGTCTGTGTTTTGCAAATATTCTATGACATTAGCTGTGCAATTACCGCCAGCACCAAGCAGAAGGGGCAAACGTCCGTGGTTTGTTTGAATGACACAATCCATTACTTTACGTTTCTCTTCGGCCGAAAGACAAGGTGTCTCTGCGGTCGTGCCAAGCACGCATATAAAGTCCACACCATTGCTAATCTGGTTCTCAACGAGTGCGCTGAGTTGGTCAAAGTCTATGCTTCCGTCCTCTTTAAAGGGAGTGACCAGTGCAATGCCAAGCCCTTTGAATGGATTCACTCTTTTCATTTGTTAGAAATATTGTATAATGTATATAGAAGTACGAAGGATTATCCACGTCATAATGCAGAACGCGGACTTGCTTCTGTGCAAAGGTAATGCAAATCATACGCTATGCAAAGAAAAAGGATGATTTTCTTACATTTTGATTAAGAAAATAGTTATTCTCTGCATAAGGATACAGTTTCTCTTTAAATATATACGACAATTCCGTGTGAGAGGAACCTTTATTGAATATCTTCTTTCTTCATAGAACCTTTCTATAAATTCCACCAAAAGACGACAATAGATAGCGCATGTAACTCAAAAAATGGTTTTTACTGCGTTTTTTCATTGACAACTGAAGCCGATGTTGTAACTTTGCGGTGCGAAGATACTCCTTTTATATACAATAAAAGAGTAAGTGCGGTTTAATAAAAATAATTCGCAGAAACGACTATGTCGCAACATACATTATTGTCAAGATATATACAAGTGATTGGCTTTTTCATGCTACTCTGTGCTTTTTTCCAATCTTGCGGGAGTGCAGAGAAGTCTGTGAAACGTGGTGATGCTGCTTTGGCCTTAGGCGAATATGCTGAGGCTGCAGGGCAGTATAAGAAAGCCTATAGCCAAACCTCGCCGAAAGACAAACCCGCACGTGGGCGAATTGCTTACAAGATGGGGGATGCCTATCGACGTTATGGTAACATAGCACGTGCTGCGGGGGCTTTTCAAAATGCTGTGCGCTATCATTATACAGATACATTGACTTATCTAGTCCTTGGCCACATGCTTCGTCAGCAAGGCAACTATAAAAGCGCTGAAGAAGCTTATCGCAAATATTTAGAAAAAGATCCTAATAACGAAGAAGCCGATAGAGGTATTGACTATTGCCTCACAGCACCTGTGGAAAAACAAAAGGAATCGGCCTATACGGTGAAGATGGCACCACTTTTCAATGGTTCGCGTTCCGACTATAGTCCGGCTTATATGGGCATTGAAGCACAGCAGTTGTACTTCAGTTCTACGCGTGCGCAGTCAAAGGGAGATGTAAGCGGTATCACGGCGATGAAAAATGGTGACTTGTATTTCTCCAAAAAGGACGAACGTGGTAAGTGGAAAGTGGTGGAACCTGTCGAAGGAGACTTAAATACGGAATATGACGAAGGGGCGTGCTCTTTCTCGCAAGATGGAAAGACAATGTATTTCACTGTATGTCGTTCGGATCCTTCTTATCCTCGTATGGCAGAAATATGGACTTCACAACGCACGGAGGCCAAGTGGGCAAAGCCCACACAACTGAAAATTTCAGGAGATACACTCTCGTCGTATGCTCATCCAGCTTTGTCGCCTGATGGACGATGGTTATATTTTACATCGGATATGCCAGGCGGACAAGGAGGCTTAGATCTTTGGCGCGTGGAACTTGGCGGTAAGCATGGAATGGGTAGACTCGAAAATCTCGGAGCAGATATCAATACGGCAGGAAATGAATGCTTCCCGGCATTTCGTCCCAATGGTGATCTATATTTTTCAAGCGACGCTCATGTTAGCAATATGGGAGGTCTCGACCTGTATATGGCTCGTGAAGACACCATCGCACATACATGGGAAGTGAAACATCTTCCAGCTCCGATGAACTCTAATGGCGATGATTTTGGCATTACCTTTGAGGGATTGCACAATCGAGGTTTTTTCTCTTCAAATCGTTCTACGGGTGGACGTGGATGGGATAAAATCTATGAGTTCTCTTATCCTGAAGTGCTTCAGACTGTAAAAGGATGGGTCTATGAACAAGATGGCTATGAACTTCCGCGTGCGGTAGTCTATATGGTGGGAAGTGATGGTACGAATGAAAAGGTGAGCGTACTTTCTGATGGATCGTTCGAACAACCTTTAAAACCTGGTGTGAGCTATCTATTCCTTGCCACTTGTCAAGGCTATCTCAATATTCGCAATGAATTGACGGCAGACTCTACGGAAGTGGAGAAACAACACGTGCTACAATTCCCACTACCTAGTATCAACTCGCCCGTATTGGTGCGTAATGTATTCTATGATTTCGATAAAGCTACGCTGACAGATAATTCGCGAGCAGCTCTCGATCGACTGACAAAAATGTTGAAAGAAAATCCCAATGTTACGATAGAACTTTCCTCTCATTGCGACTATCGTGGCGATGATGCTTACAACTTGCGTTTGTCTCAGCGAAGAGCCGAAAGCGTGGTGAATTATTTGATTGAACATGGAATTGCTGCTGATAGATTGACGGCTCGTGGTTATGGCGAAGAACGTCCCAAGGTGGTCAATAAGAAACTGCTTGAATCCTATCCATTCCTACACGAAGGTGATACGCTCACCGTGGCATATATCCTAAAACTGCCAACAGAACAACAGGAAGTATGCAATGCGCTAAATCGAAGAACTGAGTTTCGCGTGCTTCGTACTACTTATGGTCTTTTTGATGAAAACGGGAATCTCAAACCTGATGCCTTGCGAAAGTCAGAAGAAGACAAAGAATAATATAATACTCCCCAAACAATTACATATAAAATATGCTGATAACGAAATTTCTGAATGCTTTTGGCCGTTACCTCATACTTATGGGCCGCACCTTTTCTCGCCCAGAACGAATGAGGATGTTTATGAAGCAATATATGAAGGAAATGGTACAGTTGGGCGTTGATTCCATTGGTATCGTACTCCTTATTTCATTCTTTATAGGTGCTGTTATCTGTATTCAAATTAAGCTCAACATACAAAGTCCTTGGATGCCTCTTTGGGTATCGGGCTATGTAACGCGCGAAATCATGTTGCTTGAATTTTCATCAAGCATTATGTGTTTGATTCTTTCAGGTAAGGTGGGGTCTAATATTGCTTCGGAGTTAGGTACAATGCGAACGACTCAACAGATTGATGCTCTTGAAATTATGGGGGTCAACCCTGCTTCGTTTTTAATTTTGCCTAAAATAGTAGGGCTAATCACCATTATGCCGTTGCTCGTTATTTTCAGTACATTTAGTGGTATTATTGGTGCGTATGCTACGGCTTATGTAGGACATATCATTACGCCATCTGATCTCACGTCTGGTTTGCAACACTCCTTCACGCAATGGTTCTTTTGGATGGGTGTGATTAAGTCGTTGTTCTTTGCCTTTATTATCTCTAGTGTATCTTCTTTCTATGGCTACAATGTAGAAGGTGGAAGTATCGAAGTAGGCAAGGCCAGCACGAATGCTGTGGTATCATGCTCTATGCTAATTCTTTTCTCTGATTTATTTCTTACGCAATTACTCTCATGATAGAAATCAAAAATCTACATAAATCGTTCAACGACAAAGAAGTTCTGAAGGGCATCTCGTCAAGATTTGATAGTGGAAAGACCAATTTGATTATCGGTCAAAGCGGTTCAGGTAAAACGGTATTGATTAAAAATATCGTAGGATTGTTTGAACCTACTGAAGGCGACGTTATGTATGACGGACGTAGTTTTATGGAGATGAGTAAGAAAGAGCGTGCTTTGCTTCGTCGAGAAATGGGCATGATTTTTCAAAACGCAGCTTTGTTCGATTCGTTGTCTGTGCTCGAAAATGTTATGTTCCCGCTTGATATGTTTTCTAACGATAGCTATAAGGAACGTGTACGTCGAGCACAGTTCTGCCTTGATCGCGTGAATCTTTCGGATGCTTCAGCAAAATATCCTGGCGAAATATCGGGTGGTATGCAAAAGCGTGTGGCTATAGCACGAGCGATTGCCTTAAATCCTAAGTATCTATTCTGTGATGAGCCCAACTCCGGTCTTGACCCAAAGACCTCGCTTGTCATTGACGAGTTGATTCACGATATTACACAGGAATATAATACAACCACGATAATTAATACTCATGATATGAACTCCGTGATGGGAATCGGCGAACATATACTCTTTATTTATCAAGGTAAAAAGGCTTGGGAGGGAACAAAAGACGATGTGATGTCGTCTGACAACGAATTACTTAATAACTTTATCTTTGCCTCAGATCTTTTCAGAAAGGTAAAGGAAGTGGAGCAACTTGAAGAAAAAAAGCATTGAATGAACTCGAAAGGAAGGTACGAGTTCTCTTAATGCCTGAAATAGAGTAGTAAGATAAAAAGTGCATCGTCTTATGATTGATCGTTGTCTTCAATCATAGGACGATGCAGTCTTAGTAAAGTAAGCAAAGAGAGGCTATTGTGCGCTATGAACGGTGAACTTACGCTCTGCGTTTACTTTGTATTTGTAGTAATACCCGCCTACATACTGATAGGAAACTTTTCCCATATTGTCTTCCCAATATTGAGAGAAATAGCTTCCATATTTCTTTTGCCATGAGGTCGCGTTGTTGCCCGAACCCTCATAATCAGCGGAGAAGCTGATGGTATAGGTGCCAGGAATGTCGATAATTAGAGTGTCTGTTGGGTTTGAATTTTCAATATTGGCTACAAAACCACTACTTGCGTGATGATAACTTGTGACGGCCTCTTCATTAAGTTTCCATTTGTAAGTGCCGCGGAGTAGGTTTCTCCCTACAGATTGATGTTCCATGGTGACAACAAATTTCTCTCCAGCATGGATGCGGCTACTTCCATCGAGTCTTTTAATGGTCATATCGCGAAACATAGGCGGCTCTATGCTATATTTCTCGTTGTTATTGTCTTCACTGCAAGCTGTCATAATCAGCAGGACTGAGGCGAAAGCAAATAGGTGATAAATCTTTTTCATTGTATATTGTAAGAATAAGTAGTTTCGTGTAATTGGACGGAGTATTCTGTCTAACAGAAAACGAAGTGTGGTGCGGCAAGCATATAGAGCAATGCCTCCCTATCTTAGTTCGCCAATTCCTTGGCGGATAATCTCCATTTCGTCGTCACGACAATCAACGATGGTTGATTCTCCTATAGATCCTAAGCCTCCATCAATGACAAAATCCACTTGATTCCCAAATGTTTCGTCAATTAATTCCGGATCAGTCCGGTAGGCATCGTCTTCAAATCCATCTATTGGTAATGAAGCCGTCATCATGGGAGCATCAAGCGCTCTCAAAATATCGCGTACAATGGTTGAATTGGGCATACGAATACCAATTTCGCCCGATTTTTTTGTGCGGAATATCTTCGGAAGTTTGTTCTTTCCTGCCAGGATGAATGTAAAAGCACCAGGCAAGTTGCGCTTCATTACCTTGTATACAGGAGTAGAGATATGAGCATACTCGCTGATGCTACTCATGTCGTAACAAATAACAGAGAGAGGGTGGCTTGCAGGATCAATATCGCGAATGTGACATATTTTTTCCACGGCTCTTTCTTTTAAAGCGTGGCATCCTAGTGCATAGGCAGTGTCTGTTGGGTAGATAATCACTCCGCCATCATTGAGTACTTTTACAATATCATCAATGCGTTCGGGAGGATTATTCTTAGAATATAGTTTGATGATTGACATGGTTCCTATTGAAAATCTAGTAGACTGTGGATTCTTTGTAAGTGAGGAGAACGTTTGCGGGGTGAAGAGTTGCTAAGGGATAGGAGCAGACTTAGAAAGATTTCAACTTTTGATATAGACGTTGAACAGGTAGACCTACCACGTTGAAATAACTTCCTTTGATTTCTTCCACGGCAACAATTCCTATCCATTCTTGAATACCATAGGCGCCTGCTTTGTCAAATGGTAAGTAGTTGTCAACGTAGAAGTTGATTTCCTCATCGGTCAGCTCTGCAAACTTTACTTGGCTCGTTACACCAAAGTTTTCGGTTCGTTCGGCTGTAACGATGGTCACACCCGTGATTACCTGATGTGTCTTGCCAGAAAGTTTATGTAGCATTTCCTTAGCTTGTTCTGCATTCTTGGGCTTGCCCATTACTTCTCCGTCAAGATAAACAATCGTGTCGGCTGTGATGAGAAGCTCATTCCCTGCCATCGAACTGCGATAGGCTTCAGCCTTATTGCGTGAGATGTAACATACAATATCTTCGCCTCTGAGTGAATCGGGAAAACTTTCGTCGATGCCGAAAAGCGTTCTCACTTTAAAGTTTACTCCCATGCGTTGAAGGAGTTCTTTGCGTCGAGGAGAATTACTCGCTAAGACGATTTGATATTTGTTGAGATTATCGAGCATCATAGTCATTATATGTTTGATAGGGGTTAACTTTTTGTTTTATTATATAAGCATATACTTTACCATCCAAAAGCTTTGGAGTTGCTCATCCATTTGTTTTGGGCACGAAGCACTTGTTCCACCACATCGCGTACACATCCGTAACCGCCATTGATGGGACTTACATAGGTGGCAATCTTTCTTATCTCTTGTGCGGCATCGGCCGGACAGCAAGCGCATCCACAACGTTGCATTACTTCAAAGTCGGGGATATCGTCGCCCATATAGATAACTTCCTCATCTTTCAGACCTTGCTGATTGATCCATTCTTCGTATTGATGAATCTTCACAGCAGCGCTTAAAAATACGTTTTGAATGCCAAGGCCTTCGTAGCGCTTTCTTACAGCTTCGCTCTTTCCACCCGTTATGATGGCCAATTGCAGTCCGCTCTTCACTGCATGTTGCAAGGCATATCCATCCTTGATGTTTGCCGTACGGCAAGGCTGGCCACCTTCCATTAGCACCACATTGTTTGTGCTGAGCACACCATCAACATCGAAGGCTAAGGCTTTTATTTTGCATAGGTCGTAATTAATCATAGGCTGTATGGGTTATTGTAGAGGTTTTGTGGCTTCTTCGTGAATGCTTTGACTCATTAGTTTGTAGATTTGCTGCATGGTGGGGTATTCCTTCAGAGACTCTGCTTGATGATTTATCACGTTTTCGTCCCATCGCACGGCAGGTCCCGTCTGTCCTTGTCGTGGAGGCATGTCTTTTAGCTTATCAATGGTTTCTTGAATCAAAGGGTGTAGGCAAGTGGGAGAGATTCCTTTGTCTTCGAGCAACTTATATGCCAGGGTGAAGCAATGATTGGTAAAGTTGTTGGCCCATACTGCCGATAGATGAAGTAGGGCTCTTCGTTCTGAATCGAGCAAGGTTACATTATTGCTTAGTTGATGAGCCAAGTCAGTGAGAGTCTTTGTGACTTCATCTGAACTTCCTTCTACAAAAATCGGTACTTGCTGGAATTGGATTTTTCGTTGTTTACTGAAGGTCTGCAAAGGGTAGATTACACCATAGCGCGGGCAGTACTCCTCAAATAGATTGATACTGACACTTCCTGCAGTGTGTACCCAAATTCCTTGCTGAGCAGAAATTAGTTGAGAAAGTTGCTGGCAGATAGATTCTAGGCAATAATCCTTTACAGAAAGGATGTAAAGGTCTGCTTGTGGAAGATGTTCTAGAGAGTCTGTTGCTTGTGAATGAGTTAGACTAGCCAATTCTTGTGCATGGGCCAGATGTTGGCTATAGACCTTTAATATAGAGTGTCCAGCCTCAGCGAGCGCACAAGCTAAGTGTGTAGCCACATTGCCAGAACCAATCATGCAAATATTCATAAGGCTGCGATGTTTCTGAGTAAAAGAGAATTTATCCTACGTGATTTTAGCTCTTGTGTTGAGCCACAGATTTCATACGTTCTGCATATTCCTCGTAGGTTCGTTTCCAGCGATTGTGCGTCCATAGCCACAGTGAGGGGTGATTTTCTATGGTCTTTTCGAGCATTTGAAAGTAAAGGTCTGTTACGGGGTAGGGACTATCTTGTTGCTCTTCTATGTCTTCCGTTTGACGCATAGGGGTGATACAGCAAGTGTAGTAGCCGCGTTTTACCCGTTTCATGTGAGCGTAGAAGTAAGCAGCCCCCACTTTTTTGCCAATCTGTTCAGCTCCTGTAAAAACGGGTGTGTAATGGTGCAGAAAACCTATCCAATGGTGAATACTTTCCCATTTGGGAGTTTGGTCTGAAATAAATCCGATAATGGTTGTCTGCTTTTTTGTCCGCTTGTTGAAAACGTAACGGAGAGTTTCCTTCATGGCAACACTATCTGCGCCAAAACGCCCTCGCATTTTTAAGAATAGTTTGTCGAAATTGGCGTTTTTCAGCGGATGATAAATCTGTCCTGTAGCCACTTGACTATCTACTTCATGAATGTGCATGCTCAATGAAGATACCCATTCCCAATTGCCGTAATGTGCTAAGTAGATAAAGCCGAACTGCTTTTTCTCTTGTTCCATTAGCTCCAACATTTCAGGCACACCTTCAAAGTGCATGTGTTTTTTTAGCTTGTTGGGGCTGATGGAACACAACTTAATTGTTTCTACAATATAGTCGGCAAAGAATGCGTAGAAATCTTTTTCTATTTGTTTGAGTTCAGCTTCACTTCGTTCGGGAAATGATAGATGTAAGTTTCGTCTTACCACCTCTATTCGGTAATGGATTACTCGATGAGCAATCCAAGCAATGAAGTCTGATAGAATATAGAGTATGCGCAGTGGTATGAGTGAAAGAACCCACACCAAAGCGTAGAGGAGACAATATCTATTATTTATTTTTAAGGACATATTTTCGGTTTAATAGAAATGTAGTTTTGTCACAGTGCGTAACATTAGGGTATATGTGCCGAAGGCAAAGTTAAGTAATTTGTTTGAAAAGATACGTTGTTCTTTTGCTTTTTTGATTATATGTGGGCTAGTTAATAAGATTTGTGGTGTGTTTTGTCACAATCGAGAGAAATTAAGCGCAGTATAAAGGATGATAAGGAAAATACAATAGGTGTGATATAAAAGCATTGTCCTTACCTGTTTGTCTGTTCTGTGGAATGCTTCGCTATCCAAATCCTTTATGAGCGACGTTTGGAATTTCATATTCCCCGTTCACAGATGCACGTTTTCCCTTTTGCAGATGTACATCTTTCCGTCGTACACTGCCCAGTGAAAGCTTTACCGCTGCCGTGCGGCAGCTTTACCACAGGCCTGTGGTAGCTTTACCGCTGCCGTGCGGTAGCTTTACCACAGGCCTGTGGTAGACGGGAAAGTCTTCAAATAGAAACGGAATAACCTAGTTTTTGGCTTGATAATGACGACGTTTGAAACACTTCGTTCGCTGCTTATGTATTCCTCCGTTCGCAAGGGGAAAATTCTATCTATGCAGAGAGAAGGATTTGCGTGCCCCGAAGTTGAGCAAAATCTTTCTACCGAAAAGGCTATGTAAAGGGGCTTTTCACCCAGTATTGGAGGAAGTCTCATGTATCTTCATTATCAAATGCGGATCATTTCATTCTTTTGGCCTAATATTTTGCTCTCCACATTGTTTGCGCTATCTTTGCAACTTATATACCTTATCTTAGGTAATAGACATTCGCATTATACACTTTTAGATAAAAATCCCATGCAGATAAAAAGCGCAGAGTTCTTTATAAGCAATAGTAGGGCAGACCAATGCCCTGTAACTGATAAACCCGAATACGCATTTATTGGCAGAAGTAATGTGGGAAAGAGTAGTCTTATCAATATGCTCACCCAGCGGAAAGCTTTGGCTATGACTTCGTCTACTCCAGGCAAAACGATGCTTATTAATCATTTTGCAATCAACGATGAATGGTTCTTGGTGGACCTTCCAGGTTATGGTTATGCAAAACGAGGTAAGAAAGAAGTGGAAAAATTGCAAAAGCTAATTAGTTATTATGTGCTTAATCGAGAGGAACTTACTTGTCTCTTTGTATTGATTGATTCGCGATTGAAACCTCAGAAGATAGATCTTGAGTTTATTCAATTTCTAGGTGAGAATGGTGTGCCATTTGGCTTGATTTTCACGAAGGCAGATAAGACAAAACGCGGAGAATTAAAACGTAATGTTGAAGCTTTTCTCAATACTTTGCGAGAAGAGTGGGAAGAACTCCCTCCTTATTTTATAACCAGTAGTGATAATGGTTTAGGGCGCGACGAGGTGCTCAACTATATTCAGCAAATCAACGATAGTTTGAAAGCCTAAAATAGGATGATGTTCCCTTTAAAAAAGCGTAGCGTCAGAATGGTATTTATATTGTCGGCATTACTTTTGTCGGCCGCTATGCTTGTGTATTCACATCGTCTCACGCGCGACTTATATGCCGAGGAAGTCTCAAAAATGGATGTATGGGCGCAGGCCATGAGCTCGTTGACAACGGCTGATGAGACGACAGATTTGAATCTCGTTTTAAAGGTAATCAATAGCAATCATACAATTCCTGTGGTAGTAACCGATGCTAGTGGAACTGTATTGACACAACGTAATTTGCGTCCTGAACCTACGGGGGAAGATTCACTTGACATACTGCATCGGGTCGCGAAAGATATGAAACTTCATGGCGAAGTGATGCGAATGGAGCTAAGCCAGCATGGACAATCGTCGCCCAATTATATATATATATATTATAAAGAATCTTTTTTGCTGCAGCGTCTTACGATCTATCCTTATGTACAGCTCGGTGTAGTAGCTCTATTCTTTCTCATAGCTATAGCTGCTTTGCTTATTTCCAAACGTGCAGAGCAAAACCGCGTATGGGTAGGCCTCTCTCGTGAAACGGCTCATCAGTTAGGAACGCCTATATCTTCGCTAATGGCTTGGAATGAAGTATTGCGCGAAACCTATCCTGATGAAGAGATGATACAGGAAATGGAGAAAGACGTAAAGCGACTTGAACTTATTGCCGAACGTTTTTCAAAGATAGGATCTGCTCCCGAACTAAAGGTACAAAATGTAGACGATATTGTGGCTAACGTTGCTGATTACTTTGATCGTCGCACCTCCTCTCGCGTGCACATATCTGTAGGATTAGCTTCAACTCCCGTTTTTGCAATGGTTAATGCCCCGTTGTTTGAATGGGTGATAGAGAATATTTGCAAGAATGCCATTGATGCCATGCAGGGAATAGGTAGTTTGACGCTTCAAGTGCATTCTTTTGCTTTTGTGAAACATGGTAATCCCTACGTCCGCATTACCATCACAGATACAGGGAAGGGTATTCCTCGTAATCGATTTAAAACAGTGTTTAAACCAGGGTTTACCACGAAAAAGCGCGGTTGGGGACTTGGCCTCTCTTTGGCTAAACGCATTGTGGAGGAGTATCATCATGGCTCGATCTACGTGCAAAGTAGTCAAGTAAACAAAGGGACAACTTTTGCGATAGAATTGAGACAGATAAGAATGGAGAACCGCGATAAAGTCTAAATCCAAAAGTTGAGTTTGTTAATAATATAGAGATTGGCATAAACTCTTAATGAGGAAAAATCAAAGCATATCGAAGTGCTTATAAAGAAAAACTGCTATTAAACATATAAATGATATTTTGAGTTTACAAAAATAAGCAGTAATTTGCGGCGCAAAACGAAGAAACACTTCGTGCGTTGCATTTCCTAATGGGCTTAAAGCAAGGCCAAATGAGATGCGAACTCCTTAACTTAATTCCTCAAAACCATGAAAGTTTATAATTCTCACGAGATTAAAAACATTGCACTCTTAGGTAACGATGGATCGGGTAAGACCACTCTGACGGAGTCGTTACTCTTTCATAGTGGTCAGATAAAACGTCGTGGACGCATTACTGCAAAGAATACTGTTTCCGACTATTTTCCTGTAGAGCAAGATTATGGCTATTCTGTGTTCTCTACGGTGTTTCATACAGAATGGAAAGGAAAGAAACTCAATTTTATAGATTGTCCGGGTTCAGATGATTTTGTGGGCGCTGTGCTGACCGCGCTCAATGTGACAGACACCGCAGTGTTGCTGATTAACGGCCAATTTGGACCAGAGGTAGGCACACAAAATCATTTCCGCTATACGGAGAAGTTACACAAGCCAGTCATTTTCCTTGTAAACCAACTCGACTCTGAGGGATGTGACTATGATGTCATTGTAGAAGAACTACAAAGTATTTATGGCACAAAGACTGTACCAGTGCAGTATCCAATAAAGACGGGTGCTGATTTTAACGCGCTCATCGATGTTATATTGATGAAGAAGCTTTCATGGGGGCCTGACGGTGGTGATCCTGTGGTAGAAGATATTCCCGCAGAGGAAATAGAAAAAGCGCAAGCCTTACACAAGGCGTTGGTAGAGGCTGCTGCTGAAAATGACGAAGGATTAATGGAAAAATTCTTCGAAACAGAACAGCTTACAGAGGATGAGATGCGCGAAGGTATTCGTAAGGGAATGGTGACGAGAAGCATCTTTCCCGTATTCTGTGTATGCGCTTCGAAGGATATGGGCGTAGGGCGATTGATGGAATTTTTAGGCAATGTAGTTCCTTTCGTCGACGAAATGCCTGCAGTACACAATACACGTGGTGAAGAAGTAAAGCCCGATCCTAATGGACCGACTTCTATTTATTTTTTCAAGACAGGCGTTGAACCGCACATCGGTGATGTACAATATTTCAAAGTAATGAGTGGTACAGTGCATGAGGGTGATGACTTAACAAATGCAGATCGTGGCTCAAAAGAACGCATGGCTCAGATTTTTGTATGCTCTGGTGCCAATCGTGAAAAAGTAGATTCGTTGCAGGCTGGTGATATTGGTTGCACTGTAAAACTGAAAGATGTGAGAACAGGCAATACTCTGAATGGCAAAGACTGCGAGAATAAATTTAACTTTATCAAATATCCTAATCCCAAATGTTCACGTGCTATCCGTGCGGTAAACGAATCTGAAACAGAAAAGATGATGGCTGCGCTCAATCGCATGCGTCAGGAAGATCCAACCTGGGAAGTGGAACAGAGTAAGGAACTTCGACAGATTATCGTGCATGGCCAGGGTGAATTTCATCTTCGTACATTGAAGTGGCGTCTGGAAAACTTGGACAAAATTGCAGTAGAGTTTTCAGAACCACGCATACCTTATCGTGAGACAATTACTAAAGCTGCTCGAGCTGACTATCGACATAAAAAACAAAGTGGTGGCGCAGGTCAGTTTGGTGAAGTTCATTTAGTGATAGAGCCTTATAGTGATGGTATGCCTGATCCTACAGTTTATAAGTTTGGTGGACAAGAAATACGCGTGACCATCAAAGGTAAAGAAGAAATACCTTTGGAATGGGGAGGCAAGTTGGTCTTTATCAATTCCGTAGTGGGAGGTGCTATTGATGCACGTTTCATGCCAGCTATCTTGAAAGGTATTATGAGTCGGATGGAGCAAGGTCCTCTTACAGGAAGCTATGCTCGCGATGTTCGAGTTGTGGTATACGATGGGAAAATGCACCCAGTAGATTCTAATGAATTGTCGTTTATGCTTGCTGGAAGAAACGCATTCAGTCAGGCGTTCAAAGAGGCTGGACCGAAGATTCTTGAGCCTATCTATGATGTGGAAGTTTTTGTACCTGCTGAAAAAATGGGCGATGTAATGAGCGATCTGCAGGGCCGTCGAGGCTTGATTGTAGGTATGAGTAGCGAGAATGGTTATGAAAAACTGCAAGCCAAAGTGCCATTGAAAGAAATGTCTAACTATTCTACGGCTTTGAGTTCACTTACTGGTGGACGTGCTTCTTTTATAATGAAGTTTGCAAGCTACGAACTTGTTCCCGGAGATTTGCAGAAGAAATTGATTGAAGATCATGAAGAAGAGAAAGCATAATCTCTTACTCACTAAGAGAGTCTTTCCCTATTAGGTATTAAACAAAAAAACTCGCAACTCAGATGTATAAGTGTCTGGGCTGCGAGCTTTTTTAGAAGTATCAATAAGTATTGCTTCGTATTGTAGTAGATTTCAATCTTTTTTAATACCTAGTGTGATGGCGAAGCTACGCTTTTAATTCATTGTTCTTTCCCTCTGGGAAAATTACCTGAGGTTTGAAGGTCTTGGCTTCGTCAAGGCTCATTTGTGCAAATGCCATGATGATGATTTCGTCGCCTACTTGAAATAAACGGGCTGCAGCGCCGTTTAGGCAAATACATCCCGACTTGCGTGGACCAGCAATAATATAAGTTACAACGCGTTCACCATTCATATTGTTGACCACTTGCACTTGTTCTCCAGCCACCATACCACAAGCGTCCATAAGGTCTTGATCTATGGTAATGCTTCCCATATAATGTAGGTTGGCTTCAGTGACCACCGCACAATGAATCTTTGATTTTAGAAGTGTGAGGAGCATTTTATCCTTTGTATTTAATATTGTCAATGAGGCGTACAGGACGATGACCGCAATATACGGTGATACAACCAACGATGTAGTCGGTGTCGTCCCATGAAGAAACAGGCTGCAAGGTTATGCCATTTACAATCTCGAAATATTCTACTTCAAGCCCTTTCGTAGCGTTTAGAGCGCCAACCACAAGATCGTGAGTTTCTTTTACTGTATGGCTCTTGGCAAATTCAACGCTCGTCTTCAGAGCTTGTGAAATGCATACGGCGGTGCGTCGTTCGTCTTCGGTGAGTAAACTATTGCGTGAACTGAGTGCCAAACCGCTATCTTCGCGTACGATGGGACAGGGGCATATTTCAAGTGGAAGTTTTAAATCTTTCACCATGGCGCGAATCACGGCAATCTGCTGAAAATCCTTTTCTCCAAAGTAAGCACGATTGGGTTGTACCATGTAGAACAATTTGCTCACAATTTGGCATACACCATTAAAGTGGCCTGGTCGACGCGGTCCTTCCATCACGGAGTCGATGGGGGGATATGAGAAAGTGCGCGTATCGGGTTCGGGGTAAATCTCCTCTACGCTCGGCGCAAACACGTAAGTTGCTCCCAATGATTCGAGCAACTGACAGTCGGCTTCGAGTGTGCGAGGATAATTGTTTAAGTCGTTTTTATCATTGAATTGAGTGGGGTTGACGAATACGCTCACGACAGTGATATCGTTTTCGCTGACAGAACGCTTAACCAATGAAGCGTGTCCAGCATGCAATGCTCCCATTGTAGGCACAAGGCCAATTTCTTTACCCTCTGAACGGGCAGAGGAGAGAGCTGCTTCAAGGTCTTTCTTTGTGTTGAAGACTATCATAATGTTTTTGGTCTTTTTAGTGCGAGGGTTTCCTCGCTTACTATAATTGGAGTGCAAAATAACACATTTATTATGAAATAATTGGTATTGTCTGCCTTGAAATGTGCGATATTTAACACGAAGACCTTTAAAAGCCAGTGAATTTGCCCTTTTGTCTTGTTTTTTTTAGTAACTTTGCATGCGAAGAACCATTGCGCTCATGTTTAGAAGACAGTTTGTTCTTTTTTGATAAAGGATAACAAATACATGGGCGTGACGGAAAAATATAGAAATAATGAAGTCTAAGAAAGTATTGTTTATTACTCAGGAGATGACTCCTTATGTGCCCGAGAGCGTCATCGCTCTTGATGGTCGACAGTTGCCGCAAGCATTGCAAGAGAAAGGATGCGAAATCCGTACATTTATGCCTAGATGGGGCATTATCAATGAGCGCCGCAATCAGTTGCATGAGGTGATTCGTCTGTCAGGTATGAACATTATTATTGATGACACAGATCATCCGTTGATTATTAAGGTGGCTTCCATTCAAGCTGCTCGTATGCAGGTCTACTTCATTGACAACGATGATTATTTCCACAAGCGTGCCATGTTTGCCGATGAAAGTGGAAATGAATACGACGACAATATAGAACGTGCAATCTTCTATGCGCGTGGCGTACTCGAAACGGTAAAGAAACTTCGTTGGTGTCCCGACTTGATTTGTTGTCAAGGTTGGATGTCGGCAGTCGTACCATTCTATATAAAAACAGCTTATCGAGAAGAACCTCCTTTTGCTGAAGCCAAGGTGGTGAGCACGCTTTACGGTGAATTGCCTGATGCCACAAAGTTGCAACGTTTTGCAGAATGTCTTGATTTCCGTAGTGCCAATGCAGAAACTCTGCAACAGGCAGGTGTGGATTTGACAAAAGCCGATAGCCTTGGACGCTTGGCTGTAGCATTCAGCGATGGCGTAATTGAGGCCGAAAGTGGCAAGCAGAATGAATTGCTCGATTATGCAAAGCAACTCAATGTACCTGTACTTAATACTCCCGCTGAGGAGACTAAAGCAGATGCTTATAATGCGTTCTTTGATCAAGTGCTTGGCGGAGAATAAACATTCTAGCGTTTAGTACAGATAAATAATAGATAATTTTATTTAGTCCCCCTATAAAAGTCCATGTACATTCAGATGACGGAGTTGTTCCCTGAAAGCATGGACTTTATTTTTCTAATTTGTACTTTGCAAACGATGAGCAAGATTTGCTGCGAATTGCAAGGAAAAGAATCTACAATTCATCTTTTATGAAAAGATTATTCCATTCAGCATTGTGGTTGTGTGCCCTAGCTTTTGTGGCTTGCGATGACACTACTTCTAAAATAGGCTATGATGTAATGCCCAAGATTGATGGGATGACCGCAATAGATGCTGACTTTAATGTGACAAGCCGTACGATAAAGGCTGATTCTGTATATGCTGGTACAAACACATGCTATTTGGGCAGTATTAAAGATCCTGAAATGAATATTCGCACTACTTCGGGATTCCTTGCACAGTTTAATGTTCCTTCAATGAAGGCATTTCCCGCTGATAAGGGAAGAATCGTTGTTGATGAAAACGGGCAGTTGGCTGATTCGTGTGACATCCGTCTCTATATAGATAGTTTCTATGGCGATTCTCTGACCACGATGAAATTGCGCGTGCAGGAATTGAGCAAAGAAAATGTCTTGGAAGAAGATTCTGCTTATTATACGTGCATGAATGTTGATCAATTCATTGACAGAAATGGTATTGAAAAGTCTTTAACTTATACGGTGAAGGACTTAACACGCCCTGATAATGAGACTACGGGTAAGAATTATTACCGTGAAATCATTATACGCTTGCCGAAAGAGTATGGTACGAAAATTATGAATGCCTACTATACTCATCCTGAATATTTCCAAAAGCCTTATTCTTTTATAAGAAAAGTGTGCCCCGGATTTAGTTTCAAGAGTGCAGGCGGTACTGGGGTAATGGTGAAGACGGCCATGATGTCAATGAATGTGTATTTCCGCTACAAATCCCAAACAGAAGAAAGAATAGATACCGGTATGCAACGTTTTAGTGGTACGGAGGAAGTTCTCCAAACGACGCATGTTGACAATTCATTGCCTGGAAGTCTGAGCGTGGAAGAGCTCAATGAACTACCTTGTACCTACATCAAGTCGCCTGCTGGATTCTATACGGAATTGACACTTCCCATCAACGAACTTGAGGATGGAAAGAATGCAGATGGTACACTAGACGTAGGTGCTCATTACAATGATAGCATTAATTTGGCAAAGATTGTGATACGTCATAAGGAAAATGGCACTACGGGTACAGTGGCATCTTCTATGCCAGTTCCCACTTATCTGCTCATGGTGCGCAAGTCGCAGATGAATTCCTTTTTCACCAATAGCAAATTGCCCGATAGCAAGCTTTCCTATTTGAGTAGCGCTTCAAGTACAAGTAGCAATTACTACGCTTACTCCAATATTGCCTCGCTCGTTTCTTATCTCCGTGCAGAACGTGATAAGGGGGCTGGTATTGATGGAATAAAGAATATTTCTCCTGCAGAGCGCAAGGCGAAAATTGAGGAATGGGAGAAAAAGAATCCTGATTGGAATAAAGTAGTGCTCATTCCTGTTGATGTGGTTTATACAGAATCAACCTCCATTTATGGCACGCAGAAGGTATTGCAAAGAGTGCATCCCTCGTTGGGACTTACCACTGTGCAGCTTGAGGGTGGGGTAGGGTCACCACTTCAGATGCAGGTGGTCTATAGCCGCTTCAATAAATAAGTTCCTAGTTACTTCGTTCTTTTAAAAACCATACACAACGTAGATGCCCCATCTTGGTGTGCAAGTCTTCTATAGAATATAGAAAGATATGTCACGAAGATGGGGCATTTTCAGAAATACATTATAACATGAAAGTAATGCTTTTTGCCGCAGGATTGGGTACGCGCCTTCGTCCGCTAACCGATACCATGCCCAAGGCAATGGTGCCTGTTGAAGGTCGCCCTTTGATTGCTATTGTAATGAACAACTTAATACGCCAGGGTGCGACGGAAATAGTGGTAAATGTTCATCATTTTGCACAGCAAATTATCGACTTTATCGCTTCTCAGAGTTGGCGCATTCCAGTAAAGATCTCCTACGAACATGAGCAATTACTCAATACGGGAGGAGGTCTGTTACATGCAGCACCTTTGTTCTCTGCAGATGATGCTCCCATTTTGATTCATAATGTGGATATTCTTAGCAACGCTCCCTTGCAAGATTTCTATCAGCATAATCTGCAAGCTGATGCCACTTTAATGGTGAGTCAACGCGACACGCAGCGCTATTTGCTTTTCGATGACGATATGCGTCTTTGCGCTTGGACGAATATTGCTACGGGTGAAGTAAAAAGTCCGTATGAGAATGTTCAAGTGGAAAAACTCCATCGTTATGCTTTCTCTGGTATTCACATGTTCTCTCCACGTTTGTTCGCATTGATGAAAGATTGTCCTCCTGCTTTTCCTATTATGGATTTTTATTTGCAGAATTGTGCAAAAGCCGACATCCGCGGTTATGTACAAGAAGATTTGAGTTTGCTTGATGTTGGAAAACTCAATACTTTGCATGAAGCAGAGGCTTATGTAAAGTTGTTAGGTATATAGGGGATTTCTATTCGTTCTGAGAACCACCCTTTAGTCATTGATTATAAATTCTCTTTGATTGAACGTTACTCATGAAAAAAGTATTGATTATAGGCAGCCTGTTATTTGCCTCATTCGCCGCTTCAGCATCCTCTCGTGTTGAGAGTGCTTGTTCCGACTCTCTCGCCTTGGCATGCGCAAAGACTGTATACTCTCTTCCTAATGTACGATTTATGCACAAGGTGCGTACGTTATCACCTCATGGCAAGGTGATAGCAGTCTGTAATCTTCCCAAGGGCTTGAAGTGGAATGCGAAAAGACAAATAGTGGAGGGACATGTGAAAGAAGAAGGACGTTACATCTATCAAATCAAGGTAAAAGAAGAGGATAAGGTGAAGTGTGAAGATATCCGTCTTACAGTGTCCAAGGATTTGCAGATGCCGCGTCCATTCATGGGTTGGATTTCATGGAATGCGGTACAAGATGAAATTTCAGAATCCATTGTAAAGCAAGTTGTAGACCTTTTCCATGAAAAGGGGTTGTACGATTGTGGTTGGAATTATGTAGCGCTTGACGATTGGTGGCATGCCCAGCATCGTGCCTCTAATGGACTTCCTCAGCCTAATGCACAACGCTTTCCTAATGGAATAGCCGCAGTCGCTAGGTATGTACATAGTCATGGCATGAAATTTGGTATTTATAGTGATGCTGCAGAAACAACTTGTGCGGGTGCATTTGGCTCTTATGGCTATGAACAAATTGATGCTGATCAATACGCACGTTGGGGAGTCGATTTGCTGAAATATGATTATTGCAATGCACCGATAGAAAAGGATAGCGCTTTTATCCGTTACAAAGCGATGGGCGATGCTTTGCGCAAGGCTGGTAACAACACTCGATTGTACGCTTGTGAGTGGGGAGATCGTCAACCATGGACATGGGCTGCTGAGGCCGGTGCTTGTTGTTGGCGTGTTTCGGCTGACGTACGTGATTGTTGGAATGGTGTTTCTGGCGGAGAAGGCTTGCTTCAGAGCATTCGTGATATGAAGAATCTTTCAGCCTATACAGGTGTGAATCGATACAATGATGCAGATATGCTTTGCACAGCATTACATGGTACAGGAAAGTCGTCGAACGACCTGTGTGGAACCGGACCGGGAATGACAATGGATGAATATACTAGCCAATTTGCGCTTTGGTGTATGTGGTCTTCTCCAATGGCTCTCACTTTTGATCCTCGTAGTAATCAAATCACGGAGGATGACTATGCACTCATGTGTAATAGAGAATTGATTGCTCTGAATCAAGATCCGATGGGGCAACAAGCTGATTTGATTTCTGAAAACGATAGCATTTTGATTCTAGCAAAGGATCTAGAGAATGGAGATGTCGCTATTTCTGCTACGAATATGAACGATGCAGAACATTATGCAACATTCAATTTTAAGCAAATCCCCCACTTGAACGGAATGAAACATTTCAAAGTGAGAGATGTGGTCAATCAAATCGATTTTCCTCCTCTAAATGCAAAGTCAAAGGACTTCACGGTGAGCGTACGCCCTCATGCTACGGTCGTATTCCGTTTGAGCAGAAAAAGATAAAGATTCTGTTTGATAACAAAACAACTAGCAGTTTGCTCTAAATAAATCCTCAAATATGCGACTCCATAAAAAGCAAAGTGTCTGAAACAGATAGGTTGCTATGGGGGTGTAGATTTTAAGCTAAATCAAAAATGGGAGACGAGGCACATCTTGTGTGTGCAATCGTTTCCCATTTTTTGCGGCTTAATCAGAAATGCCGTCTCCGTAGTAATAAGTTGTGTCGCTCCATTCTACGAATGGCAGTTCTTCGGTCAGAGGAAAGTGCTCAATGGGAATGCCCTTGGAGTTGAATACAACAACTTCACGACGGAACATTTCTCCCGATGGAAGCACGACATGTGAAAAAGCTATTTTACGTTGCATTTCTGAGGAGGTTGGTAGAATAGAGTGGGGATAACTTTGTTATAAAAATGACTATCGTTCAGCACTTCGAGAAAATATGTTTGCATCCGACTTTGTCCATCGTTTCTGTAAAAACGATGGAAGTATATCAGACGAAATGCGGTTTCTTTTCGTTCTCTACTTCTTGTTTTATCAAGCTATCTCTAATGATGCGATGACGATTGATGGGAATCTTTTTCACACTGTCGTTATCTTGAGAATCATCGGAGGGAGAGATGGGAAGATCGTGCATCCTTACACGATAAAGTCGAATGTTACTTAGAAACAAGATACGTGAACGATCTGACCACGGACTGCATTGATAAATGAAGCAGTCAATGCGCTTGACAGGCAAGTTGCCCAAGCGGAAGCTAAATGTTTGCTGTCCACTAGAGAAAATGGCTTGCTTGTGCATGGCTATAGAATCGTTGGCATAATGAATCGTAGCACAAGCAATGGCTCTGCGCTCTCCATCATGATAAAACCAATCTGTGCTGAAAGTCCATTGCAGCATATCGTTGGCTTGAACGGTTGTATCGGTTCTGAGTGTACAACTGAAGTGATTAACACTTTGAGAATTGAACAATATATAGGAAGGACCTTTCCAAATATTGATTGTATCGTTGTTGCCTCCGTTTGTGCCTGCCCACATTGGAGCGGAAGCATCATCTGCACCACCTCCCAATCGGTCGGCCAAATGGTCGTAGATTTTCTTGAGTTGAGTGGTATGACGTTCGTACCATTGCATGGATAAGTCGAATTTCTGCTGGTCGATGTGATACTTTTGGAATACAGCTTCTGCATATAGTCGAGTATAGAAATCCACACTATCTGTAGGCATTTGTTGAGCCAAAGCTTGTGATACATGATAGTCGTAGAGCACATTCTCCATATCTTTCTCGCCAAGAATACCCTCGGGGAGAGAATCTTTGCAAGAAAAGCATGTGAGAGCAGCAATGAATAACATACTCAAGAATAGAATGGGGTTACGCATGTATATCTATTTCGTTTTTATGCGTTGGTATAATTGATAATGTACTACTTAACAGACTTAGAGAACAATCTCATACGTGAAATGTACTTATAATAGAAAAGTGCCAATGCGACAGCTCCGCAGCTGATAGAAGCGTCGGCAAAGTTGAAAATGGCACCAAAGAAAGTATTCCCTCCGAACACTGGCACCCAGTTAGGCCAAGTAAATAAGGGAAAGTAGAACATATCTACTACCTTGCCAGAAAGGAAACTACCATAGCCTTGTCCGAATGATACAAGATGGGCTACATCAAAAGGTGTACTTTCTGTGAAAATCAGGCCATAGAACATGTTGTCAATAATATTGCCAGAAGCTCCAGCGATAATCATAGCAACGCAGACAATCAATCCATAAGGAGCCTTGCGCCTTATCAGTCGAGCCAGAATGATGCAGAAGAAAGCAATGGCCACTACGCGAAAGATGGCCAAAAACATGGTGCCAACGAAACTCATGCCAAAGGCCATTCCGCGGTTTTCGGTGAAGAGAATGTGAAACCAATCGTTCACCACGACAAGGTCTTCGTGGAGAGTAAATGAGGTCTTTATCTCGAATTTGATAATTTGGTCAATGAGGATAACGCCTAATATAATCAGGGTTGCAACAATGGAGCGACGCATAAAAAGATTTGTTGGTGAAAGAACGTGCGAACATACAAAAGGAATACTTAGAAGGCTCGTCATTGCCTATTGTATGTTCGCACGAGGGGAGAGTTAGTCTTGTCTATTTTTCATCTGCTTGGCTTCGATGCTCAATGTGGCATGAGGCACAGTACGTAGACGTTCTTTCGGAATGAGCTTACCCGTAACACGGCAGATACCATACGTCTTATTCTCTATGCGTATGAGTGCGGCTTGTAGAGATTGTATGAATTTTTGTTGTCGAGCAGCCATCGTAGTGATTTCTTCCTTGGTTTGGGTCATCGAACCCTCTTCAAGTACTTTATAAGTTGGCATGGTGTCATCAATGTCGTTGCCACCTTTATTGCTCAGCGTATCCATCATTTGTTGATAGTCACGTTTTGCTAGTTCCAGCTTCTTTAGGATGAGTTGCTTAAATTCTTCAAGTTCCTCGTCTGTGTAGCGCTTTTTTTCTGTCATGGTCATTAGGAATAAATTTGCAGATTAAGAAGAATCGTACCCTTGGAGGGATAAAAGTAGAAATATGCAAATGCTTGTATGGAGTTGTGGGGAAGATTGTTGTTCCTTCAGTAACTTGCATACATTAGCATTTGCACATTTTCTTATAGAGTTTAGCGAGTGATGCTCATCTTGGCTTTGAACTCTTCGAAGTCGAATTCTATCGCTTCGGCAGGCATGTGCTCACTTAACTCAATATCGTCGGCCAAAACTTGTGACGCAATGTAGTCTTTGAAAGTATTCACTGCTGTCGTAAGTTGGGGTACGTTTTCTACAACGATGTGGATGCGATCTGTTATTTCGAAGCCACTCTCCTTACGGAAGGTTTGAATGCGCTTCACTATTTCGCGAGCAAGACCTTCGTTCTTGAGTTCTGGCGTGATTTCCAGGTCGAGAGCTACAGTAAGAGTTCCTTCGTTAGCCACGGTCCATCCAGGCATATCTTCGCTGATGATATCCACGTCAGTGCGTTCTACTTCTATGTCCTGTCCGTCGATGGTCAAGGCAATCTTACCTTCCGCATCCAAGCGATTAATGTCTTCTTGGCCAAGGGCGGTAACGGCCGCATTGACAGCCTTCATCATCTTTCCAAATTTCTTGCCCATTACGCGGAAGTTGCACTTCACCTTCTTTTCCAGCATGTTGGCATCGGCATAGCGAAGTTCCTTTACGTTTACTTCGTCAAGGATGAGTTGCTTCACCTGTTCCAAGTCTTCGCGGAGTTGATCGTCGGTGACGGGGATGGAGATGCACTGGAGAGGTTGACGCACGATGACATGTTCCTTCTTACGCAGAGAAAGTGTCATAGAAGATACTACCTGAGCCAATTCCATGCGGCGTTCCAAAGCCTTGTCGATATAGGTCTCATTGGCTTTGGGGAACTGCGCAAGATGTACACTCTCGCTTGCATCCTTTACGCCATTCGTCAAGTCGCTATATAAGCGATCTGCATAGAACGGAGCAATAGGAGCCATGAGCTTGGCTATTGTGACAAGGCAAGTGTAAAGTGTTTGGTATGCGCTCAGTTTGTCGGTGCTCATACCGCCACCCCAGAAGCGCTTACGACTCAAGCGAACGTGCCAGTTGGAAAGGTTGTCTATGACAAACTGCTGAATCAATCGGCCTGCCTTCGTGGGCTCGTAGTCTTCGAAGTCAGTAGCCACATTCTTCACGAGCGTATTGAGTTCTGAGAGTATCCAACGATCGATTTCGGGACGTTCACTCAAAGGCACTTGTGCTGCCTCAGGGTCGAAGTTGTCAACGTTGGCATACATGGCAAAGAATGAGTAGGTCTGGTAGAGCTTGCCAAAGAAAGTGCGAGCCACTTCCTGAACGCCTTCTTCATCAAACTTGAGATTGTCCCAAGGAGAAGAATTGGTAATCATATACCAGCGCAAGGGATCGGAACCATACTTCTTGATAGCACCAAATGGCTCAACAGCATTGCCTAAGCGTTTAGACATCTTATTGCCATTCTTGTCGAGTACCAGTCCGTTGCTGATAACGGCTTTGAATGCAACACTGTCAAATACCATCGTGGCTATGGCATGGAGTGTAAAGAACCATCCACGAGTTTGGTCAACGCCTTCTGCAATGAAGTCGGCGGGATAGACTGTGCGATTGTCGAGCAATTCCTTGTTCTCAAACGGATAGTGAATCTGAGCATAAGGCATAGAACCTGAATCGAACCATACGTCAATCAAGTCGGTCTCACGCTTCATGGGCTTGCCCGAGGGAGATACCAGTGTAATATTGTCCACGTAAGGACGGTGTAAGTCGATACGATGATAATTCTCTGTGGAATAATCACCAGGAACGAATCCCTTGTACTTCAGAGGGTTAGAAGTCATGAAGCCAGCGGCTACACTCTTTTCTATTTCGGCATAAAGCTGTTCGAGCGAACTGATGCAAATCTCTTCTCGAGTCTCGGCATTACGCCAAATAGGCAACGGAGTTCCCCAATAGCGTGAGCGGCTCAAGTTCCAATCGTTGAGATTTTCAAGCCATTTGCCAAATCGACCAGAACCCGTGCTAGCGGGCTTCCAAAGAATCCCGTTGTTGAGCTCCATCATGCGCTCTTTCAGAGCAGAACTACGGATAAACCAGCTATCAAGCGGATAGTAAAGGATGGGTTTATCCGTACGCCAGCAATGGGGATAGTTGTGAACGTGCTTCTCTATCTTGAAAGCTTCGCCAGCCTGCTTCATCTCCATACAGATGACGATATTGAGATCTTCGGCCTTGGCTGCGGCCTTCTCATCATACTTGCCGTCCTTGTTGAATTCGGGAGCGTAAGCATTCTTCACGTAGTCGCCCGCATGATGGCTATAAGCTGCTACATCGACACACTTCTTTACGAAGTTCTCGCAGAGTTCATCTACAAGGTAGTACTTACCTGTAAGGTCTACCATCGGACGTGTCTCGCCTGCCTTATTGATTAAGAATAGAGAGGGGATGCCTGCCGCTTTGGCCACCTTGGCATCATCGGCACCAAAGGTGGGAGCAATGTGTACGATACCCGTACCATCCTCCGTGGTAACGTAGTCACCGGGTATTACGCGGAAAGCTTGTTCTTCTAGCTCAACAAACTTGTCGATACCCGACGTGAAGCATTTATCAGCGTGAGCCTCAGCATATTCTTTTACCCATGCGGGAGCATTTTCTTCCACTTTTTCGGTGGGCTTTACCCAAGGCATGAGTTGCTTATAGTGCATGCCTACGAGTTCAGAACCTTTCCATTCTCCTACGATGCGATAAGGAATCACCTTGTCGCCGTGCTTATAAGCTTCAAAGTCAGCGTTCTCTCCTTCAGCCTTGAAGTAGGCAGCGAGGCGTGATTTTGCTACAACGGCTGTTATGGGTTCGCCATTGTACGGGTTGAAGGTCTCCACAGCCACATAGTCAATGTTCGGTCCTACACAGAGGGCGGTATTTGAAGGGAGTGTCCACGGAGTAGTGGTCCAAGCCAAGAAGTAGGGTTTGCCCCAATGTGTCATTTCAGGCTTGGGGTCGATTATGGAGAACTGAGCAGTCACCGTGGTGTCTTTTACATCACGGTAGCAACCAGGTTGGTTTAATTCGTGAGAGCTTAGTCCAGTACCTGCTGCAGGAGAGTAGGGCTGAATGGTATAACCTTTATAGAGAAGACCTTTCTTATAGAGTTGACCAAGCAGCCACCAAAGAGTTTCGATATATGAGTTTTCGTAAGTGATATAGGGATGTTCCATATCCACCCAATAACCCATCAAATGGCTTAGGTCTGTCCATTCCTGCGTAAACTTCATTACGTTTTGACGGCAGCGAGCGTTGTAGTCTTCTATAGAAATAGATTTGCCGATATCTTCTTTGGTAATACCCAATTCTTTTTCTACGCCTAATTCTACGGGAAGTCCATGTGTGTCCCAACCAGCTTTACGCTTCACTTGGAAGCCTTGCATGGTCTTGTAGCGGCAGAATACGTCTTTGATAGTACGAGCCATGACATGGTGAATGCCAGGGTGTCCGTTGGCAGAGGGAGGTCCTTCAAAGAATACGAAAGACGGGCATCCTTCGCGTTCACTCATACTCTTGTGAAATAAATCCTGCTTATCCCACTTGTTGAGTACATCTTCGTTCACCTCAAAGAGGTTAAGTCCGTTGCGTTCGGTAAATTTCATATTTCGTTATTGTGTCTCTTTTTGTAATTAATCTGATTCGGCAGGTAGAGCCATTAGTGCATGGCTATCATAGCCCTCTTGCGCCTATATATTAAAGGTGTGGCAAAGTTAGACAATTTTTGCGTAAGCAGAATACAAAACTCGGCGAAATATCCATATAGAATAGATATTTCACCGAGTTTTATCAATTTTTATTCCAATCGTTTTGTTGTATGAACGAGCGGAAGAGTCTTAGGAATAGCAGACTTTAGTCTTCCGACCAAGGATTGTTATCCCATAATCCTTGTTTATTAGAAAGTGCGTCGTTTGATGTTGCTGGATCGTCGGTTTTTGTTTCAATGCTCTTACCTGTGAGCGAATTGAGGAGAAGCGCACCTTCAGAAATGAAAGAATAAGTAGCGCTTTCGGGGGTAATATATTTCTTCTTCATACGATGATGAGTCTTTAGATGAGTTATTTTACAATGATTTTCTTGCCATTCACAATGTAGATACCTTTCTGCAGCTTGTTCGACTTGCGTCCGCTGAGGTCGTAGATAGAGGTTGTCTTTTCCTGAGTCAAAGTAGCATTGCTGATAGCTGTCACGTTGTCGTTGAAAGAGATAGACAATTTTGCAGCCAAGCTACCAGTAAGGTTGAGATAAGCCTTATACTGAGCTAAAGCGCGATCTTCAGTGTTAGAAGAGAGTATCTTGAATACGGCTTTGTTGTCAGTGTCAGTGTTTTTTGCCAATACGTAAGCTTTTGTAGAAGCATCAATGGCAGTACCCGTGGAAGCTACCAACTTGTTGCCTGCATCAATGCTTGCAACTTCTTCTGTGGTGCAAGCTGTAGGAATGTAATCTTTTGCTTCTTCAGCTGAAAGAATTACGCCAGTGTTCTTGGGCAGTGCACCTGTGATTTTCTTCAGCACGATGGTCTCACCAGCGGAGACTGCGATGTAAGCATCTACTTCTTTGGGCAGTACTACGGGGAAGGGAGAACTATAAGTGGCAATGTTGGCTGTAACATTGTCAACGGTCAGAGCGGTAGTCTTAAACTTGTTCAGCTGCGGAGCTTCTTCGAAAGCAAATGCGCAAGTGTTGTTGTTTGAAGTATAGTAGATCTGAGAAGTTGTGCCATTGTGGAATTTCTTATCGCTGGTATTGGCCATCAGGTAGTGGTTGTCATCTCTGCCCGTGGTCATGGCACCTTGCAGCAAGAAGAGTCCCGCTTCGTCTAAACAAGCCGTGGTAGGATTAGAAGATGTAATGAAGTCGCCGCTAACACCGTTAAATGACTGCATGGGGAAGAGAGTGAACACATAGTAGTTGTTGTACTCGTCGGCAAAGCCATTGGAAACGCCGTTAATGCTCTTTGTATCTGCTTTGAAAGTTAAGTACTTACCAGCATTGTTTGTGAAGATGTACTTGAAATCGGCTGTTTTGTGAGCGTAGAAGATCGCGTTGTTATTGTCGGTCTCGCCTACACCAATCTCAAGACTACCATTGTCGCAGTACAAACGGTTCTTTGAACGATCAGTTGCGGCTCTGTTGACGGGGCGAATATAATAAGCCTTACCATCTTCTGGCATTGTAAGATTGGCGCGTGAAAGCAGTGTGTTCAAAGCTGTTTGAGCCTGGCTCATAGAAGTAGCATTGCCCATTGTTTGTGTGAAAGCGTCCCATGCGGTTTGCGTGGGATAACCCATCTTGCCAATGTTCGCTTTCAGTTTAGATTCAACGTTTTGTTTGAACGTTTGAATCTTATCTCCGATGGCGCTCTTTTCGTAAGCAGTTACCTTTTGAGTAGCAGTAGTATAATCACCGCCTGTTGTGGCAATAATCAAATTGAAACGGCTACCAGCATCAGGATCTGCATAGGTCTTTACGCCAGCGATAGATGCATTACTTAATGTCAAATAGTAAGTATCATTCACAATGGAAAAGTTGAATGTACCATCATATCTGTTAACACCGTCGATAGATGCCTGTGTAAATGTGTTCTTTGTAATTGTCCAAATGAATGTTTCTGAGTTGGGAGTCTCGCTCAGAGCCAATTGTTCACTATCGCTTGTGGTGTTTCTCTCAATAAACTTTTGAGCACCCACATTGTAGAGGTAATAACCTCCATCGCGAAGAGTAGAGGGAATCAACACAAAGTTGAAATCCTCATCATTGCTACCCAAATCAGGTATAGTAGTCCCTGCGTAAGAACTCGTGTTGTAGTTGGAATATAGCTTCGTACGATCCGTGCTCAGCGAGAAGATATATCCGCGTGAGCCTTGGATACGATAAGCTACAGTAGAAGTCTGGTCAATTTTAGACGTCTCTGATACTTCTGAACCTACGGAGGGGGTCGTTGTGCTTTCTTGTGCGTAAGCAGTCGATGTGATGCATGCAGCACAAGCACAGGTCATGAGTAAATTTTTAATCTCCATAATAATATATTAAAGTGTTAATTAAAAGGCTGTATCGTGCAAGGTTATTTTAATAAAAATGAATTCACTTGCTTACTTCGATGCTAGCTGCAAAAATATATTATTTCTTTAATATAACAAAATGGGGGGGTGAATTATAATATATTAACTATATATTGTATATAAAGGGAGTATTTACAAGTGTTTCCCAACTCATGTAAAGAGATGGAATGAAATGGTAGCTTCAATTTCCTTTATTCCTCAGATAGAACTGTTCTTAAGGTAACAAACTGGGCGAATATTATAATATGTCAGCTATTGTTTTTCCGTTTGTTCGCAGTCTTGACAGCATACAAAGGATCGTATACTCTTTATTTTCAATATGGCGTGGACTACGTAAGGGTGATTCTATAAATTTTAGAATTTATAGGATTACCCTTCTTAATGATGTTGCATGTTCTGCGCAACGAGTTTAGACGTCGAAATCGTTCACACGCAATACGTAGTACTCAGGGAATAAATCGCCCGCATCTTTGCGTTTCAGAACATCCTTTTCTTTCCGTCCGAAGAATTGCTCGTTCTGACGAACAGAAAGCTTCAACACGTCGCTAGGATCGTGCAAGCCCTGGAATGTGGTCTTGCCGTGATATACATAGTCTTTGCCTTGTCTTAATTCAAAGTATACAATATTTACGGAATAGACTTTGCGCACTTTATCGTATTCATCGCCCAAGCCGATATAGTCTGTAATGGCTTTTGATACACCATATTATATGAGAAAAAGGTCGGTAGTCATACGAAAACGCCCCAACCCATATAATATTCTTTGTTTCAGATATAAGTCTATTAGTTTCTATTTCATATCTTTGCCGTCGTAAGATGAGCAGCGGTAGCTTTACCGGACGGCAGTGGTAGCTTTACCGGACGGCAGCGGCAGCTTTACCGGACGGCAGCGGCAGCTCTACCGAACGGCAGCGGCAGAGCTCTTAATCGAGATCTTCAAAACATTAACTGTACAACGAAACATAAGATAACGATATGTCAACAATTACTTTCAAACTTCAGGAGATTCCTCATGTGGAGGGAACGGAGATGTGTGGCTACTATCCTGTATTGGCACACTCTAACAAAATCGGTGCAAGCGAACTCTGCAAGATGATACAGGAACGATGTACTGTGACGGAAGGAGATGCTTTGGCTGTGCTAAATGCTGTGGCGCAAATTATGAAACAGGAATTGGCTAATGGTGTGCAAGTGGAGTTGCCCGAACTTGGTACTTTCTCGCCGTCGCTGGCAAGCGATCGACGTATCATGGACACGACGGACAAACAATTGGCTCGCTACTTACGTGTGGATAATATCAATTTCTATCCGAAGGCTACGCTTAAAGACTGTTTCCGTGGGGTATCGTTTCGCCGTGCCAATGACTTGGTAAAATCGCTTACAAAGCTTACCGATGAAGAAGTGGTATGTCGCATTCATTCTTTTTATCAAAAGCAACCCAATGAGGTGATGGACCGTACCGTGTTTCAGTCAATAACGGGTTTGCGCCGTACAAAAGCAAAAGAGGTGCTAAGTCGCCTTGTGGAGCAAGGTGTGCTTGTGAAGAAAGGCAGATGGAATGCACCTTATTATGTGTTACCAAAGGAAAATACCACAGAGTGATGAAGCCCTTTCGTTTTGCTGCATGCAGGCTGTCTGTATGAGTGACTAGAGATGTGGGGAGAATGCTTGAAAAAGAGAAACGGCTCGTTTCACAACGAGCCGTTCAATGTTTTCTAATAGGTATTAGTCTCTAAGGTAAAAAGATTGTTTTTAGGATAACGCTGCAAATGTAGTGCGTTATTTTGATATAAGCAAGCGTTTCTTAAAATTTTTATAGTTTTAGTTTTACTTTTTGTAAATTACACCTATCGAAATAGGGCAAACGCATCAAAAAGCGTTTGCCCTAATTTAATCGTAAAGGCGGGCTTTTATCGTCATTATCGGCTGTGTCTCAGCAATTCAAGCAAGCTTGATTGCATTCGACTTGCACGATAATTCACTTGCCATTATCGGCTGCGTCTCAGCAATTCAAGCAAGCTTGATTGCATTCGACTTGCACGATAATTCAGCCCGTCCGTCCAAAATCCAAAAGTTAAGCTGATTTTACTTTCAAAAAGACTCTTTCAAGAGCATGCAAATCACTCATCAGAATATGACACGTTATTTCTCAGAATGAAGTGAGTATTCCTTTTATCTTGGGGTCTTCACGTTGGCACCTGTTGATTTGTCAATAGTGATGTCGCCTTTGTTGACAATGTTTGAAACATCAACCGTTGATGCTGTGCTGGCATCGATGCTCATTTGTCTGGTCTGTCCGAAAGAGAATGTGGCTTGTGATGATGTAGAGGCATCAATGTCGAGTATTGATGTGGTGATGTTGGCGATGTTGCACTTGCTTGCACTAGAAACGTCAAACTCTGATTTCTTTTCAACGATTAATATCGCTCCTTTGATGGAGCTTCCAGCGCTTGCTTCTATGTCGGCCTCTTTGGCAGATATCTTCTTGTCCCAACGAATGTTGCTTCCGGCGCTAGCTTCTATATCTAGTTTGCCATCAACAACAATGTCTTTGCTTGCCACGATGCTTGCTCCTGCGCTTGTTTCCATATTGAGGTCGCCTTTAACGGTTAAATCTCCTTCAATGCGAATGCTTGCTCCAGCGTTTGCCTCGACAGCTTCTGCTATAGGTCCGTGAACCACAACTTCCGCACGCTTGCGCTTCTTTCCCTCTTTGGTGTTCTTGAAGAAAATTTTGAGTCTGCCGCCGCTTACCTCTGTTTTGAGTTCCTGCATGTTGGGCGCATCGAGATAAACTTCTACATAAGGTTTTTCTGAAGTGGGGTAGTAGACCACATCAATCCCCGTAGATACTTCCATGGTTCTAAACGAAGTGATGGTCCTTTTCTCGCTAGTTATTTGTTTGTTACTTGCTGTTCTGATTTCCTCGTTGTTGATCGATGGAGATTCGTTGATGGTAGCATTGGATGTGCAGGCATTCATCGACATAACAAGTAGTGTGTAGATGCTGAGTAATTTTACGTTGTTCTTCATAATGTTTTGTGTTTAATTATGACCTAAAGATCGATTTCTGTTGCTATACACCTATAAAAGCAAAAACGACCCGCACATTTGAGCATCGTTGAGAGGCTTGGCGGGTTCTCATGCTACAAAGGTACGAATGATCTTTGATCATACAAGTTTTTTAGCAAGAAAAATCACGCAAAAGTGGATCCTTTGACATGTTTATATTCAATAATGTTAAGTCTGATTATCCGCCTACTCAATAAGAATGAATATTATCCTACAAAAACAGAGCGCATGCTCTCAATGGGAGTGCGCTCTGTGTGTTAATTAGAAGTCGAAAGTGATTCTTCCGTTGATTTGTCGGCCTGTCAGGTAATTGGGTACTGCATATTGGGTGTTGGTGATGTCGGTAATCCAATAGTAGGAATTGACATTGTCGATACTTAGCAGATTGAAGCAGTCGATACCTAGCCAGATGTTTTTGAATATTTTGCCAAAGCCACGCGCGATGTGGCGGTCTTCGTTCTTGAGTAGTCGGTAACTCATGCCCACATCTACGCGCTTATAGGCTGGAGCTCGGAGCGTTTGTTCCGATTTCTGACTGCGGGGCGGCCCGAAGGGAAGGCCATCGGCAAAGGCTGCTTTAAGCGTGAACTTCCAACGTGTGCTTCCTGGAAAATAGTCGGTGAAGTAGAGAGATACGTTGTAAAGTTGGTCGGTGGGACGTGGAATCCATTGTCCACCAATCTTCTCCTTTGTACGCATGAGTGAGAATGTGAGCCATGAATCTGTGCCGGGAACAAATTCGCCATAAAGTTTGAAGTCGATTCCAGCAGCATATCCGCTTGAAATGTTTTGACCATAATAGACTACGCGCACATTGTCTACGGTGTATGGAATCAGTCTGGAAAGTGCTTTGTAGTAAGCTTCTGCCGTGAACTTAAATGGCCTATCTGCCATCTTGAATGTATAGTCTGCGCCTAATACGAAGTGGATGGAACGCTGTGATTTAATGTTTTTGTTGAGTTCCACTTCCGATACTCCATTGGCATGAATAGTGGTATCTTTTATTTCCTTATAGAAGGGAGCTTGATAATAGAAGCCTGTGGCAAAGCGGAATGTAAGGTGGTCGGAGAAGGAGGGAAGTAATCCTACGGAAAGACGTGGAGAAAAGAGCGTCTCTTTGTTCCAACTCCAATGGCTTACGCGTAGGCCGTAAGTAAGATTGAAAAGTCCTGCCTTGCTACGAATACGCCATGTGTCTTGTGCAAAAAAAGCGAGGCGTGTAGTGGTGAGGTTTGCTTTGGCTTTCAAACTGTAGATTACACGCAGATTGTTGGGGTCGTAGGGGAGGGAATAGCCCATCGAATCGCGCATTTCCCATTCGCGTGAATTATCATGAATGGTCTCTTGCGTCCAATTAAATCCAGATTGCAGTGTATGCCCTGTAAATTTGGTGCGGAAGCGTAGTCCAGTGTTCATCACGCGGGCACGAAGCCTATTGCGAGCATGCTCTAGATAGGTGCCCACGCCGAGTTGCTCTTGAGTTCCCGTCTCGTTTAGCCAATATTGCCCCTGAATATCGTAGGTCTCGTGCTCCTGTGTTCCGTAGGTGGAAAATTGTAGGGCAAGATAGGTGTTGGGGTTGAAATGGCGTGTGAGTGTGGCTGCGCCAAAGAGTGTCTTAAAGAAGTCTTTCTCCTGTCCGTCGAAGAAGACTTTGAAGGTTTTGGCCTCTGTGATAGTACCAAACTTGGTCTCTCTGTCGTGTGGGCGGAAGTTGTAATGATTGTCGGAGATGTTGGCAAGTACGTCGAATGACCATCGCCTGTTGGGACGCCATGAAAGGAATGTCTGATAATCTAGGAAGTTTGGAGAGTATTCGCCGTTAGTATCAGTCGAGCCAAGCAAGTATTTCGTAGTCTTATAACGAAGGGATGTCATAAAACTAAATTTTTTCGTTCCCCATCCTAAATAAAGGCCACCTCCAAGCATGGAGGCTTGTAAAGAGCCTTCGAACGATTCCGGACGCTTATAGGTGATGTCAAGCACTGATGACATTTTGTCGCCATAGCGTGCCTCAAAGCCACCCGTGGAGAAGCCAATGCTCTCTACCATGTCGGAATTGATAATGGAAAGTCCCTCTTGCTGTCCTGAGCGTACTAGCATAGGGCGATATACTTCTATACCATTAAGGTAGACGCAGTTTTCATCAAATGATCCACCTCGCACGTTGTATTGAGAGGAAAGCTCATTATGAGTAGAAACGCCAGCTTGTGTAGAGATAATTTCTTCTATGCCGTTTCCTGTGGTGGAGGGAGAGAGTTTCGTGTCAGGTTTGGTGATTCTCTGTGTAGTGGTAGTCTGACGGCCTTGTCCTGTCACAACGGCTGTTCCCAAAGTGGTGTTGGGGTCGTAGGGAGGAAGTGTGACGTCGAGACGAATGGAGTCTCCAGGATTACGAAGTAGGCGCTTGCGCGTTTCGTAGCCTATCATAGAATAGGAGATACGTACGCTGTCGCCCGAGGTGCACCATAAAGAATATTCTCCCTTCAGATTGGTGAAGGTGAGTGCAGTTTGTCCGATGGCTCTTACTGTGGCTAATTCTATGGGTGCACCATCGGTGTCTTTGATTGTGCCGAATATGCGTGTGCGATGTTGTGAGAAACATGGCACACTGACTGTTGCTAGACAGAAGAGGGCAATCAGTAAGGTGATTCTGTATGGATGGTTCTTGGTGTGAGTCATATATGAAAATATAACGTGGTGGCGGGCTGTTTATTGTATAACGGAGCTGATTCGTGGTGAATCGTCTTGTTAAGGGGGAAAGGTCTTTGGGTTGGCTTTTATGTTACAGAACTAATAGAACGCTCCTTATACAAATCAACGGCGCAACTCTCAATGAAAGTTGCGCCGTTGCGTGGGCAAAGATGGATTCGAACCACCGAAGGCGTAAGCCAGCAGATTTACAGTCTGCCCCATTTGGCCACTCTGGTATTTGCCCTTTGTTTCTCAATTGCGATGCAAAGGTAAGAATTATTTTTGTAACTTCCAAGCGTAATCTACCATTTTTATTGCAGTAAGTGCAAATTCTTTTCCTTTGTTGCCTAATTTTCCTCCTGCTCGCTCTTCTGCTTGCTCTTCATTGTTGACCGTTAACAGTCCGAAAATCACGGGAATATCGCCATTTGCATTCAGTTCGGCAATGCCTTGAGTGACGCCTTGACAAATATAATCAAAATGTGGCGTGTCGCCACGAATTACGCAGCCGAGGATGATAATTCCGTTTACGTGACCGAATTTTGCGAGTTGTGAAGCAGCATAAATAAGTTCAAAACTGCCAGGCACATGTTTTATGGTGATATTGTTTTCCGTTACACCATTGCTTTTAAGTTCTTCAATGGTTCCTGCAAGAAGTTTGTCGGTAATATGGTTGTTCCATTCTGTGCTGATGATTCCGAAACGCATTTCTGAAGCATCGGGTACGGGGATGGATTGGTCGGCGGTATAAGAGAAGTTAGAAGTAGACATACTTATATAATAAGGAGTGTTGTCGTGTGAGATGGGTGTATGTATAGAAAAAAATAACAAGTAATAGGTAACCTTTGGCTAGAATCTCCTTACGGAGTATCTGATATTAGGCGCACAATTTCGAATGATTCGGAATGTGTGCGATGTGCAGATGCCTTGGATTGTTACTTATTACTTGCTATTCTCCTTGTAATAGGATTAGTTGGAGAGACGAGCGATATACTTGTCGATTACAGCATCAAGTACAACGCCATTCTGCTGCTGACGAGAGCAAAGCGGAGCAGAAGGATAGTTCTTCTTGATGTCCTGGTATGTTTTGAGTGCTTCGTCTTTCTTGTTTTGCTTTTCGAGAATCAATCCCGACTGAAACAATGCTTCGGAACAGAGGGCAGGAATGTCTGTAGCTTCGGCAGCTTTCTTAAATGTCTTTACAGCATCGTCAAGGCGATTCTTGCTAGCATAAGCATTGGCCAAAGCCGAAAGCATTTGTGCTGAGACAGTCTCATCGCCCTTGGGGCTGAAGCTTTCAAGATACTTGATGGCATCGTCGGTCTTGCCCAATTGGTAGCTACAGATACCAGCAAGGCCTTTAGCTACATTGCCAGCATCGGTTGAACTGTACTTGTCGGCAATCTTGACAAGTCCCAATGTTTTTCCCTCACCTTTTAGTGCGTGTTCGAAGTCTTGGGTCATCACGTACTTCTGCATCACAATGCCTAAGCTTTCTTGAGCTTTCTCTTCGTTGGGCTTCGCAATGCCGTATACATAGGCGAAACTGCCGCCAACGATAACCACAATTGCTACGATGGCTGTGATAATCTGTTTCTTGTACTTGATGAAATAGGCCTCAGACTTTGCTAAGGTGTCATTTACATCGAGAGATTGATTCTTCTTTTGAATGTTCATAATATTGTGTTTCTTTTTGTTTCAGAAAAAATGCAGCGCAAATTTACAACTTTCCCGTTAAGTTAGGAAAGGAAACTCTTGTTTTTTTTACATTTCACTGATATTTACCGCATTCTCTTGGATAAACTTGTTGTAAAATGTAACTTTGTATGCATAATATGCTCATAGAATCAGTAATTAAAGTATGATACTCAAACATCTTTCTGTAACGAATTATCGCAACTTAGCCATTGCTAACATGGATTTCTCATCGAATGTGAATTGTTTTGTTGGTGACAATGGTATGGGTAAATCCAATGTGCTTGATGCCATCTATTATTTGTCGTTTTGTAAGGGTTTTGCCACGGCAATGGATTCTATGAACGTTAATCATGAGGCAGACTTCTTTATAATAGAGGGAGATTATGTGCAAGAAACAGGGAGTTGTAAGCATGTTTGTTGCTCGTTGAAGCGAGGAGTTCGCAAGCGCTTGAAGGTTGATGGAAAGGATGTGAAGCGTATATCGGAACATGTTGGTCTTATCCCTTTAGTGATGATTGCTCCTGCAGATTCGGCCTTGATATTAGGCGGAAGTGAAGAGCGTCGACGCTTTATGGATTCGGTAATCATACAATATAGTGCTTCCTATATAGATGCATTGATTCGTTATGACAAGGCTCTCAAGCAACGCAACGCAATGCTCAAGCAAGAATCAGGATATAATGAAGCAGTGATGGATGTATTGGAGGATATGATGTCGGAAAGTGGTAAAATTGTGTATGAAGAGCGTAGCGCTTTTGTGTCGGAGTTTTTGCCCATCTTTTTGGATTTATATCAAAAGCTGTCAGGTAATGATGGTGAGATAGTGGATGTAAAATATGTGAGCCATGGCGATAGGGGAGAACTCCAACCGCAACTTAGGGGATTCAGAGAAAAAGAACGCATCGTGGGTTATTCCTTACATGGCATGCATAAAGATGATTTAGAGTTGACGTTGAATGGATTTAGCGTGAAGCGTGAAGCTTCTCAGGGACAGCAAAAAACATTCTTTATTGCCATGAAACTCGCTCAATTTGTCTATTTGCGAAATCGCGGAGAGCAGCGTACTCCCTTGCTTTTGCTCGATGATATCTTTGATAAGTTAGATGCCTCGCGTGTGGAGCGCATTGTGGATTATGTGAGTGGTCATGATTTTGGTCAGATATTTATTACTGACACACGTCAAGACCATCTTGACCGCGTGCTTGCAACGACAAAGCGCGATTATAAACTATTTGATGTGAAGGAGGGTGTGGTTACTCCTCGTTGAGGATTCGTTCTTACTAATAAGGTGTTGATAGAATCACTCTATTCGTTTTTTCAATGCTTTCACCGTTGTGTGTGATAACGTTCGTTTTTTGCAATCGTTTAGGCAGGGATTTTTTTCAATGCAGTCAATGGGTTGTGTGGGGGTATCATGGTATTTACTGCTTTTCATGCAAAAGTTGTCCTACTTGACAAAAGTTTGAAAAACGGCAAGAGAGTATGACAAAATGCAAAGGAAATGATATAAATTTAGCAATATAGCAAATTTTCTTGCTTGATTGTGTAAAATATGAAAGAGAAATTGTATTTTTGCAATCAATAAAGTAAATCAATAAGGATATTAACAACACAAGGACACTATGCAATTAGAAGAAACAATTGGCAAAGGGCTCTATCATTCAGACTATGAGCACGACGCTTGTGGTGTGGGCATGATTGTCAACATTCACGGCAATAAAAGTCATGAGCTTGTAGATTCGGCCTTGAAAGTCCTCGAAAACATGAAGCACCGCGGTGCAGAGGGTGCTGATAATAAAACGGGTGATGGCGCAGGTATTTTGCTGCAGATTCCCCATGAGTTTATATTGCTTCAGGGTATTCCCGTACCAGAGAAAGGACATTATGGCACAGGTCTTGTGTTTTTGCCCAAAGATGAGGAGCGTCAGAATGCGATCTTCAAGGTGTTTATCGAAGAAGTGGAACGCGAGGGACTATCGCTAATGCATGTACGTGCCGTTCCTGTATGTTCGGACATTTTGGGAAAGGATGCTTTGGCTGCAGAACCTGATATAAAGCAAGTGTTTGTCACAGGAGGAAATGCCGAAGAATTGGAACGTAAGCTTTATTGGGTACGTAAACGAATAGAACGCAATGTAAAAGATAAAGATTTTTATATCTGTTCGCTTTCGTCCAAAAACATTGTATATAAAGGTATGCTCTCTTCTACTCAGTTGCGAGAGTATTATCCTGACTTAACTCAGCCTTATTTTACAAGTGGCCTAGCAATCGTACATTCACGTTTCTCTACGAATACATTCCCTACATGGGGGCTTGCTCAGCCGTTCCGCTTATTGGCACATAATGGTGAGATAAATACGATTCGTGGTAATCGTGTATGGATGGAAGCTCGTGAGTCGGTGCTTTCAACAGAGACTTTAGGCAATACAAAAGATATTCGTCCGATTATTCAGTCGGGTATGAGCGATTCTGCTTCGCTTGACAATGTATTGGAATTTCTTGTGATGTCGGGATTGAGCCTTCCACATGCGATGGCAATGCTTGTACCCGAAAGTTTTAATGATAAGAATCCTATTTCAGAAGACCTAAAAGCATTTTATGAGTATCACTCCATTCTTATGGAGCCATGGGACGGACCAGCCGCGTTGCTCTTTAGCGATGGACGATATGCAGGAGGTATGCTTGATAGAAATGGTCTGCGCCCAGCTCGCTATCTTGTAACTAAGAATGACATGATGGTGGTAGCTTCAGAAGCTGGTGTAATCAGTTTTGAAGCAGGAGATATTAAGGAGAAGGGACGTCTTCAGCCTGGTAAAATCCTTCTAATTGATACGCAAGAGGGAAAAGTGTACTACGACAAGGAACTCAAAGCACAACTGGCAAGCGCTTATCCTTATCGTCAATGGCTTTCGGCAAACCGCATAGAACTGGATGCACTTAAAAGTGGTCGAAAAGTGGAGAATAATGTGGAGGATTTCGATAAGAAACTCCGCGTGTTTGGCTTTACTCGCGAAGATGTAGAGCGTACGATTGCTCCTATGGCTAATAAGGGGGTAGAACCTATCGCTTCGATGGGTAATGATACTCCGCTGGCAGTGCTCTCAGATCGTCCGCAATTATTGTTCAACTACTTCCGTCAGCAATTTGCACAGGTCACCAATCCGGCTATCGACCCGATTCGTGAAGAATTGGTTATGTCGCTTACGGAATATGTAGGTGCAGTGGGTGTGAACATTCTCTCGCCCAATGAGAGCCATTGTAAGATGGTGCGTTTGCCTCAGCCTATTTTGACAAATCGCCAGCTTGACATCCTCTGTAACATCCGTTATAAGGGCTTTAATACGATAAAACTCCCCATGCTCTTTGATGTGGAAAAAGGTGCAGAGGGACTTAAAGAAGCGCTTGATAATCTGTGTAAGATGGCTGAACAGAGCGTCAATGATGGAGTGAACTACATTATCCTTTCTGATCGTGGTGTGGACGAAAAACATGCTGCGATACCTTCCTTGCTCGCTGTAAGTGCCGTTCATCATTATCTCATTTCGGTGCAGAAGCGTATGGAGACGGCTTTGCTGGTGGAAAGTGGTGAAGTACGTGAGGTAATGCATGCAGCTCTGTTGATTGGTTATGGCGCAAGTGCAATCAATCCTTATATGGCTTTTGCTGTGCTGGATGATCTTGTAAAGCGTGGCGAAGTGCAGATGAACTACGAAACTGCTGAGAAAAACTACATCAAAGCCATTTGCAAGGGATTGTATAAAGTACTCTCTAAAATGGGTATCAGTACTCTGCGTTCTTATCGTGGTGCCCAAATATTTGAAGCTGTCGGTTTGAGCGAAGAACTTCTACATAATTATTTTGGCACTGCAACAAGTACCATCGGTGGTATTCATTTGACTGAGATTGCACGTGACTATAAGCGTTTTCATGATGAGGGTTACGAACCTTGTTATGCGGATCGTGAATTGGAAGGCCTTCTTCCTCACCAAGGCTTATTTAGTTACAGAAAGGACGGAGAAAAGCATGCTTGGAATCCTGAGACCATCTCAACACTACAGTTGGCTACTCGCCTTGGCAGTTACAAGAAGTTTAAAGAGTTCACGAATCTTGTCGACAATAAACCAACGCCCATTTTCCTACGTGATTTCTTTGAGTTTAAGAAGAATCCAATTCCTGTTGATGAAGTGGAGTCTGTCGATGATATCGTGAAGCATTTCGTTACGGGTGCTATGTCTTTTGGCGCTATCAGCAAGGAAGCTCATGAGGCTTTGGCATTAGCGATGAATAAACTCGGCGCTCGTAGCAATACAGGTGAGGGCGGCGAAGATAGTGAGCGCTTCCACGAGACATTTGATGGAATATCTCTCTCTAGTAAAACGAAGCAGATTGCCTCTGGTCGTTTCGGTGTGACCACAGAATATCTTGTGAATGCCGAAGAAATTCAGATTAAGGTAGCTCAAGGTGCAAAACCTGGTGAAGGAGGACAACTTCCTGGCTATAAAGTCAATCAGATTATTGCCAAGACGCGCCACTCTATTCCAGGCATTTCTTTGATTTCTCCTCCGCCTCACCACGATATTTACTCTATTGAAGACCTCGCACAACTGATTTTCGATCTCAAGAATGTCAATCCACGTGCTAGCATCAGTGTGAAGCTTGTAGCTGAGAGTGGTGTGGGAACTATCGCCGCTGGTGTGGCTAAGGCAAAGGCCGACTTAATCGTTATTTCTGGTGCTGAGGGTGGTACGGGTGCATCGCCTGCATCTTCTATGCGTTATGCTGGTATCTCTCCGGAAATTGGTTTATCAGAAACGCAACAGACGCTTGTGCTCAATGGCCTTCGTGGACAGGTACGCTTGCAGACAGATGGTCAGATTAAAACAGGTCGCGACATCATCTCAATGGCACTGCTCGGTGCAGAGGAATTTGGCTTCGGTACGACGGTATTGATAGTACTTGGCTGTGTGATGATGCGTAAGTGTCATGCCAACACTTGCCCTGTGGGAGTTGCAACGCAGAATCCAGAACTTCGTGAACATTTCCGTGGTCACTATGAATATGTAGTCAACTATTTCCGATTCCTTGCACAAGAAGTGCGCGAATATCTGGCAGAGATGGGATTCCGTCACTTCAATGACATTGTAGGTCGTACTGATTTGATCTCTTTGAAAGAGACAAAGCAGGAAAGCAAGGCCTCTTCGCTCGACTTTAGTCGCTTGCTACACAAGGTCGACAACGGATCGTCCATCCATCATACAACGAACCAAAAGCATGATATTGACTCCGTGCTTGACACTACAATCGTGAAAGATGCTGCGCCCGCTCTTGAAAATCAGAAGGACGTCTCGTTGGAATATGCCATTTCTAATACCGATCGTTCGGTTGGTGCAATGCTCTCAGGAGCAGTAGCTTACAAGTACGGACAGAAAGGCTTGCCCGATGAAACTATCAACGTGAAGTTTAAAGGATCTGCAGGTCAGAGCTTTGGCGCATTCCTTACCAAGGGAATCAGTTTCAAACTCGAAGGTGAAGCAAATGACTATTTGGGTAAGGCGCTCAGCGGTGGACGTATTGCAGTGATGCCCCCTGTACGTTCTAACTTCAATGCTGAGGAGAATACAATTGCGGGCAATACGCTTCTCTATGGTGCTACAAGTGGTGAAGTTTATATCAATGGTGCAGTAGGCGAACGCTTTGCTGTGAGAAATTCAGGTGCCATCGCTGTCGTGGAAGGTGTGGGAGACCACTGCTGTGAATACATGACAGGTGGACGAGTAGTGGTGCTTGGCGAAACTGGACGTAATTTTGCCGCTGGTATGAGTGGCGGTATTGCTTACGTTTGGGACAAGAATCATAACTTCGACTATTTCTGTAATATGGAGATGGTGGAACTCTCGCTTATAGAAGATTCTGCTTCCCGCAAGGAACTTCACGAACTTATTCGTCAGCACTATCTCTATACGGGTTCGCAACTAGCACGCACGATGCTTGATAATTGGAATCGCTATGTTGACGATTTTATTCAGGTAACTCCGATTGAGTATAAGCGTGTACTCGCAGAAGAGCAGATGCGTAAACTTCAGCAAAAGATAGCAGAAGTACAACGCGATTATTAGTCCATTCGCGTGCAGATGCTATAGTGTGAGAGAAGGATGTAGCTCGTGTGGGCTCTCGCCTTTCTTCCTATAGCGTCTGTAAGCGTGGATAATTCATTCATCCATTTATTAAGACTTTCCAAACAAGATATATATTATGGGAGATCCTAAAGCTTTCCTTACCATACCTCGTCATGAAGCGGGCTATCGTCCCATCCATGAGAGAATCGCTGATTTCGGAGAAGTGGAGCAGACACTCAATACGAGCGATCGCCGTCTGCAAGCCTCTCGCTGTATGGATTGTGGTGTTCCTTTCTGTCATTGGGCTTGTCCGTTAGGCAATCGCCCTCCTGAATTTCAAGATGCCGTATTCAAGGGCGAATGGCGTGAGGCTTATGAGATACTTACTGCAACAAACGATTTTCCTGAATTTACAGGTCGTATCTGTCCTGCTCTTTGTGAAAAGAGTTGTGTGCTGAAACTTTCAATGGACTCGCCTGTTACGATTCGTGAAGACGAATGTTCTGTTATTGAAGCTGCTTTCCGTGAAGGCTATGTTCAACCGCGTCAGTTTGAACGGAATGGCAAGCGTGTTGCTGTGATTGGTTCGGGACCTGCTGGCTTAGCTGCAGCCAATCAATTGAATCATAGAGGATATGAAGTCACGGTGTTTGAAAAAGATGAATACGTGGGCGGACTTCTTCGATTTGGTATTCCCAACTTCAAGCTTCAGAAAACGGTAATTGACCGACGCGTGAAAATTATGGAAGCCGAGGGCATTACGTTCAAGGTGAATAGCTCTATTGATGTAACGAAACTTCCCGAAGGATTCGATGCTTATTGTATCTGTACGGGTACTCCGCAAGCGCGCGACTTGAAAGTTCCTGGTCGTGAACTCAAAGGCGTACATTTCGCATTGGAATTGCTCGGTCAGCAGAATAGAGTGCTTGCAGGACAAGTTTTCGATGCTGAACATCGTGTAACAGCTAAAGGAAAACGCGTACTTGTGATTGGTGGTGGCGATACAGGTTCCGACTGTATTGGTACTTCTCATCGTCAAGGTGCTGTGAGTGTCACGCAGATTGAAATCATGCCGAAACCTCCCGTAGGCCACAATCCAAAGACTCCTTGGCCACAATGGCCTGTGGTGTTAAAGACTTCTTCTAGTCATGAAGAAGGATGTGAGCGCCGTTGGTTACTCACTACGAATAAGTTTATTGATAATGGAAAGGGGCATGTATGTGGTGCCGAGGTGGAAGAAGTGGAATGGCTTCCCAATCCCGATGGTGGACGTCCCATCATGAAACCTACGGGTAAGAAGGAAATTATCGACTGTGATATTGTGTTCTTAGCCATGGGATTCTTGCGCCCACAGCAACCAGAGTTTCCAGAGAACGTCTTTGTGGCTGGCGATGCCGCCACAGGAGCAAGTCTCGTTGTTCGTTGTATAGCTGGAGGACGAAAGGCTGCAGAAGCTATCGATGCATATTTTAATCGGTAGATCTTTGATTGCTCTGAAGTCATGAAGTTGGCAAGGTAGGTTTTTGATTATCAATAATAAATACGCTTGTAAACTTACCAGAGCATCGTACTTGGATGTTTTTCAGCAAAAAACGAAACGCCTTGTAAGAGCATAAGAATTTAATAATATTTGCTCTTGCAAGGCGTATTGTTTTTGTTATAAGTATTATGAAGTCTTTCGGTATATAGATTAAGTGTAACGTTGTTTTGTGGGTGCTGCTAGTGCAGATACTAATCGCTGTTTTTCCTTGTTGTATAGGTAGAGTGTTGGAAGAATGCGGTTAGCATTCAGCAAGCTTTTGAATGTGAGCGTTCGTATAGTAATGTTTTAGGATATCGGTATAGGAAAAACCTCTGTCGGCCATGACGGCAGCTCCTATTTGGCACAATCCTACGCCATGTCCCCATCCAGCACCAATCAACTTAAACAACGCAGGAATGCCTGTCTGTGCGTTCACCTCATGACGCTCCACAATGAATGCGGAACTATAGAGATGACTATCAGAGAGCATACGGCGGATTTCCAATTCTTTTCCTACTGTTAAGGTGCGCTTGCTTCCTATTACTTGCAGACGGATTAGTCTGCCGCTAGCCCCTCGTTCTATGGGTTTGAGATCAATGATGTCGCCAAACTCAAGTCCTAGTTTGCTTTCAATCAAAGTACGAATTTTCTCTTGGCTCAACGTAACGCTCCAGCGATAGAAGTCTTGTGTCTCTTGGTCGTAGTTGTTGAGCACTTGGGATAGCAGATGCTTGTCGTTTGTGTTGCAGAAAGCTTCGGCGCTATTGCGAATCCATTTTTCTGCTTCTTCTTCATTTGTGAGGTCGGGTAGGGAAGTAGATGCAGCATCTCTTATCGGGCTGAGATAAGGATATTCTGTATCATCCCAACACGCACTATAGCGTTCGCTAACTCCTCCACAACATTTTGAGAATCTAGCATCGCATAGTTCTCCGTCGAATGTGAGTACTTCTCCTTCTGTATCTCTTACGGCTTGTTTCACCTGGGGTAAGGCTGCTCGGGTGATACCTTGGTAGCGTTGGCAATGGTCGTCGGCACAGACATCGTAGAGCATATGATCAGAACGATCGTGCCAACGTAGCATTTCATCGGAGTGGTGTACGAAGTTGAAATAGCCTTCTGCACGGTTGCTTCCTTTGAGGCGATGGAGCATCTGGCTGTATACCCAACTTCTCGATACTACGGCATGCGTTCTAAGGAGTTCAAGAGAGGACGTAGCGCTCATCTCCGAGGAAATTACGCTTTCGAGATAATCCTCAACAGGTAGCTCGTTGATAATCACTAATTTCTCTTCATCAACAATCAACTTCAATCGACCACGGAAGGTCTGGCTCTCTTGTCGTTCCCAATGGAATCCGATGCCAATTGTCACGTTTTGAAGTGTGAAGGACGCATTTTCTTCCTGCTCAGGGATGAAGTTTAGTTCGCTATAGATATTGCCATTCCAAAGAATGCCGCCATCCACACATTCAACAGTCTGCTTGCCTTCTATTACAGCTCCTTTCGCCATGAAAGCACCATTGAGTTCAAACTCCACTTTTTGCGCATGAAGAATGCCTACGCTGATTCGGCGATTTACTAGAGATTTGAGTAAGCACGTTTCATGATGAGAGTTTGATTCTGTACTCGCTGCGGCATTTCTTTTCCTTCCATGCAACTTACGCACAACAGCATTTATTTCGGCATCGTCGAGCGTCACTTCGCGAAGGATGGATGTAGCTAGTTGGGGAGTCATTTTCTTGAAATCTTCCTCGCGAGGCGTGATAAGCAGTCCGCCCATGTCAATAGACCCTGGGCTTACAAGACACTTTTCGTTATCTTCAGCTGTGTAGCATTTGGGGCGATGTTTCTTGCGGGGAAATACGATGGTCACAATATGGTCGTCAATATTAGGGCCGCTTTCTTGTCGCCAACAGAGGATATTTACATCAGGCTCTTTCCCTTTCTTGTCAATGGGCAGTGCGTCCATAAGTTTTTTGAGCAAAATAGGGTTGCCGTTCGTAGCAGGAGGACCTTGCACCACGAACGCTGGGCAAGCATATCCTTTCAGTCGGAATATTCCACCAGTCTTGGGCATATATCCCATTTCTTCCAAGTCGGCCTCTTCCTCCTTTGTGGTGGGATAGATGCGCTCCAGTTTGTGCTCGTAATAAGCCCAATCTTTCTCTATGGGTACGAAGCCGCGATCGCCCGCTTGCAGATGCGCATGGTCGGGAGCAGAAGCACCGCAGTTTGCTCCGTTGTAGAATACAAACATACCTGGCAGATTCCATGCTACTTTATCGATCAATGAGGAGAAATGTTTAAACTCTTGGTCAGTGTGTCGACGCGTGGGAATCGTGAGATGATGGGGAAGAATAGGGTAGGGGTTGACTAACAGTTGAAGTGTACCCATTGTGGGCAGTGACAGTTGTAGAGTTGGACGATTTTTGTCGCACAAAAAGCAAGGACGTGCCTTGATGGTCTTTGCATCAATCTTTGCTCCTGTACTCACAATGCGTGAGGGATTGAACTGTACATGCAACTCGTTGTCGCCTAGAGAAAGAGAACGATTTTGTGCCTTCTCATTCAAGTCGTTGAATCGTTGCTTGGCTTCGTCCCACGTGTTCATCTGCAGGTCGAAGAATTTGATGGTCTCTTGTTTGTCGAGTGGATGATTCCATCGGGCAATCATGGCTTTACGAGCACGCAGTTCTAGTGTGCGCAATAAGTCTTTGTAGGCATTGTTCTTATTTTGATGGGCAATATCTAGTTGTGCATCAGAATTACCATCCCAGCGACGACACAGATAAAGTTCTTTAAAAATTCTACCAATGCGATAGTGGCGTGAGAAGATCAAGCCGAGGGCATAGTCCTCTCCGTAGCTCGTATTAGGAAAACCTATCTTTCTCAAAATGTCTGTGCGGAAAGCACGGGGAGCTCCGAGCCCATTGATTCTAAGGGCATTGTTACGTCCATTTTCTGGTGTCCATTCTGTGTGGGCAATAAGACCAGGAGGAAGCGTTTGTAAATCAAAGTTAACCATGCGGTAGCTACCAATCACCATAGCTGCTTTTTGTGTATGGAAAGCGTCCACAATCTGACTAAGTGTATGGGGAGAAGAGTAGAGGTCGTCTGAATCGAGTTGCACGGCAAAGCGTCCGCAATGCTCAGAGCGTATTGCCAAGTCCCAACATCCACCAATGCCTAAATCGGTGCGCGAAGGAGTGATGAGTACAACGCGTGGGTCGATAGCCAATTCCTTGACGGCATCGGAAGTTCCATCAGTAGAATGATTGTCGACAATGAGGACGTTAAAAGAGAACTTTGTTTGTTGTTCCAATACGGAATGGATGGCATCCTTGATTGTACGTACACGATTACGTACGGGGATAATCACACTAGCTTCAACAGGATACGTTTCGGTGCCCTCGTTGGGCAATTCGTCATATTCGTTAGGAGCAAGCCAGGCACCAATATGTTTAAGGTGTTCGGTACAGGCCTTTTCCATCTCTAGTTGTACTTCGCGATTGGAAGGATTTACGTAATCGAACTGTTTTTGGCCTGATGCGCGAAGATCTGTTTCTTTTTCTGTATACAAAGGCTCTCGCACGTGAAGAATATCTCCGTGTGCACTCACGTAGAGTCTCAAAGCATAGAAAGCTGCATGGCGGTATCTTGCATTTTTTTCAGCTTTGAGAAAATCTTTTATGTCCTTTGTGCGATAGAGCACCAACGATCCGAAATCAAAGTCGTCTCTTAATGCGCCTTCTTGATAATCTATTACAGGATGAATTCCTTGATCGTCATAACTATCAGAATAGACCATTAGTGCTTGTTCTTTGTGGTCGACATCCAATGTCGCTTGAATTAGGCGTTCGATAGCTCTATAACCCAAAGTTAGTTTGTGCGTGCTTAAATACGCAATGGTGTAACGGGCTGTAACTTGTTGAGCTATTTGTCGCAGGAACTTGATGCTGCGCAGATTGTCAGCTTCTATTGTGGAGCATCTTTCATCGGTATATTGTACTGCCGACTGCATACTTTCGGCTGTGCATACGAGGTATAGATGATTGACTGCCACACAGTCTTTTATTTCTTTAATCAGCAAGTCCGTGCCCTCATTTTGAGGAACATAGGCCAAGACAAAGTCTGTTTTTTCTTGCATGGGAAGGTTTCTTAATATAGTTCGTGGGGCAAAGATAATGAAATAATACGAATTATGTTGGTTTGTAAAAGGCACAAAGACTATTCCCAACAATAAATACTTCTATACTCCAACGCTTTGCGTAGATTTCATAGGCACGCATAAAATTGAGTTATCATTCAGCTAGATAAATGCTACAGACGAAAGAGATAAAGTCTCTCCCTTTTAAGCACACACACCACACCTATATAATAAATGCGCGCGCGAGGCAAAATCACCCTGTTATGCGTTCAAAATCAGTCTATCCTATCGGTCTTTATCCATAGAGTCTATCGGTCTTCATCGTTAGCACCTATCGGTCTTCATCGTTAGCACCTAATGATCTTCATCGTTAGAGTACTAAGATTTAGGTCGTAGAAACAGCTTAATCTTCATCGTCAAAGCAACCTTCCGGAAGACCTAAATAATCCACGATGAGGCGAGTTTCACGAATCGTAAGATTCTGCCTTTTGTCGAACGAAGAGCAGCGGGTCTGCTGTTCGTAAAGATCTGTGCATCGCTCAATCCTTCCCGTCATTCGTCTTACCGCATTGCGTGGTTCACAATCAGGAAAATAGAGCATATCCAGTGAGCGGCGAGTATAAGAAGAGTTTAATCTCATATCTATTATTTATTTTAAAATTTATAACTTAATCAGGGCAATGAACACACGAATGCCTCGCTCCTGCATTCTTGCCAACCAAGAACTTCTGCTGATATACCATTACCGATTCCTTACTCCAATACCTGCGATATAGTCAATTCAAACCCACCCTTTGTTTGCTGCGTATAGTTCCACACTCTATCAGAAAAACTCTAATGTCTTTTTCAATGTTTCATAGGCTTGTCTCTGAAGAATATGTGCTAACTTTGCAGTGCAAACGTGAAAGCAAGATTACCCAAAAGTGGGTATTGATGATAAGAAAAGATGCTTGTACTTTTGCAGACTTGATAAAATTACTATTAAACACAATGAAACTCTCAGACTTACATACCGGCGAACGTGGCGTGATAGTAAAAGTCTATGGACACGGAGGTTTTAGAAAACGCATCGTGGAAATGGGCTTTGTGAAGGGGAAAACTGTAAAGGTCGTTTTAAATGCTCCTTTGAAGGATCCTATAGAGTATGAACTCATGGGTTATAAGATTTCTCTGCGACGCGAGGAAGCAAAACTTGTGGAAGTCATTAGTGAAAGTGAAGCTAAAAATGATGCACGACTGCATTCGGGAGAAACTCTGAAAGGCATTGTATCAGGCGATGACGAGGCAGAAGAACTCAAAATGCAGCTCGAGCGACGTATGGAACAAATGGCGGCAGACAAACGACGCGTAATCAACGTGGCGCTTGTGGGCAATCCAAATTGTGGAAAGACTTCACTCTTTAATGTGGCTTCTGGCGGCCATGAACACGTGGGCAACTATAGTGGTGTGACAGTGGATGCCAAAGAAGGTTTTATGGATATGAAAGTCCTTGTGCATCGCGACAAGAATGGCGACTTGAAAGTGATACATGAGAGTGCTAAATCTTGTGATTCGGTTTGTTCTAGTTGTTCCGTAAGTGGTAGTTGTGGCAAGAAAAATGGGCAAGGGTATGAAGAACGTATTTATCATTTTCGCATCGTTGACCTTCCTGGCACCTACTCGCTTTCGGCCTATTCACCTGAAGAACTCTATGTGCGCAGACACTTAATAGATAAAACGCCAGATATCGTAATAAACGTTGTGGATAGCTCCAACTTGGAACGAAATCTTTATCTCACCACGCAACTTATTGATATGCATCAACGCATGGTAGTAGCCTTGAATATGTTCGACGAGTTACAGCATAATGGTGATAAACTAGACTATGTACAGTTGGGACACTTGTTAGGAGTACCGATGATTCCTACGATTTCGCGCACAGGAAAAGGTATTCGTGATTTGTTTGAAACTGTCATTGCGGTGTACGAAAATCAAAATGATAGTTCTCTAGAACGCCATATTCACGTAAATCACGGGGCAGAACTGGAACATAGCATTGATAGATTGAAAATAATCTTTCAAAAGAATCAAGACATACGATATAAATACTCCACGCGCTACCTTGCTATTAAATTTTTAGAAGGAGATAGCTCGGCACAGCAACTCGTGGAATCTCTTCCTCAACATGACGAACTAGTGGCCGCTCGATATGAAGAAACTCAGCACATAAAAGAAGAACTTCACGATACGCCTGATAATGCGATTACCGATGCTAAGTATGGATTTATCCAGGGAGCATTGAAAGAAACGTATCAACCTCACGCTGTAAAGAGCGGTAAGAACGTAACGGAGAAGATTGATAAAGTGGTGACCAATCGATACCTAGGCTTTCCATTGTTCTTCATCGTATTATTCTTGATATTCTTCTTTACTTTCCAACTCGGATCTTATCCGATGGATTGGATTGATTGGTTGGTGTCGAAGATATCCGATTTCATCAACTACGTGATGCCTAATGGTATACTGAAAGATATGATAGTTGATGGAGCAATTAGTGGGGTGGGAGCCGTTATCGTGTTCTTGCCCAATATCATGATCCTTTATCTATTCATATCCATTTTGGAGGATACGGGTTATATGGCACGTGCTGCTTTCATCATGGATAAGTTGATGCATCGTATGGGATTGCATGGAAAATCGTTTATCCCAATGGTGATGGGCTTTGGTTGTAACGTTCCAGCTATTATGGCTACACGCACGATAGAGAATCCTAAAAGCAGACTGATAACCATGCTGATTACTCCATTTATGTCATGCTCTGCACGAATCCCTATCTATGTAGTGTTAGTGAGTGCTTTCTTCCCTCAGCATGGTGCTGTCGTGATGCTTGGTTTGTATGCTTTAGGAATTGTTGCTGCCATTGTAATGGCTCGAGTATTTAGTAAATTCTTGATGAAAGGAGAAGATTTGCCTTTTGTGATGGAACTTCCACCTTATCGTATGCCGACGGCAAAGTCCGTCGTGCTTCATACATGGGAGAAGGGTCGTCAATACTTGCAGAAGATGGGTGGTATTATCTTGGTGTTTTCATTAATTATATGGGCGCTTAATTATTTCCCCCACGAGGAATCTGTGAAACAGGTCGAGGCCCAGAAAGTAGAAATGGCTGGTAATACAAAGGTGGAAAAAGCGTCGAATGATGTAAACATGATAGCAAATAATGTAGATAAGCCAGAGGTCACTCATGAAGATGCTTCGAACGATCTCCACCCTTCTTATTTGCAGCGTATAGGTCACTTTATTGCGCCAGTGATGGCTCCGATGCATTTCGACTGGAAAATGAGTGTGGGTATTCTTTCGGGTATTGGTGCAAAGGAATTGGTGGTAAGCACGTTGTCCGTGATGTATGCTGGTGAGGATGTGGATACCGATTCTGCATCAACTGATACAAAACTTTCTGCAGCTTTGAGAACGAATATGACACAAGCCTCGGCTTTGGCTTATCTCGTGTTTATCTTGTTCTATTTCCCATGTATAGCTACAATTACAGCTATTAAAAACGAAAGCGGAGGCTGGAAATGGGCTATATTCACGGCAGTCTATACTACGGGCTTTGCCTACGTAGCATCGTTCGTTACTTATTTGATTGCATCAAGTCTCCTCGGATAGGATAGATGCTGAACTTTATACATTAAGGGCTATTTTGCTTAAGTATCTCTATAAGAGTATCTAGGCAAAATAGTCCTTAGTTTTTGATAAGAAGAAAGATGAAATGTAACGGACACTTTGAAATTTTGTAATAGAATTTTAATAAATTGCTTTGTCTTTCGCTTATCAAATACTAATTTTGCAGCACAACACAATTAGAACCCACGTAATATGGATTTTTTCTATCTTGGAATACTTTTATTCCTTATTGTATTGGCAACGTTCGACTTGTCTGTCGGCGTAGCAAATGATGCTGTAAACTTTTTAAGCCCAGCCGTAGGAGCGAAAGCTGCTAAATTTCGTACCATTTTGATTGTAGCAGCCATCGGAATCTTCGTCGGAGCAAGTACTTCGAGCGGAATGATGGATATTGCGCGTCATGGTGTGCTCAATCCTCACTATTATACATTGAGCGATGTGATGTGTATCTTCCTAGGAGTAGCTGCCACTGATGTGATATTGCTCGATATATTCAACACGTTGGGTATGCCTACTTCTACCACAGTTTCTATGGTATTTGGCCTCTTGGGTGGTAGTACAGCCTTAGCTTTCTCTAAGATTATTACGGATGGTCATACTTATGCAGACTTGATAAATACGGATAAGGCGTTGAGTGTGATTATCGGCATTTTCCTTTCTGTTGCTATAGCCTTTGTATTTGGTTTTATTGTTATGTGGATTACGCGAGTCGTATTCACTTTCCATTATAAGAAGCATCTTCGTTATAGTATTGCCATCTTTGGTGGCTTGAGTATCACCTCTATTTTTTACTTCCTGCTTGTAAGTGGTCTGCGTACGAGTCCTGTTCTTGCAGATATGGGTTGGACACCAGAATGGATTGACCAGCACAAACTCTATATTCTCTTGATAAGTTTCTGTTCGTTTACCATTCTGATGGAGATGCTTCATCTATGTAAGGTAAATATCTTTCGTATTGTAGTGCTTTTCGGCACATTTGCCTTAGCTATGGCCTTTGCAGGTAACGACCTTGTGAACTTTATCGGTACGCCTCTCGCAGGTCTAGAATCGTTTATTGATTTTACAAATCATCATGGCAATTATACTCCTGATAATTATATAGTAGATGTATTGGCGGGCGAAAGCAAGCTCCCATATAAGCAGTTCTTCTTGGTAGCAGCGGGAGTTATCATGACCGTGGCCATTTGTACTTCCAAAAAGGCTCATAAGGTAGTGGAAACTACGGTGAATCTTTCTCGTCAAGACGAGGGAGAAGAGGTGTTCTCTTCTTCGCGTTTGGCTCGTAGAACGGTTCGTGCAGTGTTGAATACAACAAATGCTATGTCGCGTTATGTGCCTGGATGCGTGTCAACTTGGTTAAACGCGCGTTTCTCACAAGACGACATTTATCTCGAAAATGGAGCTGCTTTTGATCAAGTGCGTGCGGCCGTCAATCTAGTATTGGCTGGTTTGTTAATTGTTGTGGGAACCACTCTTCAACTTCCTCTTTCTACTACTTACGTTGCTTTTATGGTGGCGATGGGTTCGTCTTTGGCCGATCGTGCTTGGGGACGTGAAACGGCAGTTTATCGTATCACGGGTGTAATTACAGTGATAGGTGGATGGTTTATCACGGCGGGAGCGGCTTTTATCGTGAGTTTCTTTATCGCTACAGTCAATCATTTGGGTGGATTTATTGCGATGATTTTGGTGATGTGTGTGGTAGCATTAGTCATCATTAACAACAATCGTAAGTTTAAAAAGAAACAAGAGCAAGATAATGTTGATACGCTCTTCCGTCAGCTTGTACGTAGTCACGATCGAACTGAAACATGGAATTTCTTACTCGAACATGTTCGCCGCACGCAAGGTAATATTTTAGTCTTCGCTCGTGAAACATTTAGAAACATTTCTCAAGGTCTTATGCATGACAATGTGCGTTTACTTCGCACAGCTTCGCATAGTATCGATAACGAGAAGAGTACTTGGAAGCGTTATCGTAGGAAAGAAATCCTAGGTATGCGAAAGATTGACTATTTGGTAGCTGTGGAGAAAAATACGTGGTTCCACTTGGGATGCAACTGTGCTTCTCAAATCATTTATGGTTTGAAACGTATGCTTGAGCCATGTGTAGAACATGTAGACAATAATTTCAATCCACTTCCTCAAGACTATGTCGACGAGTTTACTCCCATCTGTAATGATGTGGATCGTTTCCTTGATGCAGCGAACCGCATGATTACCTCAGGCGACTTCTCTGAAATCGACAAATTGTTAGTTGATGGTAATGCAATAAAGAATCGCATTTCACAAATCCGTCATGCTCAGCAAGATCGTATCCAGCGAGAAGATTCTAACATTAAGATAGCTCTATTGTATCTCTCTACTTTGCAGGAGACACAGGAATTAATTGCCGCTGCTCGTCACTTTGTTCGTGCAAGCAAACGATTCCAAATTCAGTAAATTCTGTTTCTCGAAGTCGCAGACAAACAAAAGAAATATTCGGTAAGCATCCCATGTAAACCGTATTGTATAAAAACAAGTAAGCCAAAGTCAATCGTTAAGACTTTGGCTTACTTGTTTTTATGTAATAGTAGGGTACTAAAGTATTATTATGTTTTGCAAGTTACGATATAGTCTTGCACAACCATTCATTTGTATTTATTACCAAACTCATAAGGTTTCTCCGCAATGTGAAGAACACGCGAGTTTTACGTACAAGTCAGGCTTTTCCCGAAAGAATTTTTTCGGATGGTTACTATTAAATGAGGGTACAAAGAAAAGAGACAAATGCCCTTTTAGGAGTATTTGTCTCTTCAATGAAATTATAAACGTGTTGTTTATTCTGCGCGGAGAGTGAAACGCTTGAAAGCAGTTACTGTAAGATCCTTATCTGATGATTTGAGATACTCAGCAACAGTCATCTTGCTATCCTGAATGTATTCCTGATTGAGGAGGCAAGATTCCTTGTAGAACTTCTTCATACGTCCGTTAGCGATGTTCTGGATCATCTGCTCAGGAAGGTTTGCAGCCTTCTGCTCAGCAGTAGTCTTCTTAAGCTCGCGGATTTGGTCAGCCTGCTCTGCAGTGATGTTACCCTTCATGATGCCTTCTTCGAGGTGTTCCTCGCTTTCAGCGATGTAGAGGTTGAAGCCAGCTTTCTTAAGAGCAGCTTCTACAGCCTTCTTTACTTGTTCTTCCTTAGTCTTTTCGATAGCAACCTTGAGTTCTTCGTCCTTAACGGCCTGAGGAACGCTTGCTTCGTCAAGAGCAACGGGGTTCATAGCGGCTACCTGCATGGCAACGTTGTGAGCTTGCTCTTCTGCGGGCTTGTTGGTCTGAACCATGGTGCAGAGCATGTGACGACCCATGTGATCGTAAACAGCTACGTTGTCGCCCTCGATGAAGTTGTAACCATCGAGCTCCATCTTTTCGCCAGTGATACCACTGCGGTCAGTAACAGCTTCAGCTACGGTGTGACCACCCATAGGCAGAGCGTTTACTTCTTCGAGGCTCTTGCACTTGTTGGCAACAGCTGCGTCAAGAATGTCTTGAGCAAGCTTTACGAAATCGGCATTCTTAGCTACGAAGTCAGTCTCGCACTTGAGAGCGATGATAGCGGCAAAGCCGTTTTCGCTCTTAACGAGCACAGCGCCTTCTGCTGCTTCACGATCAGAACGCTTAGCTGCTACAGCCTGTCCTTTTTTACGGATGATTTCGATGGCTTCTTCAATGTTGCCGTTTGATTCTGCGAGTGCTTTCTTGCAGTCGCCCAAGCCAGCGCCAGTAAGTGTGCGCAGCTTCTTGATATCTTCTAATGCTACTCCCATTTTGTTTGGAAATATAGATTATGTTAGTGGATAATGTGCAAAAATAGAAAAGTATAAAGCATAAGGCAAAAGTACAAAAGTGTAATCTCGTAAAGGGGTTATACTTTTTACTTTATACTTTTATACTTTATACTTTCATTAGATTTTGAGTAGATTACTCAGCTTTTGCTTCTTCGGCAGGAGCTTCAGTCTTCTCAGCACGAGCCTTAGTGGCACGCTTGTTGCGAGTTTTAGCTTCGCCTTCGCCTGCAGCTTCAGTGTCAACCTTCTCTGCCTTGCGCTCTTCAACACCTTCAGCGATAGCACCGCATACAGCGTCAAGGATTACTTCGATACTCTTATTAGAATCGTCGTTGGCAGGAATGATGTAATCTACAACGTTAGGATCTGAGTTTGTGTCGACAATACCGAATACGGGAATACCCAAACGCTGAGCTTCCTTTACGGCAATGTGTTCCTTGCATACGTCTACCACGAACAGGGCGGCAGGAAGACGAGTAAGGTCAGCGATAGAACCGAGGTTCTTCTCCAACTTAGCACGCTGACGAGAAATCTGGAGGATTTCGCGCTTTGAGAGGTTAGAGTAAGTACCATCATTCATCAACTTGTCGATATTGGCCATTTTCTTAACGGCCTTACGAATAGTGGGGAAGTTGGTGAGCATACCGCCCGGCCAACGTTCTGTAACGTAAGGCATGTTAACAGAGGCAGCCTTGTCGGCTACAACCTCTTTTGCTTGCTTCTTAGTAGCTACGAAGAGGACACGCTTGCCCTGTTTTGCAATTGCTTTCAAAGCTTCAGCAGCTTCGTCAATCTTAGCAACAGTCTTGTGAAGGTCGATGATGTGGATTCCGTTACGCTCCATGAAGATGTAAGGAGCCATAGCAGGATTCCATTTACGCTTGAGGTGACCGAAGTGGCAACCTGCCTCCAAAAGGGTGTCAAATGTTGTTCTAGACATTTCTTTTTTGTTTTTGTTCGTTTACTTTCTTTGTTAGTTGTGTTAGTTCAACCAGCCGAGAGGTAGCTTCTTCCGCTGAGCGTAAGTAGGATTCTCCTTTGATTTAGCTCGTAAAGAGGGGGAGAAGATCCTCTTGGTTTAGATACTAAACGTAAATCCAGCAGCAATCCTGAAGTCATGCAACATGACATAAAGTCGTATGATATCAGGCAGCGCAGAATATTAACGCTTGCTGAACTGGAAGCGACGACGAGCTTTGGGCTGACCGGGCTTTTTACGCTCAACGGCACGGGGGTCGCGAGTCATGAAGCCTTCAGCACGAAGAGCCTTCTTGTCGTCTGCGTTGATTTTCACGAGTGCACGGGCAATAGCGAGGCGTAGTGCCTGGCTCTGACCTGTGAAACCACCACCGCAGAGAGTTACCTTGATGTCGTACTTTTCAGCAGCATCCAAAAGGGTAAGAGGCTGTTTTACAACAAACTGCAGGATGGGAGAGGGGAAATACTCAGTGAGATCTCTCTTGTTAATGGTAATTTTACCAGTACCTTCGGTTACGTAGATACGGGCGATGGCGCTCTTACGACGGCCTAATGCATTAATCATTTCCATTACTGCTAAGCTTATTTAAGGAGGTTAATATCAATTGCCTTGGGAGACTGTGCTTCGTGCTTGTGGTCTGCGCCCTCATAAACGTAGAGGTTGGTGAGGAGCTTAGCACCGAGCTTGTTTTTGGGAAGCATACCCTTAACAACGCGACGGAACAATTTGTCTGCACCGTTGGGCTTAGCCATGATGCTGGCAGGAGTGTGCTCGCGCTGACCACCAGGATAGCCTGTGTATGTCAGATAGATGCGATCTGTCCACTTCTTACCGGTAAGCTGAATCTTGTCGGCATTGATAATGATAACGTTGTCACCACAATCTACGTGCGGAGTGAAGTTGGGTTTGTACTTACCGCGCAGCAGTTTGGCAACTTTGGTGCAAAGACGACCGAGAACTTGGTCTGTAGCATCTACTACAACCCATTCTTTCTGTGCAGTCTCTTTGTTAGCAGAAATGGTCTTGTAACTTAAAGTGTCCACTTTTGTTTGTTTTAAATTGTAACTACTAATGTTTATCTTTTGCCACGAATATTACCTAACCATTACATCCTGGCCAATAAAACGGATGCAACTATTAATCCGCGGCGTGGCTGGCTTTTGGCCGGCCAGATAATAATCGGCGTGCAAAAGTACTATTTTTTTTATTCATGGCAAATATCTACTTGTCTTTTTTTCGTGATTTTGCGGCGTTTTCCCGTTTTTTGAAGTCGTTTTGTTCAAGATAGTACAGACAGCGTATGGCTTTCTATTAGTAGATGCTTTGGTATTTATCGAAACATGAACTCTTTATATATAATATAGGAGTATGCAATGTATGAGGTAGGGGAATAGGCGTTGTGTGTAAGGAATACGTCTACTTGAAGAGCCTATTTTTAAGAATTTATTGTAAAAAAAGAGAAGCGTGCGTGTTTGTTAGCGGAAAAAACATTATCTTTGCCAACGTTTTGCGGCAGTAGCTCAGTTGGTAGAGCATGAGCTTCCCAAGCTCAGGGTCGCGGGTTCGAGCCCCGTTTGCCGCTCCATTTTTATTCTTAGGGTTGTCTAATGATTCTATTTAAGATTTTATTATATACGATATACATGTGTAGTGTATAAGAAAGTTTGAAAAAAGAATGTGTTAGACCTCGTTAACTTATACGGACGCTATGGCTTTGGTATTGATAGCAATTATGCTTGTGGGCCTTGTGCTGATCGCAACAGAGTCTTTGAATCACATCAATAAGGCTGCTGTTGCCATGTTTGCGGGTGTAAGTTGTTGGCTTGTTTTTATCGCCTATGGTGCGGATATAGTTCGTGCAGAACATGCCACAGATTTTGAACGTTTTATTTCGGAACAATCTTTCTCCTCGGTAAATGTAAAGGATTTTGTTGCGTCTCATATCTTTTTTAAGTATATCGTGCAATGCGCTAGTATTGTGTTGTTTCTTTTGGCTACAACGAGCATTGTAGAAGTACTTAATAATAATGGTTGTTTTGATTTCTTACATGAATGGCTGAGGACTCGTCGTCCACGAAAGTTGTTGTGGATGTTGGCGTTTTTTACTTTTGTAATTTCTGCAAATCTAGATAACTTGGTGACGGTCGTTCTGATGCTATCTATTATTCATCCATTGTTGCAGACTGATAAGCAAAGGCGCATCTATGGCACAGTGGTGATTCTGGCAGCAAATTGTGGGGGAGCCATTACTGTTATTGGTGATTTAACTAGTTTGAAATTATGGAATGACGGGTTGGTTACTCCCTCGCTCTATTTTATGAAACTAGTAATTCCTGTCTGTGCATCCTTAGTAGTGATGCTTATGCTTTTGGGGAGGAATTTACCCGCTCGCATAGAGTTATCGCTCAGTCACCTTCCTTATAGGGGGGATGATACTCTTCTTTCACGTCCGCAGCGCTTACTGATGCTTTTTGTGGGAATGGGAGGCTTGTGGTTTATTCCAAGTTTCCATCGTATCACGCATTTGCCTCCTTTCTTAGGAGCCTTTTGCGTGTTGGCTTTGTTGTGGATGGTGAATGAACTTTGCAATAGACAATTGTTGGGAAGTGATAAAATGGTATTGCGAAGACTACCTATGGCTTTACAATATGCCAATCTTCAGAATATATTGTACTTCGTAGGATTGACTTTAATGTTTGGTGCTGTAAGCGAGGCTGGTGTTTTTCATTATTTGTTCTCATGGTTGAACAATATTAGATTTTTTGCTCCTTGTGTGGCTCTTGTAACGTCGATACTATCGGCAATATTTGGAAATGTACCCGTATTGCTTGGCTCTGTAGAAGTGATGAATCAGATGGATTTGCCCCACCAAGTAAGTATGACAGATGGAACTTTATGGCCAGCTTTAAGCTTTGCCTCTTCGATAGGCGGATCTATGCTGCTTACGGGAAGTATAGCAGGTGTATTATTGATGCGTATGGAAGGAATGAGTTTTCGCTGGTATTTGCGACATATTACACCCAAAGTGATAGCTGGTTTTTTGGTAGGCTATGCTATTGTTTTGGTTATGACGTTGTATAAAATCTTTTAGAAAGGTTGTACATTGGGTCTGAAAAAGAGGCAAATTGCAGCTGAGAACTAAAACAAACAGATGTAACATATTATATAAAGCAAATTGAAATAGAATATGAGCAAAATTAGATGTGTGGGTGTGCTTACTTCAGGTGGTGATGCTCCTGGTATGAATGCAGCTATTCGTGCTGTAACTCGTAGCGGTATATGCAATGGCTTTAAGGTAAAGGCCATTTATAGGGGCTATGACGGGCTGATTAATGATGAAGTAAAGTCTTTTACTACGGAGGATGTAAGCAACATCATTCAAACGGGTGGTACCATTTTGCGTACAGCTCGTTCTAGAGAGTTTGAAACTGCAGCAGGCCGAAAGAAGGCTTATGAGACTTTAAAGAAGGAGTCTATAGATGCTTTAATCGTAATTGGTGGTAATGGATCGCTTACAGGTGCTATGAAATTGGCCGAGGAATATGACTTCCCATGTATTGGTCTTCCAGGAACAATAGACAACGATCTTTACGGCACAGACAGCACGATTGGTTATGATACGACACTCAATACCATCACGGAATGTGTAGATAAAATACGCGATACTGCAACTTCGCATGAGCGCATTTTCTTTGTAGAAGTAATGGGGCGTGATGCTGGATTTCTTGCTCAAAATAGCGCAATCGCTGCAGGAGCAGAAGCTGCAATTATTCCCGAAGATACCACGGGTAGTGACCAGTTGATAGAATTTATGGAACGTGGTATTCGTAAGAGCAAGAAGAGTTGTATCGTCATTGTGAGTGAAAGTCCTAAATGCGGTGCAATGTATTATGCCGAGCGTGTAAACAAAGAGTATCCTAATTTTGATGTGCGTGTTTCCATTCTAGGTCATCTACAGAGAGGTGGTAGTCCTTCAGCTCGTGACAGAATATTGGCTTCGCAGGTAGGAGTAGGAGCAATTGATGCTTTAGTACAGGGCCAACGTAATGTGATGGTTGGTGTACGTAATAATGAAGTTGTGTACGTTCCCTTCATCGATGCAGTAGGTAAACGTAAGGCAATGGATAAAAAATTGATTAAGGTACTTGATGAATTGAGTATTTAGATCCTTAATGTGAAGAATACAGCAAAAGGCTGGATGCAATTATTTGATTGCATCCAGCCTTTTGCTCTCTCTGTCGAACGAGTAGACCAAGCAAATATTGGGTCAGCGGACATTTCCGGTAGGTATTAGTCATATGTATACCCATATCCCATGTTGAAGTAAGGTTGTTAAGTGAAGATACAGTCTTATTTCAGGGAATGAAGACCGTCTTTCTGCATAGATGGAAATTCACCCTTGTGAACGGAGTATTTCATAAACAGCGAACGGAATGCTCCGAACTTCGTTATTATCACGCTAAAACCTAGGCTGTTCCGTTTCTCTCTGAAGATTCTTCCGTCGTTCACTGAGTGTTGAACGCTTTACCGCTGCCGAGCGGTAGCGCTACCACAGGCCTGTGGTAGCTTTACCGGACGGCAGCGGTAGAGCTACCGGACGGAAGTGGTAAAGCAGTCACTGAGCGTTGAACGACGGTAAGATGCCCATCTGAGGACGGTAAGACGTACATCTGTGGATGGCATATAAGTCACTTTCCTCATCATACAACCGGAAATATCCCCTTACTCAACATTTCGTGAGAAGAGGAAATGGGTCCTCACTTCTTTTCGGGTATGTTATAATGGCATTATACAATATAAGTGAATTGTCATTCCGTTATAGATTTGTGCGTAATTCATGCTACTTTGTTTTTCTCCTTGTAGTAGATTGAAATAAATTTCTTACTTTTGCATGATTTTCCAAGATTGTTGCGTCCTAGAGGGGACGAAGGATCTTAGAACGTATGAAAACAGACTAGAATAAAAAGTGTGGGCAAGAAAGCGTCCATCCTTGTTTAAAATAGAAAGAGACATGATAAATGCTATATCGCTAGATATGTTGCAATCGGCTGGAGTGGGTGCATTGGCGCTTGTGGTAGGAATGATTTTGACCCATCGAGTGAAATGGCTGCAAAAGTTTTGCATACCTTCGCCTGTGTCGGGAGGCATTATCTTTTCGTTGATTACATTAGTATTATACTCGTTTTTTGATATAGAGGTATCTTTTGATGGCACACTCAAAGAAGCTTTTATGCTAGCTTTTTTCTCTTCTGTGGGATTTCAGTCTAATTTGCGTGTATTGCGTCAGGGCGGTCGCACATTGGTTATGATGCTTGTTCTTCTCGTAGTAGTGATTTTATCGCAAAATATTCTTCCGCTTTGTATTACGAAAGTGATGGGTGTGAATCCACTTGTGGGCATGGCTGCAGGTTCTATCTCCATGGCTGGTGGTCATGGTACGGCAGGCGGATTTAGTCGTGTGCTCGAAAGTATGGGGCTTATTGGTGCCGACACAGTGGCTATGGCTGCTGCCACTTTCGGCTTGATAGCGGGTTCTGTGATAGGTGGTCCCATAGCCGAACGGCTAATTCATAAACGTCTAGTGTCAGAACAAATGCAGCCTAAAGATTACACCATAGATCCTGCTATGGCAGGCTTTGAAAGCGACGAAGCTACGCCTGGGGGACATGCACTGCATGTGAGTAGTAATGAACAGGAATTTCAGCAATATGCTCGTGCCACATATGCTTTGTTGATTGTGATGGCTATAGGTACGTTAATGAGTAGAATGTTAAACTTGACAGGAGTTACATTTCCTACTTATTTTGGCGCGCTTGTTACGGCAGCCATTATTCGCAATTTGGGCGAGGTATTTCACGTGGCTCATCGTATGGAACTTGACAAGATAGTCAGTGTGGGGAATATTTGCCTTTCCGTATTTTTGGGTATGGCCATGGCTTCTTTGAAACTTTGGGAACTGCATAGTCTGGCTCTTCCGATGATAGTCATCCTTCTATCACAAGTGGCTATGATTGCAATAATTACCTATTTCCTAGCCTTCCGCCTTTTGGGCAAGGACTACGATGCTGCCATACTTGTGGCTGGTATATGTGGTTTCGGTTTAGGAGCTACACCTAATGCGATGGCCAATATGAGCGCTGTATGCTATAAGTATCACTATTCAGTAAAGCCATTCTTGATAGTTCCCATCGTTGGAGCCATGTTCGTCGACTTAATTAATACGGCCATCATCACGCTTTTCCTTAATTGGGTGATATGAATCGTTTGATGAATACAATTTGACTATTTTATTGATTACTAATTAATGTTCAATCTAAACATCTGATTCTTTTTATGAAAGATCAATTTCATTCCTGTGCACAATTGATAGAATACGTACAGTCAATAGGCATACTACCTCTGCTAAGTATCAAAAATTTTGTGGGATGGTCGGCCGAAGAGGTGGTGGATGAAGAATGTCAATATACAAAATTGCCTGATGGTGGCTGGGAATGGCCGCTTTGGGAGTGGAAAGGCGAGATTATACGTGAAAGTGGTTGTGCTTATGGAAAGTTTTTTCATGGTAAAGCCGCTTTTATCAGTCAAGAATGGTGGCCTCACTATTGTAACTATCGTCGCAGCATTTTTCCCAAAATAGAAGAGGGTAGTATTGAAGAGACTATTTTAGAGGTGTTGAAGCTAGGTGGAAGTATGACTACGCGCGATCTCCGTCGCGCCTGTGGATTTATTGGAAAAAACGAACGTAGCAAGTTTGATGCATATATTACGCGATTACAAATGTGTGGCCGCATTCTTACTGAGGATTTTGTCTATCCTCATGATAAGCACGGTAACCGTTATGGTTGGGGATGGTCTCTGCTCAACTTGCCAGAAGTGATCATGGGTAATTCGGCTTGTCAGCTTGCATGTTCTTCTGAAGAATCGAAGTGTTTACTTCTGAATCATCTGCACAATATCTTACCCAATGCGAGCGAAAAAAGTTTATTGAATTTACTTGAGAAAAAGTAGTATTCTGAGTTTTGAATTTCGAACTCACATTATTATTAGTGTTTCCTGTTTTCGTGTGTTTTTATTGTTAAAAAGAAAAAGCGCGTTTCCCAAGAGGAAACGCGCACAATGAAAAATAATGAAGCTTCGAGTTGCTTCAGAAAATATTAGCAGAGTTTGCGAGAACCATCACCGATGACAACATCGATAACGATAGGTTCTTTGCCAAATTTCTCCTTATATGCTTTCTTGGCAGTTTCGATAAAGTTAGCATAGAGGTCGTCGCTTACGAGGTTGATTGTACAACCGCCAAAGCCACCACCCATGATGCGTGAACCAGTTACACCGCAACTGTGAGCTACATCATTCAAGAAGTCAATTTCTGGGCATGAAACTTCATATTCCTTGCTTAGGCCATTGTGTGTCTCGTACATCTTCTTACCAACTTCTTCGTAGTCGCCTTCTTCAAGTGCTACGCAAACCTCGAGCACGCGGTACTTCTCGCCAATTACATATTTGGCACGGAGTGCGTCTTCTTCACTGACTTCAGGGCGAACTTCGTCAAGCATATCGTAGGTTGCATCGCGCAAGCTATCTACATTCGGCCAGTGCTTCTTCATGGCAGCTACCACGTTTTCGCAGCTCTTGCGACGGTCGTTGTAGGCAGAAGTTGCCAAATCGTGCTTAACTTGTGAGTTGAGCAATACGAGTTTGTAGCCCTTGGGATCAAATGGGAAGTACTTGAATTCAAGTGAACGGCAATCCAAACGCATCAGACTACCAGCCTTACCAAATACAGAGGCAAATTGATCCATGATACCGCAGTTGCAACCAATATAGTTGTGTTCTGTGGCCTGACCTACTTTAGCGAGTGTAAACTTGTCGATTTTATTATCTGCGAACAAATCGTTCAAGGCGAAAGCATAAGTGCTTTCCAATGCAGCTGATGATGACATGCCAGCACCGAGGGGTACATCACCAGCAAAAGCAGTGTTGAAACCTTCAACGGGTACACCGAGCTTCATCATTTCGCGGCAAACACCAAAGATAAAGCGGAAGTGCGTGGCTGAAGGACCTTTCTCATCATCGAGGCTAAATTCAACGTAGTCCTTCAAGTCGATGGAGTAAGCACGTACTTTACGTGTGCCATTGGGCTTGATTTCAGCAATAACGCCTTGGGTTACAGCACCTGGGAATACAAAACCACCATTATAATCGGTGTGTTCACCAATCAGATTGATACGGCCTGGAGAGGCATATACAGAACCTGTTGTACCATCAAAATGTTCAACAAAACGGCTTCTTACGTCATCTACTGTTAATTTCATGGGAGTAGGGATTTTAATATTGTTAGATGAAAAGGGAAGATCCTTGTGAAAAGGACCTTCCACTCTATTAGTTTTAATTTATTTCTCTACTTTTTCTACGCCTTCGTATTCGCGCTTGCTTACACGACTGCCAATCAATGCGTAGAAGAGAAGGTATGCAGCACAGAATACTACAACCCAATAGCTTTGAATATATCCAACTGCATCAGCTACAGAAGCTTGAATAAACATCATCACTGCGCAACCAAATACCATGGTCATAAAGATGCCCGAAGCAATAGCTGTATACTTGCCAAGGCCTTCTACTGCCATATTGAAGATGCCACCCCACATAACAGAGGTACAAAGGCCAACAAGCAAGAACGCAAAGATACCGATGGGTACGTTTTGCCATACAACGGTGAGGGTACTCCAATCAACGCCAGGGAAAGCGATGAGACTGTCAGTCGGTGCGAACATACCGAATAATACCAACACAAGTGTTGCGATAGAAACGGTGGTAATCATCGCACGGCTACTTACTTTGCCCCCGATAGAAGCACCTACGAAACGACCTATAAGCATCATAAACCAATAAACGGCTACGAGCATACCAACGGTACCTGCAGGGATTTTCATTTCATTAGTTAGATACTGCTGTACGAAGTTTGGTACACCAACTTCAATGCCCATGTAAAGGAAAATGGCCAATGCTCCGAGAGCAAAATGACGATGGCTCATAGCACCCTTAATCAAGCTAACTTCTACGGGAGCTTGTTCGGGCTCTTCAATCTTAGTAAGAGAGATAATGATGAATGCTAACACAAAAATACCGAGGGCTATCATCAAAGCGGGAGTGGCATCAGAGATTTTTGCCTTAGTTACGTCACCGATGAGGGCTCCCATTAAGATGTAGCAGCATACGGCTGCTGTTGAGTTGAACACACCACCTGTTTGAATTAACTGGTTTCCTGCATTACCACCACCACCGAGGATATTGAGCATGGGGTTAACTACGCAGTTTAAGATACACATGCAGAAACCTGCAATGAAAGCACCAATCAAGTAAACGGTGAATACGAGAGGTAAGTTCTCTTTTACATCAAGCTGACCGCTAAACCACTGGATAGCGATACCAATAATGCCTACGGCCAAACCAATAAGTGCAGTCTTCTTATAACCATACTTGGCTATAAGCATACCGGCGGGGATACCCATCACAAGATAGGCAACGAAGTTACCATAGTTTCCAATTTGTGCAAGCACATTAGAGATTGGACCTTGATTCTTGATGATTGTAGCCATCGGTGTACAAAGGTTTGTCACGAAGGCAATCATAGCGAAAAGTGCAATCATGATGATGATAGCACCCCACTGTTTCTTTTGATTACTCATTTGTTAGGATGAAAGTTTTTGAGATTTGTTATTAGATGGATTTAATTGTTTTGTTGTCTTTACAGCAATAAAAGTTTACGAGTCTGCATTGTGCAAATCCGTAAACTTCAATGCTTTTATGTTATTCTTCTACACCAAACTTGTAGATAGTCTTCTGTGTGTAAACCTGTCCGGGCTTGAGTACTACGGGAGGGAAATATGCACGATTAGGACTATCGGGGAAATGCTGTGCTTCGAAGCAGAGAGCTGAGTGCTTTCCAAAGGTTGCGCCATGCTGGCCTTTATAACCGTCGGCCCAATTGTCGGAATAGAACTGAACGCCGGGTTCTGTGGTGTATACTTCCATTGAGCGGCCGCTTTTAGGCTCTACAATCTTGGCAGCGAAGGTAAGTTCGCCCGGTTCGTGCTTGTTGAGTACGAAGCAATGATCGTAACCAGCACCATTCTTGATTTGTTCATCAGCGAAGTCGGTCAAGTGGTCGCCTACACGATGAGGCTCGGTAAAATCAAATGGAGTGCCTTTCACGCTGCGGATTTCACCCGTAGGAATGCTATTCTCATCAATAGGAATATAGAAATCGGCATTGATTTGGCAGACAACGTCTTCGCACGTAGGAGTGGGATTGCCAATCCCGGCCAAAGAGAAGAAACCATGACTTGTCATGTTTACAATGGTCTTCTTGTTGGTAGTTCCCTTATAATCTATTTTAAGTTCGTTGTCATCGGTGAGTGAGTACATCACGGTCATAGACAACTCTCCGGGGAACCCTTCTTCATAGTAGGCAGATACATAGCGGAGCACGAGGGTGTGGTCATTTACCTGCTCTGCATCCCATACGCGAGCATGGAATCCTGTGGGGCCGCCATGCAAATGGTTGGGACCATTGTTTACAGCCAAGCTATATTCTTTGCCATTTAAGGTGAACTTTCCATGGCAAATACGATTGCCGTAACGTCCTACCAGCGTGCTTAGGAATGGCTCTGGAGAGTTGATGCAGTCATCGATGTTGTCGTGACCTTGGATTACGTTGGCATAGTTCCCATCGCGATCGGGGACCATAATAGCCACTAAAGAACCGCCGTAATTTGTTACGGCTACTTCCATTCCATTGGTATTATGCAGAAAGAATAGGTCTACTTGCTTTCCTTGCACTTCTTTTTGGAAGTCTTCTCTCTTTAATCCGCAGAGGGGGGTTATTGTATTTTCCATGATAATGAACGATTAATGTTGCTATTTGTATTATTTACCTTGCAAATTTGAATAAAAGATTTGAGATGTCAAAGGTTTTTACTAAAAAAATATCCCTATAATTCGCGTATTTCTCATTCCTTCCAAAGTGTTTGTAAAAAAAAGAATCGTGGAATCTTCTCGGAGCTTATTGATATTCAATAGGTTTCGAAAGATCGTGCAAGTTTCTTTTACTCTAATTTTGCTTTTCTTGCTCATAAATAATTCAAGATGTGTCTTCAAAGTGGTTTCTTGATGGGCAAATAGGAACTTCTTACTGGGCATCTAGTTTATTTTAGATGGGCATTCCGTATAATTTTGTTGGGCTAAAAGTGATTTGTTGCTTGAATATTGTGTGTTCTTTTTTTCTAGATTGCAAAATATCTTTGTCAAAATATTTTACAACAAAAAGGAGAAACTCGTTATGCGAATAACTAAGTTTTTATTGCTTTACGGAGATAGGATAAGAAGGCTCTACGCTTTTGCATCTTTACGCATATTGCCGGTTAAAGAATCTTTTCCTTGTTTTTGTTTCGGTCTTATTTAATCTTACACTATCTTTGTGGTCAAAAACAAAAAAGAAAATGTTAGGTAAAGAAACGATATTCAAAAATCTAGGCATAGAGTCTTTGACTCAGATGCAACTTCAGATGGAATCCTGCACTCGTCAAGAGGGTGGGGTTGTATTGCTTTCGCCTACAGGCTCGGGTAAAACTTTGGCCTATCTTCTTCCGTTGATAAGGGAAATTAATGCAGAAATTGCAGCCTTGCAAGCTGTGGTTGTAGTACCTACGCGCGAACTTGCTCAACAAAGCGAGGATGTGATGAAAAGAATGAAGACTGGATTGCGCTCACTTTCGCTCTATGGCGGACGTCCCGCGATGGAAGAACACCGAAAGATTAAGGAAGTAAAGCCTCAAGTGGTATTTGCAACGCCAGGAAGATTGAACGACCATTTATCGAAAGGAAACTTAGACTCTTTACTTGTAAGGGTTGTAGTAATAGACGAATTTGATAAGTGTTTAGAGCTTGGTTTTCAAGAAGAAATGAATCAGCTACTATTGCAGTTTAGGCGTGCAAATCGTTGCTGGCTAACATCTGCTACAGATGCAGAGGAAATTCCTGATTTCATGTCGCTACTGAAAATGAAGTTTGAGAAACTAAACTTTCTAAAACAAGCGGATGAACTTAGGGAACGTATTTCAATGAAGTGTGTACTTTCGTCTGAAAAAGACAAACTGCCTGCGTTGGGTCGTTTGCTCACGCTCGTTGGAGATGCACCTACAATCGTCTTTGTATCTTATAGAGAAAGTGTAGATCGTGTGTGGAAATGGCTTGTATCAGAAGGGTTTTCTGCAGTGGCCTATCACGGTGGAATGGAACAAGAGTTCCGAGAAAGGGCACTCTATCGTTTTCGCAGTGGTTCGGCAAATGTCTTGGTCAGTACAGACTTGGCTGCGCGTGGATTAGATATTCCTGAAGTTCGTGTAGTGGTGCATTATCATCTGCCGTTAAAGGCTGAAGAGTTTACACACAGAAATGGACGTACAGCTAGATGGAACGCAGAGGGTGTGATTTACTTGATTCAAGGTCCTACCGAACATTTACCTGACTATTTGGAGGCAGATGAGGTGGAATATGAAGATTTGTCTGCAATAACCTCGTATAAGCCAGCGGCTCCACATTATGTTACTCTTTATATAGGTAGAGGCAAACGTGACAAATTGAGCAAGTCCGATGTTTTGGGCTTCTTTTGCAAGAAAGGAGGATTAAAAGCAGCGAATATTGGTCGCATAGATATAGGTTCTCATTACGCCTATGTGGCTATAGAGCGTGTTAAGGTAAAAGAAGTTTTGACTCGTATTGCCAACGAGAAGATAAAGGGCATGAAGACACTCATTGAAGTGATGAGGAAATAAAAAATACGTAAAAAGTTCAATGTAGATTAGAGTTATAGTATAGAATTAGTAAAACGAATCATATATATATGAATATCAAAATAAAAGAATCTGTATTGCAACAGGCTGCTTCCGAAGGAATGGATGCCTTTCTCGACGCTATCGTACGTGCTATTAAAATTCAGGTTGGCGAGGAATTAAATGGTGAATCTATGCAACAACTAAATGCAGAACAAATCACGCTATGGGGTTATTGCTTACTTCGTGATGAGTTGATGGATGGAGGATTCGTGCAACTGATTTATAATGGTTATGGTCCGTTTTTCTTTGACAATCCTTTTGCAAAAGCTATGCGCCTGTGGGGGGTGCACGATTTTTCAAAATTGCTTTATAAAGCTAAAAGCGAATATGATGAGCACAAAGTCGATTTGACGCGCGAACGCACGGATGAAGAGTTTATGGCTCTCTTTGAGCAGTATCCTGCATTTGACGACTTAGACGATACCTTCGTTGAGGAAGAAGAGCAAATCACAGCTGCAGTTGCTTACTATGTGGACGAACATATAGATAGTTTTGTAATGGTTGAAAAATAAAATGTAATGGCAAAGAATAAAGTACTACCTACTTCAAGAATAAATATTAAGAATAAGCGAGCTGAACATGATTTTCTAGTAATAGATAAGTATACAGCGGGCGTTGTACTCACGGGAACAGAAATCAAGAGTATTCGAGCGGGTAAGGCAAGTCTAGTGGATACTTTCTGTTATATTCATAATGGTGAAATGTGGATGAAAAATTCATATATTGCCGAGTACGATTTCGGATCGTATAATAATCATGCTACGCGTCGTGATAGGAAACTTCTGCTCAATCGAAAAGAGATTCTTTCTTTACAAGATGATACGAAATCACCTGGTTTTACCATTGTACCCCTACGTATGTTTATCAATGAAAAGGGATTAGCCAAGGTGGTGATAGGGTTGTGTCGTGGTAAGAAAGAATACGACAAGCGTAACACGCTTAAAGAAAAACAGGATCGCCGAGAAATGGATCGTGCCATGAAAGCGCGTCTTTGATTATAAAAGAAGTAAGATTTGAAGCGTTTGTTGAAAGTTATGAGGCATTGTTTTGTATACTTTTTGAGTGTGATATTGTGTGTATGTATGGATGGTTCTCATTTGCTACATGCACAGTCTTTGTGTTCAGTTGTGATCAAAGATGCTCATTTCGTTGAAAAAAAATCCGAGAAATCTTATTATTTTATAGGTGCAAACTTAGGTAATTTGACTTTACTAGATGCTTTAGAAAAATCAAATGGTGCAAAATCGATTGCTCATGCAATCACTTCTTTAAAGGAAAGGGGCGTAAATAATGTCTCTATTTCTTTGGATAATTTGGGAAGAATTTCGACTGCTTCCAAGGATTGGAATATCCTTGATAAATTGTTGCAACATCTAAGAAAAGAGGGTATGTATGCTACAATAGGCATTCCTATTAATTCTTCAAAAGTTTCTGATAATTATGAAAATACGATAAGGTATCTAATTAAAAGATATAGAGTATCAGATAGCAAGAATAATTCCTTAGGAAAGTCTATTATAACATGGAAACTTTTTCCAGACTCAAGCTATGAATCAATGAGAATAAGTATGGATAACGTAAATCAAATTGTCTCTCTTATAAAATCTATCGATGAAGAGCATTTGATAACAGTTTCCGCGTATATCCCTGTAAATAGCAGAGAAGAACAGACATTACAGAATATCATGGAACTAGAAGATGTAGACTTTGTGTCTATTATTGCAGATCCTTATGAAATGGGGTGGATTACGGCGTCAAACTTTTACAATGGATTAGCTCGCGTCTATGTTCGTACGGATGAAGGATTAGAAATTTGTAATCGTGTGGCACAGCGAATGGGAAAGCCCTATATACTCAGTGATGTTTGCTATCCACGTGATGCGATGGCTAGAATGGAAGGCACGCTATCTGATGCCCGCGATTCGTATTTCAGTTACATCTTCAGCAAACTCTATGACTCTTGTCAACATCAAATGCCTCTTTCAGCAATAGAATTTTGTTGTGCTATTGCATACAATCCTTTACTAGAAAATACAGATGAGGATAAAAAAGCATCATTTTCATGGAAAGAGGATTGGATGGCAAAATCTGTTTTTCTTTCCGATAAAAAAACGATGAATATTGTAGAAAGTGCGATAGATTCGTTGTAAATATTTAGGGAAACAAGTGCGAATAAAGGATATGTATAATTTAATAAATTTCTTTGGGGGGGAGAGAGGCGTATGTTCTTTTGTATTTTGCTGAATCTAAATATGCAAATCTAGAGCGTTGAGTAGGTCTCCGATATCGTGTATTCTCATTTCTTGGCAGAAAAGTTTCATTAGTGTATCTGCCGCAAAATTAATGGATTGCTTTGCGTGTCTTTCCATAGATTCTCTATCCTTCAGTTTGTACATAGCATAGGTGACGTAGGCATGAAGCTGATCAATCACCAGACTGTTTGCTTCCTCGCTGAGGGTGTACCATAATTGCGAAGCTTCATCGAAACATTTATTTTCTACCAAAAGTTGAGCAATGGACATATACTCTTTTTCAGTAATCCCAGGGCAATAGACGGCTTGTGTTAGTTCTAGAACGGCTTGCTCTGTGGCGTTGAATGCAAACATGAGATTTGCTAGTTGCATGTAAGGATCGAATGGCGAGCCGCCAGAAAGACATGAAAACAATATATCTTCGGCTTCTGTATAACATCCTTCTGCTACATAGATGTATGCCAAATTGCCAATGATTCGTGCTCTGTCAGGACTATCTACTGGACAGAGTTTCAAAGCCTCTTGAAAGTGATTTAGCGAGTTTTCTGTTTGGTTGAGTGCAAACAGCTGTTCACCAGCTCGAAGGTGAAAGTCATAATTATTGGGTAAAATTCGAATACATTCGTTGCATAATCGAAGCGTTTCTTCTGCTGACTTGAGGCATGAATAAGCATAAATTTTGAGTATCATGGCTCGACTATTCTTCTCGTCAATGGCAAGAGCATAGTCACAGCTTTGAATAGAATCTTCCATCATGTTGCATTTTTGCTGAATATCGGCTAAGTGAATCCAGGTCTCTGCGTCATAGGGAGTATCGTCTATCATCTGATTGACAATCTCGCGACATTTCTCAAATTCATTCATGGTGTAGAAACATTCTGTAAGTAACTCATCTACACGACGACGGAATTTGTACTTTCGAGGAATGGTTAGAAGCAATCCTATGGCTCGTTTAATAAATCCATAGTCTACCATTATTTCTGCTAAATCGAGAAACCAATCGTAATCTTCTTCGTGCATCTCGGCTGGTAAACAGTCTGTGATACGATGAATGGCTTGTGATGTTCTTGAGGCGGCAATATCCTGCTCCGCATAAAATAGTTGTACATCTCGGTGAGCCTGATTGGGGATATTCTTGATGATGTTTTGCGCTTCTGCCCAGTTTCCTTTGGCTTTCAGTCGGTAGGCTTTGACAATGAGTACATCTTCACTTTCTGGATGCAAGCGTTCAGCAAATCGCATGATGCGTTCCACATCATATTCTCGATTGTTTTTCTCATAAAAAGCCTCGATGTCCATCAACACAGATGCATCCATATAAAAGTCTTCGCCCGATTCTATCTTGTGTTCGTATTCTTCTATTGCTTCTAGAAGATATTTATTATCGTTGTTCATGGATATCTGTTTCTTTAAAGTATAAGGCTACGCTGAAAAAGAGATTAATCTAGCGTTTTAGATTACCCTTCATTCAGCGTAGCCTTTATGTGTATAGAGTTTTATGCGAATTGCATACTGAAAATTTCTACTTCTTTTTTGCCCAAGTGTCCTTAAGGCTTACCGTGCGATTGAACACGAGGTGGTTGGGTGTAGAATTTTTATCTATAGTGAAATAGCCAGTGCGCTGGAATTGTAAATAGTGGTTGCCAGTGGGATTCTCTGCAGCAAATTTCTCTACATAGCAATTGTTGAGCACCTTTAGCGAATCCGGATTGAGCAATTCTCGGAAATCACGATCATCGGCCGAAGGATTCTCCACATTGAACAGTCTATCGTAAAGTCTTACTTCTGCAGGTACACTATGCGCTACGCTTACCCAATGAAGTGTACCCTTTACTTTGCGGTTGGCACCTTCCATTCCACTCTTGCTAGTGGGGTCGTACTCTGCATAAATCTCTTCAATCGTACCATCGGCAGCTTTCTTACATCCTGTGCATTTTACGATGTAAGCATTCTTTAAACGCACTTCCTTGCCTGGTACCATTCTAAAGAATTTCTTGGGGGCATCTTCCATAAAGTCAGCGCGTTCCATCCAAAGTTCACGACTAAAAGTTATGGTATGCGTACCATCCTCCTCGCGTTCGGGATTGTTGATCGCTTCCATTTCCTCCGTTTTGTCCTCTGGATAGTTGGTGATGATGAGTTTCACAGGATCAAGCACAGCGCTTACACGAAGAGCACGTGCGTTGAGGTCTTCACGTGCGGCTGCTTCAAGCATGGCATAGTCGTTGAGTGCATCAAACTTGGTATAGCCAATCATGTCAATAAACTTACGCACGGCTTCTGGCGAATAGCCACGACGACGAAGTCCGCATACGGTCGGCATGCGTGGATCGTCCCATCCATCAACCAAATGCTCTTGCACAAGGGCGAGGAGTTTACGTTTAGACATGACTGTGTAAGTAAGGTTCAGTCGATTGAATTCATACTGATGTGGACGATTGTCGTCGAGGTCTTTCCCCTCTTTCAGCTCGTCAATGAAGTGGTCGTAAAGCGGACGATGGGGCACGAACTCAAGTGTACAAATAGAGTGGGTTACTCCTTCAAAGTAATCGCTTTGTCCGTGAGCAAAGTCATACATGGGGTATACTTTCCACTTACTTCCTGTGCGGTGGTGTTCCTTATTGATGATGCGATAGATAATCGGGTCGCGGAAATGCATGTTAGGATTGGCCATATCGATTTTTGCACGAAGTACCATTGCACCTTCAGCAATTTCGCCAGTATTCATCTTTTCAAAGAGTTCTAGGCTTTCCTCAATGGGACGGTTGCGATAGGGGCTTTCTTGACCAGGCTGGGTGGGGGTGCCTTTTTGAGCAGCAATCTCTTCGCTAGTTTGCTCATCAACATAGGCTTTCCCTTCCTTTATCAATCGGATGGCAAAGTCCCATAATTGTTGGAAGTAATCAGAAGCATGGTAAATGTGTCCCCATTTGAAACCAAGCCACTGGATGTCTTCCTTGATAGCATCTACGTATTCAGTGTCTTCTTTCTGTGGATTGGTGTCATCAAATCGAAGATTACATACACCACCAAACTTCTGTGCTACACCGAAGTCCATGCAAATAGCTTTGGCATGACCAATGTGTAGATAGCCGTTGGGCTCAGGTGGGAAACGAGTTTGGAGACGTCCTCCGTTCTTTCCCTCTTTGAGGTCGTTGGCTACAATTTGCTCGATAAAGTTCAAGCTTTTCTTTTCTGTGCTTTCGCTATTATTTATTTCTGTCATAATCAATAGGGTAGGGAAGGTTGCATCCGCTTTTAGCGAACACGTCCAACAAAGGTTTAGTTGGCCATTTCAGAGATAAACTTGATACGTACCAATCGAATTTCTTCCTCAGTATAGTCATCGCCTAGTTCATCTATGGCTTCATCTAAGTCGTCAGTCTCACTCTCCTTAAAGTATTGGTAAATGTCTTCAACATGATCATCGTCGATTACATCTTCAATGAAATAGTCAATATTAATCTTTGTGCCAGAGTAGACAATCGCTTCGATTTCATCAAGCAGTTCATCGAATTCAATGCCGTTGGCCACGGCAATGTCGTCTAGTGCCACTTTGCGGTCGATGCTGTGGATAATGCCTACTTTGATTTTCGATTTGTTCACCGTTGTTCGTATACGAAGATCTTCAGGACGTTCTATCTCATTCTCTTCGCAGTGTTTCTTAATGAGCTTACAGAATTCTGTTCCGTATCTTTTGGCTTTTCCAGCCCCCACACCAGGAATGTTTTGCAATTCATCAAGTGTCTGTGGGTAGATTGTAGCCATGGCTTCTAAGGAATTGTCTTGGAAAATGACGTAGGGAGGAACGTCAAGTTCTGCCGACATCTTTTTGCGCAATTCCTTGAGCATCTTAAATAGAACAGGATCAACAGCGAAGTTGGCTTCTTCTTGAATTTCGGCTTCCGCTTCTTCTTCAAAGTCTCGATCTTCACTAATCATGAACGATTGTGGTTTTTTTAGGAATTTACGTCCTTCATCTGTTACTTTAAGTACACCATAATTGTTGACGTCCTTTTCTAAGTAGCCAGAGATGAGGGCTTGACGAATTACAGCATTAAGCACACGCTCGTCAACATCTTCAGCACATCCAAATTCTTCGAGTTGGTCGTGATGGTATGCACTAACTTCTTCTGTGCGATTGCCTAATAGAATATCTTTAATATAATCATCACGGAAGTTTTCCTTCGTAGCGAGGATTACTTCCAACACTTTCATCAAATCTTTCTTAGCTTCCACTTTTTGTTTGGGATGTAAACAGTTGTCACAATTTCCGCAGTTCTCCTTTGTGTATGTTTCGCCGAAATAGTGAAGAAGTAATTTTCGGCGGCATACGGAGCTTTCTGCATAGGCTGCGGTTTCTTTTAGGAGTTGTCGACCAATGTCCTGTTCGGCCACAGGTTTGCCCTCCATGAATTTTTCTAGTTTTTGTAAGTCTTTGCGTGAGTAGAATGCAATGCATTTTCCTTCTCCTCCATCGCGTCCTGCACGGCCTGTTTCTTGATAATACCCTTCTAGGCTTTTGGGAATGTCGTAGTGTATCACAAAGCGTACATCGGGTTTATCAATACCCATACCAAATGCTATGGTGGCAACAATCACATTGATGCGTTCCATCAAGAAGTCGTCTTGCGTCTTTGAGCGAGTGGCCGCATCCATTCCTGCATGGTAAGCCTCGGCTTTAATATTGTTGGTGCGCAATACTTCAGCCAATTCTTCCACCTTTTTGCGACTTAGGCAGTATATAATTCCGCTGCAATCAGGTCCTTGCTTAATAAACTTAATGATATCGCGGTCGATATCTTTCGTCTTAGGACGAATTTCGTAGTAGAGGTTGGGGCGATTGAAAGAACTTTTGAATTTGTCGGCATCAGTAATGCCAAGATTCTTCATAATATCGGTAGCTACTTTTTCGGTAGCTGTTGCAGTGAGTGCAATAACTGGAGCAGTACCAATTTCATTAATGATGGGACGAATCTTTCGGTATTCAGGTCGGAAATCATGCCCCCATTCAGAGATACAGTGCGCTTCGTCTACAGCATAGAATGATATTTTTACTGATTTGAGGAATTCAATATTGCTCTCCTTCGTTAATGACTCTGGGGCAACATAAAGCAGTTTGGTTACACCATTACGTATATCGTCCTTTACCTTTTCCACTTGATTGCGGGTTAGAGACGAATTGATAAAGTGAGCTATTCCATCACTTTGGCTCATGTGTCTGACAGCATCCACTTGATTTTTCATCAAGGCAATAAGGGGCGAGATTACGATGGCTGTTCCCTCCATAATGAGTGAGGGGAGCTGATAGCACAATGACTTTCCTCCACCCGTGGGCATGAGTACAAAGACATTGTGTCCGCTCAAGAGAGACTTGATAATCTGTTCTTGATTGCTCTTGAATGTGTCGAAACCAAAATGTTCCTTTAGCACCTTTTTCAATTCGAATACTTCCTTCATAGCTTTCCTTGGTTGCTTAGAGGTTAGGGAATGAGAGAAAGTTTTTAAGGAAAAGCATCTCTCTCATCGCTTTACCTAAGCAAAGGTATAACAATTTTCTTGAAAAAGAAATATTGTGTGTCTTATTTTTATAGCGCTTTTCCCTTTATTATGCGCGTTATCATAAGGATAACTAGGAGAAAAAGTCAAGGCATGAAGTAATCTCCTGCCTTTGGGGGTGCTTCATGCCTTGTCTGCTATGCTGATTTTGAATTATTTATGCGTATTTATCAGCTAAGTTTGCCGTGTTTCTCCATTTGTTGTTCAGCATATTCCTTCGTTACTTCAAATTTTTTCTTATCGGTAGAGGGAATTTCAAACATTGCATCCATCATGATTGTTTCTACGATTGATCTCAGACCACGAGCTCCAAGTTTGAACTCTACTGCTTTGTCTACTATATAATCCAAAGCTCCCTGAGTGAACGTTAGTTTCACTCCATCTATATCAAACAATTTTGTGTATTGACGAATGATGGAATTCTTGGGTTCGACCAAAATGCGAGCCAATGCTTCCTTGTCTAACGGATTGAGGTAGGTAAGTATAGGCAGACGACCGATGATTTCAGGTATCAGACCGAACGATTTCAAATCCTGTGGTTCAATATAGCGCATCAAGTTCTTGGGATCGATTTTCTTGGCATTCTGCACGGAATTGTAGCCCACCGTATGTGCGTTGAGTCGCTGTGCAATTCTCTTTTCAATTCCATCGAATGCACCGCCGCAGATAAAAAGAATGTTGCGTGTATCCACATGTACATAGTCTTGATCTGGATGCTTACGTCCACCCTTGGGAGGAACGTTGACCATAGTACCTTCAAGAAGTTTGAGCAATCCTTGCTGAACGCCCTCACCGCTTACATCGCGTGTAATGGATGGATTATCAGCCTTTCGGGCAATCTTGTCAATTTCGTCAATGAACACAATACCTCGTTCAGCCTTCTCTACATCGTAGTCGGCTACTTGGAGCAGACGTGAAAGAATGCTTTCTACATCTTCACCCACGTAGCCAGCCTCTGTAAATACCGTAGCATCTACTATCGTGAATGGCACATTGAGTAATTTAGCGATGGTACGTGCCAAAAGCGTTTTTCCCGTACCTGTAGAGCCAACCATGATAATATTTGATTTCTCAATTTCTACATCGGCAAACTCTTTGTTCGTGATATCGTGTTGGGCAAGGCGCTTATAGTGATTATACACGGCCACACTCATATAGCGCTTTGCATCGTCTTGTCCTATAATATATTGGTCGAGATATTCCTTAATATTTTTAGGCTTAGGAATATTATCTAGGTCGATTTTTTCTTGAACCTTTGTGCCTTTGCTGCTATTGGCCATTTCTCCAGGAATATATTCCTCGAGCATGTGGTAGGCATTTTGAATGCAGTCTGAGCAGATGTAGCCATTGGCTCCTGTTAGGAGCATGGGTACTTCCGATTGCAGTCTGCCACAGAAAGAGCATTTTGGCTCACTTTTTTTTGCACACATATCTTTCGTGTTGTAAGGAATTGGGGACAATGAATCTTCTAATAATGAAGTCTTAGGGAACTTCTTTGCTAGATAAAAGAAACTCCCTTCTCAATACCCATTGATCCGTTTTATCCTGTTATCTTATACCCTCTGTTACTTGTTCTCTTTTTTCTTGGGCTGGAATATTTGATCAATCATGCCATAGTCTTTGGCTTCTTGGGCGGTCATCCAATAGTCGCGATCGGAATCGGCCCATACCTTGTCAAAGTCCGTATGTGAATGGTCAGCAATAATTGTGTAAAGTTCCTTTTTGAGCTTTTGAATCTCTCGTGCGGTAATTTCAATGTCGGATGCCTGTCCTTGTGCTCCACCCATCGGCTGGTGAATCATCACACGGCTGTGAGGTAGGGCAGAACGTTTACCCTCTTTTCCCGCTACGAGCAGCACAGCAGCCATGGACGCTGCCATACCTGTACAAATAGTGGCCACGTCACTTTGGATAAATTGCATTGTGTCGTAAATTCCGAGACCTGCATAAACCGATCCTCCAGGAGAGTTAACGTAAATGGAGATATCTTTTCCCGGATCCGTTGAGTCGAGATAGAGAAGTTGTGCTTGCAGCGTGTTGGCTGTATAGTCATCAATTTGTGTGCCTAGGAAGATGATACGATCCATCATCAAGCGTGAGAATACGTCCATTTGCGTTACATTAAGTTGACGTTCCTCAAGGATGTAAGGGTTGAGATATTGATTTTGTGCCTTAATAACGTCGTCGACGACCATTGAGTTGATACCAGTCTTAGACGAAGCAAATTTTTTAAAATCTGATGTAATATCCATGGTTGATTGATTATGTTGATAGGGAAAGGCTATTGATGGCAGATAATCTAAGTGTTAGATAAATTCGTTCCTGTATCATAGCTTTTCCTAAAAATGCTAGTGTGCGAACATGCAAATGTATTGTTTATAGGGTGAAAACGGCTCATCAATGCTTGATAAGTGTATTTTCCTACTTTACATTTGCATATTCGCACACCCGCAATGTAGTGTTAAAACGTTGAGTTGAACGAGATCTGATTATTTGTTCTCTTCAAACATCTTGGCGAAGTCTTCTTGAGAAATTGACTTGTGGTTAAGTTTTACTACTGACTTGAGAGCTTCTGAAAGCTTTTGGTCAACGCAACGCTCGATGAGTGAATTGACCTGTTCCTGGTGCTTCAGCATTTCTTGAGCATAGTTTTCGAGGTATTCATCGGGGATGTTGTTCATGCCATACTGAGCGAATTGGAAACGAGCAGCTTGAATGGCAGCTTCTTTCACGTCCTTGTCGTTCACCTTAATCTTGTTTGCTTTGGCTAACTGATCTTTGATAAGGCTCCATTTCAACTCTTCGATGCTCTTAGCATAGTTGTCTTCGATGAACTTGTCGTCCTTATCCTTGTTGTTAGCCTTCATAATCTTCTTGAGCAATTCATCGGGGAATTCAAGAGTGCCAACTTTGTTTTCTGCGTAAGCACGAACGTCAAGAAGGAACTTGTAATCACTATCGTTCTTCTGGAGTTCGTTGATGCTTTCCTTAATCTTAGTGCGAGCCTCGTCTTCGCTCTTTACTTCGTCCTTGCCAAACACTTTGTCGAAAAATTCTTGATCAAGTGAGGCGGGAACGAAACGGCTGATTTCGTTTACTTGGAAACTGAAGTCACCAGTATGTTCCTTTACATCATCGCGTTCAATTTTGAAGAGCGAAGAAAGTTCTGCTTCATTTTCATTGTAGGCCGTAGTGGGGTTGAAAGTGATTACATCATTCTTCTTTGCGCCTTCGAAAATCTTTTTCTGATCATCGTTTTGGAAATAGCTAGGCATGAGAGAAGCTGTCTCTACTACGATACCATCTTCCTTAGGCTGTCCATTCTCATCAAGTTCAGCGAGAGTACCACGAAGGATGTCGCGGTCTTCATAAGCGTCAACGCTTTCGGGGTGTCCAGCCTGTTGCTGCATTGCACCGAGTTGCTTGGTGATAGTATCATCACTTACTTCGATGTCGTAGTAGTCAATGGTGTCATCTTCTCCGAGTTCAGCCTTAAATTTAGGAGCGATGGCAATATCGAAAATGAAAGTAAAGTCATCTTGCTTCTCGATATCCTGAGGGGTTTGCTTGTCGCTACCGAGAGGCTCGCCAAGCATATTAATTTTCTTTGTCTTGATAAAATCGAAGAGTGAGTCCTGAAGAAGTTTGTTTACTTCATCAGCCTTGGCCTGTACGCCATACATCTTCTTTACGAGACTTGCGGGTACGTGGCCAGGACGGAAACCGGGCATCTGTACCTTTTTGCCAAGATCTTTGAGTGCCTTGTTTACGTTTGCTTCGTAATCGGCCTTTACCATGTTGATGGTGATCTCACCACTCACCTTACCAATTTTCTCAAATTGAATATCCATTTTGTGTCTTTTGATTATATATTTTCAATGGTTATGTTGCTGTGCGCTGTATGGCTTTCTAGTGTTAGTAAGATAAGCTGCATAGCGTAAGCGGCGACAAATTTAATATTTTTCTTTGAATAAATCGCAGCCTCGGTGTATCTTTTCCTTTTTTTAGTGGTAAATAGAGCAAATAAGGCATTGAAAGTTTAGAGAATATAGACTACTTATTTTTTTAGAAGGAGGGACGCGCTTTCCCACTAGTTGTAGGCTAACTTTATAATCTAAGATTCTTCAATTGGTTATTTCTTCAAAACTTAGTACGTTAAGTTTTCTAGCGCTCTATCAAGTGCTTCCAAATCTTTATCTGTTGTCGCCCAACTTGTGACGAACCTACACATTATTTGGTTGAGGTCTTGTCTTTCCCACACCTCGAATGCTATATGTTGGAGGAGCTCATCGTGTTGCTTTTGCGTAAGCCAAACGAATTGTTGGTTCGTGGGCGAATTGAAGGCAAGGGATATATTGTGCTTAGCAAAAATGGCTTTCATTCGTTGAGCCATATCTATAGCGTGACGTGCTATTTTAAAATACAGATTGTCTGTAAAGAGTGTATCAAATTGTAGTCCGAGCATGCGCCCCTTAGCAAGCAATGCACCATGACGCTTAATTGTAGTAAAAAAGTATTTAGGTGCTTTCTTATTGGTGAATACCACGGCTTCACCAAACATCGCGCCAACCTTTGTTCCTCCTATATAAAATACATCGCAATGATGTGCAAGGAAAGGTAAATTGTAATCGCATTCATCCGCTATGAGACCATAGCCCAAACGTGCACCATCAATATAGAGCAATAGGTTGTGACGTTTGCAAGTGTCGTAGATGTCTGTAAGTTCTTTCTGGGAATAAAGCAAACCAAATTCGGTAGGCATTGTTATGTAGACAAGTCGGGGCTGCACCATGTGAGTAAACGTTTCGTCTTCATGAAAGTTTCTCATGTATTGGTCGAGATCGCTAGCTCGTAATTTGCTATCGACACCGGGAATCGTCAATACTTTATGACCAAAGGCTTCCACAGCACCTGATTCATGCACGGCAATATGGCCTGTCTCTACAGTAATGGCTCCTTCGCAACCCATCAGCATGGAATCTATTACTGTTGCATTGGTTTGCGTTCCGCCGATGAGGAAGAAGACTTCAGCTTGTGGCATGCCCACTGCTTGTCGAATTTTTTCTTGAGCACTGTGGGTGTATTTGTCCAAACCATATCCGGAAGTCTTTTCTTGATTGGTTTGAATGAATCTTTGCATAATTTCGGGCACGACACCATTGTTATAGTCACACTCGAAAGAAACCTTTTCTGACATTGTCTTTACTGATTTTTGAGATTAAAAAAACTCTAATTATTATAGGGCATGGGGCGTATCCATCTAAAGTCTTAGAGTATGGATTCAAACCTCAGAATATTCAATTTGTTTCAACTTTTCAAGATTGCAAGAAACTCTTCTTCTCCCATAATTGGTATGCCCAGTTTTTCAGCTTTTTCTTTCTTTGATGGCCCCATTCCTTCGCCAGCTAGAATGAAAGTTGTTTTCTTAGAAATGCTTCCTGTATTTTTACCTCCATTGTCTTCGATTATTTTCTTGTATTCTTCGCGTGAATGCTTTTCGAAAGTTCCGCTAATCACAATTATCTTCCCTTCGAGCAGATTTGTAGCGTTCCCATTTTGTTGAACCTCCATTTGCAGGCCTGCTTCTGTGAGGCGTTGGATTAATGAAAGATTCCGCTCTTCGTGGAGGAATGTGATTACGCTTGAAGCAATTACTTCGCCCACGCCGTCACACAATAGCATTTCATCAAGTGTGGCATGCAGAAGGCTTTTCATCGATTTAAAATGTCGAGCTATTCCTTTGGCCACTACTTTGCCTACAAAACGAATACCTAAGGCATAAAGCACACGCTCGAAAGGTACTTGTTTGCTCTTTTCTAATGCATCAATAATCTTTTGTGCGGAGCGCATTTTATTGCCATCTTCGCCCCAAAGATTTTCTACACGTAGTTGATAAAGGTCGGCAGCATCATGTATAAGTCCGCGTTCGAAATAATTATCCACCGTTTCTGGGCCAAGCGAATCAATGTTCATGGCGTCTCGACTGATGAAATGTTCAATTTTCCCTTTTAACTGTGGTGGACAAGCCGTATCGTTGGGACAGTAGTGTGCAGCTTCGCCTGGATAACGTACTAAAGGGGTGCCACATTCGGGACAAATTTTGATAAACTCTACTTTCTCTCCTAAATGGGAACTATTTTCTTGGCGTGCTTCGAGGTCCACTCCCGTAATCTGAGGAATGATTTCTCCTGCTTTCTCTACATATACGTGGTCGCCTAAGTGAAGATCAAGCTGGCGGATAATATCTTCATTGTGGAGAGATGCACGCTTTACAATGGTGCCTGCTAATAATACAGGCTCCATATTTGCAACGGGGGTTACAGCTCCTGTTCGCCCTACTTGATAAGTCACTTTGAGTAATGGAGTACAAGCCCTTTCTGCCTTAAACTTGTAGGCTATGGCCCAACGTGGACTTTTTGCCGTAAGTCCTAGGAGTGATTGTTGACGTAATGAATTTACCTTTAATACAATTCCATCAGTGGCAACGGGAAGCTCACGCCGATGTACATCCCAGTAGTCAATATATTGGAATATTTCATCTACGGAATGTGTTAATTGTATGTGATGGGAAATCTGAAATCCCCATTGGCGGGCAGCCTGAAGACGGGCATAATGCGTGGGTTCCTGAATTTCTTGTCCCAAAACATAATAGAGATAAGCGTCCAAATGCCGATGAGCCACGACCGAAGAACTCTTACTTTTAAGTGTTCCTGAAGCCGCATTTCGGGGGTTGGCAAAGAGAGGCTCTTCGCGTAGAGCACGTTCTTTGTTAAGTTTCTCAAAGCTATTCCAGGGCATCAATACTTCACCACGAATCTCAAAATTAGGCGGACATCCGCAAGCTGGATTGAGCTCAAGGGGAATGGTGCGGATCGTGCGAATGTTGGAGGTAACGTCGTCGCCTCGGGTTCCGTCGCCTCGAGTAACGGCGCGCACTAAACGATAATTTTCATAGATGAGAGAAATGCTTAATCCGTCAAATTTTAGTTCACAACATATCTCAAATGGCTCGTTAGAACCAAGTCCCTCGCGTACACGATTAAAGAAATCCTCCACATCCGAACGCGAATAAGTGTTACCTAACGAAAGCATGGGTTCTGCATGATCCACTTGTATGAACTCTTGACTCAAGTCGCTTCCCACTCTTACAGATGGTGAGTTTGCATCGTACATTTCGGGATACCGACGCTCTAAGTCCATGAGTTCATGCATAAGATTGTCGAATTCTTGATCGGAAATAGTGGGCGAATTGTCTATGTAGTAACGTTGATTATGCTCGTGTAGTTCCTTGCGAAGCTGCAGGATACGTTCTTTTTCATTCATGATAAGGGGCCTTTGAATAGTCAATAACCTTTTGGAATGCAAAAATACATTCTTTCGGTAAGAATTTTGTACATTTGCATGCAGTTTTTTAAGAAAAGAATCAGTATTCTATGCGTATAGATATCATTACAGTACTTCCCGAAATGCTCGATGGCTTTGTCAACACGTCTATTTTGGCTCGAGCTCAGAAGAAAGGTCTTGTAGAAATTCATGTGCACAATCTGCGCGACTACACCACGGACAAGCATCGCCGTGTAGATGACTATCCGTTTGGTGGATTTGCAGGGATGGTGATGCAATGCCAACCTATCGATGCTTGTATAAGCAAACTCAAATCAGAGCGTGATTATGATGAAATCATTTTTACTTCGCCTGATGGTGAGCAGTTTGACCAACCGATGGCTAATGAATTATCATTAAAGAAGAATATTATCATTCTTTGTGGCCACTATAAAGGCATTGATTTTCGCATTCGTGAGCATCTTATCACGAAAGAAATTAGTGTGGGTGATTATGTTCTTACGGGTGGTGAACTCCCCGCTGCGATTATCAGCGATGCACTTGTACGCCTTGTGCCAGGTGTGCTTTCCGACGAGCAGAGTGCATTGAGTGATTCTTTCCAAGATAATCTATTAGCAGCTCCAGTCTATACGCGCCCGGCCGATTATAAAGGTTGGAAAGTTCCCGAGATTCTGCTTTCGGGTCATGATGCAAAAATCAAAGAATGGGAATTGCAGCAGAGTATGGAGCGTACGAAGCGCCTCCGTCCAGACTTATTGAAATAAAGGAGCCTTCTCCCACAGAGCAAAGAAATATCCCCGATAGCACAGTGCTACTGGGGATATTTCTTTGCTCTGTGGGAGTTTATCATATTTACTTTTCTGGGTATCACCATCAAAAGAAATAGCATCTCTATGATGTTTGATTGGATACTTTTGTTTAACTTCGCCCCACTACAGAATAAAAAATGCTGCTTTGCAGAACTCCATATATCGGCTTATCAAGTTGGTTATCAGCATAACTTTATGTTTACTTTTCACTTATAAAGTCACCGAAAATCAGCGAGATAGCCGATTTTTAGATGCTATATCTTGCTACATAAATCGTTTATTTTCAATTAGTTGCGTCCTATCTTATTCGCGATATTTTCTGTGGGTTGCTTCTAACCTTGTGTTCCTACGAAAAATTTAACGGACTATTGATAACAGAGAAAAATTCTCCAATTCAGTGTTAAATATTGTTCTATCGGGGGGGTAAAATTATTTTTTGTAACTTTGAAGCATTCAGAACTCAAACATTTAAAGATTTAAAGGTTGCGCCCGACACGTATTAGGGAGAAACTTATGATTAGATGACTACTTTCGGTAAAGGCATTCGTATGCTATACCTTGTGCACCATTGCACATACAAAAATGAACTTTAAACCAGTATATGCTTTTTACATCCTTTCTACTGATTTATCCAAAATTATTCAAGATGAAAAATAAACATTTTTTCCGTCGTGCAATCACGGCCGCCTTGTTGTGCATTTGCTTCCACTCGCAATTTTTGTACGCACAAAGGCTAAGTGTCCGTCTTGATGCCCCCCAAGGCGTTGACGAAGGAACCCTGAGATCGGACATAGGCACCCTTAAAATCACGTTTTCCAACAATCCAGCATTTCAGGATCTCAGCAACTATGCCAATGAATGCCTCCCTTTGAGTGATACTTTGAGTAGTAAATACACTCAAGGAGATGCTAATCTGTATAGATACTATAGTTACGAATTATATTACTATGGTGCATGGTGGGGGAGGCAGAGAGCTTCAAGTATAGACATGTATTCTTTAAGTAGAAACATTAATTGTAAATTAGGAGATTATGCCTATTACCGCATTTACAACATGCATTTAAACCGCATCATTACGGGAAAGATTCTCCTGACGGAAGATGAAAACGTGACCATTTCCCACAACGACTTGGCTTCAGCCCGCCGCGTCGTTTTCCAACCAGTGATTGATCGCAATGGTGCTCCTGTGTCTGCCATGCTCGCCCCCGACCTCCGTGTGGGTTCTTGCTACGGATACAGCGACAATAATGTAATAAACATGGAACCTAACTTCAATGCTCCTTGGGCGCTCTACGCTTTGCCAGGTGACATCTTGCGCTACCTCGTGGTTCCAAAAAGCAACGAGCTCGCGCTGCATGCTGACTCTATTACCGTGGCTGACACCCCCGACCAGACCATCACCACCGACTATCGTCAGGCTGTGGAATGTCGTTTCTACATCACTGACAGCAAGGGGGCGCAATGTCCCGTGGACGGCACATTCTCTTCTGTGTACTACAAAGAGCAGAATTGGAAGAAACCAACGAATTCGAAGTTCTATGGTTATGGGTTTTATAACGTCGGTCGCGAATTAACCCTTACCGCTCCCGACGGCACTTGTGCCGCTTATGTACTGCCAGGCACACAGTCGTTTCAGATAGGTAAGCCCTATTTGAAAACTTCTGACCCTTACTTTCTCATGCCATGCAACGCCGATGGCTTCTACGTTATAAAAGAGCTGACCGTGCCCGAGAGCACTGAGCCTGTCAATTTGTCGCTTGGCCGGAGCAAACCTCTTAAGGTGACAATTACTTTGGCCGATGCAGCCCCGTTCGCCGACTATATTTTCTTCTCAGCTTCCAATAAGGTGAGCCGCCCTTACGCATGGCGTGACAATAGGGACATGAATGTGCCATCCTATGTAATCAGCCGTGAAATCAAAGGCAATGACCTCATCGTTACCATGATGGTTGAAGGAAGCACCTTCCCGAGTATTTCGATTGGGGCTTCTAGTTACGAGAAAGAAACGTTTGCCCCTACAGTAGCAAGATGGACTTACATCTATGAAAGTCCATCCGACCAGCGGACGGAATTCCACTTGACACAAGAAGACTTCTCTAAAGGTTTAAAAGATCTTTCTTTTGGTGAGCTACATCCCGTGAAATTCATCATCCCTTGCCATTTGCTGCAAGGCGGCAAATATCTCTTGCACCTGAGTGGTAAATATGGCAAGGACCAGACAGGCGAGTACGACGATGTTTCCACCACCTTCACGCACCGCAATGAATGCGCCAAAAGTTTTGGAACGGGAGAAAATCCTGTGCCCTACGACACCTTAACCCTCATACTTCCAGAAGGTCAGTACATCTGGCACATGCAAAATACCAACGAAAACGAAGAATCAGAGGCCTCTGTTTTCTCTCATCACTTCACCCTTACAGCCACTGACGACCTCGTGCAACCCCTCTCAGAAAAGGCTTACACGCTGCTTCGTGTAAAAGACCTCGGTCTTGAGCGTGTCTATACGTATTGCAACAATCTCCCCACGGCATTCCCATATTACAAGCGTGATTTGTCGAAGAATAGTATTGCCTTTGTCGATGAAACCATCCCCTTGCACAACGGTTATAATGAATATTCCGTTGACTATCGGCAGGTGAAAATCGAAAAAGAGGCCGACACGTCCATCGGTTATACGCTGAAATCTCCATTGTTCATTGGTGCCGATGTTGAGAATCCCTTCCAAACCAGTGCCCAATATTATCGTCGTATCAGTGGTAACAGTCTCGGAAAACAAGAGACTACAACTGGCGACAGCGCAATCCTCGTGTCGAAAAACTCCCAGGCTGATTTGGTATTGTGGAGTAGTGGCAATGTCAACCACATTGTGCGCATCAACCCTTCAAATGCCGACACTGTGGTCACTGCTTATTGCCAAAAGCCAGTGCGTGTCACTTTCTCTTACGAACAGGGTGGAAATTGGTCTGAAAGCTTGCGCCAATTTGATTTATTCCTTGGCAAGGAACGTACACGGATAATGCCCAATAGTTACAGCCTGTTTGAGCGTCGTAAATATACAGACCTTGTTCCCGGTGCCTATTCCGTGTCGTGCGTTTTCCTCGTTGATGGTGTAGAGCATTATGTCGCTGCCGACTTCATCGTTGAGGAAGACAAACCAATAACCGTGGAACTCAAGGAATTTGACCCTATGTCCATCACCTCTCCACTCGACACCAACGTGAGTGGAAAAGTAAAAGCCCGCTATACGATTGACGGCCGACAAATCGCAGCACCACAGCGTGGCATCAACATCCTGCGCATGGAGGATGGTAGCATACGCAAGGTGATGGTTAGGTAATGATAAAAAAATAACTCGAACAATTTTGAAGGGTAAGGAGTTATATCTTTATCCCCTGTATTTTGTTGGTTTTTGGAATTTGTCATCGGTCACATAGCCCGCTATGCTCCCTCTTCAAATTCCAAAACCAACAAAATACAGGTCAAAATAGCTCAACTTATTCTTTCACCATTACTAAAGAATCAGGTATGTCCAACGCCTGAGAAATAAATCTCAAAAAATAAATCCGGTAAATCCGTTGCTGAATAAAGGCAGCGGATTTACCGGATTTTTATTTTCGTAAGCATCCCATGCAGGCCGTATTGAAAGGTCTCCTATAAAGTTCGAATTTTGCAGACAAAAAGTACTTATGTTTTGTCTGAATCATTCTTTTATCTTTTATTTCTGCTATTCCGTATAACCTATATCATTCGCTGCATATTGTCGTCCTACCCATGTTATGTAGATTATAATGGAGAGAATGCAAAAGAGAGCATCTGTTATAAAGTCATGAATTAGTCCGAAATCACTCACTAGAAATCCAATGGAGAAAGCAAGGCGCCAAAAGAGCATATACGTGTTTTGTGCTGTGCCACGTTGACAATGCTGTGCACTAGTGACCCAATCCATTAAATGGCGAGAAGAAACAGCTCCCACACCACATCCAATGAGCAAATAGGAAAGCACATTGGCCATTTCGTTGTGTATAGAAAAGAGCACAATGGAAACGATTACAAGTAGATAACTTGCCGTTATCAATGCACGTTGACCGATTCTACGTCTCACAAAAATCTGAATGAGAAAAGCCGCTAACACCCCAATTGTGATGAATAAGAAGGCTGAACAGATTATGACATCTTCATTGTGCCGACCTGCAAAATATCCAGTGATTCTTCCCAAAGTCCATGGTGCAGCTACCATTGTCAGAGCCAAGGGACACGATTTTGGCAAGAAAAAGCGATCAAGTGTTACAATGGGCACTTTAACGGGAGCTTTCAGCGGAACTTGTGTCTGTGCGACAAGTAGGAATGATAGCGCACAAGGAATGAGTGTCCACCAATATCCGTTTGAAAATGGGAAGATAAGATGGAGTATATAGCCGAAGAATAATCCTAGAGGAATGCCTATTCGTCCAGCCCAGCCATAGATTAAGTCTCCCTTATTACGATGTTGCGAGAGGAGTACATCATTTACGAGTGTAGTGCCTAGTGCTGTCTGTGCCACACCGAAAGCCCCACCTTGCAGCAGAGTAATGAGCAATACTTCGTTGTAGTTCTTGGCATACGAAAGCAAAAGTATGACCAATGGACCTACGGCAAGCAATGATTTTAGGAAAACTTCTTTCCTTGACCTTCTTTCCATTATGTGTGCTCCGAAAGGTCCAGGTATGAACATGCCTACGGCAAAAGTCAGCATGGCCAATCCAGCATAGCCTATTGGGGCGGAAAGTTTGCTTAGTTGGTCAGTTATTAGGGGAATGGTGGAGAATATGTAGATATGTAGAAACCAGTTGGCCACGCACATATTAATAAAGCGCGAACTTGATAGCTGGTTGTGAACTTGTAAAGACATGATTATCGTTATCGGGCGTGGATGCCTTATATTTTAGAATTAACAGATTCACCCTAATGCGTTCATCAGGGCGAATCTGTCTAGTTTTGTTCAAATACCTTGTATATTCATAAGTTTAAGCTTTTGTTAAATGCTCTGCTTTTTAAAACATCGAATGGGGGATATCCTTACAATAAGCGTCTCTATATCATATAGCATTGGGTATATTTATAGAAATCTTCATTTTTAGAAAGAGAAAGCATTTTACAAATCATTCCAAACGTATGAATACGAGAATATTTACTTATAGCTTTCACATTCATTGGGGAAATCACCACTCTTGACATCAGCTACATAATTACCTATGGCATCGGTCATAATCGTGTGGAGATCAGCATATCTACGAAGAAACTTGGGAGAAAAGCCTTTATTTTTTCCCAACATATCGTCAATTACGAGCACTTGTCCGTCGGCAGCGCCACCACCTATGCCGATGATGGGAATGTCTACGCTTGCCACAGCTTTTTGTGTAAGGGGTGCAGGAATTTTCTCTACCACGATGGCACAGCATCCTGCTTCGGCAAGCACTTTTACATCGGAGAGAAGTTTTTCTGCTTCGGCCTCTTCCTTCGCTCTTACGGTGTAGGTACCAAATTTATTGATACTTTGTGGAGTTAGGCCGAGGTGTCCACATACAGGGATTCCTGCGTCGATGATGCGTTTCACTGCAGGAAGTATCTCAATGCCTCCTTCGAGCTTTACCGCATCGCATCGCGTCTCCTTCATGATACGGATTGCATTTCTCACCGCTTCTTTCTCGTCCACTTGGTATGTTCCGAAAGGCATATCACATACAACGAACGCTCGTTTGGCTGCTAATGAAACTGAGTGAGCATGATAAATCATTTGATCAAGTGTTATGGGAAGTGTAGTGATGTTGCCAGCCATTACATTCGAAGCACTGTCACCGATAAGAATCACGTCAACACCTGCTTCATCTACTATTTGGGCTGTGGTATAGTCGTATGCAGTAAGCATAGCGATTTTTTTACCCTCAGCTTTCATTTCTTTCAGACGGCTTGTGGTTACCTTACGTGTGTCTTCAACTAAATATCCTGCCATTGTTTTTATTCGTTTACTTATGTATAGTGTTATAATGGTTAGAAGAGATTACTTGATAATCAGAGATATCTCTTTTTTGATCTTATTTGTGTTTCAAACTGCACATCTTTTCAATGGTAATTTCAGTGAAATCATTGATAGTGCATTGGCATAGTGGAGCAATGATGTCGGTTGCATTCGTAGTGGTAAGTCCTATAACTATGGCTCCACTGCTGTTCCCAGCTTGTAGCCCGCTGATTGAATCTTCAAAGACGTAGCAATCTTCAACTTTAAATCCCATGACTTTAGCAGCTTGGATGTAGCAGTCGGGTGCAGGCTTGGAACGGAGAGTATTCTCGGCTGTGAATATACAGTCGAAGATTTGTTTTACTTCTGGGTGCTGCATGTAAAGCCTGTCCATTTTTTTCTGATCAGAGCTAGTTACAATGGCCGTTTTAAATCCATTCTCTTGTAGGGCTTTGACAAAGTTTACTGCGCCAGCAATATAGGGAAACTGCATCGTGGCTTCAAACTCATGGAGCTCGTTTGTTACTTCCTCTGCTCGCTGAGGGTTTCCTGCGTAGTTGGCAGCAATGATTTGCTTTAATGTATGTCCTTTTATATGTTTATGGAAATCGGGCATACTGGGAAAGTCTGTTTTCCCAATGTTTTTCCAAAATTCGGAATATTGTCCTTCTGTATCAATAATCACTCCGTCAAGGTCGAATAGTACGGCGGTATGTTGCATTGGTTATATGGCGATTATCTTTGTTCCTAGATTGTATTGCAAAGTTACGCCAACTTGCCAGCAGGGAGAAGTGAAAAGACTTTTTTTTGATGTGAATGAACTTATTGTTCTTAATAAATATGTATTTTGGTATGTTTGGATTGCAAATAAATTTACTCCCTTGTATCCGACCCACCTCAATTACATGGTCATTGAATAAAACAAAAAAGCTAAGTTCAAAATAAAATTTTAGTCTATACACTTGCCTTACTAAGTCATCCTGTGGAATATCATCCCGAACTCCGCTACCCCCTCTTATTAAGATAGTGAGAATGAGTGCGAGTTAAAACTAAAAAAGGAACAAGCTTTTTATCTTGTTCCTTTTTTAGTTGCGGAGGCAGGATTTAAAAGCACTCTACCACCATCTGTAGCTTGCAGATTATCAATGGCTATTTTTTTTAAATATCTCCTTTTTGCACCAAATTTGGCGCAGAACTGGCGCAAGACACAACATCCTAAATTGTTTATTATGAACGGCTCATGTTACACAATTTAACTATTCTAAGATTTGTAAGGTCTACTTTTGGCTCATGGCTCCTCAATGTATTGAGGATTTTTGGGCACAAATTAACCTATACATGTTGTTCAACCAACACGACTTTACCGCCACTCTTTGCATAAGCCTCACAAGTCAGGATTATTTTTGAAACACTATAAGCGAAATTGTGCCCATTACATCGTAGCACTATGTAGCTTACTTGATATTCAGCACATTACGTCACATTCATGTCGCAAAAAATGTAGCCTGCTTGTAGCGCAGTGTAGCGTTATATCCGATTATTTATGCAAAGTTAGTATAAAGCTATTAGAAAGAAGATAAATTCCTTAGGTTTAACACTAACTTGTGTTTAACACCATGTATAAATCCTTGCGCATGGCACATGAAAAACTTCTTATGTGTGAAACGAACTTACACAGGTGTGGGCTATCTTTGCATCAGAATTTTAAATTGATATACAATGGAGAAGTTTGATATTAAAAAAGAAATGGCGAAGTTAAAAGGACTGAACATTATCGAAAAATGCTCGGCTTTAGACGATTTGTTTGATGATTTGGAAGATGCCCAAGAGCAGATTATCTGTGCCAAGGATGAGATTTCCGAAGAATACGCCAACGTTTTTAAGAAGAAGTTTCACGAGGAGATAGCTTCCTTTATAGCGGAAAACTTCGATGGTAAGATTTCATATGTTGAAAAATATGGTTATCAAATCATGTATGACAACAGGCCCATTTATATACCCCTTTATTGTATTTGTGGTGAATGGTCTATTTGTCTTTTTGTAAAGAGTGGAAGTGCAAAACATCTGATAAAACTTGCAGGTGTTTTAGGTGTCAATATAACAGGGAATGGGGCATCTTTGAACTTAGAAGTTACAGAGAAAGATTTGCTTTCCAAGGTGAAGCAAATCCTGTTACTCTCAGACTCCTACGAAAAATGAATCTTTCATAAGGTAAGATTCTTATTTCATAAATCGAACATATATTTTAAAAATAAAGCATTATGGACAAAACGATAAAAGAGCAATTGGATAAGATGGAAAAACGTTTGGACGAGGCCCTAGATAATGACCTCTTCTATGATCCTAAGTTTGACATGGATGAGTTTCAATCAGAGGTTTGTTCCTTTGAGAGAGACCTGAACGAGCTATTGGAGTTTAATCGTGAACATCTTCAAATTCCGGAACTGGAGAAGATTTGTTCCATCCAGAAGAAAATCAAACAGGTGAAGGATGAGTATGAATTCTATGATCCAGAGTATGAGAGAAGCGTCATGTTCCCAAATGGTGAGGATGAGGAAGAGGATGATTTCGCCTTCTAAAAATAGACAAGTATGGAAAATAAATCTTATTTGAGAACCATATTGGGAGGAACGGATTTGTCTCCGATAAACTGGACATATCCAAGCGTGCCAGTGCCATCATGGCCTTGTTTGCCGACAGATGCGATGACAGTCACATCCAGTTCTCGGACTTTACGGATTTCTTGGGATGCCGCATCCTTAGCTTGCTTCGATATGCCCCAATGAAATCCAAGAACTTGTTGACAAGGAATATATTTGCCGCAATAGGGATGAAGGTTTCTATTATACCATCCCAATGGAGGTGATGGAGGCGTTCCAACATAATGAGCGTTATAATTCTATGGATGTGGAGGAACTTACAGCCAGAGAATTATTTGACAAGTTCGATGAGTTGTTTACGAAATGTCGCCGTAGAAAGATTGACAAACAAGTGCTGAGAAAGACATTGAGGGCATTGGTAGCCAAGAACGAAAAGTTGGCTTTTGTCAAGGCGATGGCTTCCTACGATGTAGATGTAGATGTAGATGCGGATAATATGTACTTCCCGCTTTTCGTCTTGTTTTGTACACTCTTTGTTGTCAATGGTGATGATGACATCCGATACCACGACTTGGAATTTATATATAAGGAAGGCGATGCAGAATGGCGATGCGCAAAGCGAGGCTTGAGTCAAGGTGATCACTTGTTTTTTGTGGAGAAGTTCATTGAATATACCAATGACGATGGCTTTGTGGATAGAGAGTCGTTCAAAATTACGGATGATGCCAAGAAACAGCTTTTCTCGGAACTCAACCTATCATCCATGCGTGGTTCTCGCCCGAAGGGTGGCATGCTATCCTTTGAGGACATCAGCCCCAAGCAACTATTCTACAATAGCAAGGAACAAAGGCAAGTGGAAGAGTTAACTTCCCTCTTGGATGAGGAGCATTTCCAGCGTATCAAAAATCGATTGAAAGAAACCAACTTCAGAAGCGGCTTTGCCTGCCTTTTCTATGGTGCGCCTGGTACAGGAAAGACAGAGACTGTGCTTCAGATAGCCAAGAAGACTGGCCGTGACTTGATTCAGGTGAACGTTTCAGAGGTTAAGAGCATGTGGGTAGGCGAGAGCGAAAAGAATATCAAGGGCATCTTCGATGATTATAAGAAGAAGGTGAAACAATTAGCCAAGGCACCCATCTTGCTTTTCAACGAGGCTGATGCCATCATCGGCAAGCGTCAGGTGGGGGCGGAAAGAGCCGTTGAGAAGATGGGAAACAGTACTCAGAATATCATCCTTCAGGAGATAGAACAGTTGGATGGCATCCTCATTGCCACGACCAACCTCACAGAGAACATGGACAAGGCTTTCGAGCGCCGTTTCCTCTATAAGATACAGTTTGAGAAGCCAGACTTGAATTGCCGTACTCAGATTTGGCAAGCGATGATTCCGCCTTTGAATGATGCCGACGCCAGTTACCTGGCGGGCAAGTATGATTTCAGCGGTGGTGAAATAGAGAACATCGCCCGTCATTTTACCATCCAGTCGATATTGCATGGCCAGCCAGAGAACATGGTCAAATCCCTTGCTGAGTTTTGTGAAAATGAAAGACTGGAAGGGAGCCGTACCAAGAGAAAAATTGGATTCTAACGGCTGATGCTTTTCATGGCTTATTTTACTGGTATCCAGGAAAAGAGATGAACAACATGAATCGTCGTGCCCTTATGTACCAAGAGTGTTTGCGTAGTCATTTTCATTGGCAAAAATAATAACGTCTACAATAAATTAGATGGAATTTCGTTTATAAGATAAACAATTATAGTTTATAATGTGATGAATGATATAATCAATATTCTAAACCAAGTTCGAATAGTTTCGCGAAAAATAAAAGAACAAAGAAAAGAAAAGTTTGAGCGTGGTGAAAATTATAATATTTTCAATGATTTGGGCTTCATGTCAGATGAAGTCCATCTACACTCTATGTTTTTGGCAAACCTGCTGAATCCAAAAGGAAGTCACGGACAAAGAGGAAAATTCCTTGAGGCATTTTTGAAAATGCTACAAAAATCGTTTCCTGCAATATCTGCAGATAATTTAGAACTAAACATTACTAATGCTTCAGTAGAAGTAGAGAAATATATAGGTAGGCAGACAGATAATGAAGGCGGCAGAATAGATATTTATCTTACCGATGGCAAGCATAGTATTATCATAGAAAATAAAATCTATGCTAGTGACCAACATCATCAGATGCTAAGATACTGGAATTATGGAATGTCACAAAAAGGAGACGATACGGAAAAATCATTTGTATTGATTTACTTGACATTGGATGGTTGCTCTCCTTCAAAAGACTCTTTGGGTGGTGAAGACTTAAAGGAAAATGATATAGTTTGCTTATCCTATAAGAGTGATATTAGAGGATGGCTTGATCGTTGCGTGGAGTTGGCTTCAAGAACTCCACTCGTGAGAGAAACTATCAATCAATATATTAGTACTATTGACATATTAACAAATAACGTTATGGAAGATAATAAGGAGCTATTAGATATTTTAAGCAAAGAAGAAAATTTAGATGCAATTTATGATATCGTTAATAATAAAAATGCAGTAGTTAACAGAATTGTTAACGAAGATTTTCTTCCAAAATTAAGAATTTTAGCGAAAAGTAAAGGGTTAAGTATGGGAGATGTTTGTATAGAGAATTGGTTTGAAACATCATATGCAGGCCTCTCATTTTATAATCCAAAATGGAAGTATCTTGAACTTGCTTTTGAGTTTGAACGTAGTGGCTTAGGGCGTTTAAGCTTTGGCTTTTCCACAAAAGCTGGAGTCAAGAGTGAAAATGTAAAAGACTGGGAAAAAGTTCAAAAAAACTATTCCACAAAAGATGTCAATAATCAATGTTGGATTTGGAAAGATTTTATAGGAAACAAATATTGGGATAATGCCTCGGGGATAAAAGACTTACTGAATGGTAAAACTTTAAATGATTTCTCAATAATGTTTGACGAAGCTATAGATTGTGTCAAGGGACTGGATATTTAGTCCCTTGACAAAAGAACATTGATGATTTGCCTTTCAAAGATACTTACTTGCAAGATTTTTTATTCTTTCCTTCACCTCTTCTCTTAGCCATAGAGGTTCCAGCACTTCCATGGTATCCATGTTAGAGAAAATTTCTTGCTCGAAATCAAACTCTGGTTTCAGGTGATACTCAAAGATGGAGTATTCATCAGTTCGCTTTGTCTCCTTTTGAGAGTCATGGAGAGGCAGGTTGCGTATATAGTTACTTTGAAAGGCATCCACTTTGAGCACAACTTTCTGGACCTCAGAATTCTTGTTGTTGATGATACCAAAGCAATCTTTGAAGTAATCAGCCGGTTCCAAGTCCTTAGGCATCTTGAACACTTTATCTGAAATAATGACATGCTCCATGCGGTCAAGCGCATAACAACGGACATCGTCGGTGCCAGGGCTATAAGCTATCACATACCAACGTTTCTTGAAAGCTTTCACAAAGTAAGGATGTATGTCAAACTCATTATATTTCTCGGCATTATAGCTGTAGTAAGATATGAAGATGACACGGTTGTCACGCATGGCCTTGATGATGTCTTCCAGATAGTTTCTGCCCGAAGGCATGTCCTCCAGCAGTACCCTATCCTTGAGCTTACGACTATTGCCCACCATCACATTGAGCGAGAAGGCGTTCAGCAACCAGTTTCTTGCACTTCCTTCCCCGAAACAGTCGCCACACTCTATGTGATAGCGGAATCCGCTGCCACATTCGATGGTAATCCCAAACAGTTCCTCGACGGCATGGAGATTGTTGATGAAGGTTCGTCGAGAGAGTTCCGTTCCTTCACTAATGTCAGAATCCAACCATCTGCTTTGAATCTCCTTCAAGGTAATGCCACCTCGTTTTCTTGCCCTATGGATGGTTTCCACGAGCCATGCATATTTGTTGAATTGATTGATAGCCATATTCTTTTATAGATTGCAAACTCGGTCATAAGTCCTTTTAAGGAATGGGGTAAAGTTGTCCCCCATTCCATAAGCATCCCATAATATTTCTTCAATCTCATTGAAGGATATGCTTCCTAAACATTCTGCTATTGTCACACCTTAATATATTTATGAAAAATCCACGATCAGAAAATTTTACCAAAACTTTATTATCTGTTCTGCGTCTGGCACATCCTGCGTGTCTGTCCGCAACGACGAGCGGCGATGTTCAGGACTCATCGAGTGCCTAATGCACACGTTTCGTGCTTCCACCTCGCCAGCCTGTCTCAAATATCGTCTTCTGCCTTGTGATAGGTTTCCACCACGGGCAAAATCCTCTTCCTCTTGTATAAGATGCTGCACTTCATGCAGCAACACACCTTCGGTCTGACATTGGAAAGGTGAATTGGCTGTACCCATACAAACCAACATTCCATAGTTGTCGGACCAAAAACACCCTATATACTTATGCATGGGAGTGTATTTTGCAAACAGACGTAGCTTTCCGAAAGCAGGATAGGCCGTAAGCAACATGACGTCGTGCATGCACAAACGTATGTTGATGGGTTCGCCAAAATGGCGTTTCAGATGGTCTTCTATTTCGATTGTATTGTGGAAAGGGTCTGCCACTTCATAGCGCCATTTGCCATCTACACCCATTTCCCAACCCGTCTGCTGTTTTATCATGTGCATATCCGTGCTGCAGCGAAGCAGTTGGACTGCCTTCTTTTGTGCTTCGATAAGACCTAACGAAGCATTGTTATCGTCAAGTCTTTTTGCACCTATAATACCTATATAGCTCATATTACCACTTGTCTGGTGAATTAATAATGTCGGTTTTGTCTTCAAGATAGTCTTCTATGCATTTCCTTATGCCATCCAGTGTAGCCGAGCAAGGCAAGGTGTAAAGAAATGCTTGTGCCACAGACTTTTCTGGCGACATGAACATCATCTCGTCTTCGAACTTGGCATAGTAGAGTCCGTTGGTGTCCAAATACTCGCTGTCGAGAATGTCTTGTAGCAGAGCCTTGACATTTGGGGCAAGCTCTACGGCAAATGCCTTGTTCCCTATCACACGCTGCAAATCACGGCACACCTCACGCTGTTCTTCGAGCGAGGGTTGTACTTCTTGCTGTTGACTAACTCTTGTTATGGAAAGGCGGAAGTATTCTTTCCATTTCATGTAGCATCGTCGCAGGGCATCTATTGTGCTGCGCTGTATATGAGGCAGGGGCAACCCTTCGATGGCCATTGTTTCTTGCGCAAGACAATAGTGCGCGGAATGTCTGAACACAGGTTTGCCCTTCTGTTCTCCAATGGCCACAGGGGCGGATATACGCAACATGAGGCTCTGTCTTATTGGAGGCATGGGTACTTCTTCCGCATTTTCCCAGTCAAGAACTTCCCAAGGCTCGTTGTCGTCGCGTTCGGAGCGCGACTCGAATTCTTTCACATCGCCGTAAGTTATCTGCTCGCGAGGCACGACAATCACAGCATCCATTTGGGCAAGCGTTTGTATGATGGTCTGCAATGGTTTCGACTCGAAAGGCAACTGTTCAGTCTGATAGTGCATAAGCGTCTTGCGTTTTTTCTTGCCTGGCAGTTCTTTGTCTTCCTTTGTCTTGTCGTATATCGAGCTTATAGGAGTGCCAAAGAACAGAGTACGTATGCCGTCAAAACGCTTGTCCTTTTCAAACTCCTTGGAGTGTTTATCGTTCACGCTTACTACATACATCGGACCCTTGTAAGGCATTAGCGAGAAGTTCACTCCCAAGCCAGCTATCGTATAACTTGTGTTGGTATTAGTGGCATATTTGAAACCTTCGTGCAGAGGAATAGAAATCGTGTTTAATGTTTTCCTTATCTTCGACTCGTCCATAGGCAAGAGTAATCCTATCTGCGTTTGAGCCTTGCCACCTTTCTTTTCCTTCAGCGAGAAGGATATGAAGCGAGGCTTCAGTTCGGCGATGGCAGGATGGACGTATGCTCCAAGAATGTTGCCGGTGATAATCTTGCGCTCCACAATCTTGTTGTTGTAGAGGGCAATCTCCTTGTTCCAAACGCTTGCGCTCGGCTGCCAAGCACTTTGATATAAAATATCACAAAGACGTTTGTAATTGCTCCAACTGCTATTATGAACCAAATTGATGCGAATTTCCGTGTATACAGCTGTCAATGCAAATACGAACTCCACTTTACTGGGAAGGAATCTTGATTGCTCATCTTTACCAAATCGTATGTCTATCAATACACTTATAATTCCATCTTGTGGCATTACCTCGCCCTCCACATTTTCAGTGATGACGTATCCGTTTCCTATTTCCGCTTTTGACAAGACCTTGACAAGTCTTTTCCTTTCTTCTGCGTATTTTTTCATCTCTTGCTTCTTTGCATCAAGCAGATGGTTGTACTCGTTAGAGAACGAAACCAGTTTTTGCATGATTCGCTTGGCACGCTTCTGCTCGTTCACATCTTCAAATTCTGTTGAGCTCCATTTGTCAACAGGTGTGCATGCTTTTTGCAACCATGTGTCTGCCAACTCCTCATCACCACAATATGTTTTCAATATGCGTTTTGCTCCGTCATGCAGCATTTGGCTGCGTGCCTTAAAGCGACGGTTAACCTCCTTATTGCGGTGTGTATAATAATCTTTCACCTGTTTCTGCAAGGCAGAGTTCTCCTTATATGGATTTTCGCAAGCAGCCTTGGCTTTTCGACAAAGTTCAGTCAATGTTTCATAGCTATATGGAAACGTCTTTTGCCTGCATTTATAGGTCGTAAGATAGGAGCACCCGCCAAGCCTTGTCTTCGCCTTGGCTGTAGTGAAAAGTTCTTCCCTGACAAAGTCGGCCTCGAAGTCACGGAATTCACGTTCCAGATCCCATTGGTTTATTCGGCGAAGCTCAGCCTCAAGCGCCGTGTAGCCCGATATCAAGTCGTCTACGATGCTCTGTTGTGCCGCCACACTTAGCATGGCACTCCGTGCGAGCAGTCGACTTGCTGTCACATTGCGTGTAAGGTCGAGGACCACTGCTTGTTCTCGGTGTTCCGACACATACTCTTTTGCCACCTCATTGCCATACTTATTGTCAATGTCCACGAAGTCGGCTTGTTCTCGGTCTTGGTCTTGCCATGCGGCAGTGTTGGCACTAAGCGACCGCAACTTTGCCCGGAGCATCATGTTGAGGCGCTTCTCCGAAGGAATGGCCGTAATGATGTACTCATACAATGGAGGCAGGTCGACACGTTGACCAGTTCGGTTGATGCGGCCACGCTTCTGCAAGTCGATATTCACGTCAAGATCGTTTTGCACAATGAGCATCTTGCGTTGGCGCACTTGGTCCTCTGGCACCTCGGCAGTGGAAATGGCGTGCGCACTTGCACCTATAGCTCCGCAGGCATTGATAAGAATAACGTCTAACTTGTTGTTTTGGAAATCATTGAAGATGAGGTTAGAGTGACGTTTCTTTCTTGACCCGATAACAGCGTTAATGAAGTCGTCATCGCCCTCAGGTGAGAGATAATCCAGTTGGTGTGCTCGCCCCGTACATTCCTCAAAACGGATGTTTAGGTATTCACCATTGGGAGCAACAAACTTCTCGGCAGTTATCAGCTGCCGTATTACGTCGATAGGTGATACGGGGAGATGAAACACCTCTTCGGTTATGTCTTGCTTAATACTTGTGTAGTAGTCGCTTATCTCTTTGGCTTCTGCCTTCAATGACATTTCTTCCAATTCTTCTACCATTTCAAAAACAGGTCGATTGACACTGTTGGTAGAGCCGCTTCCACAAACCGTCTTTTCCAACAAACGCAACAACAACGCAGATATGTCGCCACGAACAGATCCGTCTTCGTTCACTGTCACGTCCTGTACGATACACTCAAGCGTGTCGCTCATGCCAATCACCACACTTCTTCCTTGTCTTACATTCTCAATGGCGGCTTGCGCCACCTTTTTCGCTTTCAAGGAAAGCAACAACACTTTGTTGATATAGAAAAGTTGTGCTCTTGTGGGATAGCAGTTGAAGGGTAGAAGCACTTTGTACATAAGGGCATGATTAACCATTGTGCTAACCATTGCAGAGAGTTTTACTATTTCACGGAAGAAGAACATCACCTTGTCAAACTGCTCGCCATGTACGTCGAGGTCTTCATCAAGATATGTATAGACTGGAGTAGGCAAACCCTCGCCAGAGTGCTCGCGCCTGATCATTTGTCCTTCGGCTGCCAAACAAGACGAAACATATTCTTGCATGGGCACTCCACCACAGTGCAAGGCATCCTTGAGCGTGTTTTCTGTAGCCAAGGCACTCAGGGTCGTGCGTCTCATGAAGGTGAGCAGACATTCAGGGCGCTTGGCAAAGGTGGCAGAAAGAAACACGCATTGCGTCTGAGGCATTTCCTCAAGAATCATGTTTATACCTTGCGTGATAACCGATGCTTTGCCAGCGTTCACTCCGCTACTTTTGTGGGCTTCGTCGAAGATGAACAGCACACGATGTTGCTCGCACAATGCCATGAGGAAGTTAAGACGTGTCATGTCTCGTTTGGCATCTTTCAGTTGTGAGTAGGTAATCATGAGATAGTCGAAGGCATCCTGCGGCAGTTCACCTTTTATGAATATATCTTGAAGGACAGATTTCTTGGGAGCTTTGTACACCACCTCATACTGTTTCTGGTAGAGTGCCATGCGCTCTGCCTCATACTTTTCGTTATCTCCTTCGTCTGCGGGAGACCATATCTCGTCGGGTATACATGTCGCTTTCTGCTCAACCACATGGTCAAAGTCGACAACCGACACACCAGCATTCACCACCAATGGTCGTGCCTCCTTAATGCCAAGCGCTTTACAGTCGCGGTACATATCACTGAACAGGGTATATCGGTCGGTGAAGAATATTGGCAGATAGCCAGACAACAGTCCATAGCGTATCATGGCAGCAGCTTGTCGACCTTTGCCTATACCCGTTTGGTCACCTATGACTACCGACTGTCCACGTTTCTCTATATTATAAATGGCCAATGCAACACCATCGATTTGCTCGGCGGCCAATGCTTCCCTCAGTTCCTCATGGCTCATGTGCAATCTGTTTGCTACATATCCGCCGACATCGCCCCCAAGCGCTTCGTTTAGTTTACTTAATGCCCTTGTCGTGTATTCTGCAAGCTGTTTCGGAATGACGGATTCCAATGTCTTCGCATCCTTTACAGCGCTTTCATATTTTGTAGACTTTTTCATAACTGTATCTTTAATGTTGCGGCAAAAGTATTATGAAGGTGTACCAATTATTAGCACAGGTTGAAAAAACTTCTGTTTTTGTGAGTTTTTTATAAGAAACAATTAACCTGTATTGATAATTGAGTCAGCACGTCAATATCTTTGCCGGCAAACAACGATAAAAACTTGAGATATGACATTGTACGAATTATTACACAAGGTATCGTTTGACGAGATTGCGCCATTCTTATCGAATAGTTATACTGAAGGCAAACCTTTGGCTCCGTTCAAGATGCACTATGACTATTTGCGCCATCTTGTTCCTCAACAAAACGAACATAATGATAAAATCATAGTGTATCTTATTCCACCTGCCGCTGACAGTTCAAGAATTACTATTGCCGCATTTTTGGAGGAAAACCCTTTGGAAGAGTCTTTGGGCAGGGAAGTGGTTGTGGAAGATAATGCAGACATCCCTTTGGCTGAAATTGCCGCATTCTGTATATATACGTCATCCTTGTTAGCCTTCCTTCCCAACTGGAATGATATGTGGAGGCACTTGCCATTGTATTGTTACGATACGGAATATGGTACAGGCAAAGTCTTCAAGCATTGTAAGGAAACAATGTGGAAATCTCTGTAGAATACGATTATGCAACATATAAGGAGTGATTTTTTAGCATGGATGTAACGACTAAATTTTTTTTGTAACTTTGAGCACTTAAACATTTCATTAATTCTAAATACATGGGTTACGCATGACAACACTGGAAAAATACATTTGGGTGGTCAACGCTCTATATCGTGCTGGTAACCACGGATTGTCGCTGAAGGAACTCAGCGACAAGTGGGAGTTTGACGAAAGCATAAGCTATGGCGAACCTCTTCCGCGCCAGACCTTCAACCGTTGGAAAGACAACATACTTATGTCGCTTGGGGTGAATATCGACTGCCGACTAAAGGGAGGCTATCGTTACTACATCTCCAATCCCGAGAGTCTTGCTAATGGTGAACTGTTGCGTTGGCTGCTCGATACCTATTCTACAGCCAATACGTTGTCACAAAATACGTTGCTCAAAAACCGCATCCTTGTAGAAGATATTCCGTCGAGCCGCCATTTCCTTACGGATATAGTTGATGCCATGAAGGGCAACAACATCATAATGGCTACTTATCGGAATTTCCACTACAGGAACTCCTATACATTCCCCATTGCGCCATACTGTCTGAAAATGTTCCAAAAGCGGTGGTATGTACTCGCACTGAGCATTAACGAGGACAAATTGCGTATCTATGGACTTGACAGATTTGAGAATATCGAAATAACGAAAGATCATTTCAAGTTCCCTTGCGACTTCAATGCCAAGGACTATTTCTCCAGCTTCTTCGGTGTAGTAATAGACGAGGATATACCCTTGCAACGAATTGTTGTTCGTGCCTTTGGTGCACACCAACACTACATGCGCTCTCTTCCATTGCATCTTTCACAGAAAGAGCTTTATTCCTGCAACGAATATGCCGACTTCGAACTTACGCTTCGTCCCACCTACGACTTCATAATGGAGTTGCAAAGCTATGGGACGATGATAGAAGTGATGGAACCACAGTCGCTAAGGCAGACCATGAAATGTTGTATAAACGATCTTTGCGAATTGTATGAAAACGATTAATTATCAAACTGAATAATATTTATCTATCTCTATTAAAGATCTTACCTATGGATGGATATGTCAGTAGCGACTACCGTAATTTCAATCTGACGACATAAAACCGGATTGTTGTCAAGAATTAAATCCACAGTTCCCTTTCTTTCCGTAGCAGTAATGACTTTGTCAACAATAATCTTTAAAAGTTCATTCTCTTCAGGATTGAGCACAGACGGATTATCCCGACTATGCCCAGTTACCAAGTAGATAATAGCGTTTTTCCCATGAGGCAGCATGTCGTACTTGCAAATAAGATCTGACATATAGCTGGCGGCATCAGACGTTTCGTCAGCGTATGATTGAATGACGGTGGTAGCAAATTTACTGGAAAAGAATAGTTTGCAAAGTTGACCAATTGTGAGAATGTTAGCACCAACAGATAATGCTGGCAATACTTGCACGATAAAACTGCTAATAGCCTCCATTCGGTCATAATAAGTCTCCATGAAATCCTTACGAAAAAGACGTTTGCGCTTTGTTTTGTTAATATGTTTATCGCCATACCAAACATTTTTCTTGACTTTCCCTATCATTTCTTGCTTCTTAGAAGGAAGAAGTTCTCTTTTTGATGGGACACAACCACCATTACGAAGTATTATCGTCTTTAACTCCTTGGCTTTCGACTTATAATCAATTTGTGACAACTCTTTCATGTGTCGTTTGGTAAAACCATAGAAGGAAGTATGCCACAAACAACAAGCTGCAATTTCAGCATTAGTAACCTGTACGTTAGCATCAAGAACTATCTCTTTCGTTAGAGAATGCTCCCACCAATCTCCTTCCATAGGGAAAGCGTCAAGATGGGGCCCTGTGCCATCATCCCAGTCTTTCATAGTAACACGCGACACACATCACCATTGGAATCATCATGACGCTTTGGATTCATCAATCTGAGCATATCGTAATGCAATTTGAACCAGCCGAGACTGTCTTTTGCTTCGGGATACATGTTCACTATGTGTGGCTCAACCTCTTTAAAGGTAACAAGGTTGAGAAGTTCTTTGTATGTCATTGCGAATTGTTTTTTAAATTTTCAGCAAAATTATAGATGGGCTATGCAAAATGTAGGCACAGGTCATAAGAAAATACTGCAATCATTTATCCGTTAAGGGGCTTAATGGCTCTGTTGGCCAATTCAAAGAGAGTGCTTCACGGTATGAGGCCGTGAAAGCACCTCTTTGTAGTGCTCTGTAATAGAGATATATTGTATCATTGGAGAATGATAATCTTAACCGATTTGCTTCAATGCTTCCAAAATCTTATTTTTGGCAAACTTGTCAAAATTCTTAATTTCTGTCACGCCCCAGTCTCCTTTACTCTTCACTATATCCATCATTTCCAGAAGCTTTAGGCTAAGGCCATTTCGAACTTCTTCAACAAGGCCGAAATTGTCCAGCTTGGCTTTTGGCATATTATTACTGAATTTAGAGTTCATACCTCTGCTGATAAGACACAAATTACCGAAGCTATCAAGCCCCCTGCCTTTTAGGTTGTCATGTCCAGGCATAGGATTCTGAGGATAGAAATGCTCTACCGATGTCCTATATGAGAATTCGAACTTCGAGTATTTCGAAGGATTCTCCTTCCAGGTAATAAAATCATAGAAGTTGAATACGAAATTGTGTACATTGCAACCACAATCAATTTGATTCCAGTCTATATTATCTGTGTTATTATAAGGCAAGAAGTCATCGCTTCCGTAAATAACATCTTCAAAATCTGACTTGTGTTTACCTATATAGATATCCAACATATAACTGCACGCTAAATGATATAACCTATTCCGCAAGAAAGATGAGTCGATTGCCTCTTTCTTGTGGATACAGTAAAGTGTATTTACAACCGATTATTACTCAATATTTTATAGATAATAAGTCAGAAATATGGTTGTTATTTTTAATTGCACATTCTAAAAGGTGAAGATTTAACGCTTTTATTGATTATTAACTCAAAAAGGACATCAACTTGGGTCGTTTCTTCTCTTTTCCTTGCTATTCGTTTCCGATATTCCACTTTTGTTTTGGTCTATCTCATATGTACTGCAAAGGTATTGATTTTTGTTTGATATTGCTCCTTGCTTGCTCCTTGTCGTAGATTAATTTTCACACAGGAATTTTTGTTCTCTTTCTATAGGGGCTTGAAACAATCCATTTATTGGAAACAATTAAAGACGGAGCTGGTTTGCCCCAGTGCTTTTTAAGAAACAGGGCAATTATTTTATCTCCACAAAGGCTCTTGTTCCCAATTATGAGGAAAGCCTAATAAACGAGTTCTTACTGATGGGTATTTCGATAAAAGCTGCTTGAAATCTGCAACAAAAGTGTTGCCCATAGAAATGGAGTTAAGCCAATACACCACATAGCAGAGTTGCGGATAAAGTGTTTGTTCACGGAACGAGAAATCCGTAATCCATGTGTTTGGCATACGCATAGGCATCATTGGCTTGACAGGAAAGACCCGATTTGACAGTCTTGAATGATGGGCGCAGCAATTACGAAGTACGGGTCTGGGTACGGATTAAAAGGCTAAGTGATTATTTCCAGTCATTTAGCCTTTTTAATTATCTAATTTTTCCCCACATTTTCCCCACAGCTGTCTATTTATATATTTTAGAAACATATTTTTCCGTAAAATTATGTACCTTTGTCGGCAAATAAAGACTTGAGTTCAACTTATAAATGCAACTTTTTGGGTGCGGATAATAAGCAATAAAAACATTTATTTTTCAGAGAGGAAAGAGAGACAATGTCCCCCTTTCTCTCACTCTGAATGGATAAAGTTTGCTA